>VTLG01010904.1_pt1 | contig 132019 bp, 181 predicted proteins | sample 4694571 | NCBI WGS metagenome assembly VTLG01 (sample SAMN12604809, study PRJNA352737) | marine metagenome | biome: ENVO:00000447; feature: ENVO:00000209|ENVO:00000569|ENVO:01000036; material: ENVO:00002151; isolation source: viral sequences binned using virsorter ... | reverse complement strand
ATCCTTATTGTCCAGTTTCCTGTTACAGTAGATTGACCAAAATTAGATCCTAATGTTATTTGGGTATTTGAATTTCTGGTGGCTATATCATACCAGTTAGTTCCATCTTGAGAAATCCTAGCATTAAGTGCATTTGTCGGCCAAGAAGGTGAACTTAAATTAACTGTTGCTGAACCATTAGTAAATGTTGCTGTTGATGCACCTGTATTTGTATTTGTCCATTCTTGCTGGGCATAATTTGTTTCTGTTGTATAAGGATATGTTTGGTCAGCAGCGGCACCCGGTATAAATGTTGATACAACTGTATCAGTATCGTTATAGGCTGACATTCCTGAAGGACCGTGAATCACAAAATGTCTTATCGTTTGACTATTAACCGTTTCTGTAGAAGTCATATCATCAATCGCTGACCATTGTGAACAATTGGTTAATTGAGCAAATGCTGGTGCGATTGAAACTGTTTCGCCAATTAAATTAGTTCCACCTACGTCATTAAGTTTAACTTTGCCACCAGCAAACTCAGTCATCCTTATTGTCCAATTTCCTGTTACAGTAGATTGACCAAAATTAGACCCTAATGTTATTTGGGTATTTGAATTCCTAGTAGTTATATCATACCAGTTAGTTCCATCTTGAGAAATCCTAGCATTAAGTGCATTGGTAGGCCAAGAACCTGAACTTAAATTAACTGTTGCTGAACCATTAGTAAATGTTCCTGTTGATGCACCTGTATTTGCATTAGTCCATTCTTGCTGCGTATAATTTGTTTCTGTTGTATAAGGATATATTTGGTCAGCACCTGCACCCGGTATAAATGTTGATACAACTGTATCTGTATCATTATATGCTGTCATTCCTGAAGGACCGTGAATAATGAAATGTCGAATTATTTGACTATTTGCTGTCTCCGTTGAAGTCATATCATCAATAGCTGACCATTGTGAACAATTGGTTAATTGAGCAAATGCTGGTGCGATTGAAACTGTTTCACCAATTAAATTAGTTCCACCTACGTCATTAAGTTTAACTTTGCCACCAGAAAACTCATCCATACGTATAGCCCAATTATAAGCCCCGTTTGATGGGTATGATGCTAGTGTGAGTGCCGTATTAGAATCGCGTGCTGTAACATCTCTCCATGTAGACCCACCATCCATTGTAATCCTAGAATTAAGTGCATTGGTAGGAAATGTTCCTGAAGAAATTGTAGCAGTGGTTGTGGTATAAGATAATTCAGCGGTAGGTGCAGTTGCCGTTCTATCGCTATTACTAATTCTAAAGTCATCCATCCAACCTTTAAAAACACCCGATGTATTATTTGCTCCAATTTGATGTGTTGTAGAAGCCATATCAGGGACAGCAGCAGTATGTGATGTTCCTGAACCTATTTCTGAGCCATTAATATACATATGTACGTTGTTGCTTGAATCTCTAGTAACCCTGACATGGTAAAACGTGCCTGTATTAGCACCTAACGTAGGCGATATTGTTTCTGTTTTGTTAATATTACTAGAACCAGCAGTTTCTACTATATATCTTAGCGATGATCCACTCCCATTGATTTCCAAAACGATTTTATCAGAATCAGAGTCACGAACTGAATATATTGTCTGCCAAGAACCTGTATCAGCATCTGAAACAGCAACCCAAGCTTCGATGGTATACACTCCAGTGCCATCTCCACCAGAACCAAGTCTTAATGAAGAATGTGTTGGAACTGTAAGATAATCACCTGACCCATCAAACTTAGCCATCGCTGTGCCAAACTTGGGTGAAACTGCGGTTCCTTCTCCTATTAGTTCTATCTCATAATGAGTTGGTAATCCTGCATTATATTGTGAGGCTGTCATGTTAAATTTATAATAACGATATGCAGTAGAATTTGATAAATCAAAATCAGAATCCCATGTCTGACCTTCTTGAAACGTATAACTTGTTTTTGTAATTAAAGTTGTATATGAAGAATTATCATTGCTTCCTGCAAAGGTCCAAGAAGTAGCCTTTCCTCTACCTTCATCACCAGCAAGATTCAAACGCAATGTTTTAATTGTTTTTTGATTCCCAGACCCGAAATCAGCAACCCAATATTGTGGCATAGCCCCACCTGCAGTTGGACTCCAACTTGAACCTGTATTATTGTTGACCATATTAGCGATAGTCCCGCCACTATTATTTGAACTATACGACGCAGAACCAGATTCGTCTGATCCAGGTAGAGAATCACTCGTCTTCGTAACTGCATTTCCAACAGCCGTAACAGTATGTGTTCCTACTGCATCCGTAAACGTAGTTCCATTATTACTTCCATTACAATTAAGTAATAGCTTTGCATTAGAATCAGTTGATGATGCAATAGTTATTTGTGAAGTACTTGTATTAGTATTTGTCCATTCTTGGCATTTATAATATGATTCTTGTGTATAGGTTTGAATATCGGCCGTTTGATTGGTTGCACCCGCAGTATTGGAATAATAGTTATCACCATTAGTTGAATTTGGTGTTCCGGTATAAGTAATACCTGACGAAGCAGAAGCATCTACCATGTCACCAGCTGTTTCCAATTCATCCACGAATCCAGTTTCAGTATGTAAGGCATCACGACCATGATTTTCCATATCTTTTACGAAATTGGTAAAAATATCTGCGGCATTAGTCTTAACACCTTCAGTATCACCAACTAACTTCTCATTACCAGCAGAATCTAACTTATATACGTTACCATCATTTTTAAAATAAAGTTTATGTTTGTTGGATGCAGGATTTGATGGAGTTGATTCTTGGTCAAATGTTAACGGGTCTGTATGTGTTGATACATCAATATTATTGATTTGTGTTTGAATACTACTTGTTACACCATCAAGATATTGAAATTCTGCATTAGAAACATTACCATTAGCAATCTTAGTTGCATCAATCGCAGAAGATGCTTTAAGATGTGTATTATCAAGAGAAGCTACAGGTGGAATTGGTGTTGCAGTTTTTTCTCCTTTATGCACCACATAAATTGCTTCGCCTGATGGAACTGTTCCTGTAAAAGTTACTTCTTTGTTTCGATTTCCTCCTGTTCCACCAATACTATATGCAACACCGGGTTCTTGTCGAACATTTCCTATGAAAATCTCAACATGAGTCGCATGGCCGTTGGCGACTTCATTTGAAAGCACATAGGGTCCTGCAGAATTATTTCCCGTAAAAGTTTCTTTTAGGTGAGCTGCATTAAATCTATCAGGGGGCTGATATCCTAGATATGCCATTTAGTTGATCTCCTTATACATCTTCTAATAGTGAACCGATAACGTCTACGGCACCAGTTGCTATAATTTTAATTGAATCTTGTGCTTCTAATACGATTTTTTGTCCAGCAACAACTTGAAGTGCAGAACCAGCTGGTACTGGGGCACCCTTTACCAAATATCCTGTAGCAGATGCAGAATTATCTACAACTTGAACATCTACCGTTTGACTAGCAGTTGTTGTATTAGCAACATCAAGTTCTATTAAAATTGAAGTTTTGGATGCAGGTGTAGAATACAATGTCTGCACAGTAGTTACATTTGTTTTAATTGCATTTTTAAAAACGGCCATTTTTAAAATCCTTTTTTATAATATTTATTATCCTAAAGCAATTGCATATGCAATAACATTTGCTGCGTTTTCGTTAATAGAACCAACCATAGTTCCAGTAGTTGATGTTAGTGTTGAAGTATCACCAATATTCCGAGAACTTACATTTCCAGAACTATCAACTTTAAAACTATTTGCAGCTGAATTTGCATTAGTTGTAAGTGTCATAGAATTATCATTATGGTTATATGAAATTTTACCAATATCATTATCTCCAGAATCACCAAATAAAATATTTCCAGTATTAGTTGTTCCAGAATTTAATTGAATACCACTATTAGTAGATGAATCAATATGAAATTGTGCAAGTGCATTTGCTGTTCCACCAGCAGATGTACCATTATGAGCAGTTACACCTGTTGCATCAATAAACATTTTTTCTGTACTAGCAACATCAAATCTCAACTTATCTTCATCAGTTGTTTTCTCTGTATGAATTTTAGTATCTGCATCTGTATCAGAAATTGCCTTTGTGGCAACTGTTGTTCTTCCATCCAGGTCATTGATAGCTTCGACAATATTATCTACACTTGGAACAGAATAACCACTCAATAATGTAACATCTCCAACTTGAGTCGCTAAACTATTCGTCTTTGTTCTCCACCCATCAAATGTATCTGTAAGTAGAACTTGGATAACTGCCATTATTCTTCTCCATCTTTGGTTAAAATAGATAACTTTTTCTGCAATTCAGTTATCATTTTTCGTTGCTCCTGCAACTCATTCTTAATAAATTCTATATCTTGTTTCTCTTTATTCAAACGATTTCTACTGACCTTATAGGCTTGTAAAGCATTTCTATTATTATTTATAAGAGCTTTACTATTTTCATCTCGTAAAAAATTATTTTTTTCCATTATACAGAAAGAGCAATAGTTCTCATATCTTTTAATCGTGGAACAAGAGAAGTTGTTGTACTTAACATAACAAGTTTAATAGCCATTGTTTTGAATCCAGTAAATACAGGTGCTTCTGTTTGTGTTCCTGTATATTGAATTTCACCATTAATACCAGTTAAATCAGCAGATGATACTTTATATTCATATTCTTTAAAATCATCTAAATCTTGAACATCAACTGAAAATAACGTAGCATCAGTAACTTGTTCCATTTTTCGATATGGACGGTCATCAAAATCTGTCTCGTCTGAACCATTTAAAATTTTATAATATACTTCAACCTCAGTCCCAGATGGTTTATCTGCTGTAATATAAACTCTAATATCTTCTGCATCAAAATCTTCGTCTAATACAATCCGTTTAGAAATATATTTAGCTAGTGCGTTTCCACCTTTTGCAAGTGACTCATCTGCACTATCATTATTAATTATATTTTCTACACAAATAGAAGATAATCTTCGTAGATCAATTATCGGAGATACAGTATCAAATCCACTAAATAATTGAGCCTTTAAAGTTAAACTGTCAGCAGAAGATATTTGTGCAATCTCATTAGAATATGATAATACTCGTTTTTCATCTCTTAATGTATTATTTCTATTAATACCAATAAATTGAAATGCTGAATCAACAACATTACTAGATGAAGTTGTTTTACTACTCCAAGTTACTTGTGTTGTATGTAAAGTAATTTGTTCTGCTTGTGGATGTATTACATTAACTTTAAAATCATTAAACGAAACTAACGTAGCTGAAACACTCGATGTCCCACCAGTAATTGTTTCATTTGCTTGAAATGTTCCTGATGTATTTAAAATATCTAATCGTAATTTTGCTTTATTATACGCTTCAACAGTTCCTTTTGCACCAGATGTTGCACCAGTAATAACTTCTCCATTTTGAAAATTACCCGTTCCAGTAAGATTATTAATAGTACAATAATCAATATTTTTATTTACAAATATTCCAGTTCCACCTGTTGCAACTAAATCAAATTTTGCTCGATATAATTGAAATTTCATATCTTCAGCTTGACGTGCTGTCCATGTTCTATTATTAGCAGATGTAAATAAGATTCCAGCATGAGGTTGTTCTGAAATTCGTTCAGTTGTTCCTATTTTATTCTTGCCAAGCTCAGATACCCATACATTATAATCTGGATTATTACCAGCTGGTAAAAGAACAAAACAATATTCTTTTGCATGAGATAGATAGACCGGTGATTCAAAATAAAATGGTGTGGCCGCAGTTGCATCTGTACTAATATTAATATCTGCTGGAAATAATGTTTTTGTTCCTCCAGGAATAATTCTTGCACCAGGAAATCCATTTACAACTTCACGAATTTGACAAGTAATAGGTAATGTTGCACTTTTTGTAGCAAAATAAATATCCAGCTTTGACACAAAAAGACCACCACTAGTATCAATAAGAAATGTTTGTGCAATAGGATCAACCCATTGTCCATTTCTACAAATTGTTTCTCTATGTGCGTGGGCGAATCCACCAGACCTTAAATGTGCTTTAAATGCGGCTGATTGTTCTTTTGGTTGACCATGACAAGGAGGTGGTGCTGGAGCTGGAGCTTGAACATTTGTTACATGAGTATGATGGTGATGATGAATCTCTTGGTTTGCTACTTCACCAACAAATCGTTCACCAGTATTATTAATCGTAGTTGTTAATTCTTCAATAAATCTACTATCTTCCATTGTTACTTTTTGAAAATCAGCAACTGATGTAGAAATAATAGTATCTTCTTTTGATTGTAATATTCCTCTAGCAGTATATGTTGCTTCTGCAATCGTTGTTACTCCTTCAGTTCCATTTTTTTCTGCACCTACAGCTGTAATGGTTTTAGTAGTAGTACCAGTTGGATCGTCCGCAGTAATAACATAAGAATCAGATAATCGAAATGTTCTTTCTCCTATTCTAAATTTTAAAGCATCACTATTTGGAATAGAAAAAGTTCCAGTTAAATTTCCAACTGAATCTGTAACTAAATCTGCACCCAGTGCTCCACCAGTAGGAGTACAATGCGCACTAACAAGTTCACCATCAAAAAATGGATATACTCTTGTAAAAGGTTTCATTCTCTTTGCAGAAAATGAAATTGTTTTTTCTCTAATAAAAGGAATAATAGATACATCAACTACCTTAGAACCAAGTCTATGAGTAATAGCTTCCGGTGTAATATCTAATGCAATTCCACTTCTAACTTGTTGTTGTGTTTTTAATGTAGTTACTCTTTCATTTTGTTGTTGAAATACTTTTTGTCCTCTAGCTCCTTCTAAACGTAATCGTCCACCAATTTGTTCTCTGGAAACAACTTCTTCACCAACTGCAATAGTTTCCCAATCATTCCAATGTGTTTCCCACGCATCTTCCAATGCTTCCCAGGCATCCATATTATTATCAAAATTAACTTGAACATCAGGACGACTTGTGGTATCAACCCAGTTATCAGTATTAGGAGTTAATTCAATTTCACCAACCCAGTTAAATAATAATTCACTAACACAGTTACGTTGTTTTGATGCAAATAAATTTTGTGAATATACTTGAGAAGTATATGGTAACGTAACTAAATGTCCTTCTATTGATCCACTAACAATAGAAACAGTAGCTGTTGCACTAGATGTATTTCCAGTAATAGTTTCATTAGCTGCAAATGTTCCTGATAGATTATCACAATAAATTTTATTACCTGCTGTAATTACTTGATTAATAATTTGTGCTGTTGCACTTGAAGTTCCACCTATTACTGTTTCAGTTTCTACAAAAGTTCCAGTAACAGATGTAATTGTTAAAATTACAGTTTTAGGTTTTCGTGCAACAGTAGTTGAATTTGTTGCATCTAATGTTAATGGTGTATTTTCTAATCTAAATTTAGGACGACATTCTTGTTTTTTCATATCAATAGAAGCTGCATAATCTGGATTAGTAATATCACCAATATTATGTCCCGTAAACGGATCAACTAAAATACCATTTTTAAATCTATCAAGACCTTGTTGATTTGTAATTTGCAATTCAGCAGTATCTTTTTCTAATAAAGACAAAGCTGTATAATATTCCATTCTATTAATACGTTGTTCAAGTTGTCCAATATCTTTCATAGTAAATCGTTGTGAATTTATTGATTGGATTTGAACACCAGGTCGTTTATGTTTTCTTGCAAGATCAGGTGGTAAAGAAGGATATGGAGGCATCTTAATAAGAGCAAGAGTTAAAGCTTCTGAATTGTCTTGTGGTGCAAATGCAATAGGAAATCTTGCTGTTCCTAAAACAATACTAAAATTTCCTTCTTTGTTTATAACAATTTTATCTTTTCTTGGAAGATAAAAATTTAAATCCATATTGATTGATTCATTGGGGTGCATCATATGAGCACCTGCTGTTGCTACATCAAATGCAAATGTAGAACCAGCTGCAGGATTTGTTACCGTATTCGTATCTGTCCGTCTTGGTCTACAATCAATAGTATCTCTTAAATCATATTGTTGACCTTGTGTAGTAGAATCAAAAAAAGGTAATTCCCATGTTTTAATTGTATTAGCAGTTACTCCAGTATCATCAACTGGATAAGAGTCAACTGAAAAATATCCAATACCTTGAGAAGTATCATGGGTGAAATAATGAAAATCAATTAAGAGTTGACCTGTAATAGAAAGAGAAGAACTTGCAAGTTTTCTTAATTGTCCGTGGTCATAAAAATTATCTCTTTGTCCTGTATCTAATTCAAAATGTGATGTTACGTCTGTATGAGCTGCTGTAGGTAAAGTTGATGTACTCGGTGACATATAAACTTTATTAAGTAAAAAACAATCACTTCGTCCAAGACCCCAAGGGCCGACCGTTGTTGCAGTATGCGTTGTTGGTGCAATAACTACTTGTTGATTTTTAACTAATGTTTTAGTTGCTTCTTTTGCATTTGCCCGAGTTAATGTAACAATAACTTTTGCTGTCATACCACCAGATAATGTTTCATTACAATTTAAAGTAGCAGAAGTAGTAGTTGTTATATTAATACTTCTTGCACCATTAGAACCCGCAGTAGTAAAATCTATTGGTTGGCCAGTATTAAATGGAGTTTTTGTTTGGGTTGGAACAACCATAAAGTTTACGCGTCTATTAGTCTCACTTAATTCACCAACTGAAAATGGAAATGTTTCTGTACTATTACCAGTAGCAACAGTTGCTACTCCAGTACCAGAAAATGTAACATCAAATTCTTTTCTAAACTTATAAGATGTTTCAACTTCACCACTACTATCACGAATTGTTTTAATATTATTTTGTGGAAGTGTATAAACTAATTTATGAAATTTTCCTGTTTCTTTTAAGACTGCTTTTTCACCTGAAATAGAATCTTCATGTACTAATTTAAATAAACCATCTTCAGTTAAGAGTTGGTCGCCATCTTCATATAAAACATTACTATTCGTACCAGCAGCAGTTAAACTAACATCAGCTAAATATTTATCACTAGAAGATGAAAGATTAGTAACACACCGAACATCAGAAAAATCTTTTCCAGCTGATGTCATTCTTATATCAAATAAATATAGTTTATATTCACAATCAGCTGCACCAGGTGTACCTGATGAATGAATTATAGATCGAACTCGTGCTTTACCAATTTCACTTCCGGGCAATGCCGCAGCACCATACGTTGTATTTGTAATTGCTTTAGCAGCTGCGTTTCTTAAACTAACTTCTGAAAGAGTATCAAACGGAAATGAACCAACTACCTCAGTACATAAAACATAATTACCATACGCTGCAGAAACTTTTTGGTTTTCGATTTCTTCAGTATCTACTGCTTTGGTTAAATTTAAATATTCAGTTACACCCGTTTCATGTTTAAATCCTTGAACATATGCTGTACCAGGTTCAATACCTATTGCTAATTGATTTTTGTCACCACCATTAGCTAAAGTATATCTACCACCATTTGTTCCATCATTTAAATGTTCTCTAATTCTAATTGGAAAAGGTTGGACTGTATAATCTCCTGATTCATCAAAAGTTCTTCGAGCAAATTCTTTTCTTAATTCAGAATATTGGGGAACAGAAGCAGACTTTGTAACTACTCCATCTTCCATTTTAAATAATTCTACAAAATCTTCTAAATCAGTAGAGGTAAGACTTCTTGTTGTAAGTGTTAGAGTATATTGTAATCTATCAGCACCGGGTGCATTAAAATTTGGAGCTCCTTGAGCAGGATCAAGTAATGTGGAATCAGATGCAGAATCAATAAAATTTCCAGTAATTTTATAACCAATTTTTGCAGTTGCAAGATGGTCATATCTAGCAATGATTGTCGTTTGCTTTGAAACAATTAAAAATTTTCCCTTGGCAAAAATAATTCCTTCATCTATTGCGATCTGAGTTCCAAAACCCATCCATTCTATTGTACCATTTACATTATCAAAAACTCTAAGTTTTTTACTTGAATCACTAGTATCAACTAAATTTTCAGAAGGAACAAAGTGTCTTGATATATTATCTGTTCCAGCTCTTATTACATTTACATATATTGTTTTAGGTCCAGTAGAATCACTAATCGTAGTTGCTTCAGTTCCATCAGCAACAGTATGAATAATCCCCTCAACACCAGATTCTTCACCACGAACAGTTTTTCCTTTCCAATCAGCAATCGTAACAGCAGTACTATTATGGTCAGTATCCTTAATTAAAGCAAAATAAATACCTTTTTGAATAGTATGTTCCATACCAGAAACAATACTACCTTCACGAAAGATATGTTCTCCATGTCTTTCAACTTGCTTTTCTAATATTGTCTGCAGCTGGGTTACTTCTCTAGCTTGAACAGCTACACTAGGTTTAAAAAGAACTTTTTGATAATCCTTTGTTTCACTATAATCATCATAATATGGATTCACATTTAAATTGACATCTGCCATTCTGGATTCCCTTTAATTAAAATTCAGCAACTAATTTAATATCTTCTGTTTGATCTGTGGCACGAACAATAGGTGCTCGATATTCAATGTATAATACTTCTCCACTATTATCATCAATTTCTGCTTTTGTATATGTGGTTGCATTAGCTTGAGACCCACTAACTGTAGGATTCAATAATAATCCTATTTTTCTAAAGTCATCTCCTACTGGTAAGTCACCACCTTCAGTTCCATCCAATTTTATATTACACATAACATAAAATCCACCAAGTTCATTTACAGCATCTTTTCCATGACCACCTTTAGGACTAATTCGTGCTACACCTGTTGCACCAGAACCACCACCACCTGTAACTGTTACTGTCGCATTTCTATATCCTGTTCCAATATTAGTCATACGAATCTTATCAATCGTTCCAGATGATATAATTACATTAGCTTGTGCATTTGAACCATCACCAGTAATAGTAATTACTGGTGCTGTTGAATATCCAGTTCCACCAGCAACAACTGTAATTTGATTTACAGCACCGGCAGAAACAGTACATGACGCTGTGGCACCAGAACCACCACCACCCGAGATTGCAATAGTTGGAGGAGTTGTATAACTTGCTCCACCATTATTGATTGTAATAGCAGTAATAACTCCACTTGAATTAATTACTGCTGTTCCTGTTGCACCAGAACCACCACCACCTGTAAATGTAATTGCTGGAGCATCTGAATATCCACTACCAACAGCTGTTACATCAATATGGTCGATTGCACCATCTACTGCAGCTTGTTGGACTGTCCATTGTGCTGTCGAATTATCTGAAGTAAGAGTTTGAATCGGAATCCAGTTCTTTGTAACAAACTTTGCAACATCAGCAGATGGAACTTCATACATAAATTTCCACCTATATCCATCAGAAAGTTCTGTGATTTCTGATATAGAAGTTGATTGTCCAGTTGGTTTTACAGTTGAAGCAACTCCACGATTATTACTAATACACTTATATACATTAAAATTATCAGTCATTACAAAATAATTCTTATCATAAAAATCGTCAACAGTATGATCCCACTCATCATAGACTGTACCAGTAGTCCAATCTAATCGTTTAATAACTCGTTTAATATCTCCAGCTGCAACTTTTTTGAGTGCGAGCATATTATCGTGATGCTTGAAATCAGAAACAACAGTATCTATCGGGGTTGGTGCAGCGGTATCTGACGATGCTGTTCCAGCATATTCTCCCTCTGAAGTTCCACTCCACGCATCATTTTTACCAATAAATAGGTAAATAACATCGGGAGTAGCTTCACCAAAAGCTTCGATGAAGTTCCCTGCATTATACTTACGAAAGTGATTGTTAATGATTCCAGGCATTGTCTAATTCCTTTACAATTAATAAGTTTCTATATTATTTATACAAGTAGTTTAACATATTACGGAGAATAAGGATGAAAAGTTATATAACTTTCAGATGTTATACGTTTTCTCGTATTATTTCTAGTTCGTCCACTATCCTCAATGATTTTTGCAAGAACAACATCCTTAAAATCATTAATAGTATAACTTCCACTCGCATCTCCCTGATGTTCCATTACTGGAATATCTCCATCTTCAAATAATATTAAATCACCCGGTTGATGTACTTCTGATAAAATATAACTATCATCTTCTAATAAAATCTTTTCTGTTAATCTATAAGTATGTGTTGTCGGCCATTGTGGAGTAGCACTTTGAGATACAAGCTCCAGATTCAATTCATATGGATTGCGATATTGACCTTCTAACTCCATCCTTGTTGTACCATCATTTTCAATTTCCATTGGAAATCGTTCTTTATTAGAAAATCCTGCAGTAGTAAAGAATTTTTGATAGTCGATTGTTCTCCATGACGGCCCAAGTCTACGTTTTGCTGTAATAAGAGAAGATGGTTTCTTAAATTCTGCAACAGTCCCAGAAGCACCAGATGTATTTCCTGTAACAGATGTTCCTTCATCTGGTAAAGGACCTGATAATGTACTATCATCAATAACAATTCCATCTTCTGTAATATCTATTATTGTTACTGTCGTTCCATTTGAAAATGTAACTGTTTCACCAATTTGAAATGTTCCTGCACCCGGCACAAATAGTACTGTAGTGTTTGATTCACCTGTAGAGAAATCTATTATTGCAGAAGCATCAAAGGTATTTGCAAGATTGAACATAAGAACAAGAATCAATGATAAATCTTCACCTTTATCCCACTCTGGTTCACCAGGAAGATCGTGAAATCCACGAGGTGCTCGTATTGACATTGTAGTGAGTGGTAATCCCATCTCACTTAAAACATCAATTTGTGAAAATAAATTAAAACCCGCAGGATGTAATACTCGTTTTACTGTATCTCTCCAGAACTCTGCTGTCTGTCCACCATGATTAATAACATAAGAATATATCTGATAAAAATTACTATCTTGAATATATTGGTCATGTGAAACAAAACTTTTAGTTCCTTCCCAATGTCCATCACCAACTACAAATTGGGCAGCTGCGGTTGATGATATTTTTGCATTACCATCACCTAACCCAGAAGCATCTATGATAGGTGGTTTAGTAACATTAAATCCAGGACGACCTATACTAAGTAATCGAATACCACCGATAGTTGTTGAACCTAATGTAATAGAAGCATTGCCATTTCCTTTACCTGTTGCATCAACAGTAGGAATAGCAATATAATCTTTACCTGCATTTTCAATTTCCACTTCTAAAATTTTTCCATCACCAGTTGTACCAGCAACTGTGGTTGTTGCTGTTGCACCTGATCCTGAATTTCCAACTCTAGTTAAAGTAAGAGTTGGTGCAGTAGAAAAATTCTTTCCATCAAAACTTGGAGGGTCAAAATAAATCTGACCAACTCTACCCCATCCATTAGGAACAAGTACTGCACCAGTTCCACCAGAATGTTCTTTATTTAATTTACTAGTTGTTCCAGATACATAAGGTTCAATTTGATCCATCTCTAATAAAATATCTTCACCATCTTCTAAAAGAATATTAGTTGTTCCTTTTGTAATTGTAGTTTCAGGTTCAGTTAAATATTCACTTCCACTATTCGTTATAGTAATCCCTGTAATACCTTCACTAGCCTCTGTTGCTAATAAATCACCATCTTCTAAAAATAGATATGTTCCATCTTCCAATATAAATTGTTCTTTTGCATTTACTGAAGAAACTTTTCCAAGTCCACTATGTCCTCCACCACCATGAAATGTAATAATATCATTAACATCATAACCTGTCCCACCATAAGATATAGAGCAAGTTGAAATCGGACCACCTTCCAAACTAGTAATTGCTTGAGCTCCAGTTCCACCGCCCCCTGTAAATGAAACTAAAGGAGGATTTAAATAATTTTCTCCTTTATTTGTTATTGCAATTCCATTTAATCTACCAGCAACTTCTAATACTCTTAACGCACCAGAATAACCATCAGTTTGAAGTGCATTTGTATTATTTAAAGTTAAGTAATCTCCTTGACTATATCCTGTGCCACCATTAACAATTTTAATTGAATCTATTGTTCCACCTTGTAATTCTTTAACAGAGACTTTCATATTAACACCGAAATCTTCTTCGGCCACAATATGTGTCTCATCTTCTTTTAATAATATTCCACTTGTATCTTCTAGTAATAATCTTCCTTCACCAAATTGTCCACCACCTCCAGTAACATCTAAAATTTGTCCTACTGTATAATTACTTCCAGGTGTATCAACTGTAACTGATCCTATCATTCCACCAAGAACAGTTGAAAGAATATTACCATCATTATCTTTTGCTGTTATCGTTTCTCCAATCTCAAATGTTCCTGCAATATTTGAGATCAACATTTCAGATACATCAAATTTATTTTCTCGAATTGTTACAATATTTTCAACAACAGCTGTTGCGTTAGAAGTACTACCTTGAATTTCTTTTCCAGTAAATTTAGACAACCCTGTAGATTCTTTTACTTTAATAATTTTATCAACAACCCAATTACCATCAGAAGGTTTTAAAATATTATCTTTAGGATGGTCAATCGTAATTTCTTCCTGCCACATTGTTCGGAAAAGAAATTGAAATGATTTTTCAGAACCTCGAGAACGATAAAATTCTCTAATATTTTTTACAAGAAAAGCTTTGTCTGTTACAACTTTATTTGGAATGTCATGTAAGAACTGTTCTTTAAAATGATCGACAAAAGAATCAACAGTCTTATCTATATTTGCATAATCTGATAAAGCATTAATAATCTCGGCTGCACCACCTTGTTGGTCAAGAAATTCAAAATATGCTTCCATAAAAGAAACAAACGTAGCATGGTCTTCCCGAGTAAATTCGGGGAGTTGTGATGGAACGTGGACAGAAAGATATTTTGTATTTTCGGGATGCGCCATTATTCTGTTGACTCAGAAGTTACAGTTATAATTAAAGAACCGTATCGTGTCGTATCTAATGATAATAATTGTTCTCGTACTGGTAATAAATCTAAACCAGATGGTTTAGCCCTTATAATTAGTTTAGTCATAACTGTTCCTGCTTCATTATTTCCTAATGTTGATGCAAAGAAATTTCTAAGAACTACTTTACCTGTTGTATAATCAATAGTTCCAACACTCATATCAATATAGACTTTTGATGTTCCTACTAATTTATAAGAACGGACTGCACCAGAACTATCATCAAGTAATGCAGTATTTCCATCCTTATCAGTAAAACTTAAAGATGAAAGACTACCTTCTTCGATAGCATTATTAAAAGCAAGTGTATGAGTATAATTCGTTGAATATATTAATGGATTTGCTTCCATCTCCATTGTAACTGTGGTACTGTTATTTCTAATTGCTTTATCAGTAGCATCAATATTTGCACTCATTACAGAATGTCTAAACTTAGTATCAAATTTATTTAATGTATTTACAAAATAATTTTTAACTGTTGTTTCAACTGAAGATTGTAATTCACTACTTGTACCTACTAATACAACAGGATCATAATTTACTGCTGTTGTAATATTCATATAAGTATATACTGGATCAACAATAACTGGAGTAATTGAAACCACTCCTCGTTTCTTCAAAACTTGATTGACAATATCTTCTTTAATAGCTGTAGAATATATAGAAGCATTATTTGGTTTGATTGCAATATTAACAGTACCAAATGCTTTAGGTTCTGCATCTTCTCCACCCCATACTGTAATAGAATCAATATCAGTTCGTTCTTTTAATAAAAGATTTTTATAATCAATAAGAGTTACAGCTCGACCTTGTGTCGAATATAATTTTGGTGCGAGAAATGCTACATCTTCTTTTGACTGAATTAAAGCACCATTAGAAGCAACCTGTGAAGTTGTAATTGTTACCTTATCAGAAGTCAATCCTGCAACTGTTGTTGCTTGTTTAAAAGTAGATGCAAGATTAGCTAATGTTCCTTTTGTAACAAGATAATCAATCTTAACAATATTACCATCAGTTAATGCTTTACCAACTGTACCATCACCAAAATATACTTCCCATTTTTCATCTTCAACTTCTTGTAGCCAATATACTTTATCAGTTCCTGCAATTAATGTTGTCTCGGTAGCTTTACTCCACACCTCAGTAGTCGTATCAGTCGATGAAGTTTGAACGGTGACAGCAATCGTTGATGTATCTACATTTTTATTTGGAATAAGAAATCGTTGTTGTGAATCTGTTGAATCTTTTGTATAAGAAAAATCTAATAACTTTCCTTCTTTGATTTCAACATCATTAATCGAATAGACTCCTTGCAAATCTGGAATAATAGTATATGTTTCAACATTGATAAATGTATAATTAATATTATCAACTGTTGTCGTGAATTTTGTTCCTCTATCTATGTTAAGAGAGTTTGGATTTCCAGAAGGTACAAGTATAAGATTAATTTTTGCAAGAGGAGCTGTTGCTGATGTAGGTGTATAGTTTAAATGTTTTGCAAGTGATACAATAGATTCTCTTAGAGTTGCACTATCAAGAAACATTTCATTTGCAGTTAAGTTTGCTTGCAATGCCATATAGTGTGTATTGTAAGCAAGCAAGTCAAGTATGATTGCCATACTCGACCCTTCAAAATCATAATCTTGAAATTGAGATTGAGTCGATAAAAAAGTTTTTAGGTTTGTTTTTATTTGGTCAAAATCTAATTCTGTCGCTGATAGCTTTGGCATATCGTTACCTTAATTTCTCTAAGAAAACTTCTACGGTTACTGGATTCGGAAGATTCTTGATTAAAAATTCTAATTTAACATTAAAGCCATTTGCATTAATATCTGCAAAAACAATAATATTTAAAATCTTTACTCTAGGTTCAAAATTCTTTATTTGATATTCTATTCTAGTTTCAAGTGTTGAAGCAGTAAATTCATCGACATTCTCAAATAACAAGGCTCGAACATCTCCTCCAATTTCAGAATGAAATGGACGTTCAAACGCATTTGTTGAAATCAAATTACGAACAGCTCGTTTGACTGCTTCTTCATTTGTCTTAACAACAAGATCCTTAGTAACAGGATGTGGTGTAAAATCCAAATCTATATCTGAATATTTTCTTGTTCTTACTCGTGCTGTATTTGATAGTGCCATTTATTTTTTTCCCTCGTTCATATTTGGTGGAGCATGATGGAATCGAACCACCCAACCGAACGTGCAACATTCAGTCACTCCCAGATGATGCCCCAGAATGATTACACACCAGGTGCATCTACGGAAGCTACCGCTTTTTCCCAACCATCACATACCCATTCAGGATCACAATTAAAACCATATCGTTCGCAGATATGATTTGTCTCTGGATTGTCTTCAGTTCCGGGACGCCACCATTTACAACTGGCATTACATCCCATCTCTGGTGTTCCTTCTGGACGGTAGTTGGGTACCGCTGACATTCGATAATCTTCTATGTAATTTTTAAACCGTTTCATTTTAATCCTACTAGTTAAAGAGTTGTAAAGTCACACATCATTCTTGTTGGGTATCCATCTTTTCCTTGAGTATCACGAATATTAAGTTTAAATTTATAATAAGGTGATTCCATTTCCATATCAATTCGTTTTCCTTTCCCAGTCTTTCCACCATAATGTATAGTACATTTCCCAACCCGTGCAGCTGCCTTCATTGCTTTCTTATCCATTTTTTTAGACAAAACCTTTCCACGCATTTGATGAATTACATGATAACCATATCCGATACCAGATTCCAATAATGCCTTTATACCTGCTGGATTGGGTTTTGCTAAAACTTTTCCACCTTTTGTTTTTACTTTATCATTAAATATAGTACAAAATCTTTTATTATCAATTCCAAATAAATCTAATAATGCTTTTCCATTTTTATCTTTAATTAATCCTCTATCTATTTCATCTTGACGTAAAACTTTTCTTACACCAACATTAAAAAATGTAGTAGTTCCACCAAGTTTAAGACTTAAATAAATTGGTGTTCCATCATCCTTTGTAACTGTAATATCTGTAACACTACTCCCAATATCTAAACCTTTACTTTTAATATTAGTAATAGTTATCTTAGAACCATATTTTAATGGTCGTTTAGTATTTTCTCCTCCGACAACATCAACCCACAATTCCTTTGAATCTGACAGATTATAAGTATCATCTAAATCGTGAATAGCGGCCAGGATATGTCCATCAGTTACAGCGTCATCTCCTTCTTCAAACCACTTATATAAAGAATCTGCAAATAAAGTTTCAAACGCATTGCCACGATTATTAGCTCCTCGATTACCCGATGATCCATTTCCAAATTTAATTTTAATAGAAGTTATCCCAGAATTTGTTATAATATTATCAATACTATCACTCCCCTGCAATCCTCTTGAAATATTTACACTTTTCTTTTTCTTTAAATCAATATTAATCGGAGTAGGTGATTTCTTTTTTAAATAATTAAAAAGTTTTATGCAATCTTCAATACTTTCCTCCGGCCAGTCTGTTAATGTTTTTTTAATTCCTTTAACATCAGAAGGAAAATAATCATAAGCCTCTGATAAAGATTTTTTAATATAAGTATTAAATTCGTTAAAAGTTTTCATTAGAGTTTCTTCGACTTCTTCATTGAAAGTTTACGCTTTCTAATTGCACCTGCTTGAGACTTACCCTTCCTACTCTTTGCAGCTTTCTTTGCAGCTTTTATTCGTGCCATCTTTTCTTGACCAGTTTGAACCACACACTTTCCATCCTTTGCTTTCTTACCAGGTGGACAATCTACTTTCTTCACTACTTTCCCACCACGAACTACCTTCTTAATCTTTTCCATAAATTGTTGATACGTCAACATTGTAGACTCCTTTAATTTGAGTGCCTTCTTTAATCCACCTACCAGCATTGGATAGAAATTATCATCTGTTTCTTTGTGTCCATTTGAAATCAAAGAATCACGAATAGCATTCCAGATTTTCTCAACATGGTCAACAGACTTACCTGTTCTCTTTGCAAATGACTTGACAACTGAGGATGGCATTAAGTTCCCTGTCCTCTATATCGTTTCCAAGATCGTCTTTTATGTTTATTCTTTGGACAACTTCGTTTACCTCGTCCAATAGAAGTAACTTTCTTAATCGTTTCTGTTTTTCTTCCTTCGATTCGTGCTGCCATCCTGTCCTCTTATATTATTTATACAGCTTGTTGTAATTTATCCCAATCTTCTTGGAATCTTTTAATACCAGCAATTGTGAGTGAATGTTTCATACAATTCCAAATAATCTTCGATGGAACTGTAACTATATCTGCACCACAAACTGCTGCGTCATTTACATGGTCAACATCTCTGATAGATGCTGCAAGAATATATGGTCCTTGTTTTCTATTTCTCTTATACTCTGCAATGTCAGCAATCAAATCAATACCACGAATACCAATATCATCCAATCGTCCAATAAACGGAGATACAAATGTTGCACCAGCATTTGCTGCAAGTGAATACTGAGCAACTGAAAATGCAAGAGTCATATTAATCTTTATTCCAGATTTACTCAGAATCCTACAAGCTTTCATTCCTTGAGGATCACATGGTAATTTAACTACCACATTCTCATCTATTGCTCCAAGACGATTTCCTTCATTCACCATATCAGTACAATTTGTCGATACAACTTCTGCTGATACAGGTCCCTTTACAATATTACAAATCTCTTTAATACATTCATCGAAATCTTTTCGTCCAGCTCGTTGTATCAAAGTTGGATTAGTAGTAACACCCTGTATCAATCCTGCCTTCATCAATCCTGCAATTTCTTCTACATCTGCTGTGTCTGCAAAAAACCTCATTATCACTCCTCATTGTTATAATCGGGCCTCTACTTTCAATCCCAAAACTTTTTTCATTTCATCTACAATAACCTCGGATGGCATTGTCATTCCACCAGCAACATGAGGTCCTTTATAGACATTATCACTATTTGGAAGTATAGCACAAATTTCTCGTGCTAACCATCCCTTAATATTAAACTCTGGAACAAAAATGTTTTTAGCATGTTCCAGTGCTGCTCTGACTTCTTTAAATGGAAATGGTCTAATTGTTTTAATCTTTACTAGTCCAACCTCAATTCCCTCTAATTCCAATAAACGAATTGCTTCTCTTGATTGAGATACAGCAGTACCAGAACAAGCAATCATAATATCTCTACCAGGATTTTCAACATCAATCAATCCATCCAATAAAGGAATGGTATGTTTTCTTGATCGTTCTACAGCTGCATGGATTTCTTGTTGCCAGGATGCTTGAGTTGCATAATGAATATAATTCGATTTCATAACAAACGGGTCTCGCATCATTCTTACTGGAGCTGATTCCATATCCATAACAGGTTGAGGATTTCGATATGGATCATACGGAGTCAAACACAAATCATCTGGAACTAATTCAACAGTATCTTTTGTATGAGTAACAAAGAACCCATCACAACATACTGCTATAGGAACATGAACATCTGGTTGCTCTGCAACAATAAATCCTTTAAGAATAAAATCATACAGGTCTTGTGCAGTTTCAGCATGCCATATCATCATTCCCGTTTCTAATAGATAATGGATTTCCAATGTATCAGGTTGAATGCTGAGAGGAGAATTAATTCCTCGACAAGTCACACATACTTGAATTGGTAAACGTGAACCTGCCCACATTGGAAAATTTTCCATTGCTCTCATTGTACCAGGACCAGCAGTAGTAGTAAATACTCTTGAGCCACCAAATGCCGCACCAGCACATTGACTCATTACCGCAAACTCACTTTCACCTCGAAAATATTCTCCAACATATCCCTCTGCATACAACTCACCAATTAATGAGGCTGCTTCAGATTGAGGTGTAATAGGATATGCAATAGACATATCACAATGTGCTACTTTAATTGCCGCCTGTATTACTTCACTACCTGTAAAAAACTTTTTAGTTCTTTCTGCACCATAGAAAAAATCATTCGCGTCTGTGTGGGTCTGACCCATTTTATTCTTGGTTTCTAATTTTTCATGGGTAGACCGAATAATTCTATCGTAAGATTTTCTAGTTTGTGCTGCTTTATTTTTAACCTTAAGCTTTGGAGCTTCAACTGCTACTGCTGTTGTCATTAGAGGTTCTCCACACTTTCGACTGCTTTAATAAGACGGGTCAATCCAACTCCAGCACCAACCCGAGGAAAGAATTTAAATTCTAAAAATTCATCTAATTCTTTTAATACCCGTTCTTTTGAAAATAAAGAATAAAGTAAGTTTGCATATTCTCCATTAGAAATTTTATAAAATCTATCTTTCATTTCTTCTGGGTCTGTACTTCGTTCTGCACTACCTATCGTTTCTATTCCTTTAATAATAACATCTATCTTATTTGCATACTCTCCGTCACGTTTCATATTCCAAAACGGAGAAGTTCTTTCTGGAAATCCATGTAGTAAAACAACTTCTCCATAGTCTTTATATAATCGTTCTTCTTCTGCAGCTTCTAATATTGGTTTCTCATATATCCTTGCAGCTTCTGTATAATGAATCGAGGGATATTCTTGTCCTCCATTTTTATCTTTGAACCCAAGATACTTACATAATTCTTTTTCAATTACCATTAAATCATCAACATCTCCCGGAAATTCAAATTCAAACATCGGAAAAATTAAATCGTGCCGACCCTCTACCGGATTAGGTTCTTGACGATATGATGTTGATATACAATAGACACCTTTATAACTTGGATTGTTTAGTAACTCATACTCTAACCACATTTGTCCTGTCTGTGGTAATGGCCAGACCTCACCTGCATATTGATATGTCGCAACAGTTGTCGGGTCTTCACACGCTGCCAGTATAGATAATCTATTTTGTGTATGACATTCTACAAAACCTCGTGCATCAAAAAATTGTCTAAGTAATTTTATAACATTGGTATAACTCTTACAGTCAATCAGTTGGGTCATTTAACCTCCTCTAAGTTTTGCACCATTTATCATGTGCTTGTTTTAAAACATCCTGTGGATTCTTTCCTACAAAGTCACAAGTCTGTCCTGTTTTTTTATGTTTTATTTTTAATTCATATCCATCACCCGATACTACAAATGAAATTACTTTATGTGTTTTCATTAATTTATCAAACATCGGTTTATCGGATTTCTCAAGATACCCACGTTTGACAGCTTTGTTGAAATTAAATTCTCTTAGTTCTTTAAAAGTTTTCATTAGAACATCTTTCCTCCCTGAGCCTCAATTTCATCTTTATACTCATCAGCAAATTCTTGTGCAACCTGCTGTTTAACTTTCTTGTCAAATTTGACTCCTGGAAATTCTTTAGAATATTTCTTTGCGCCTTCATCTACAAGATACATCCACAGCTTCGGAGCTTTGCTATGGTCATACTTTCCAGACTTCATTTTTCTTTGGATGTTTTTAACAATAGGTACAATTTTTTGTCGGTAAAGATCAGAATCATTTTCAATATATAACTTGAGCTCAATAACTTCATCTCGAATACTTTCTAATCTAAGTTCGCTAAAAGTTTTCATACATCGGTTCCTTTTTATATTTAGTATTCAAATAATCGTACTTATAATAACTCAATTCGTTAGCATGTATTCCAAAAGTTTCTTGAATATCTTTTAATGACCTACTCCAATCTATCCCATCCCAATCAAAATCTGCTATCCTTGGATAATATCTACTTCGACCGAAAACAAAACCAGAATCAAAAACTTTTAATTCATCTTTGGTAAAACGATTTTCTTCTGGATAAAAATAATAAGAAATAAACTTAAACAACTTTACTTCCCATTTCTTTATTCTATTATCATTGCCCATTGTAAACCCAATAACAAAAGCTTCATCCCAATTCGTCTGCCCACATTCTAATAAGACATGAATAATATCGTGGTCATGTAAGTTAGCTGCACCGTGTAAATGAAATGGTGACTTGGGATTTTCTAATAACCATATAATAAATGGAATATTATATTGTTTAACTGTCTTAACATTATTTAAAAAGTTATCATAAGATTCCTTAAACGTCATCCTACAATACCTTCTTTAATTCTCTCATAGTCTTACTCGCATCCCCGTTATGCCATATCCCGGTTCCACCTGCCTGTTCCCATCTTTTGATATTATTTTTAAAATCATCAATGAGAATGTCACCGGGTTTAGCATAACGTGATTTATGTTTTGCTGAAGCAACTAAGATTACTTTCTCAGAAGCAATCTTTGGGAAATGTTTTTTAATCCATTTGTGTTTTTCTCGGAAACAATATTTCATGTCCCTCGAACAGGAAGAAAGAACCCATATGTCTTTGTTTAGAGTTTCTACATAACGATAGAGTTTCTTACCTTCAGAAAGAACGGACAGGTTCTCCCAGAACCCAGGCAATTCTCCTGCCCGACTTTTATCTTGAATCTCGGTGGCCATGTCTGAAAATTCTTTGGTGATGGTGCGGTCTTTTCTGTCTTTCTTAAAATGGACTAAAACCCCATCAATAAAATCTGCAAGAACTCCATCCATATCCAGATAGATTCTCCCCTCGCCTTCCTCTGTTACAAATGTTTTAAACGATTTCATTATTTAATTAACTTTTTACAATAAGGATTGATATGCTCATACATCCAATCCATATCTTCATTTGAAGTATAACCTTGTTTCTTTAGAATAGCTTCTATCTTCTTTACTTCTTGAGAAGTACCAAATGCCTTTGCGAGCAGGAGGTAATTCTCGGTGTGAAGATTATTTGCCTCATTCTCTTTATACTCCTTTAATATTTTTTTCACATCACCTGTCCCCGTGAATCTAAGTCCGTCGTCAAGAGGACTGTGTTCCGTAAATCCATGAACAGTTTTAATCTCCCATTGCCTTTTTGCCATTTGTTTTATTTCATCCCGTGGCGAAGTGTTCCTAATCCCAATGCACCCAACATAGGATACACAAATTCAGGAATCACATAACCAAGAGACTCAGCTGCGGCAATAACACCTATAACAAGTGCGGTAATATAAGTCTTTTTACCTCTTAACATATCCATTGCAATCGGCTCCTTTTTTGATTTGGTGACTTTCTTTTTGGTTGATGTTGACTTCTTTTTAGTACTAGCTTTTTTAGGTCGTGCCATGATCTACTCCTTATAAAAAAATTACATAGAAAAACTTTCACCACATCCACAAGTACTTGACGCATTGGGATTCTTAAACTGAAATCCCTTTCCCTCAAGACCCGTGGTATAGTCAAGTTCCATTCCCTTAATATAAATCATACTCTTATTATCTATAACAACTTTGAACTCCTCGAAATCAAGGATGGAATCATTATTATCTGTAAGTGTATCAGTTTGGATAAGATAAGATAAACCAGAACATCCACCACCCTTTACACCTACGCGCAACACTTCATCATCTAAAACAAAACCTTTGATAGCTTTATGTGCTTCATCAGTTATTGTGATAAACTTATTATCCACAGCAAGAACATCCCGCCTGACAATTTTCACAAGTACAGGGACTACATTCACACGTTGGATTCGTACACATATTTTTTCTCCTATTTAGAAACTAAATGCAATCCTACCAGCGTTGGTAAGATACGAGTTGCTACCCAGTAAATACCAGCCATGATACCAACGATAACCAAAGCACGAATAATCTGTTTTGGTTTTTCGGCTTCAGGTGACTGATGCGAGGGAACCGGTGCTGACCTCTTTATTTGGTTTGGATGTTGCCACTCCATTTGCTTTCTCCTTTGCTTTTTGTTTAGCTAACTTCTTTCTTTCTTTTGCTTCCTGACTTTTCATTTCAATCAATGCTTTTGCTTCATCTGTTACCCACTCCTTGTATCCAAACCTTCCACCAATAGATTCAGAATCTTTCATCTCATCCAATCCTTCCATAGATTGTTTTCCAATCTCAAGGATACACGGAGTATAGATTTGAATGTATGTAGGACCAATCTCTCTTGCAACATAGATAGCATTCTTGATTGCTTGTTCTACTCTGTTTGGTTTCGAGGCTGTCATAATAACAACATACTGACATCCTGATTCAAATGCAATTTGTGGTAAGTTTACTTTATCGAATTGTTTTCCCTTGGGAGCCATCTTTGCAACAAAATTTCTTTGCATCAGTCCAGATTCTTGTCCACCTGTATTAGCATATAATTCGTTATCGAAACAAATCGTAGTAAACTTCTCTTGACGAAACCAGGATTGCATGGTCATATCCAATCCGATATCAACAGTAGCACCATCACCTGCAAGAACTACTACATCTTTTATTCGTCCAGGAAATCTATGGGCAAGAGATCGTTTAAGTCCTGAGGCTATTGCGTTTTGATTTCCAAAAAGTGAATGTATATTTTGAATACCTACATGGGGAAAAACTAATGAAGTGCAACCGGTGGAACCAACAAAAACTGTATCTTTGGGATTGGGAATGGAAGCCAGTATATATCTAAATGCAATCGACTCTGGACATCCTGCACATAATGAATGTTGTTCTATCAATTCTTTTGACTCACCAACATCCCTCCATCCTCTATCATCTGTCTTATTAAATGTAGCATTTTCCACCATGTCCTGATATTCAGGTGGCATAATGTCGAGAAGGTCTTCACATATTTGAATATTACTATTATTCATTTTTCTTCATCCTCCAGTATTGCATCTAGTTCATGCAATGAAATTAAATTGTTATCTACCATAATGTTTCCGATTTTTATTCCCTTATACAACGGGTCCGTTCTCTGTAAACATAGCAACTGAGATAGTATAGAATGGTATGATGTATAGTGTTTATTATACATCAGTTTTTGAACTCCTTTACGAAAATACTTTTCTTCTACTCGTTGACCAAATAACAAACGATTTCCATTTTCGGGATTCATCATAATCTCATCTCTCACGCGTTCCTTAAAAATGTTCGCCACATGCCCCATCCTTTATCCATATGACCTATTATTCGTTTAATCTCCTTATCAGTATTACCAGAGGCTTCCAGGTCAGCAACAATCTTTTTTACTTTCTTTGCATATATTGATTGTACTTTCTCGAGCTCTCTCATTGCCCAGGCGGCAACTCGTGCCTCACCACTACTCTCATTTGTCATAACTTCTTTTCTCATATTATTAAATTCATTAAATGTTTTCATTTTTTTTCTACTCCCAGAAAAGTGCGGTCCATTGATATTCTCCTAATGTCATCATATTACTTTTAATATTTCCATAGTTGACATTACTCCAATCACTCGGAGTTGCTCCTAAGATTTTTTCCATAGCAATTTTACGAAGCACATTTGGTATCGTGTCACCAGGATTCACGACAGTTGCACGATAATAATTTCCCTGTCCCCGTGAACGAATCTTCTGAACTTTCACTTTTACACCAGATGGGTGTGTTTTAGATTTATGGTTCTTGAAAAAATTTTTGATCTGTTGCGCCGTTGCTGGTTTGTCTCCATCATCATCTGGAACATTCCCTATGAGAGCCTCATCCAAAATATTAAAATATTCGTCCGCATCCTCACCCACAACAAAATCTACTCCATCTTCTATCAGAGATTCAAGCACAGTTATCCATGTCTTTGACTGAAGTTGATGTCGTATATGTCTAAATGATTTTTGCATATTTTTTGATTCTCCATGTAAAGTCTATTACAACACAATCATCAAAATAATTACTCCATATTATATGTGCCAACAGTATTCCAATACCTATTCCAACCACTCTGATAATAACTACCTTATTCTTCAATTATTAAACCAGTACCACATTTTGAATGATTGAAAATTAACACTTGATGAATCACTAAAAATAAGAGAAGATAATAGTCCCCAAGCAATATAGAAAAGAAAAAGTCCAAGAATAATATTCCAGAGTATCTTCATTATCAGCTCATATCCACTCATAGATTTAATGCTTTTTTCTTTTTTATTCATCTGTTGTTGCTCTCTTAGATGATGATGATTTTTTTATCTTATCTTTATTATTTATACATTTCTCCCTATCACAACGAACACTGCGAGTACATGACCCGTCTTTCTCTATCTCCATGCAAAATTTCCATATCATACACTTTTTAAGGATATATGAGTAAGAATTGCAATGTTTCCAGATATATGTCCCTTTTATTGGGACAGGGACATTATAATGTTCTGATGCAAATACACCTTTACTCCACGCAGTCACCATTGCACAAGTGGAGATAGAGGGAAGCCCTATTACTAGAAAATAAAAGAATAAGTTATTTCGTAAAATATAATGTGCAATTCTCATATGATCTCGGACTCTCCTGTGTCGATTTTTATACTAAAAAAATTTTTGAAATGACATTACCTGAAATGTATCAAATGCTTTTCATTGAGACTGAGGATAGGTCACTACACTCCAAGAATACATTACCCAGTCGCCGTGAAACACTGCCAGAACCACTGCCAGAACCACCGGACGGCCGCACCCAGTCTCTGCACTTCTCTACGGTCCATTGAATACATTCGGTGAACCCTGCGCAGTATTTGGAGCACAGTGAATGGGTGGTATTGGACATAGATTATCCGCAGCTGCAGGGTTGGGCGAATGGTTCATCACTAACTTTCCATGACAATATACATTTGCTTCATCGCCACTGGGTCCAACTGCACCAGCCCCATGTGAATTTGGATCACCATTAATAGATAGCCAGACGCCATTTGCATACACATCATTCTGTTGTGCAACATTGGTCGCCCCACATACTCGTGCATCTCCATGTCTATGAACACTCGCCATCCTCAGTTCTCTCTCGGTAATCTTTGGATATAACTCAGGGCCTCTTCGCAATCTTCTATGTATCTCTCTGTTGCTGGGTCTGGGTCGTCTTCATTAATCTCAGATAGATAGTCTATGTTGTCATTAAGAACTACGGCAAGCATATCCATCTTTTCCGCTGTCATAGAGTAGAAGGAAGTGTCACGAAGTGTCATAATGTGTGATTTACAGAATGAAATTAGTTTCTCCAAGAAGGGGATTTCATTCGGTGGAAATACTAATCCCCGTCCCAGTCCATACTCTGTAAATCTGGTAACATAATGTTCTTCCATCGTAACCCCCACATCTTCTAATCCTAGTGTATCTTGTCCCTCTTTCAGATAGGCCAGTTCTTTCTCATAGACCCCTATCATATCATTCATGGTGAGTCGTACTACTTCTTTACAATTATCTAAATGGATTAGATTGTGCCAAGAGTTCATCTCTGAAGTCCTTTTTTGTTGGGATATGTAAACCATTTGCAATGCGCTTCTTGTATGCACGTTGATACTCTCTCTTTCTTTCTCCATGTTCTTTATAATGTTGTTTCTTATTGCCCAGTATTTCGTCTTTATTACGTTCATAATATGTTCTATTATATGTTGAAATATGTTCTTTACCATGTTTGAGTACATATGTTTGTTTCCATTCACGTTGTTGAGTTATTGGATATTCTGTTCTTTTGAAGAAAGATTTATTCATTTTTTATATATCCGGTAGATAACATATAAAAGTAGGGCACAGCCACCCAGTATGATTGCAGTTGTTGTAGTACAAAATGGATAAGGTGGAGTATTCAATTCTGTTATAGTAATTGGTTCTAATAGAATTTTTGTTGTTGATGTTGTTGTCCCAGTAGTAGTGAGTGAATCGTGCATGATACCAAGAAAATCAGATGTTTTACTAGTCATTGTTGATGTCTCTCCTTATATAATATTTACCAAAAAATGATGCAAAAGATGACGCCCATTTCTGTTTTCTCTCTTGTGGAGATGATGGTGTTTTCATCTTTTGCATTGATTCATACATAGTGAGTGCTTTTCTTTTCTTCTTATATACTTTTGGTGGTGGTGTTGTTGTGTTTATGTTTTCTTCAAATGAAGAAACACTATTATCATTTTGTTCTTCTACTACTCTTTTCTTTTTCTTTTGTTGCGGATATGTTATTGATCGTATTAATAATTTCTGTCTTGATTTTAGTAAATTATTAGTTTTGATAATAATTCTCCTAAATTGAGTGAATAATTGCACCAACTCCAATTCCAGCCAGTACCATCAAAATTGCCATAAGGATTGCAATGAATGTCGCCCATCCAGTTTCAATATACATTATTACGAAATAGAACCGAGAGTGGTGTCTGCATCAGTCGCACCATTGTTGTATTTTGTTGAATTTTTCATAGTTGTATGTGCTGGTACTTCTCCTGCATCAGCACCAGCATTTGCACCACCCGTATTAAGATGAATATTTGCACCCGTTACTTCTACGTTTGCAGATCCCTCTATATACGTCTTTCCAGCTGATTTGAGATTTATTTTTCCACCAGCATTCATTCCAATATCTCCTGTACAATCTATATAATAATTACCATTTATGGTGCTCGACATATCTCCTGAAGTAAGTTTCACAACCATGTTACCCGAATCAACTTCTATCTTGGAATTACCAGTTCCCTGATGAAATTTAACATCTCCCTTTTTCAGTACTGTCTCAATATGTCCGTCATCTACTCGTAAATTAACATTTCCCTTCTTTACTTGTGTATGTATATCTCCCTCGACTACTGTATTCGATATGTGTCCCAGATCAAGTGATGTATAGATATTTCCCTTTTCCAAGTGAGTGTTGATGTCTCCCTCGGTTATCTTTGCATTGATGTTTCCCTTGATTAATTGTAGATTGATATTGGAACCCTGGGCTATCTCTATATCCAGGTCATTTTCGAGTATATCATCTCCCAGTTTGGATCGTTCATACTGGGCATTATTGATTCGTAATTTTAATCCACGGTCGACCGTGATTTGTGCATCTCCCGCAATTCGTATATTATTATCTTCACAATATATAGTGTAGTTTGTTCCAACAATCTTTCTTACTACTGTTCCGTCCGGATGAATTTCTTCAAATGTTCCAGACCGATGGTATTGGTGTATTCTTTCTGATCCCTTTGTATCATCATATTCGACAATATGACCGGATTCTGATTCATATACATGATTATATGGATAAACTGCATTATAGGGTGTATTGGGCTCGTCCCAATTAACTCCAGTTTTTGATTCTATTGCAGATGATGATAATGACCCGGATGAATGTGGAAATACTCCACCCCCACCGATATTTGGTTCTTGTAGTTTTGTCTCGGTGATGATTGTACCAGAAACATCAGTATCAGTTGTAGATTCACAACGATTGGATGGTTCTGATTCTGATTTACACGTTAAATCTCTTCCCTTTCCCTCTACTTTATCTCGTTTTGTTACTGTCCCGGACCCGGCAATTTCTGTTTGAGATTCATGGTCTGATTCTGCGGTTTGATTTGCTTTCTGAACATTATCTTTCTTTATGTCTGCAATAGTCTTATTTTCATTTCTTGTAAGTCTATTAGTATCCGCCTCATTCTCTTTGGCCTCTCCATCCGTTGTTGATGTCGCAGTTGCAATGACTCCCTTGGTATCTTTAAATCGTTTTGGAAAGTTTGTTGCATTTTCTTCTTCTTTTATATAATCATCGTCTTCTTTTGCATTATGATGCGGCCCCTTCACTTTACCAGACATTGATGTATTCTTATATGTGGTAACTCGTATTGGAGCAGTCTTTAGTGTCTGGGTTCCCTTGTTATCATCATTTCCATCTTCTGCTTTATCTTCAGTGCGTGGGTCATGAAAGCCTTGTTTCGGATCATATGATGGAAACTTCTCAAATACTGAGGTCCCCGGTATTCCACCCATTGTCCCCATCATTACCGGTTGTTGTGCATTTCTTCCATCTCTAAAGAATCCAACCACCCATGTCCCTTCTACTGGGCCAGTTGGTGTCGTTCCAATTCCATTCATTGCAGCTGATGTAATTGGTTGCATTGGTGACGCCCACGGAAGTTGATTTGTAGTTATACCACCTCCATCTTCTAACCCTCTTTCTTTTTCTGGAGTATGATATCCTAGTATTCTTACTCTACAACGTCCGAGAAATAGTGGATCATTTCTATCTTCTACTACACCCATCCACCAAATAAACTCACCAAAATGATTTTGTAATTCTTTGTTATACATACATCTCCTTATGAAGATTTATCTGGAATACTATCGTACTTAGTTTTCCATGCGTCACGTCGCAATTCAACGGTCATCATATGTTTTTCTGGAGTAAAATTATGTCGGATTGCACTTACTAGATATTTACCAGAGTTAATTATATCTAATGGTTGTACTTGTTGATTTGCAGTAAGTGGTTCTGCCGAAGGAATATCAAATTCCATTATATCACCAACTGTAAAATCCAATCTTCCATCCATTTCAACGATAATTGACCAATTATTAAATTGTTGAAGAATAGATTGTCTATTCATTGTCCATTTTTCGGGGAATAAATTCTCATCATTTTGTTTTTCAAACATTTTAGTATGTTTCATGTGATGAGATACATTATTTTCTGAGCTATAATACTTTGGTGTATCCGTTCCATTACTATAAAATGATGGTGCAGCTTTATCTAAATGAGTTAGTGTATCAAATTGTTTACCGTAATGAAATTTATATTTTGGTTCACCCTCTTTTTGCTCATAGTAATCGCTTAAGTCTCCATCTAAATCCAGTTGTTTTATTCCCCCAATTTTCTTTGTAGTTACATCATGTGTAATAATTTTTGATGAATACATACCGCGTGACATATTGTTTATTCTATTACACGTTGAATCAATAAACCAATCTTGAATTGCATATAAATGTGGTTGTCTTTGTTCGTCTGAATCTTCTAATGTTACACCGGTTGGTTCTTTTGTAAATTTACCAACTTTTTTCTGTTTTAGCAGTGTACTAAGAGATCGAAAATGTATTCCCTTTAAAGTCTCATAAAATAAAAAATCAGCAGTTCGAGATTCATTATTAATTGCACGTTCCGTTAACCATGATATTGCATCTATTGGGTACCAATTTGGAATAATACAAGTAATTATATCTGTTTCTGCCGAGGCGGAAGGCTCAATATCTTCCTCTCCATCATCATAAGTAATAAAATTATCGTCAATAATAGATTGTATTATGTTTGAAGCACTATCACTAAAATATTGTGAAATTCGCATTGCTCTTGAATCATCAATATACTTGGAATGGAATTGAATTTTATATACTTGTTGATTTGAAGCTAAATATCTTTGGTCACTTAATCCAGATGTATTAAATTGTCTATTAAATTTTATCTTTCCCTCGTCACCAGCCCCTAATGTTGACCTAATATAAAAATTAATTAATTCTTCTCCAACAATAGGTACATACATTGGATTATTCAATGTATCATTTATTAACGCGTATCCAGTTATTCCATTAGGAGAAAATATATCTTCATATACACTTACTTCTAAATATTGTTTTTCGAGTAGATAATTTCCACGCTTACTTGGTGGTTTAATTGAGAATATATCAAAACTATAATCACCTGGTTGGCCTGATCTTGTAGGATCGACAGGTATTTCTAACTTTTCATTTGCCATATTATCTTCCTATATTTTCTTGAAACTCTTGAACAAATAATGATAAATACTGTGGTTTTAATATATTAATTTCTCGTCTATTTTCGTTTATTGCTTCTTCATATGTTCTATTAGAAATAGATGATGCTCCCGCTGCAGTTGACATAACTTCATAGCCCTCTGAATCTTCATAATGATGTGTCGCATCAGCATTATGTGTAGCTGAATGAGTATTTTCCATAATTATTTTTTCATTGGTTTCAAAACAAAGATCAAATCCATCTTCCATTACAACTCTATAACCACGATATTTCTTTTCAACCCAACGATTGAATGTTGTATTATCTAATAACCAATCATACCGTGGATTTACTATATCATTAGTTAATAAGATAACCCAATGATATAATGATGATCCATATACTTTTTCTGATACTAAATCAACTGTATCATGCTCTTTAACAAAATATGTATCGTAAAATAAAACATTTGATTGTACTTTTGTAAGCATACGCATTCGCTTTAATACATTGGTAACAGTATTAGTTATCGTTTTATCATCATTAAATGAATATTGTGTTGTTGGGAAATAAGAAAAATATGACATTATCCACCGGCCTTTATTCTAGCTTTTGAATTAATTATTACTTCTTGCATACTTAATGTTATTTGTGCATCTAGTGGAGCTCCATTTGAATCAATAAATGATGCCCATCCCCCGGCGGCGTTGTTATAATCAACTTGAACTCCTGTCATTACCATGACACCAAATTTCGGAAGATTTTTATTTTCACCTCCCTTTGTTTTAAATTTTATTCGCCAGTTATTTGGAAAATTCATCCATTGTTGATTTGTCGATGTTGGAAATTCTGGTGCAGAATAATATTTTAAAACTGTAATCAATTCTTTAAGATTTTTACTTTCATCCGCATTTTTTGGAGCAACAGGCCATGCCAATGATAAACTCCGAAAACCAGTATTATCATATAAGACTTCCATATGAGGATTTAATTTTGTTCTATTTGCAAGTTGCAAACCAGCCTCCAAATTTACATCTAATGCCGCATTAGTTAATGTACCAATCCCACCGCGTAAATCTTTTATAAGTTTAGGGCCTAAACTTTTACCAACACCTGAAACTACGTCACCTGCGGCCTTTTTTATATCACTAACTTTTTGTACTGAATTTACCGCTTTTAATATTTCACCCATTCCAGCGGCACCACTTCCTAATTCTTGACTTCCATAAGAATGTTGTTCTGGTATTGAAAGATTTGTTGGCATTGGAAGAAAAATAGAAAATATGGGTTCTTCTTGTTTTGGTTTTCCATGAGCATTAATTTTACTTTTCAAAGCAATAAGTTCAACACGTTCATCACCTTCAATTTCCAGAGGAACCATTAACTTTTTAGGAGCACCGTCACCCAATGGATTAGTATTTGTAATACTACTATCAGTAGATAAATTTCCGGCCCCGGTAAGAGCATTTGCATTAATTGCAATTTCACCTTGTTCTGCTTTTATTTGTTCTTGTCTTAATTGTTCCGCAGTTGCATTTGGATTCTTTTCCAAAAAAGTATTTAATTTATTTGCTACTATATCTTCTGAAGATAATGCCATTACTCGTGTTCCTTCCAGATAAAATCGTAATTATGTGTTCAATATTATTTATACGGTTATAAATACTAATATGGCATACAAAGGCAAATATCAAGTTATAAATATAAAAAAGTACTCAGGTGATTATACAAATGTCATATATCGTTCTCTTTGGGAACGAAAATACATGAGTCATTTGGATACTCAATCAAATGTGCTAAAATGGGCATCAGAACCATTCTGGATACAGTATTTTTCAGAAGTGCATAATAAATATAAGAGATACTATCCAGACTTTTGGGTGCGTGTCAAAACATCAAATGGCATCAAAGAGTTTATTATTGAGATTAAACCACACAAAGAAACAGTCGCACCAAAAGAAGTAACAGATAAACGAAAACAAAGACGATATTTAAGAGAAGTATCTGTATATGTAGTCAATCAGAATAAGTGGAAAGCAGCACGAAAGTATGCAGCTCGTAATAATATGGTATTTAAAGTAGTCACAGAAAAACAATTAGGATTAGACAGAAATGGCAAAACCAGATCCGTTCAGACAAGTAATAGACAAAGCAGTAGAACTCGGTAAAGATACCACATCGAAAGCCGGCAAAGTGTGGATGCAAAGACAAATTAAGAAACTTGTCAAAACACCGAGGAATGTACTAAGATTAAAAGATAGAATGGAATCTACAATTCGTCCTGGAATGATGTATCTCTTTAAGTATAATCCATTGACAAAAGATAAATTGCCTTACTATGACATTTATCCATTAGTGTTTCCAATTAAAAAAAGTAAAGGTGGATTTCTTGGATTGAATCTTCATTATCTTTCACCGAAGCTTCGTGGTATATTTCTTACAAAGTTATTAAGAAAAGTTAGTAATGAGAAGTTTGATGAAACAACTAAATTACGAATTAGTTATAATATGTTAAAAGGGTCTGCGACATACAAAGAATTTAAACCGTGTATAAAATTATACTTGAATAATAGAATACAAACAAAATTTTTAAAGATAGATTCAGCTGAATGGGAGATGGCGGCAATACTTCCATTAGATTCTTTTCAGAAGAAAAGTAGTTCTTCTGTATGGTCACGTTCTGTCGGAATAATTAAAGGAGCTTAACAATGCCTATAAGAGTAACACCACCTCATCTTTCTGCACGAATTGGTGCAAATGTAAAAAGTTTAGATGTATCTGGGCCCATTGGTGGAGGTGTTAATTTAAGTAATCGCGGTGTTATCATACGCAAACCAGCTAATCCATTAATCACAATACAAAATCAAATTAATCAACAAATACAACAACAAATACCAGCTGATATTCATTTTGAACAATTACAAAGAGATGGTTTTACTCCTCGAACATCATCAACAAAAAATATAACGCCAGTTGGTGGTGCATTACTCGGTGCAGCAGTTGGTACTGCCATTGGTGGAATCACAAAACAAAAAGAGGGACTACTTCCTGGTGCATTACTTGGAGCTGGTCTTGGTTCTATTGCAACTCAATTACAAGATAGAGATTTAGATAAATTAAATAGAGATGGTTTTACAAATAGACTAAGTACAACTGGTGGTGTATTAACTGGTGGAGTACTGGGTGCCGGTCTTGGTGCTTTAGCAGGTGGTGATGATAAGAAAAATATGATTATTGGTGGTGTCGCTGGTGCAGCGTTTGGTGGACTAGTTGCAAGTATAGCAGAACAAAATGCTCTCAATCAACAAGTAAATAGAAATGGTTTTTTAAAAAATGGAGTATCTGATTTTCTTGGAAAGAATGGAGTACTTGGAACTGGAATTGAACCTGGTCGCGATCCGAGAGAAGGTGTATTAAATTCAAAAGGCTTTACTGGAAATGAAGAAAAACTATTACCACCTAATAATGGAAACTATAAATTAACATATGATAAAAAAGAAACATTACATTCTAAGGGTAATTTTGGAAAGGAAGTAAGTACATATTATAAAAAAGATTATGCAAGACCAGTTGATTATGAAGTAATGATTGGTGGGAAGGTAGTTGAACTTATTGGAGGAAGTAGTTTAAGTAGACAGATTTCTTTTCATGCAGCTGTAGCATCAATTCCCGGAGAAACGATTACAACTTTCGATTATGGTCATCATGGAATTGCAGAGAAGCGTCCAATCAAACCACAATACGGAGATTATTCAATAACATTTTATGTTGATAGTAAAATGACAGAAATAAAATTCTTCAGAAAATGGATGGACCTTATAGTTGATAGAAAAACAAATAAAGTAGCTTATATAGACTCAATAGTAGGCCAAATAGACATTCAACAATTAGACCGTCAAGGCAATTTAATTTATCAAGATAAATTGGGAAGAGCCTATCCAACACAACTTGGAGATTTATTTTTGGATTATTCAACAACTAATGCAATACATAAAGTCCAAGTTGTATTTACATATTATGAAGCAATGTTTGATGAAAAAACTGAAGTTATTGCAAAACAAGCAGTACCCAAAACGACTGAAGATTTTAATGTTGATAAACAAAAAAGCGGTCTTCAGATATTAAAAGAAAAACCGGGAGCTAGATTCGGCTTTGCTGGTGGATGATAATAATTTTAACTTGAGGTGAATGATGCCATTACCAAGTATAGCAGTACCACATTATTTTTTACAATTACCATCAACTAAAGAAAAGATTAAATATCGACCATTTTTAGTTAAAGAAGAAAAAATACTATTAATTGCACTTGAATCAGAAGAACAACAACAAATGGTCAATGCAGTTAAAGAAATTATATTTAATTGTACTTATGAGAAATTAGATGTTGCAAAACTAGCAATGTTTGATGTTGAATATGTATTTTTACAAATTAGGGCAAAGTCTAAAGGTGAAGAATTAAAACTAAAATTTCAATGTCCACAATGTCAAGTAGAAAATGAATTAGTAGTAGATTTATTAAAAGTAAAAGTAAAAGAAAATGATGAACATTCTAATAAAATAGAAATTAATGAAGAAGTTGGAATTATTATGAAGTATCCAAGTATTGACTCTGCTGGAGAATTTTCAACTAAACTAGAAAATAAAGGAAAAGCAGATCAATTATTTGATATTATTAAAACTTCCATAGACTCTGTTTATGATAAAGAAACAACCTATAAACCGTCTGATTATACAAAAGAAGAATTAGATACATTTATTGAAGGATTGCCAGAAAACGCATTTCTAAAAATTCAGACATTTTTTGAAACAATGCCTAAATTAAGAGAAAATAAAAAATACAAATGTGAAAAATGTAGTTATGAAGAAGAGGTGACATTGGAGGGCCTCCAGAATTTTTTAGGGTAGCACTATATGATTCAAGTTTACAGAATACTTTTATGGAAAACTTTTCAATGATGCAACACCATAAGTATTCTCTCACGGAAATTGAAAACATGATTCCGTGGGAAAAAGATATTTATATTGATCTTCTTTCAGAGTGGGTCAAAGAAGAAAATAGAAGAATAAAAGAACAACAAGCTAAAGGATAATTCTCATGGCAGAAAAAGAAACAGAAGAAGGAGTTAGAAAGGGATTTAAAAGTGTAATCCCTGATATTGCTGCTATCATCGGAGGAGTTGTAGCTGGACCTATTGGTTTAATTGGAACTAAATTAGTAGGTGATAGAATAATAGAACGAAAAGAAAGAAAAGCAGAAGCGAAACGCCAAGAGAAGCTTGCTAAAGAAAGAGCAAAACAAGAAAAAGATTTGTTAGCTAAACAAGCTAAATTAACTGAAGATTTACAAAACGATTTAATTGACCAACTAAAAGCTCAAGCAAAAGATTCCGCTGATGCGAAACCTCAAGGTCCAGAGCTTCCAAAAAACTTTAAAGATGACTTTGCCACTAGTCAACATCAAGAAACGATTAGTGACCAACTTGAAGAAATGATCGCACTTGGTATTGTTGAAGCTAAAGATAGACGACAAGCAATGCTTAGTGAAAAGAGAGCAGGTGGTATAGATTCAGTACAAAAACAAGTTGATAAAGTTGATGATGATGCAAAAGGTGGTGGAATGTTTAGCAAACTTGGTAAGATGTTTGGTCCTCTTATGAAAATATTCGACCCTATTATGAGTCTAGTTAAAACAATATTAAATTGGAAATCATTATTAATAGCTGGAGTAACAATATTATTAACAAAGTTTGATGTTAAAAAAATTGTTGGTGGTATAATAGATGCAGTTCAAGACGTAGTTGCATGGTTTACATTATTATTTGAAGATCCTGTTGGTGCTCTTAAAAACGCATGGGCCGGTATTGAAAATTTAGGTGGGTGGTTACATGAAAATGCAATTAAACCAATAATAGATTGGGCCATGACTACATTTACATTAGAAAATCTAACTAAATCATTGGGAATACTAAAAGATATAGGTGGGTGGTTACATGAAAATGCAATTAAACCAATAATAGATTGGGCCAAGACTACATTTACATTAGAAAATCTAACTAAAGCATGGGGAATAATAAAAGATTTTGGGGACTGGTTCTGGAACAATGCTCTTAAACCAATAATAGATTGGATAAGTACATTATTTGATTTTTCAACTTTTGAAAAAAGTCTTGAATCTGCTTTCAACGTATTAACCTTTATGCCTAATATGGTTACTAAGGGACTAATGAAAGTTTCAACATGGTTACTTAAATTATTTGGGTTTGATGATGCAGCTTCAAAACTAGCGGAGACAGAATCAGATTTTAGTTTTGGAAAGTATATCGTAAAAGGTCTCAAAAGTGTAATGGAATGGTTGGAGAAAATATTTGATATTGATGTTGGTGGAATAATTAAATCAATCGCACCGAAATGGGCAAAAAAATGGTTTGATAAAAAACCAAAATCTGTACCAGCTAAAAAAACAGAAACAGATTGGAGTAAAGTTGTAGAAGAAACTAAAGATACTGAAGCAGTAAGTACAAAACATATGTCATCATGGAAAAGTAGTAAAGAAGGCAAAGAGTTTATGGCCAACTTTAAAGACCCAAAAACGGGTAAAGTTGGTAATATGTCATCAGGTGCTCAGAAACGTGCATGGAAAGCTTTTCAAGAACAAAAAACTACAGGTGGTGGGGAGACAGTTCAAGCGCAAACGAGTGTCGCATCTGGTGTTCAAGACGGTGGAGATGAAACTGCCGGACCACAATTAATGCCTGAAACATGGGAACGTAGAAGTAAAAAACTTGTTGATACTTTACAAGTTCCAGAGTTTAAATCAAAAATAAAAGATTTTGTTTCCATCATGTATAATGAACATGGTATCCCTGTTACTATTCATTCCGCGGTTCGTGGAAAAGCAGAACAAGACGCATTAAAAAAGAAAGGTGTGTCGAATGCGGGGTTTGGTAAATCATTACATAATTATGGTGCAGCTATTGACTTCCATTTTGCAGATACTGGGTTTGAGGGGCCATGGGAATTAGCTGGTAAAGTTGGTAAAAGTCTTGGTATGCAATGGGGTGGAGATTGGACTTCATTAAAAGATAAACCACATTTACAAATAGATAAAACTTGGCAGGAAGCATCAGAAAAATTACCATTAGCTGCTGCGTTAGGTGGAGTATTAACAGCACCAAGATTTGTACTTGCAGGTGAAGCAGGAACAGAAGGATTTTTACCATTTGATGATCGTGGTATTGATGTTCTTGCACAAGGATTATTAAGGCCGGCAATTACTAGAGCATTAGAAATGGAACAAACAACTAGAAACACAGCTGGTATGAGAACTAGTGGAGGGGGAGGTCAACCAGTAGTAATTAATAATGTCGGAGCTCCAAAACATACTAGTGTTGCAACTAGTACTACAACTGCACAATTTCCAACCAAAGTACGAAATTCAGATACATTATCAACTGACGTTTTAAGGTAAAAAAACCCCGCAGAGAAAAACTCTACGGGGTTCCTTATACTTCATTACTCTTTACTTAAATGCTCTAAACAATCCTTTCAGACTATTCTGAACAAATGCAACGATACCAAGTACCGATGCGTCTGCAACTGCCACATCCAATTTCATCCCTTTAGTGTGCATCATAAAACCAGCAACACCACCGAGTAAAATTGTTGGACCTACTTTAGTCCAGTCCCATTTCTGGCCTGGTTTACGAAACCAACCAGACAGAGTGTAAAGAACACCTGCAACAACACCATGAACAATGCCCATGATGTCGTATCCCATCATTTCCATACGTTTTTTCTCCTTTAATTAGTTAAGCATCTTCACTTGCCAACTGTTTAAAATAATCCAACTTATCATCATCTTCAGATGAGACAGACGGATATTCTGTTTCGTCAGCTACGTCATCTTCAACCGTCGAAGTAGTATCACGGTGAGTTGATCCCACTACTCTCAAAAATTTCGCTTCTAATTCATCATACGTCTTGAAATTTTCTGGTTTTAGAAATTGTTGCAATGAATGACACTTGCCCCAAATCTCAGAGATAGCATCATCATTCTCTGCTATCGGCTTTGGTGTCTTGTCAAATTCTGATTTATCATAATTGACATAACCTTCAACCATACGAACCTTCAACTTAAAATTAACACCCTCATAAAAATCGAATGGGTTAATCTTTGGTTCGTCTTGAAATTCAGGATTAAGACAATCGTTAACTTTCTCAAAAATCTTCTTACCATATCGAAACAAAAAGACTTTCCCATTATTTTGTGGATTAGTGGGATCCTCAATAACTAAAATGTTTGAATAGTAATTCAATTTTCGTTTACGTTGTCTTGCTATATCTTTATCTGCTTCTACTCCAGAGTTCCACAATGAAGTATTATGTTCAGAAACAGGATCTTTCTGTCCAATACTGGTCAAAGAGTTTTCAATGTACCAACCACCTGGTCCTTGAAAACCATGATGCCATAGTCTAACCCATGGAGCAGTTTCTTCCTCTGGTGCATCCAAGAAACGAATTACTGCATATCCGTTCCCAGCCTTATCTCTTTCAATCTTCCAAAGACGGTCATCTTCATAAGATTTTTGATTACTATTCAACTTGTCCAACTTCTCGGTCAAGTCACTCATACTCTGCTTGCGACGTTTCTTATAATCACTCATACTCGGCATATTAATTTCTCCTTAATATTGTGCGACATATTTCTTGATATTGCGCTGTATTGATTTTTAAAAATGGACGATACTTAAAACACTTTGTTTTAAATGTCGGCCAGTAGTAATCACCACATTCATTATCAACTTTCGGAATGAAATTTAACATCTCATTCAGAATAATAAAACTTTCGATACTAATTTTATGTTGTAATGTGTATAGTACTATCTTTGGTAACTCACCTCCCTTCACTTCAAATAATTTATTAAAGTCATGTTTAACAAGAAAGTTTAAATCATTACTAAAGTAATGTTTCATCCCTTCTATTCGTTTTTTCCAATCAGTAAATAACTCATCATCAAATGAGGTAACATGAATATTGTCATCCAAAAAATTAGAAATTACCAATCCAATAAAGTCACCAGGCGTCTTATAGAACCTCTGGAATTTTCTAAATAAATCAATTTCTTTACTATTTATATTCCTTGAATATCGTTTTACATTACATTTAAAGAAATCGAAGTCCTGGTTAGAAAAATGTTGTTTGAGTGCAATATAATATCCATAATATTCATTTATTGTCATACCACTCCATCATGTACTTCTAAAATTGGTGTTTTTGTATAATTCTTGTGCATTGGAATAACTCCCCGAATACCACCTGCAGGGTCAAATACGTCTTTTCTATAACGTGGAATTACATGAATGTGACAATGAAATACTGTTTGACCAGCGGCCTCTCCTGCATTAAATCCGACATTATAACCGTCTGGTTGAAATACTTTATTCAACTCAAATTGACGTTTATCTATCATAAAATTTAATTCACTTTGTTCATGTGATGCCAAGTCAAACCATGTTTCCACATGGCGTTTACTAATAACCAAACTATGTCCTTTGGATACTGGAAATCTATCAAGTATAACTTTCCAATGTTTTCCTTCTTCTATTATATCACAATCTTTAATAGAACAAAAGACGCAACCGAGTTCACTTTTCATAATGGTAGCCTCCCTGTTTTTGCTATCATATTATTTTCTTCTGCTTCAATTTGTATATGTGCTTTGACGGATTTGTCAATTACTTTAGATACTTCAATTTCTGACATTCCTGTTTCATGGCATAATTCCAAGACGGCCTCAATATAAGTAATCTTTTTATCAGTAACTAACTCATTGATTTTAATATTTACTGATTTTTTATATTCATATTTACCAGTTCTGCTTTGTTTCTTTTGTTTGGGGTGCATTTTTAAAATACCTTGATTTCGCTGATTCAATAGCAAGTTTTAATTTATAGGCTTCGTTCTTGGTAATCTTGTAACGCAATACTTCACTAAGATAATCCCATCCAATCCACCCATAGAGTTCACCTATCATAATTTCATATGTTTCTTCTTTTAATTTTGGTGCATCACGAAAATCCAAAATAATTTGTTCATAATCTTCAGTCATTAAAAGTTCTCTGATATAATCAAAAGCATTTTCTGCCTCATCAGGTATATCCATAATTTCTTTTATGCGGACTATCTTAACCATCACAAGCACTCCTGTATAATTGAACCATTATGAATACACCGTTCCCCAATTATTCGTATCGTGAATGAATCTTTTTCACGTTCTAATTCATCCCATATATCTTGAGGAACGGGTTGTGTATTATTCTTTTCTTCATTCCATGCAGCTCGGATTTTCTCTCTCTTTCGACTAGCCTCTATCCGTTTTGTATGCACGGTTTGTTTTATACGTTTGGTAAAATCAATTTCTTTATATTTTAAATTATACTCCGTTGATTGACCAAGAAAACGTAAAATACTTCTAAGAAGAGGTATTTGTTCTGCAAGTTCCCTTCCTTTTAAAAATAAACGATATGCAATATCATAATTGCCATCCTCAAATTCACCAATACCGTCTGTCATATACTCCTCAATCTCAATTAACATTTCTTCCATACTATCACGCATAACCACAGCTGCAAAGGCACGATCTAATGTTGCAAAAGAATAGTAATATTTATTTTCTTCATCAAACCAACCATCGCTGATTTCAATTCCCTCAAGAATTGCCTCAACATCGGTTTGAAGAATAGACTCACTTATACTATTCTCCCGTGTAGATAAATCATACATGGTTGAACGTATCTCTACCTTAAATCTCTTTGCAAGTTCCATTCGTGCAGAATCAGCTGCAAGTACCATATTCTTTTGAGATATACCAACACCTACAATGTATTGTTCCTTTGGAAACTCTGGATGTGGTTGTCCCAATACCCATGGTGGTGGATTAAATCCACTCACCAAAGACGGTATCATAACAAATAAGAATGTCAAAAGAATTTTCATCTCCTATCTCCGGTCTCTTTCAACCATTCAAATTGGTAAACATTTTCCTCAATAATCGTTCCAGTTATCGTTGTTTTACTATCACCACTTCCTTCACATATAATCGTGACGCTTCCCATCAAGCCTTCTTGATATGTAGAAACGACATGACCATTTGTTGAAATACATTGTTTATAAATTCCAGTACTCATAACAAATTCAGTTAATTCTTTCTTCTCCTTTTCTCCTACTGGATATTTAAAATAAGGAAACGATTGTGAACTAAAAGTTTTTCCATCTTCCATATCAACTGAAAAGATTTCACTATCTGAATATAAACCAGGTCCAAAACATCCAAAACCAGTAACAATAAATAAAAATCCAATCACGATATACTTCATTTTTCACTCCTTTTTTTATGTTCTTCAATTTGTTCTTGATAAGTTTTTCCACCGAAAGGATGCTTCTGGCCCTCCCATGGATTATGAAATTCAGGTTGTTGCATACCATACGCATTTGTTGGAATAACTTCTATATTAGGGTCTAAATACATTTGCAATGCCCTAGTTATTCCAGCTAATGTTGCACCAGCAGATGATGGACAACTACCACAAGCGCCTTGATACGAAACTACTACTTGATTACCCTTGACAACTTCAATTTCAATACCTCCACCGTCACTTGCTAGTGCTGGTCGGAGAGTTTCATCCAATAATTTATCAATGATCTGATATTTTTGAACATCAGTCATTGTTGGATAATCTTCTTTATCGAATGTACCTAAAATTGAATCAGTCATTTTTCCTCTAGTAAATTGTTTTTATTGTATCACACAATCCGTATTTTTTGGCTTCTTTCGCAGATAACCATACGTCTTGTGGAGGCAATAATGTTTTTCTAATATCATTCTCTGTCATACCAGTACATTTTTTGTAATGGTCTAACATTCGTTCCGTAGTAAGTTCAAATTCACGTTGCACAGAAAATAATTCATGTTCTTTTCCGTATGTCCCCCAAGTATATTGATGAGATAATATTGAGGTGTTTGGTGTTAATACACGTTTCCCTGGCTCACCAGAAATAAAAATAAGTAATCCAGCTGATGCAATAACACCAAGACCAACCGTATGAATTGGAATTTTACTTCCCTTGATTGTATCAATTAATGCAAACGCTGCTGATAAGTCACCTCCATTTGATGAAATAATAAGTTTAAGTGCTGGACTCGATTTTACTTCCAAGTTTTTTTCAATAATAAACCGAATTACATCTTTACAAGAGGACATTGAAATATCTTCCATGAGAATATACAATCCAGCTTCTTCTAAATCTTTTGCAAGCTCTTTTCCGTTTCCATTAGTAGTTCCATTACTCATTTTTTAGTCCTGTAAAAGATATGATTTCCAATCGTAACAGCATGTTCAAGATTAAAACGTGACCAATCAGGATTAACATACGTTGCATGGTAATATGTTGCCCCATGAGTTACGTCTTGATACGTCTTACTATAATTGTCAAGTGCATGGTTTGCAATCGTTTTTGCATTATCCCATGCAATAACGTGTTTAGGTGTGTCATCTAAACCATCACACCAAAAAGAAAATTGACATTGATCGCGTTTTACTCGACCTCCTTTATACTTACCCTGCTTAACAACTCCACATATGGTATCTGGAAATCGTTTATCATGTACTCTATTCAATGTTACATAAGCAACACCAAATTGACCACGGACAGGTTGATTGCGAGACTCAAAATAAACATTCAATGCCAAACATTTTCTGTTTTCATCATTATAATTAGTTTTCTTGATGACCGGTAATGCTTTCGGAATCTCATAATAATGAAGTTCAGGTTCAGGTAAAGTCTTTTCAGGCCATGTCACCTCTGTTGGTTTTGCATATAATTGTTTTTTGTAATCATCCATATAACAATAAAAAAGAATAGATGAACAAATAGCTGAACCAACAATAATGCCCTTAATAAAGTCTATTACTTTGTTAGACATGATTTTACTCCTCTGTTATTGCTGTCTTATCACCTGCAACAATTTTTTGAGTATTCCAATCTGTTTGGGTTCTCAGTTTCTTCTTCGCCTTGTTTAAAGACATGCGACGTTCTCTTGCTTGTATATTCAAGAGACGCCGCTTTGCATTTCGTTTTTGTTTCTTAACTTCATTGCGATTGTGTTGCTTCTTACTCCAATTTGAATTTTGCTTTTTCATTTTCTCCTCACAAAGATAGGCCCAAGACCATAAAAATATAAAAGAACAATCCACAAACAATAACTCCTAAAACATCTCCAATTTTGCGTAACATAATTTCTCCTTATATATGTAAAGTATATGAATCTGAATCATTCCATTCTGGTGTATCATCATCAATATCTGTATCAGTATAATTAAATACATCCACTAGAACAGGCCTCGGATTCACTTTATTAAAATATTTAGTCATCATTTTTTGTTTTAATTTTTCTGGAATTGCAACTTGAACGGTATCTTTACTTGTATCATATCCGTAAAAATATTGTTCTCCGACCGTTGGATTGCCAGCTTTGTCTGAAAACATATTATCATAATCGTCCCGTGGCATTTCATAAATATACTCTTTCATAATTTTCTCCCTATAGAAGTCAATTCACTAGTTGAATGGATATACTGATACCCACCCTTATTAAAAGCTGGTGCAACCCGTTTACTTTTCATTGTCATATCATGTCGAGCATCTTTTTCTCCACAAGATAAACAAGTCAAGTAACCAAGTCGCAACCGTTGTTCACTATACTCATTAAAACATCCAACACACTTTGCCATCATAATCTCCTTAAGTTTACATCAAGTTTCCTTCTGTCTTTACTTCCTCCTTTATTTTCTCTATTAGTTTCTTATCCTTTCGAGTAATTACGTCCCAGAACCCTTTCTTTTTAAAATCTTTCCCAATAAGTTTTTCAGTAATTGAAAATAACCCCTCAATCCGCGAGCTAACTAAAAAACCTCTAATAGACCATAATTTTAACGTCTTTTCTATCTCTACATCAAGTTTAATTTTTGCCTTGCTATATCCTTCTATACCTAATGTATTTGATAATGTGATTAATTTTTTATTTTGACTCTTAGTTGCATCAATCGTTATACTCATTAATATAATTAAATAGAATAAATCAGAATAAGAATATCTTATCTCAAAATAGATAAATTCTAACATCATTATTGAAATCACCCGTTGTGGTGAATTTGGATGTTCTGTTTCTACATCTGCTCCTAATTTTTTTGCTTTTTCAGTTTGACCAAGATGATAATCTTCCTTGGTACTTGGAGAAATTTTCTTTCTAATCGTTTCATACCACGCTGCAGTTTTTTGAGTACACTCTGGATTAGATGGTAATTTCTTCCAATTTGAATCGTACCAACTTATTATATCTTTAATTAAATACAGTATTTCAAGTTGACCTTGAATGTTCAACCCGGTGAATATTTTCAATAATTCAGCTGAGAAATCTTCATTAAAAAGAAGTTTTTCTGCTAGTTCTTTAGTATCATCACCACTAAGCGATGATGATACTAATTTGTTAATAATCTCATCTTTATCCATAATATAAGTTCCTTAATATAATTTTCTTAAATTATTATTTAAGAATCATTACTTGATAAAGTTTTCTTAACTACTTCTGCAAAATCTTCAAAATCTTCGTGAAAATAATTACACTTAGTTGCATATTCATTTCCAAATATTTGAAGTAATTTTGCCTTTTGCTTTTTTGTACTAATAATTTTACTCATTGGAACAAGTTCACCATATTGTTTTTCTTCTTCTTCCGTTTGTGACTTAAAATATTTGTAATCTTTAAGTTTCATGCTATTCTCAACTAACTGCTTACGAAACTCTAGTCTGTCAGCTGAATTTAATTTTTTATAGTATGAAATTTTCTTAATTCCATTTAATACCCCTGCTATGTAAGTTCTAAGACCTTTCAATATTGCCTCATGGAGTTTTTCTCTTTCTTTCTGTAATTCATCTTTTGAGGCCATTCCTTCAAGAAGTGGTGCATATACTGCTAATATTACTGCTTCTTCTTTTTCCATCCGGCCACGGTATGACCTACTTTCTAATGATTTTGCAATGCTGTTAACAAACTGCATATTTTTCTTTGCAAATTCTTTAGAATCTAAATTTAACTGCTCTGCTATCTGGTTTAAATCTTTGTCAATATAAAACAGAATCTCATGTTCCACACGATTTCTTTTAAAACCCATTGCACCTTTAACGTGCTTCTGTACCCAATATTTCATCTCTTTGGAATTAGGTGAATAACTAACTGGTCTTGTTGGAACGACGCGTGTATAGATTAGTTCAGTTATTTCTGATTGCATCTCCTTAAAGGTATATTTACCAGCTTCTAGTTTTTTAGAGTCCTTTGCAGATAATTGTTTTTTCCACATATTCCATATAGTCCATTCCCAACTTCTGCCGTGTGGTGAACTTGGATATTTCGGAAGTGGATTTAATACGGCACTTAGTAAATATAAATCACTTTCATACTTAGAAATAAAATGTTTAACTGAGCCTTTAAAATCAATTTTAACAACATTAAACCAAGTTTCACTTAGACCATAATCAGTTGTAAGAATCAAGAACCGATGATTGCCATTTATTAATAATTTCCAAATTCCATTGGTAATCAAAACTGGTGCTATATTAGAACGATTAATTACATATCCGTGTTTTTGAAAAGATTGCCTTAATTTCCTCATGTCTGTTTCTTCAAATTTTGTCATTCTACCTTGAAAAAAGTCAATCAATATTTGCAATCCTTTCTTAACGGTTTCCATTCTAAAATCAAAACTTATGATAATTTCCTTGAAAAGTTCTCCAAAGCTTTCTTTAGTGGCTTCTATTTGTGTTGAACGGTCTGCTGCTGAAATCGTTTTTTGCTGCTTTAAAGTTTTTTGTTTCTTTTTAATTTTAGCTTTTTCTGCTTTTCTTATCTTTGTTTTATTAATCATTGATGTCATAATATAATCTCCTTTTCAAAGTTATGCCCGAGATGGGCCACGTCTAACACGTTTAGCAATTGGATGCCTGGTGCAAAATGGTGACCGAGATCCTTTTGCCTTTCTTGTTGGTAAAACTGTCCATTTGCCTTCTTTTTTTAATTTCTTAATTTCTTGTTCAGTTAAATTCATTTTTTGAACCTCATAATTTAAGTTGTTATTATTTCACATTAACATACATATATTATAGCATTATTTGACCGTATCTGTCAAGAAAAAACAGCGTTCTCTAAGTCATTGTTTTATAAGGGTTTATATTCCAAAAAATTAAACCCTTATTTTATAAGGGTTTATGGTGCTTGTAAATACTGGTAAATAAAGGGTTTGATTTTTTTTGATATGATTTTCTCCATTTCACTTGAAAATTAAGTATTTTGGTGCGTAGGGGTCTTTCCAAGACCCCTACGACTTGTCAATTCTGTTGCCAGGCTATGACCAACACCCCGGCAGACTATGCTGCCATTGCTAATTCGTAATCGTTAGCATTTGTTGTTTGGACCTATTTAATGATGCCTGTCCAACATCAGGTAGTCAAATCATTCTCCATCACCCTGTCGATACCAAGTTACCCCCATGTTCTTTGTAATATTCGTTATTGGTGGAGGTAGTGGGAATCGAACCCACGTCCAGCTGTGCTTCAAACAATCGTCTTACTACCATAGTTCTAATTGAATCGGATACGGTCTCCTACCTTCCCATTTATAATCACAAATAGTACAAGTATGAATAATTTTTTTATTTGCTAGTATAGAATATGATGCCTGATTAAATTCGTATCCGTTACGATTTTTGCATTTAAGACATTCTTCTAACGCAATTATAAAATATGGGGATTTATTTTGAAAATCTGATAAATCAATTTCCCACCCCTCTGTAGGATCCCCGCAACTCATTTAATTTCTCCCGAATTATATTACTAATAATAAATTTCATATTCTTAAATTCCATCAATCTTCGACAAACGTATGGAAACCACCGTTCACCATATGGAACATAAGTGCGTACATTATAATCTTTAATATGTAATTCTTGCATTAAATCTCTGCGGATACCATATAACATTTCAAAATAATAATCTTCTTTACAATTAAAACTCTTTATTATATCAATCAAATATTCATCATGTGTTGCAAATGCAATGTGTTTGGCTGGTACAAGTGGATATTGAATTGCTCTACTCGCTAACTCTATATATGCTTTTCTAATGTCATCTTCTTTTTTAAAATCACCCGTATAAGCACCTTTACATATTCTAACTGGAATGTCACGTTTCAACATTTCTGGTAGGTCATCTTTAGACCTTCTCATATTAGCTTGTAATACTACTCCAACTTTTCCTCCATAATATTTTGCAATTTCAAGTGTCCCTTCTATCATAGAGGAACACTCCATATCCATCTTGAGTGTGATGGGCGTATCGTCAATTGCTTTTAGTAATCTATCAATAGCAATTGTCCAATCTTTTTTGGTATTGCCGAATTGACTTAACTTGATAGATATTTCGTATGGCTTTCTTCTTCCTCCACCTCGTTTGAGATGGTATATTAATTTTTCATATTCATCAATATTTTTTAGAATCTTTTTTATTTTTGTGCAAGATTCACCAACATAATTAATTGTTACATTACCAATATATCTTATATTCTTTAGCATTTCAATTACATCTTGACCAGCGATAAATCGCTTTGCAAAGAAGTATAGAAATTTCATTTAACTGTTACAAGGAACCCAATAACCATGGCTCCATACCCCCAATTTTCGGTTACTGGAACAATATTATTAATTGTTAAGTTTGGATATTTCTTTTTAAATGCAGTAAAACTTTCTATTACTAAATTTGTTATACTTTTACTTCGTTTAACATCTACTGAATATACTGTAACAAAAAAAGATTTATTCGTTAATTTATGAATTAAATAATCCGGTTTAAAATCTTTAATAGTAATACCGTCATTATTCTTTTCGGTATTTAATGTTCCATTGCCTTCAGCTCGAGACATCAAAATTACAGTTATCAAACAACCAACTGCAAACATTAATAGAATTTTTAAATTAGTTTTCATTAGTAAAATAGTAATCCCGAAAAGACTCCTCTCTGGTTAATGGTGAGAAGTTCTTTTCTATTATTTTGTTTGTTATATGATACATGAATCCATCCCGATCTCGGAGATGCCTCATGGTAATGTTCTAATATTAATTTATCAAACGGTAAATTTTGTGAAAGCCATGTTGCTGTATCATGGTTATCTCTTCCTGGAACTTCTATATCGGCAGCTTGTCCCAAAACATGCTGTGACGTATCTTTAGACCCCAACTTTCTATTCAATTCCAAACAACGAAATCCAGAATTAATGGCAACTGGACAACCAAATGCGTCTCGCAGTGGTTGCAATACCTTAAGAACTAAGTCATATAAACATTGTCTTTGTTCTTCGTTTGGTTGATTCTTAATTTTATAACGAATTGCTAATCTACTTTTCGTCATTTCTCTCATTGAGAAATTTTTACTAATCTTTTCAGTAATATTACCGTCGGGCATCATTCACCTCAATTTTAAACTATTACCTGGATGATTCTTTGAAATGGTTTTCATTCTATCACGAAAATCTTGTGGTAGTTTCTTACCAATTCCCATTAACCGATTTCTTTCAGCTACTAATGGTTTTCCAACATACTTTTCAATGAATCCTTCTTTACTACACTTTGGACATGGCTCATATACTGGAGCATTTCTCATCTCCATAGTTTGCATTGACTCAAATACTTCATTACAATCAGTACATTCATATTCATAAATAGGCATAAATTATCTCGTCAAATTCATATTAAATCTTTTAAACTTTGGTCGCCAGGCATAAAACGAATCTTGATGATTCATTTGAAATCCCTTCACCCATTGATAATGATGAACCATTTCATGTCCTAATGTTTCAACAAATTCTGATTTTTTTGGAAACCAGGAATTAAATGATACACTTGAACTTCCATCATCATGTCCTTCACATTCACCCCATGCTTGCACCATTCTTTTTATTCTAATATCTCTAAATGGAGGTAAATAGTTTCTAAACAAACATTCATTCAGAATATTAAACCACCTAGTCACGGCATACTTAGTAGGTCTATACGAACCTTCAGTTTCTTGTACTCTTGTGAAAGATTTTAAAAAATATTCTCTATTAGAGGGCATAACTTTTTCCTCCTATATGTGAATTATCTTTTTGTATAAAATACCGACGCAGCAGGACGACCCGATTTCCTTCTTTTTGCTGTTGTAAGTTCGATTGATTGTTCTGCTGTTCCAAAATCTCCAACATGAATTGCATCAACTAAATTCTCCTTCACTTCAAAATTAGAATAATATAAATCACCAAAAAAATCAGCTTGATAGCGGTCAACAGTTTCATCCCATTTTAATTGCATGACTTGACCTTCATGCAATACTTTAATATATTTTTTACTCAAGGCTCCAATAACTCTTGCACCAATGATATAATTTTCATCATTTTTATATACACTAGTTTTATTAGACACTTGCTGTTTCCTCTTGTTTAGATGTTCCAAACATCTTTGGATAAACTTCTTCAACCAGAGCTTTGGTCAAAAACTTAACAGGAGATTGTTTCTTTACCATTGACCGTAAAACTTCCGCTTCAGCTGGATGAATACATTCACACATCTGAATTAAAAGATTCTTTCGTTTTTCATCGGTCAATTCTTCTCCTTGTGGATGACCTTTCAATAATAAATAAATACTTTTCATTTGTTCATGTAAAGTACTTGGTGATAATCCAAGTGGTGAATCATCAGGTTTATAATTCGGTAATGGTTTCGTGACATTAAATTCCCACTTTTCATTGAAGATAAAATCAATAACCCAGGGAAAAGTTGGATGTGTCGAATATTCATCCAAAATTGCTACTCGCTCTTTCTTGGTCTTACTTTGATTAAACGCCTCAAATATTTCAGATACAAATTTCAGATTCATAATTTCTCCTAACTAAATTCATCTAAATGTTCCATTAATAATTTCAAATCATTTTTCATAAAATAATTCAAAATTTCTCGTCCAGATGCCACTTTTTGAGTTCTATAAATTTCCAAAATCTGATCTTTCAATTCTTTCGGAGTATATGATAAATCAATCAAGAGTTGATTTCTCTTATAATTCTTAACAATTTGTTCATCAACCCCAAAATCCTCTGGTCTGGTTTTAGTCAACCAATTCTGGATTTTCTTCTTAGAAAGTGGTTTCTGTCTCTTATCTTTATTTATAAGAGCATCATCATCTGAAAGGATATTTGGGATGCCATCTCCCGTATCTCCCTTAATAATATGTTCTTTAATATAAGGAATGGGTTTCACTCCATTCAACAATTTCTGTTGTCTCGGACTGAATTGTTTGACATTTTTCTGTATCTGTAGCTGAATAAAGTCTTTATCAGACGAAATTATTAAAATATTTTCATCTTCATATTTATTATATACAAGAGCTCCAATAACGTCATCTGCCTCGGCGTGAGGGACTTGAATGATTTTATATGGAAAAATTGCACGGATTTCATCTGTAATCTTATTGATAATTTCAAATAATGAAACCCAATCAGTTGTAGATTCTTCTCTTGCAGCTTTTCTCGACGCCTTATATTCTGGAAAGGCACCTTTTCTCCATGATGAATGTGTATCAGTACATATTACCAATTCACCATATTTTTTACTGAATTTCTTTCGATAATTGCGAATATTATTTAATACCAGATGTCTAATAAGACCTTCATCCAGGTCCTTATTATATTTCTGAGAAATCATAATATTCCCAATCATTACATTTGACCAATCTAATAAAATCATAATTTACTCTCTATAAAGAAGTACTTAATCCTTGAACACCCTCTGGTCTGAGGTATCTCCATTTATGTTTTTTTGCATCCCAAACTGTGACTCTATCTTTTTCTTCTGGAACATGAAATTTATCACGTTGTCCCAAAGGATGTCCAGTTAGGAGATATGTTCGTTCTTCTCCGTTTTCTTTGACATAATGACATCTTGTTGCATAGATTTGTAAGACCTGTAATATCGACTCCCTTGTATATACCATTCTGACTCCTTCCAAGCGTTGACATGAATTGGTTGCACCAAGATATTACATCTTTTCAAGAAACGAACTCCATCTGGATATTTGTATTCAAACAAATAATATACTGCTTGGATTCCAGTTTGATATATAAGTTTAGCACAATCTAAACATGGTGCGTGTGTAGTAAATAAAAAAGAATCTTTACCAGATTCCGTACTTTGAGCTAACTTGGTTATTGCATTTGCTTCTGCGTGAAGAACTTCAGGCAAAGTTTTATCATCTACTTCACAAGTATTCTCCCATCCGCTAGGGGTGCCATTATAACCAATCGAAATGATTCTATCATTCTTAACAATGATACAACCTACTTTAGCTCTTGAAGCTGCCGACAACATAGAATATGTTTTTGCAACTTCCATGTGTGCTAAAATAAATTTTTCTTTCATAATGACACCCCTTCGGGGAGGGGACTAACTAAATGTTAATATTAAGCATTCCAGAACTTATTCAGTTGCTTGATTGCTTTTGCCTTCTTGGCTTTCGTTTCAAACCAATAAGTCTTACCATAATTGTTCAAGAACTTAACATCACCACTAGTCCGCTCAGTATACATAGATACCGTTCGAGGAATACCAGTAAGTTCGTTCTCAACACGGGTGATAGGTCGAGCATTACGTTGACCCATCTTTGGGGCACCATTCTTCACTGCCATAAATAATTCTCCTTATATTAATATAAAATAATAAAATGATGACACCTGCATCATTTCCCTAAAAGGCTTTTATCAAAAGAGTGTTCTCATTTAATCTACCATTGAGAACCTTCTCTTTGGTGCTGCTATCTTTCAAGCAGTTCTTTAGTACTCGTTTTCCACCGTCTTTGATTTTCTTCCAAAGAGCTTTTGGGTCACGAATACGTTTTTGAATACTTTTTGTTGTATCAAAATTTTGTAATGTAGTTCCTTTGATTTCCAATCCTCGAGGACTTTGAGAATAATAAACTCCATATCTATTTTTCTTACTATTCCAAATCCACAACTCTTGAGCTCCGAGTATTGCTTTCGGATGGATTGATTGAACATTATAATCTTTATCTTCTGCTAAATACTTTATCTTTGCAATAATCTTTTCAGCAGACTTTTCTTTCTTTGTTCGCGTCTTGCGAGATGCTTTCTTTGAAGTATAACCAAGTTTACAATCATCAACAATAGATTGTGCAAACTTAAAAAACTTCTTTTTCTCAGCTCGGGTCAAATGACCCCATGCTTCCACTAATTGAGGATCAATATCTTTTTTATCACGCTCACCATACGTTACTTCATTCAACTCATCATACAATTTGGTGTAAAACGCTTCCAGTTTCTTAATTGTTGCAGCTGGAATATTTTTTTCAAGTATATAAGCTTCCATCTTAAATTTAGAAGAAAATTTATTTTTAATAAAGTCATCAACTTCTCCTTCGACATGACCAATATAATCATAAAGTTTTTCCTCCATCCGTTGTTGAATGGAAACTTTTGGTTTCATTGGTTTGGTTTCAACAACCTTAACAATCGGCTCAGGTAATTGAGATAAATTATAATTTACACACTCCATTAAAGTTGTGTAATTTCGAGGTTCTTCTTTTTTATTAACAACTATTTTTGGATCCCAACCTTGATCTAACATTCTTACCATCATACCCAATGTCTTGACACTATAATCTTTTTGCCCTTTTACTTTTGTAAGTAATTCTTTCTTATTCTTTTTAACATATCCAACAAGATATTTTTTCAATTCTTTTGAATCAATACAAGCATTGTACCAATTCATTGCTACTCCAAGACTACCATCATTTGCTGTTGGTTCTTCACCCCATAATTTTTTATCTTTGATTCTCATAATATATTTCTCCATTTTATCAAATCATTATATTATATATTATAGCAAATATGAATACCATTGTCAAATTTATTTTATCTCTAAAAACCCTTTAAAATCAATAATTTAGACGTAAATCCATATAAAAATGGGGGCTTATGCCCCCATCTCCAGTAATTGTTCTATTTCCTCCTTTAATAATGTGACTTCCATTTCCAGTTCTATATTATGTTTTTCTGTATAAGCTAGTCTCTTATGCAGTTTTTCATTCTCCTCTTCTAAATAGGTTTTAAAAGTTTGTCCTTTTTCATTAGTGATTGTATCCATAAAATCATCCTTTACAAATAAAATAGACTTTGGTTTATTAAAAACTACCGTTACAGGTGAAAAACCTACACATTTGCCTCTTGGACAAAACTTATTTAGAGATAGAAAAATCATTCCATGTGATGATGTTTCTCCCCATTTTAAATGTATAACTTCACCACCAGCAGCTTGAATATCCGGTACTCTTTCGACTGAATAAGTTCGTCCATACTTACTTTCTAATGCAAGTAATATAAACTCCATGTCTTTAAATGTGAGTAATTCTCGGTGTGCTGGGTCCACAAATAATTGAACTGAATCTAATCGACTGTCAATATCAAAATGAAAAGTTGTTCTAAATTTTCGTTTATCTGCAAAATGTAACCATTCAGTCCAAGAATGTATTAAACTGGCCCTTGAATTTTTTTCTTCAAATACATCTCCTCTTTTAATAACATTTTCTGGTAATTTTTCTTTTATTGTAAGAAATGTGTCAGACCAATCAAATTTATTATAAATTTCAAACTTTGCAAAAAGACTTGCAAAGCCAGAACATATAAAACTAGCAATAAAGACCATTACCAACTGTTTTAGAATGGTCATAACTTTTTATCCTTATTCTTTTGTGATGGATGCACAAAGTTCACATCCATCAATCAGCCCTCTAATGAGAATTTTATCCTCCAAATAGTTAATATGAGTTGAATTGAAAATAATAGTAAATTTCGTTCCATTGTGTACTAAAAAATGATTTTTGCCAAGTTTTTCTCTACCTATTTCTTCTATCTTCACATAACAATCAATTACTGAATTTGTTTGATCTATAATTTCATCAGCAAGAGCCGCTGCGATTAACATTGGTATTTTTGTAACGTATTCTAATTTATCTGGATTATTTTCCATAATTGATAGTCCTCATGTATTGCTCCACATGAAACCTATTCAAAGAAAAAAATTCATTAATTTCTGCTATACTATATTTATCTAAGTAATTAACTTTTGGATTAGTAAGTTTAAGATATTTCTTATTCCAACAGACAAATGTACCCCTTCGAGATATTTTAAAGAATAATAACCAAAAATCGTGCTTTGCATCTGTCTCTACCTCATTAATCCATCCATCAAGTAAAGCAATATTAGTTTCTGTTTTTAATAAACTATGAAAGGGAAAGTCTGCATAGTTTTTACACTCTATAACGATAGTATATTCATCAGGTGGTATTATATCACCACGAAAAGTTTTTATTTGTCCCGAAGCCAGAGTGGCTTTTCTCTCAACATTAAGACCACCAACATAAGCCCCGGAATTAGGTACGCGAAGAAAAGATAATCCATAGAGTTCACTCAAGTAAGTTGATATTTCTCTTTCAAAATTATTTCCTTTAGTTTTGCTTTTGGATGACACTTTTTTTCTTTGGTTTCTTACTGATACTGTCTAAATATTCTTTAGCACGATCAGACACAATTTCTTCAAAACCATACCTTTCTTTTTCAATATCAAAAGCATCTTGCATAACTTCTGCTGTTGGTATTGCATATTCTATGTTACATGAAGTATATGCTTGAATATATGCAGGACCAATCTCTCTTGCAACCAATACAGCTCGTTTGATAGTTCTTGCAACTTTTGATGGATTTGTTGGTGCAAGTCTTGCTATATAATCTACTCCTGCAACTTTTGCTAAACTAAGTGCATCAATTTTGTCATTAATTTTTCCTCGAGGTGCCATCTTTAATATTTGTCCTTTCATGGTCATTCCACTTTCTTGACCACCTGTATTACCATACACCTCATTATCTAACATAATGGTAGTAAATTTTTCCTTTCTAAACCAACTGTGCATCAATCCTTGAAATCCAATGTCGATTAATCCACCGTCACCAGCCATGACCACAACATCTTTCTTTTGATTTGGAAATCGTACATCCAATCCCCGTTTCAATCCAGAAGCTGTCGAATTAGTATCACCATAATTTCCATAAATAAATGGAATAGATGCTTGACTGATTGCTAATCGACCACATCCGGCAGTACCAACAATGATAGTATGTTCTGGATTGGGGAATCCAATCATTGCTAATCGAATAAACAAAGTCATCGCACAACCTGCACACATGGGATGTTCTTCTATTATTTCTTTGAATTTCCCCATATCAGTTACTTTAGGGCGTTTCTCGGGGTTTTTATAGGGCCCATAATCAACCAAGTCTTTGTATTCAATCGGCAACCATTCGTAAAAACCTGGAGCTGGTGTTATATTTGCAAATGACATTTTACTTCTCCCATTTATTCGTACAATTCGTCATCAAACGGTTCATCAAAGTCATTATAGTCACTCCGTTCGTCTTTTTCTTCTTCATCAACATTATAATAGACTTCTCCACAAAAAGGACAAAATCGTGGAACCCCTCCTTCTTTTTCATATTTAATTGTATAATAGGCACCACATCCCGGGCATTCTGATCCGTACATTTAATTTCCTTGCACAGTATCAACTATCTCACAAACATTTCCTGTGCAAGCAAATTCTTGACTACCCGTTGTATTATCCTCCTTTTCATACTGTTCCAATTCTTTCCAATCTACATTTTTTGGCATTTGTTTTAATAATTCTTTATACTCTGTTTCATCACATTCTTGATATGGAGCTTGTCTATATGAATGCTCTGAATAAGGTAAAAACGAAATACCAGATAATGAATCAAAATTATCAAAAACCCAGGCACCAACTATCATCCATTCAGTTTCCCTTACTGAAACAGTAATAGATGGTTTATGTTCGCACCAAAAATCTTGATACAATTTCCAAATTTCTAATTGTTGTATTGCTGACATTTCTTTCCTGGTAATTGCACCAATAGGGGTTTTAACGGGAAAAGAAAAAACAGAAACATATTCAGGTTTATTAATTTCATCTTCATTTGGAAATCCTTTCGCAATCATAAATTTACATAATGGGTCTTTCTTATCTGCCCTTACGGTTCTTATGTAATATTTAGAATGCCTTGTATGAATACCAGAAGCTGCGTCAACTAATTGTGATACAGTTCCAGATGGTTTAACACAGGTAATAGATGTTGATTGATTAATATTAAATTTCTTTGCCAGTTTTTTATTTACTTCTATAGAGTAATTTCGTAACTCCATTAAATCAGCTTGTAGTGTATTTCTATTTCCAGAACCATTAAAATGTTTATGATCCATAATTCCAGTTAGAGATACACCCAACAATCGTTCTTCTTCACAATTTTTCTGCCATTCTTTAGTTATGTATTTAAAATCTGTAAGTGTTGCTTGAATCGTTCCTAAGATAGTTGCAATTTCTATTTTTTCTTTAATTGTTTCTTTTGTATCTTTTTCGCGAAGGACAATTTCCGTCAGGTTGCAAAATTCTCTATCTCGTAAAATTATTTCAGAACAAGGGTTCGTACCAAAGTTTTGCCCTTCTGTTTCTCTACGTTCTGTTTTCGCAGCTTGTTTAATTGCTGCTGTTCTATTAAACATTCCACGTTCACCAGACTTACTATCATAAAGAGCTCTCCATTCTTTCATAAAAGTTGACATTTCTGGACGTTCAATATATACGGCAGAATTATTTGCAAGTGACCTCTGAGAGTTCATTTCCCACCATTGACCATCTTTAGAATGTCTCATTCTATCATCTGAAAGATTAGACAAGGAAATTAAAGCTGACCGTCTTACTCCTCCAACTACAACAGATTCTGCAATCTTACAAATAACATCATGGCATTCTAAAGATGTTAATGCTCGACTGCCTGCTTTTGAAACATCAATAAATTTATCAATAATAAACTTAAATAAATCTTCTAACGGTTTAGGTCCTGATGCTCGTCCACCAAATGTTTTTAATCTTGACCCGGCCGGTCTTAACTTACTTGTATCAAATTTTGGTACTTGTCCAGCATAGAGAAGTGACACCAATTCTCTCAATGCTTTTGCCCATCCTACTTTTGAATCTTGAACTACAATAGTAGTATCAGTCGATTCCATTGTTTCTGGAACTGAAGGCAATCGTTGAACGTGTTGGCGTTCAACAGAAAAACCTACACCAGTACCACACATAAGAATATAAAGAATTTCATCAAATGCTCGTAAACGGTTACACTCTATATATGCGCAATTATAACCAGCAATATGATCTCTTTCTAATGCAGGGCCAGAAGTCATCAATGCTCGCATAGACGGCATTACTTCTAAATTTAAAATTGCTTCATGTATTCTTTTTAAATCTTTTTGTGTTACTGGACTATCAAAGTTTTCTGCAAGATGTTTCGTAATAAAATCCATAAATCGTTCAACAGTCTCACCCCATGTTTCCCTTCTTCCTTTATCCTCAAGCCATCTCGCATATCTGGATAAATGAATATACTGTTGATATTCAGTTGGTAGATTCATTCTTTAATTTCTCCGTAAATTCTTTCCATTCTCGGTTGGATAATTCGTTTTCTAATGGATTTCTCCCTTCTTCACTTTTTGAATTTAAATAGTCAGATAAACCAGTTGCCATATGAGATTTTAAAATTTTCATTTCTGTTTGACTAAACGTAACAGAACCTCTAACATAATTCTCCCATGCTTCAAATGCAACTGGAAATTTCGGTCTAGCTAATTCTAATACTGCATTTGCATAATCTTGTATTTCTTGTTGTGCGTGTGAATCAGTCCTAAGATGCAAAAAATGAAATAAATTATGTAAATTAATTTTCCAATAAAACTCGGTATAATTTGATACGGGTAAAACAATTCGTGATAATTCTCTGGTAAGATTCATGTCTAAAAGTTTTTCATACTTTTTGTATGAAATAGTATTTATCTCATCCATTCCATTACGAATTAACTCCTTTTCTCTATACTCAAAACCATCCTCCATTCCCTCTGCCATCCAAGGTCTGCACCTTCCTTGTTTATTATCTCTTGATTGAAATTGAAGATAATCATGCTCTGGGATATAAAACTCATCTTCCATTATAGAATAACGTGCAGAATATTCATTAACAGAAGCTGTTCTATGTCTTATCCATTGACGCATTATAAAAATAGGAAGCCTAATATGAAATTTAACTTCACACATCTCAAAAGGAGTAGTATGCCTATGTCTCATTAAATATCGAATTAAATTACGATCATCTGAGACTTTTTTGGTTCCGGTACCGTAAGAAACTCGGGCTGCGGTGGTGATATCGCTATCAGAACCCATAGTATCCACAAGACCAACGAACCCAGCAGTATGAACCACTTTATAATTTCCGTCATCTTTCACCTCACTTTGTTTTGTCATTCATACGCTCCCAATATATTATACTTATAACCGAACATTTCGATTATATCTAAAACATTATGTCCCACTTCATCTTTACATACAACAATAAATCCCCATCCCATATTAAAATGATCTTTCATATAATCAATAGTTGGAATAATTTTTCCCTCCATTGTTGGAAGTAAAGCATTATAAATGTCATTCATATGTTTATTTTTCTTATCCAACATTCCCGGTAATGGTATTATTGGTTTATATGGTGTTCTCAATCTATGAATATTATTCATGCCACCACCAGTAACATTAACCAAACCAGTTACTAGATTTTCCTCAACTAAATGAACAATTAATTTACTGTAAATATATGTTGGTTCTGAAAAATAATTCGGAATAACAATTTTATTTTTTCTTAATTCTGTAAATCCATTAGAGTGTATTCCACCTGATTCAATACCAATAATTTTATCACCAGGACCTATATTTTGCCCGTAAATAGGTTTATGATGAATTAATTCACCAACAACAGTTCCAGAAACATCAGGGTCGTTTCCATGTATTGCAGTTTCACCACCAATCAGTTTAACATCTGCCAAATTACAAGCTGCGAGTAATCCCTTTGCAATTTTATTAATTCTATCATCATTAATGTATTGGCAATACATAGCTAGTGGCATCTTTATGTAATTGACAAATGCCGTTGGTCTTGCTCCAACACAAATAATATCATTTACATTCATTGCAACACAATCATAACCAATAGTATCCCAGCATTCAAGTTCTATCTTAGAACCCACTCCATCAGTACTCATAAACATAGTATCATTAATAGGAGCTGCAAAGAAATCTTCTGTTCCAAAATCACTATTATACTTCACTATTTAAATTCTCCCATGTTTTTCCAATACCGTCTTTATGATAAAACGATAAAACATTATATCTATAATCATCATTTTTCCATTTAGGATACATAGAATGGAAAAAGAATCCATTATATAAAGTAACTGTATTAAATTTTTCAGGAACTACATGATATAAATTCCATTTATCATCTCCTTCAAAATTCTTCCATTCTTCTAAACATTCGTCCCGTTTATGTGCTTCTGTATATTGTGCAGATGTTAATTTTCGTGAATCACATTCACCTTCATAACTATAAAAAGCTGTCCCACCACCATGTTTACTTAACCATAAAGTAAAAACAATATCATTAATATCATGGTGTGGTTTATAATTCTGATTATGCGCTTCCATATCTTTATACAAAATATTAGATGACGTAAAAAAATTCATTGCACTAATATTGGGAAATTTTAATTTATCAAGAATAGATTTATAAACCAATAAAATTGGCATCATCTCAACAACAGAAATATTTTGCCTTCCACCAGGACCAGTAACATAAAAGGGTGGATGTAATGCAGGAAATTCCATAAAATAATTTAAAGCTCCTTCAGGATCAACTAAAAAATTTTCAATAATAAAATAATGAAGAGGACCTGCTTTAATCTGACTTATAGTTAATTCTGGATTTACTTGAAAAGCCTCATGTAGTTTTCTTCTTGTAAGAAAATTAAACTTCACTTATATTTTCTCCATTGTGATAATAATAATTTTGCTTGCAAATCTCTTGTTACATTCTTACTAAGAAATTCCTCCATTTCCTCTGCTGTCATTCCAGATTTAATATAATCATTTATATCTTTTAATTTTTTAAACGTATTTGGAAGTAAACAAATTTTAAAATGTGAATCAATAGCTTTTTCTATTTTCTTAATTAAATGTATATTTCTTGGTTCATTGTCAAAAACAATAATTGCATTTGATTTATCTAAACCATTTAATAATACTGGAAGTTTTAGCCCACCTAATGCAACAGCATTATTCAAAAACATTGCATCAATAGGACCTTCTACAACATAATAATCTTCTTTAAAATTACAAGTGTTCAAACCATACATCAATGGAAGGTCTTTATCTAATTTAATTGTATAATATTTTGGTTGTATTCTTTTATTTAGAGCTCTTCCTTGATATGCAAATATTTTTCCTTCTTTATTTCTAAATGGAATAACTAATCGACCATGTTCAGGTAAATTATCAATAAGACCCGGCATAATAGATTTTGTCCATTCAACAAAGTTTTCTGCGTAATACAGATCATTATGTTTCTTTACTGGAATTTTTCTTTCGACTACATATTTTCTACATTCATTATTAGCTGGTAATTTTAAAATCGAAGGTAAATTAACTTTACTTTCCAAAACTTCCATATGAGTACCACCAAAACCAGCAATAATTCTTGGAGGCTTCTTTCCTACTGGAATTTCTTCTTTTGGTTTTTCTATCGTTTTTCCATTACCATTGAAAAACTTTTCAGCAACATATTCTTTATGTAATGAAATATCTACGTTCTTTAAAAAGTTTGCAAATGAGGAGGATATACTACAATTATGACATTTAAAATTTAAATGATTCTTTACTTCGTAAATATATCCTCGTGCTTTGGTTTTATTCTTTTGTGAATCACCACAGATAGGACAAGAGAAATTCCACAGCTTTTGGGATTTCTGTTTAAAATTTCTCAAACGAAATGAAATCTGATGAATATATTTTGTATCAACAAAAAGTGTCATGGCGGTAGACATTCCAAGAAATGATTTTATTATTTTGATGAACTAGATCACCAAAAATGATTTTACAGAAAAATATAATTAAAGTTAAACAAACAAAACACAATCCAACTGGCACAACAATAAATAAAGCAATCGTTGCTAAACAAAAATCTCTTATACGACCGAAAAAATTTGTAAAAAAATAACTAAGAAGGTCCATTAGCAATTTGGGGGTGTTGCCACCCCCAACTCCTTTCATAAATTAATAAACTTCTTCATCTTCTGGATGAACTTCAGTTATATCATTTTCCTCAATCACAAATCCCTGACCGAGACTAGAAGTTCGAGCTCCAGATAACTTATCAATTTCTCTGCTCATTTCTTCATGCAGACGTTTCGCACGTTGACGAACTGAGTTTACAACTTCTTTTGACAATTCCTTATAACGACTAAGATTTTCTGCGAACCGATTCAAATCCAATCGGGCAAGAGAATAATACTCACCACGCTCAGGAAATTCCCAATGGTCAACAATCATAACACCAGAAAGAGTTGCTGAAGTAATCACTTTCATAGCACCATCAATGTTTTGTTCTTCACGGCTAGATTCAAAATCTCCTGCAGTAGTATGTGATTGATAATCTTTAGTCAATCCAGCAACATAAAACTTAAAGACTTTTGCTAAATCTGCCCGAGCTCTGTCATTTGCAACTTGACGCATAAAAGAATAATTCTTAATGCCAGTAGATGACCCTACTCCATGAAATACCCGAACTTCTTCATCATCTTTATAAGCACCAGAACCATGTTCTACCCAATCTGGAACTTTTGTTGAAGCTTGACTTAATGGAAAATACTTGAAGGGAGCTTGTGGTACTTGCACACCAGTACAAGCATTCATCAACAAAAGACACAGGCCCATAATAAAGTAACGCATAATAACCTCCTAAATTTAAAACCTATTAAACTCCTCAGGTGGAGTCATGTTAAAATAACGACCACATTTAGTAGAACGAAAATCTGATAAAGAAACTTCTTCTTGCTTAATATGACCACTCTTATCATCCCACTTTCTACTTAATATCAACTCAACCATACCAACAAGGCCAAAAGCTGTTGTATATGATATTGCAGTATGCAATTCAATACCAATATACATTGGATAGAATTTTTTGATATAAACATCTTGAGTAAATTTATCATTTTGAAATCCATCTACATATACATATAAAATAACAACATCTTGTTCCGTAACTGGTAAAATATTTAGTAAATGTTTTTGCATTTCTTCCGATGACATCTTCAATTCATTTTTCATAAATGAAATGTAATCATAATGTCCTGGATACCTCAAAGTTTTATAATCTATATTCATATCAGAATAATTATTTTGGTTACTATCTGCAATCGTACCAATACCACCAGACGTATGGAATGCTTCTAATTTTTGTCCATCAATATAAACATTTTCAATTTCTGTTAAGGATTCAACTTGTTTTACTTTACCTTGTCGCAAAATTTTTGCAGGTTTATAATATTCATTGACCAGGCCATGAGAGTTCCAAGTCCAAGCATATTTTAATTTACTATTTGTAAATCGTGGTAGAGCTCCCACTCTCATTTTAACATTTTTAACTAATTCAAATCTATCCATTAAATTTTGTGCAATAATAGAAACAATGCCTGGTGCAATTCCACATTGAGGCAAAAATAGCGCATCAGAATCCCATACTGGCAAACTTAAATAATCTTCGGTTAAACCTAAATAATGTTTATTATGTTTACTACATAAAGAAATAATTGCGGTATTAAAAATATATGGAAGGCAATTAATCACTAGGTCATTATTTAAAATAATCTTTTCCATTTCACCAAGATTATTTGCATTGCCAATTACATCTAAACTAAAAGAATATATGTCATGGTGCGAGCCATCACCGTTAAATTCTATTTTACGTTGATCGAAAATAGAATAAGTAACGCCATTGGTTGAAATCATATTCACAAGTAAATTATGAATAGTCTTTCCAATATTACCATAGCCTAATATTGCGATTCTATCAATCTTCATTGGTGCTAGTCTCGTCTAATGGGTCGGGTGCATAAAATTCTGCATCTGACTTTTTTTTAGTTTTTATTCCTTGAAAATCTGAAACAATTCTTTTTAATCTGACGTTTTCTTCTCTTAAATCATTATTGTATTTTTCACGTTGAACAAGCGTATCACTTAAATTACTAATTTTTTCTTTGAGTAATTCAATAAACATATCAACATCTGTATCATTCATATTATATACTCCATTATAGCAAACTGAACTACGTTTGTCAAATTTATTTTATTTAAAAAATCCTGTCAAAACATCGGATTTACCTAGGATAAGTGCGAGGACAAATCCCGATGCGAGGGATACTCCGACAACGGTATATTTCCATTGTTCTAAAGCTCTCAATCTGGTATGAACCACAGTTCTTTCATCCTTTATATCATCTCGCAATAATGAAATGTGATGAATACCTTCATCATGCAAAGATTGGATTTTTTCTTCCAACTCACGACTTACCGTTGTGACTCTTGAATGAACTTCCTTTATGTCTGAACGGAGGGAATTTAAATTCGATTCCACTTTTTCTATGTCCTTCTTGATGAGTTGTACTTCTAAATGTGATTCTGCCATTGAACTTCTACCTTTGTGTTGCCTCTCGACAATCTTCTAATTGTTTTAACATAGAGTTTTCTGCATCAAACCTGTCCTTGATCCATCGAGGGGTAACTTCATAATTTCCATTTTCTAATTGTTTCATTTGTGCCTCTCCGACAATCCTTACTTCAGGTCTTTTATACGCATTGCTAGTACCACATCCTACAAATAATACTAGACAAACTCCAATTAGTAAATGTTTCATATTATCCTTTCCTGCCCGTTTTACCACCACGAGCTCGTTCTGCCAAATACTCAAACATAGAATCAACTCCATTAACGTCACCGTCTGCTAATGATTTGTCCATTTCCTTTTTACGTTCTTTAAATTCTTCAAAACTAGGTTTATCAGAATTTTTATCCATTTTATCCATGATCTTTAACCCAAGACCAAGAGCGTTGCCAATAAGGTTTAACATTATTTTTTCTCCTTCATGGTTTTTCTCGCACCACCTCCACCATATCTATTATGACGCAAATATACCATGCAATCATCTGCTTCATTTTGAATAATAATGGGGCGTTTCGGATATTTGTAAGCATAATCACGAATACTTTTTCCAATTTTTGAATTTATATCAATATATCGTTCCCAACGGGCATGTTTCTTTTTCCCTTTTAAACATTGATTATATATCATGGGATTTACACGAAAAATATGTGATCCCGCAAACTTACCCGCAGGACCACTATCTGCCCCGGCGACTTTACTAGTACTATTTGCCGGGGCATCTTCACTTAAATTATCTTGTAAATTCTCTAAATTTTCCATTTTTTATGACTCCTTAGTTGCACACAACAGCGCCGAATGATACTGACACGCCTACAACAACCATAAGCCAGAACCAGTTTAAGTGCATAGCTACCTCCCTTTATGACGTTTAACGTCATCTTTAGTAAATAAAACTTCTTCTCCACTTGCTTTTACTATTCCACGATAAACATCAAGTCCTAGTAAAAACATTTCCGGTGATTGATCTTCTTTTACAACAATCAATTCTCCCGATTTTTGAGAAAAATTATTATCTTTTAGTATATACTCTCCTTTTTTAACAAGAGTGTTCGACACTTCATTCTTTACAAGTTCAGCCTCGAATTTATCATCTAAGCCTTCCTCTACTAAGAAACTAGCAAATTTATTTTGTAGTTCTTGATTTGGATGAACTTTTTCTTTAATCAAGAATAATCCAGCAGCATAAGATGCCAGTCGCGTCCTACCAAAAGGTAATTTTTCCAAAATTCTTTTTAAATTCCATATAACTCTATGGAAAATAGTATAACTATTTTTTTCTTTTTGTGTCTTGAGGGTATTATATTTTTTCAGTAATTTGCCTTTTTCATCAATAATACCATGCTCAAAAGCAGGCATATCTTCCCACTTTGTCGTTAGAATTTTAACAAACTGATATGCTATAAATGTATTTACTAATGACATCTTATTATTCCTCTACACTTTTCCTTGTAATTTTTCGTAATACTTCAATAATATCTTGATCTAATGGAATTAAATTAGTATTTAAATCTTCACATTCAAGACCATTAATTCGATCAGGCATACGATTCAAAAAAACTAAAAAAGTTTTTAACGCTGGATGATACACTTGTTCAATTTTATAAAACAACATTCTCGTAGCTGCAGTTGTTTCAAATACATTATAAAATGAAATTAAATGATTTAAAATAAGACGTTCAGAAAGTTTTCCTTTTTCTACATATTTCTTCAATAACTTTTTTATATATTTTATCTTTTTTAAATCATTATAAAACTCTTGAATATCTATACAAAATTCATTATCATAATATGTTTGTGCATATAAAATAATATTTTTATTATCTATTCGGTCAAACTTCATCATATACTATTTATGGGCCACCCCACTCCAGTAAATTATTAAGATGTTCTTCAAACCCATCAACTTTATCTATTCGTAATCCAGATAGCCACGGTCCTCGTTTTCCATCTATAACATATCTATATAATATCCATCTCTTTACAATTACATAAACTTTTGGAGTTGGATATGCTACCACTTTAATCAAATCTGGATAAACTTGAAATATTTTACATTTCAATAAATTTAATTTTACTTCTTCTCTTGAACAAAATTGATAGTCCATTACTTGAATTAATGGTAATGCAAAAATAATATCAGCTTTTTCATCTCCGTCAAAATCAACATAAAATGAAACATTTCTTGGAATTTCTTCAGGTTCCCATCTAACAATTTTAATTGGAATTGGAAATCTTGGGTCCGGTTCTAATATTTTAGAAAATTCACACGGTGGTTCTGAAAAATCCAGTTGTCTGCCATGAAAATAATATGTTTTCTTAGAATCAAATCCATATGAAGGATCAATCCAATTTGTTAAAACAGTTATTCCAAGTAAAAAACCTAAAACTATTTTTATTATTTTTTTCATATTTCCTCCTAAAAATTATATCCATTTTTTAAGAGGACACACCATCGCCTTAAGCGATGCTTTAACTTCCATAAAACATCCACATTCATTACATTGTTTTGTCGTTAGTTTAAAACTATCACACTCTTGACAAATTGATAGACGTTTATATTTTTCTTCAGACGAAACAGAGATAACAGTTCCTTCTACTGCGTCACCGACCTTCTCCGCAAATCCAGACATAACTGCCCAAGCTTTGCTTATCATCTCTTGATTTTTTTCTGTTATCCTCATTTATCTTCTTTCGCAATCTATTTAATAATATCCATCTATCTTTAACAATAAAATGTGTCCGTTCTACTTTGCTTATCATCTCAGTCACCAAAAGGTATTTCTTTCTGGTTTTCATCAACTGGACTAGTTCCGGTGGAGGAATGAACTCCACCAGAACCAACCAATTTAGAAAAATACTTACAAGTTGTTATGGCGCCATGAAGAGCATTAATTTTTTCTTTTTGCTTTTCCATAGTCTCGACCAATTCTTGCAAATGGGTTTCCAATTCTTGTTGATGTTTTTGAATATCCTCTACTGTAAAGCTCATAACAAAGTCTCCTTAAATTAGTTCCATAATTGGAGATATTTAGTTTCTCCGTTTACACGAATTTTCAACGTACCATCTTTTGCACCACCCGTTGCTTTGTCTCCACCATCATCATAGAAACCAAGGTCAGCACCGGTTTGGAATGTAAGATTTCCATTACCATCTGTCGGAAAAATATCCATCAGATAAGTTGCTGGATTTGCACCAGATGTTGCTTCTTCCATAATTTCAATATAAGAATTAGGAGCTGCACCTCGTGCTGTTCCAGCTTCTTTGAAAGAAAGAGACATAACATTAGTTGTGCCTAGTGTAGCAACACCATCAGAAATATCACATACAGCACGAATAGCTGCGTTTCTACCCGTTACAGTATTATTTGTAGATTGAAGTGAACTTTCAAAATATCCACCGTAAATATCTTTAACAGCAGTCGCAGACGTTGCATCATTAGCAACAGCTCGACCACTTACAGCAGTCAAAGTATTCGTATTGGTTTGACCATCACCACAAGTAAGAACTGCTGCCAACAATGTATTAGCTGCAGAACCCGTAGTTGTATGAGCAATTCCACCAACAAAATTCTTTACAGTAAGTTTTTTATTGACAGGACTTCCAGAGGGATCATCAATAACATGAATTAAATCTTCAGACGCAGCGGATGTCGCTGCGGTTAATGCGGTAATCTTTTTATCAGCCATTAGTTTATACCTTTATTTAAAAATTATTGGATATGATTGGGACTCAACCACAACCATACAATAAACAAAACTTCTCCGGGACTCGGAATCTTGAATCAAGATAGGAGTTTTGCTTACCTCAGTTTTTGTCTTTCCTATCACTTTTACCTAAACGGTCATAATCAATTTCTAAGTCACTTTTAACTCTGAACATAGTATCGAACCTTATCATATCTTCCTGCAACATTCGGATTCGATCCACTAACTTAATAATAATTGCGTGTTGCTCGTTTAATTTTTTATCTACGTTCTTTTCTACTCTTGTCCACGATTCGTTGTCAGCATGTCTTCGTCTATTAATAACATCAACCAATCGCTTATCGACATCTTTCAATTCAATGGTAAGTTCTTCCATATTTTTTTCAATTTGTTTTAAAAAACCATTTGCAAGATCAATGGATTTGCCAAGTAAAAACTTAACGGCCCATCCTCCAGAAATTAAGAGTAGTAAAACCAAAACAACTTCAATACCTAACGAATTAATCATAGAGACAAGAGTATCTGCTTCCTCTTGCATTGATTACTCCTATGTTAAATATTCTTAGTATTAACTTGCTACTGTTACAACTACCGCCGAAATACCATTTAAAGCTACAGATGAATTTACCGTGCCAGAAGCAGTATCTTTGAGTGTTCCACTATTAAGAGCAATATTTGTTCCACCCAATGTTAAAACATCTGTATTACCAATACCAGCACTTGTTTTAATAAATCGTTTGCTATTTGCAGTTGAACCAGTTGCAGTATAAGTTAGAGTAAGATTACCATATCCACCCCCACTTTGATTACCATTAGCAATTACAACTTGAGGTGAACCCGTAACTGTTACAGCTTCATCCCAACTAATTTCAACTTGAACCTCGGCATTTGCATCATTAGCAGTTAAGTCGGTATTTGCGGTTGTTCCTTTAATAAATCTCATACTTGTAACTGTTGCCGTTCTCAAACCAGTTGTTGCACTTGTACCAGCAAGACCACGAATAGCGACCAATACTTCTCGGTCAGCACTTGCATCATCTGTTCCACCAGCCGCTACTGTCCAACCACTATTATCTGCATAACAATCCACTTTTTCGTCATCCGTTAAAAATTTAGGCTTATTATCTACTGAATCGTGTGTCGTTCCCCATGAACCCATTTGTTAGTCCTCCTTAGACGATTGTTCAGCTTCTTGGTGTGTATCTTCAGTTAAAAACTCTGGTTCAACAACACCATCTCGCATAACTTTATGTTTTACTTCTTTTTTTGGTTTTGTATCTTTAGGAATATCTGCACCATGTCCATAAACAGTTTCGCAATGACCTTCATTATTTATTGAAAATTTTACGGTTTGATGGTTTTCAATAGCTCCCTTTACTTGGTCTACATTAAAATAATAATGTTGGTCATCACTTGCATAAATATATCCACTAGGTTTTACAAATCCCCTAATCACTCCAGATTTTAAACTCATAATTATTCCTCTCTATTATTTATAATAATTAATTTGAAACATTCTGAGTAACTTTTGCTTGTTCAAATCCAGCAATCTTTTGTTTATCTTTCCAAGCTTCTTCTCTCATTTGATTAATAATATCTTGTTGAACACTAAAACTTTTTAACAAAGCATCATACGCAGATTGATATGTAATAGCACGTTTTCGTTGATGCCAATATTCACGTCGCCAATTAATTGGTTCTTCACCACTAATAACTTCATCACCAACGGCTTCACCAAAAATTTCTTCAAAAGCTTGCAGATCCTCTGGATTTGTTTCTTCTGGTTTTTCTTCGTCTGGATGTTCTTCTTCTGGAAATTCTTCTTCCATAAAATTAATTCATCGAACCCGGCATCCAAATTAAACCACTTCCATCATTTGTTTCATGTGCATGGATATTTTTACCAAATCCTAACCACTCTGCAGCTTTAAGTGCTTCTTCAGGTGTTCTATACCGATGGTCTGTTTGCTTTCGTGACCGTAAAACACCCACAGGTGGTTCTGCGCTCATATGTGGTGAATTGCCGAATCCAGATGACTCCTTTTCTGGTTGTTGATGAAGTTGAGGACTATTAGTAATATTCTTTAAAATAAGTCCTAGATTTTCATAAAAATTTTCTTTCCCTGCATAACCAACTAATCTAGTCAATTCCATCTCCAACTTATCATCCCAAACAACAAAAGTAGGGGTACCCCTAATGTAATCCATTTTACCACTTTGAACTGCATCTACTATCCAATCAATTCTACCATCCTTTTCATCAATAATTTGAATAGGCAATGCTTGACCAATATCTGTTTTTGAATAATTCTCTACACCAATTTCTTTATCCCATTTTTGACAATACCCACAATGAGAACTATAAAACATTAATAACTTTTGTGCAGCTTCTGCGTTAACCGTAAATAAACATAATATAATCGTTAAGATAATCGTTTTCATAGTTACTCCAATCCTTGAAAGAGAGCATTTCTTTAATACCCATCTTGTTTCTTAATATATCATATAACTTCTTTGCATCACGAAAACCAGATGGAAGTCCTGACTTGAATGCTTCAAAATCTCCTGCACTAGCTGCCGCTCTCATTTTGGATGCAGACATTCCAGATACTCCCTCAGCATCTGGGTCTCGTTCACCTGCACTAACTACTTTTATATCTTGAAAATTATAATACCCATCTCTCATTTGCTTTCCATTATACTTGTTTAGCAACGTATTAAAATTATCAACACGATCACTACCTACAACAAATTGCAAATGAGTGAATCCCTCGTCATATAAATTACTTGCGATTTCTAATGCTGTTCTTGCAGCTCCACCCATAATGTTTCGTTTATATTTCGGAAACATCTTGCGAAGCATTCGTATTTTTGTTTTATAATCCAACGGATTCTTTTTATCTTCCGAATGAGAAGAATAAATCCGAAATGGATTACGCCCAGCAACTTTTTTTACTTTATCAAATAACTTTTCGTGACCTATTGTAGGTGGTTGAAACCGACCAAAAGTAAAAGTAATTGTCTTTGTTTTTGCCTCGTAAAACTTATCTGTGAAACTTAATAATTTCATTTTGCAGACTTCCCAAAAAGAAAATTTGCCTTACTAAATACCATTCGATCAACTAACTTGACTGCTTTAGCACCTTGTATTGCAACAAATCCCTCAGGCCCTGTTATTTCAAATCCATTTCCTATATCCTGGAAATGTTTTATATTTGATGCACGATCTAGTACACTAAGCAATAATAATTTTGCTTTTATTACTTCAATATAAAACTTCGCGAGACTCTTTATTTTGGTTTTACTACCTTCTATCCAATCTAAGGCCTCGTCTTTAATGATGCGTTTTTGTTTCTTAGCTTTATCGGTTTTTACTCCATCAATTTTCTTTTGCCAGTATTCACCGACATATGAATAAAACCCTTCATAATAAGAAACAGGAGATGATACTACTTCCTGACCACTCTTTATTCGACTGTTGACATAAGACTTATATAATACCCCGATGCTCTTTTTGGTATTTAGTAAGGTCCTAAGAAACCTCTTATCGACTTTCTTTTGCAGAGACATAACATTTTTTAATGTGGTATTATATGTCTTACTTTCAGCCTTAGAGAATGTTGCCATTCCTGTAACATCTCGATAATTCGCATCATCAAACCATACATCTCTTACACGGTTCAATTTAGAAACATCAACTCCATATGAAGCTGACATATCTTCTAAATCTGACCCCGTATATTTAGTATGCCAAACAACTCCAAACTTCGCTTTATTAATTCTATTATATAAATCACTACCAGCCTGAACTGCATATTTTATTGTGTTTGGTTGAAATGTCAAAAAAGTTTTATCGTTAATTTTTTCCGTAGATTTATCTGAACTACTAAACATAATATCACCTTGCCAGACTTCACCTTTAGGAATTCCAACTTTTGATAAATACGTTAATGCAATCTCTAATTTCTCTGCAAGTCCTGCCGCGTGGCCATGATTATTTTGTATATCTGTTTTCGTAAAATTCAATTTTGGATTCTTATTGAAAATGGATTTTGTACCAACAAAAAACTTTCCAGTTTTCGGATCATTCCCTGCAAAAATTGCTGGTTTTCCATCCCACTTTACTGTCATTTCTTTAGTTGAAATTCCAGGTCCAGATAGAGATTTTCCGAGTGAAACCAAAAATTGTATGATGGTCTTTATACCAGTAACCCCATTATTGAGAATTTCATCCTCAAGATGTTCCATATGGGTATTCTTAGCTTCTGATATAAAAGTCTTAAAGTTATCCATATATTATTTATACTTTCTTATCTTTAAACTAACGATTGAAGTTGCTTATCTTTGAGTGCATTGATTTCATCTTCCGTTAATTCATGTGTTACTGGAGTTAATTTACCAGTTAAACTACGATTTTGTTCTTCCTCCTCAAGAAAAATAATAGCAAATATTGCATAATTTACTATATCTTTAAGAGTATCTTTGATAGATTCATCTTTGACGGCAAGTTCTTTAGTTTTACAGAACCTCATCAAACGACAAAACTTATCAGAAAGTCGCACAACAACACCAATAAAAGACGACAAGCCCATCTTTTCACACATTCGTAAATTTGCAAGGGAATCTTCAGAACCTGCATAATCTGCGTTCTTCTTATCGTGCAAGTCTTTAATCTCATTAATAATCTTTCCATAATTAGCAACATGATTACTACTCATTTTCACTCCTTTCGTCATTAGTAATAGGACTTCCACCAAAGAAAACACGTTCACGTTCTACACCATGCTTCTTTCTTTCTTTTTCTAAGATACCACATATTTCTAAATTTTCATAATAACTTCTAGTGATGGCATCAGGGAGGCGTTTAATCTTGCCTCCCCTTGCCAAAAACTCTTTTACATCACGGCTGCGATTCATACAATCTCCTTTGTAGTACATCAAATTTTTCATAAAGTTCTTCTTTGGTAATAATTGCACTAACATCAGGAATCATAGTATACCCAGACTCAGCACGATCATAACCATAATAATAAGAACCACAAAGTAAAATAACAATAACAAAAATTCTAAACATCCAAAACATAAAATCAAATACTAAACTCATAACAACCTCCTTGAAATAATGGAGCCCCCTGTAGGATTCGCACCCACGACCTGCACATTACAAGTGTGCTGCTCTACTACTGAGCTAAGAGGGCATTACTCATAGATTTTTAATTTTTCTTCACTTATTTCTTGCATTGACTTATGCTCATTACTCTCAGCTCTATAAGTCATTCCTTCACCAAACTCCTCTACTACTCTTATTTTATAATCATACAAGACAGTATTTACTAATTTTTTTTCGCACATCTCTTTAGCATATTCAATACCTTTTTCATCTGGATATTCCAACTGATAAAGTTGACCAATCCAAACTTCCTCGACTTCAGGAAATCCAAGGTCTTCGCTTAATACACGAGCAACAGTCATGCCTTGGATATCCTTTACGCCAGGTCTATATCTTGTAGTAACTTCTACTTTCATTATCCACCAAAATGTTCATGTAGTGCTTTTAAATTTTCTTCAGCACAAGCAATCTTAGAAACATAATCATCAAACACTTTCAAAAATTCTGCATGGTCAGCGACGCCAACATCTTTTTCAAAGAAAGTTTTTAAGACAGCCTTTGACTCTGCGATTTCTGCGTGATACTTAGACTCTAATGCTTTATAATACAAATTTTCACTATACATCTTGCTACCTCCAATTAAATTTTGTCAGCGAGAGTTTTATCTTCTCTAATTTCTACAAAGACAGGTAAAAATAAACTCTTGACTGAATCTGTTTTCTTGTTAATTACTTCATTATACTTTACTGAAACAATCTTTCCCACTAAATCTTCATTCCAATACTCCTTCCTTTGTTCTTCTGAAAAACCAGAACCAACATTCACTTTCAGTTTGCCATCGCGAGATTCACAAACCAATGCCCCGAGCATATCAGTTATCTTACCAGTTCCTTCAACAGTATCTACAATCTTTAAATCCACTTCATTTTCAGCTTTAAATTTTAACTGATGTTTTGCTCGTTTATTTTCCCAAACACCATTCGGGTCCTTGAGAATAATTCCCTCATTTCCTGCATCAAGTTCTTCTTGAAATATTTTATTTGCTTTATTTAAATCACTTACTTTATGATTTTTAAGAAAATAACAACGCATTTTATAATCTACGTTCAAAGCTCTTCCAACTTTTAAATTATTATCAATATATTTCATCCGTTCAGAATAAGGTATCTCACAATAACCACGATAAAAGTCATCTAATGGAATATAATCCCAAACAGTCATAGTAATCATTTTAGATTCTTTTTTGGTAATAGTTCCCTTGACTGCCTTGTTTATGATTCCATTACCCACTTTTCTACTCATTATCTTATATTTATCTTTACAAAGAAGTTCACCATCATAAACACCTTCATCACAATCATCAAATTGATTTTTAAAATCATCATCAATATCTATCAATTTTCCATTTCGGGAACGTACTTCGACACCCTTCTTAGAAACAATAACATTTGCCCGTAAACCATCCATTTTCGTTTGCACAATTGCTGGCCAAGACATTTTCTTGATGTTTTTCTCATTCATCGGTTCACATAACATTACTGGATATTCAGGAACCAGACCATCCCAAACTTTATTAATAGTTTTAGTGGTAACACCACATTTCAAATCACGTTGAATAATACATTCTAAAATTTCAGCATCACCCTTCGATAATGATTCCAACATAGATTTTAAGTGTGCGATACCAGCGTTACCCGTCTTTTTACGTTCACTTAAAACATTAAGATTTTTTAATGCAATATCCAAAGAAGAACCACCCTGAGCTTTATACTCTGGAATTTTTCTAATATAATATTGGATATATGGATTGTATGTTGCCTGAAAAACGTCCCGGAGAAGATCGTTATTTATATTTTTTTCTAAAATATCAATCTTGCCAAGTCGAGAATTATCTTCTCTTAACTGTTTAATAATATTATAAATTTTCACACTAACCTCCACGAAATCCGGGACTAGTCTATAGACTAGTCCCGAATCTGAAGTTATTAACTATGTAATTATTCTACTTCGACATTCTCCTTAATAGTAATATCAGAATTTTCATATTCCTCAACAGTAAGAGGGTAAACATCTTCATATACTTCTACGGTGTCATTCATAGTCAAACTCCTTGGTCAAAATTACCAATAACGATATGTTATTGGTTTCATACTATGGAAGTATTAACCTCCAAAAAATTCATCTTCCCGAGCTTGCTCATATAACCAATCGTTATACTCTGCTTGGGTTTCAATCCACTCACTTTCAACGTGCTCGAAGGAATAGATTTTTTTATCTGGACCTTCGTAATGCTCATCTGAAATTTGAATGTAACCAACATTATCACAATATTCAATAAACGTATTCATAATATAATCTCCTTAATAATAATTAATAATCAATATGATTTTCAAAAGCTTCCCGTGCAATTTCTGCACTACGACAATTCCAACTTTCAAAAGGATTCGGATGCTCAACATTTTTCCATTGAGTAAGAATCCAGTTGCCAGACAACCAATGTTGGTCGCCATTAGGCTTTGCAGTATATTGCTCACAATTTTTCATCAATTCAAAATAATGATTGCGTCGCAATGGAGTTAAACCATTCTCTAATTCAATCCTACCTTTAACATTCTCTAATGCTTTTGTATTGTTTGTCATAAACATTATATAGCTCCTTCTTTTTTTAATTCCATTTCAACATTTTCAACCGCCTGGATTGCATGCCAAATCATATCCCAACGTGCTACATCTTTTTTTCTTTCTTCGAGAGGTTGCTCATTAATTAAATCTTCCAGAACAGTTTTTACAAAATTCAATTTATGAAATTTAGTCGAAATCATTATATAAGCTCCTTATTGGGTTTCAATAACTAACATATCAATATATTTTTGGTCAATCAAAAACGCAAATTCATCTTTTTTAAACTTAGTAATATGCCTCATAGTAGTATTAGAATGTTTCGTTTTCGTTTGAAATAATTTACCCTGTTGGTCACGGACCATTACAGGGGTTTCATAACTAAAAAGAACTTCGACACCATTATTAAAAGTTAATTGAGTTGCTTGAGGACTTAGTGGTTTTAATTTCATTTTTGAACCTCATAATTTAAATTGGTATTTCTTATTATCATACCCTTATTATAGCATGAAATACGCTCAAATGTCAATATAAATCGGGTTCTCTAAGTTATTGTTTTATAGAGCGTTATAAAGAAAACGCCAAACCCTTGTAAAATAAGGGTTTAGACGACCCCCTGAGATGACCCAGGAGGCCGTCTTTTAAAATACTGATATTTGACCATTACTTACGCCCAAATCAGAGAATAGGGACGTTCTGAGGGGGTCTATTAGTCATTACTGCAAACTTTAACAAACTATCAATACGAAATGAACGCCACGCATTCTTATCTAAATCCCAAACCACTAAAATATCTTTATTTTCTTTCTTAGAATTACCATCATTTTCTTTTTGAGCTTCTGGTAATTTCTCGGACATTAACGTGCAATTCATAACACGCTCGGTTCCGTCTTTCTTCGTAAAGATGGCTTCACAAATATGATTCCGTAATTGGTCAATCAATTCATTACGAAAATCGGTTTCAGTTGTTGTTTCATGTTGTACCATAATTTATTCCTTTCTAAAATCTTGTGCTGTTATATAATGTAAATATGTCCCAAGAATATACTTCGGACCGGATATTGGTTTCCTTCCTTCGTGAAGATATAACCACAACGGAGGAAAAACTAAACAAGCTCCTTTCTTTGGTTTAAATTCAACATCTAAATGTGGAAACGCAGTTTCACCTCCTTCTTCAACATCATTCAAATAATAAAAACAAACAATAAATCTTCGTGCTGAATTATAATCAATCACATCAACATGAGGACCAAATTCATCTGTACCATTATTATCATATCGTTTCATTCTAAATTCTTCAAATCCATATTTTTCTGGAATTAATCTTGCATCAAGATTCAATTCTTGCCCATAATCTCTTAAAACTTCTGCTGTTCGATCTACCAATAATTTATGGTCTTTTTTCCAAATTGGTGTTGATGCAGATTTTTCACCATTTACAATTCTGGAAATATTCATTTCTTTTCCATGTCGCAAATGATTATTAACATCTTGATTACTTTCACTCCCAAGTCCAGATTCAACTTGATTCTTTGCATCTTTATCCCATTTAGTGACAAGTCTATCACAAAGTTTCGGATCAAGTATATCTTCTTTATACCAGATATAATCTGTCAATTCTTTCATATCTCAAATCCTTTAAATTTAGTTTTAGTATTTACCTGTGGTGTATGACCATTACCATTAGGCTGTGCTGATTGTTCTACATCAAATAATTTCATTTTTGCCTTGTCTATCCCAATTACAAATTTTTTATATTTGTTATCATCTCCAAATCTATTTTTTAATTGTTTAATCATAACTTGTCCTAACGTATCTAACTCCTCAGATGAAATAATTGACAACATCAAATCAGCTGTTGCTGGTAATCCAAAACTTTCTGAAGTATTTTCAAGTCCCGGATCAGATGATGCAAAACCCGCACGATTTAATTGAGATGATGTAATAATAGGAACATTGTATTCTACTGCCAGTCCCCGTATCTCCTCTGCAATTGCTTTGACATAATTATAACTTTGAATCATTGCAGCTGCCTTCAATCTGGAAGATGCACATATATTCAAATAATCAATAATAATAATTTCTGGTACAAATGATTTTTTAAGTTTTAATTCTCTTAACAAAAATCTAAAATTTCCTGCATGAGCTGTTGCTGTTGGATATTCTTTAATTATCAACTTACCAATATTTTGTTTTTTCAACTTTTCCATTCCACGTTGAAAATAGATTTCATCCATTGCCTTCAAATCATCTAAATTGATATTTAATAAGTTTGCATCAATCCTTTCTGCAATCTTTTCTTCTGCCATCTCTAATGTTATATAAAGAACATTATGTCCTCGTTCCAATAAGGAAGCTGCAATATGACATTTCGTAAGAGTTTTATATCCACCCGTTCCTGCAAGAAATACTGTTAAAGATTTATTTGGTATTCCACCACCAGTAATTGTATTAAAATATTTTAAATCAAATGGAATCTTTGTTTCTTCTTTATGATAAAATTCAAATCGTTCTACATAATCATTAATATAATCATGTCCAATATTTGTATCTAAAGATACACCAAGAGCTTCACTTAATAGTTCTGGTATTGCTCCTTTATCTTGTTTTGATTTTCCATCAAGAATAGAAATAGATTCCAGGATTGCATTATGAACAGATTTTTCTTTTGCCCACTCCTCAGTCTTATTAACTAACCAATCAAATTCTTCGGAAGATTCATTTAGACTGTCAATCAAATCAAGAGAATGTTTAAATACCTCTTCATTTAAATTATCGACATCATCCAAACAAATTTTTAAAGCTTCCTTCGTTGGTCTGGAATTATATTCTATAATATATTTTTGGAGTTCCTGGAATACTACTTTTTCTGAAAGTTCAGAAAAATAATCTGATTTCAAAAAAGCGAGGATCTTCCTTGCATAATCGTCATTATATAAAAAATTCTCTAATATTATTTTTTCAAAACTCATAAATGAATAGCTATCCAAAGTAAAGTTCCAGAAAAACAAAATGCAAAACACAAACGCATTATTAAATCTCTAATGTCCATTATTAGTTGACCCATAAGAGAATTTTGCTTTTGCACATTTTTCCAGTTTCTCTAACATTTTCTTATCAAAATATTTTTTGGGTTCCGCATTAATCTGCTTTCCAAAAACTTTTGTTCCATCTGCCAACTCATAACGATTACCAGACTTCTTGATTATTTCATACTCCTCTGCTAAGTCAAGTAATCCGTAATAAGGGTCAAGTCCAGTTGTAAAATTCAATCGTAATTCGATTTCTTGATTTTCTTTTGTGAATCTACTCTTGATTACTTTTGATGGGATTACAATTCCTACTTGGTCTGTACCGTCTTTATCTTTTTTCTTTCGGAATGTAATAATAGTAGATGCTGCGTATTTAAGTCCTCCACCACCAGCCAACTCTTTGGAAGGGAAATAAGAACCAACAACATCATAAACATGGTTCGTCACCACTAAGGGAACATCAAGTTTACCCAACTTTAAAGTCAATGCTCGAAATGCACCACGAACCAACTGAGCTCGGGTCATATCTCGTTTAGTATTACCCTCTGTAATATCTTCAATTTCTTTGTTTGTAGATAATCCTCCTAATGAATCAAGAAAAACCATTATCTCATACTTATCTTTTTTCCGAGTATCGTTCTCCTCAATATCTCTTAAAACTCTTGCTACCTGTGTTCTAAATTCTTCAATCGTTGCAACTGGAATTACACCGAAACGTGTTGTATCAAATCCACGGTCTTTTAACATTTCTTCAGTAATAGCAGATTCACTTTCAAAATATAATACTATATTCTTTTTATTATGGTCAAGAAACTTCTTTGCAATATTTAATGCAATGAAAGTTTTACCAACAGCTTCTTCTCCCGCCATTACTGTAATCTTAGAAGTAATACCACCGAACAATGAACCAGAACATAAAGCATTCAACATATAACTTCCAGTATCAAATACAGACGTATTACTACCAGCAATTCCATCCTCGACAACAGACGCGTATTCATTATCTGTTACCTTCAATAATTTACTCAAATGATTTACCATATCACCTCCAAATGAAAATGTCTCGACCCCGATTCGGGGCCGAGACGGGTTTCTTACTAGCTGTTCGGGTCAACCAGCAAGAAACTTTTTCGTAAAATTATTAAACGAACCACCGATTTCTATTTTTCGTGGTTTCTCATCTTCTGGAATGACTTCTTCGAGGAAGATATTTAACATTCCATTTTCAAATGTACAGCCTTTAACTTCTACATGATCTGCAAGAGTCCAAGACCGTTTGAATTTTCGATTTGCAATTCCTTGGTGAATATAATCACCCTCTTTAGCAGAATTGCCTCCGACACTCAACATATTTTTTTCAAACTCAACATTGAGTTCATCTTCACTAAAACCTGCAAGTGCGAGTTCCACCACAAACTTATGTTTATCCAACTTCTTAATATTGTAAGGTGGATAATTACCCTGTGGTGCGTTTCTTTCAAACATCTCAAAGATTCTATCGAATCCAATGGAACCGTGTTGAAAGAAAGGATCATTTAAAAAATCGTGCAAGTTTCTTGTGCTAATTGAAACCATAATTGCGCCTCCTTATAGTAAGCTAGGCGTTGATAAAGAGTCCACGTTATTGTGCAACTCTATACTATTATTATAACATTTGAAATGCCAAATGTCAAGTTTTATATTAATATTCAAGAACCCCATATTCTAATTCCCAATCTGCCAATGGGACCATATCAATCGCATCCCACGGACATCCTTCTAAATAAGTATTCATTGGGCCCTTAGAAATACATTTTTTGCAACCGATACATTTTAGTGCATCAACTTCTATACGGTGAAAAAATGGAGCATCTGGATTTTTTACTAGATACATACAAGAATCAATAGGACATTCTGTAACACAAATTGGAGCTCCACTACAACCAGTACAAGCGTCATTAATAACCGCTAATATTTTTGGTTTTCTCTTTCTTTGTTTTGTTACCAGAAAATCAACCAACCTAATCCTCCTAATAATGTAAGGTCTGCGACAATACTCCACGCGAGATAAAGTTTTAACATTATTCTACCAGATTTGGTTTGTAATAGTCTTTCTATGTTGTTGCGGAGGTTCGTCATAAGAGCCTCCTCGATTAAAATACATCATAATCTCCTCCTATAGATTTGCATTTTTTCTATCAGGATTTCTGAATAAAGATGTCATATTTGTTAATTCTTCTAATGCTGGAAAAGTATCGTCTGGATGAAGTGTTTTTGCACGTTCCAGTAATACTTCTTCCGTTTCTACTATATCTTCATCCGGGATGCAACAATCTACTGGACATACTTCTTGGCAAGCTTCTTCACCATGAAATCCAACACATTCTGTACACAAATCCGGATCAATATAATACCAATCCATACCGGCATCACTACCATCACTAATTGCACCATTAGGACATTCCGGTTCACAAACGGCACAATTAATACATTCTTCAGTTATGATTGTTGCCATTAATTCCTCCTAATCTATTTGAGCTTTTTGAATTTTACCAGAATAATCAAAGAAAATTGATTTCCACTCTGTTACATTATCTAACATAGTTTGACCAGCCTCTCTATGACCATTACCAGTTCCCTTTACTCCACCGAATGGCAAATGAACTTCTGCACCAATCGTTCCTGCATTGACATAAGCCATACCAGTATTTGTATGTTCCACAAAATGAAATGCTTTATTTACATCTTGAGTAAATATTGCAGATGATAACCCATAATCACATTCATTTGCAGTAACCATAGCTTCGCTTATATCTTTTACTTTCATAAGACCCACAACAGGTCCAAATATTTCTTCCTTCCAAATCGACATTTTTCTATCACAATTTGCAAATACAGTTGGACGATAAAAATGTCCTCGTTCAAGAAATACAGGATCTTCTCTTGATGGTATATACTTTCCACCACATAACATATCTGCACCTTCTGCGTTCCCGGCCATTACATATGAATCAACTTTAGTTAATGCTTTTGCATTAATCAACGGACCCATATCAATACCATCTTTTAGTCCATCACCAATTATTAAACTTTCCGCCACATCAACTAATTTCTGTTCAAACTTATCATAAATTTTTTCATGGACAATCGCACGACTTGTTGCCGTACATCGTTGTCCTGTAGTTCCAAATGCTCCCCATACAACTCCATTAACTGCTAAATCTAAATCTGCATCATCCATAATAATTGCAACATTCTTTCCACCCATCTCAAGTGAATATGGTATGCCAAGAGTTGCACACGTTTTTGCAATTTCAGTTCCGGTTGCCGTTGATCCCGTAAAAGAAACAAAATCAACTAATGGACTATTTACTAATGGAGCTCCGGCTTGAGGACCATAACCAGTAACAACATTCAAAACACCTGGAGGCAAATATCCCGCACAAATTTCTGCAAACTTCATTACTGTGTGGGGCGTGTCTTCTGCTGGTTTAATAACAACAGTATTACCTGCCACTAGTGCGGGAAATATTTTCCAGGATGGAATTGCAAGTGGAAAGTTCCACGGTGTAATACAACCAATTACACCAACTGGAACTCGTTTTGACATTGCCCATTTATTAGGACTTTCGGATGTAGTAGTATGACCAAATAATCTACGACCTTCACCAGCTGCATAAAATGCCATGTCAATCGCTTCTTGAACATCTCCTCGTGTTTCTGCAAGAACTTTGCCCATTTCTCTTGTCATAATTTCAGCAATATGTTCTTTTTGTTGAATCAACTCATTCCCAATTTCATAAATGAGTTCTGCACGTTTGGGTGCAGGTGTTTTTGCCCATTCACTTTGTGCTAATCTTGCAGATGTAACTGCATAATTAATATCGCCACGTCCAGAATCTTGAAACGTCCCAATTAATTGTGCATTATCTGCTGGATTATGATTCTGGAACGTCTTTCTAGTTCCGGCCTCAGTCCATTCTCCATTTATATAATTTTTATATTCAACACTCATTAAATCACCTCAAATAAGAAGTTTTAATATTTTAATCCATGTCTTGTTAATAATTTTGTCAAAACAATTATTATAATGATTATGTTCATCTCTTACTTTTGCATGATATAGCCTATGTGTCAATTTAATTTTTGTTCTCAACACAATCCACGAAATTTCGTGACATATACGCCGAGACATTACCCACCTCTGGTTACTTCTAATATCTTCTTAATTTGCTTCTCAATAACCGGTTTTCTTCCGGGCCATTTGATATACTGATTCTCTGGGTTTTTCATTAAATTAAACATCAACGGCATAATCAATCTTTCTACTTCTTTCAACTTACCATTAACTTTTTCTACTGCTTGTTCTTGCAATGCTGTGGTATCTAAATTTTCTTTCATTTCTTTTTGCATTGCAATTATTTCATCTAATTTTGGTTCATGGTCATGTTGAGAAATTTCACCTTTAAGAACATTCATCAAATCATCAATCTTATTTTCCAAATTTGCAGTAGATGCACCAACAGCTGTTGTTACATCTTCTTTCGCAGATTCGTATTCTTCTTGACTTACGGATGAAATTCCAAAATCAAAATCTTCATAATTCTCAAATCCAAAATCAGATTCATAATCGTTTGATTTGGCCATATCGTGACCTCCTTAAATTGGTAATACTCCAGTTTGCTCTAACTGCCATTTTCGTGCATTTAATATGGAAGTAAGTGGTTCCTCGAATGCTTTCGCAAACTGTAAATCATAGTCTATATATTTATCCATTTCTAACTCCTTTGGAAGTTCATCTTTAAAAGAAATCACATTTTCCATAGTTCGATTTGGTTTTAAATAACAGAACTTAATCTTATCACCATTCTTAATTGGTTCGTTTCGTTTCTCCAATTTTGCCTTTTTCAGCAATTTATTATATAACAAACTTCCTCGAACATGAATTGGTGTTGACTTTTTATATAAAGTCTTTTTATCTTCGTACTTCTGGACACCATTAACAGATCGAGGAAATGCAACTGCGTCTGCAGCTAAAGTTTTAAACTTATCTTTAAACTCTTTAATAAAATTCTGAACAGTTGATTGGTCCTCATTCAAAATTAATGCAATCGTTTCTTTTAATTTATCTCGACAACATTCTGGAGTTGAACTTCGTACAGATTCAATTCCCATAATTTTTAATTCAGGAGTATCATATCGAATTCCTTCATTATCGTGAATATTCAACATATATCGTTTCTTTGCTGTCCAGATACCCTTGTCGCCAATAGCCTCACGTTTCATCACTAAATGATTTTTATACGCACTTACATAATCACAATATTCATTAAATGATTTTTCAATACAAGGTTCCAGGACTTTCTTACAAAATGTATCTAAATAATTAATTGAATCTTTCGGTTTGACTTCATCAATCAATTTTTTCATTGTAACAAATATTGAATCTGTATCACAATAAAATACTTTTCCATACTTTCCTTGAAGTTCTTTATTAACTGCTCGTTCCACCCATTGAATAACCGTTTGACCAGTTAATGTAATTGCTTCTGCGTGTCTAACATCAAAATATCGAAAATACTGATTTCCAATCGCACCGTATAAAGAATTAAGTTGAATCTTTAATGCGTATTGTTCAACATCCAAATTAGAAATCTTTTCAGTATCAGTTGATTTAGCTTTCTTCAACTTCATCATTTCAGTTCGTAAGGAAACTCTCCTATTATAAATTTTTTCTACTAACTGTGAAAAAATACTTTGTTCATCTGTTCGATAAACTGCACCATTAGCCCCAACGGCCTTTCCTGTTACTCCAAAATCTTTTTTCTTTAATTGAAAATCAACATCCACATTATTTAATTTCGTAACAAATGTTTCAGGACCTATATTTAATGTTCTAATAATATTGGGATACAGAGATGCAATATCAAATGATACTACATGCTCATATAATCCAGGACTAACATCTTTAACATAGGCACCTGCATATGATGACTTCTTTTCTTCTTTTTTCGTAAATGGAATAACAATATCATGTTCCAACAAATAATTATAGATAATACAATCCCAGGTTCTTACTTGAGAAAATACATCATCATAATTACACTTCGCACTATATGCCATAGTACAAATCAATTTAATTAGTTTTAACTTATTATCTAATTCACCAACCAAATCAACATCACCAATATTATAATCAATAAACTGCTGATGATCTGTTTGAAATAAATTAAAACCCGTATGTTTTCCTTCGTCTGTTTTCTGTTTACCAATTTCAACTTTTGCAATATAGTTAAGTGCATAAGATTCTCTGGCCGTATATGAAAACTTCTTATACAACTCCATATAATCTAAAGTTGTAATTCCCCTAAACTGATATTTCGTTTCTACTCTTCCCTGTAATGGTATTTTAATTTCATCATACCGGTTCCACGGTGACAACTTGCGAATAACTTTTTCTTTAATACCAAGAGCTCTTGCTCGTCTAATCAAATATGGAATATCAAAGAACGATATATTCCACCCAGTAATAATATCTGGATGGTCACTCGACCAAAAATCTATAAATGATTCAAAGAGTTCTTCTTCATTCTCTACTTTTGTATAATGAACTTTTTCATTCGAGGTATCATAATCACCATAGCCCCAAATATAATAATCCCCTTTGTTCATGTCTTTGATTGCAATAGAAGTGACAAAAGCGGGAACCGTTTCCAAGTTTGGAAAACCATCCCGTGCATCTATTTCTATATCCAATACAAAGATTTTAAGTTGATTAAAATCCCAGTTTATTTCGTTTTTGAATTTATTTGAAATGTATTGATACTGATACCGAGTCATTCCAAATATGTCAAAGTTATCTACATCTTTATATTTCTTCACAAAATCTCTAGCATCAGGAATATCAGAAAATTCCATCGGTGAGACTAAAGTGCCATCCAAAAGTTTATATTTTGAATCTGGCGTATCTGCTTTTAAAAATAGGGTAGGATTAAAATTATCTCGATACGTTACACGTTCACCGTTACTATCAATTCCACGATATAAAATCTTACCATCAAGTCCAATGTCACAATTAGTATAAAACATAATTTAATTTCCTTCTTGTTCATTCTCCATTTCTTCAATTAATTTTAAATACTTATCATTCATGTCTGACATTTTTTTCAACAATTCTTCTTTTTCGCTTTTTGAAATTTCTTCAACTTTATCTGGAAATTGTTCCGGATATTTTTCTTTAATTTTATGCCAAGCTGCGTTTCCAGCAATCGTTCCACCTGTATTTGCTATCAATGCTGTTCCTAATGATAATCCACCACAACCAGCCATGAAAAGAAAACATAATATAAAAATAAATCTCATCACTTTACTCCTTTCTATTTTTCATAACTACTATTGCCTATATTATACTTGGCAAGTAATTCCCACTCATCTTTCTCTTTAAAATTTAAAATCTTGAGCTGACGAACAGGAACATTTGGTTCAGTTTGATCTTGATTAACAATATCAATCAATTCCCATTCTTCTAATAACATTGCTATCGTATTACGTCTTGCTATATCATTCTCACTTAGATTAGTTGGTTTACCATCAAGTGCAAATAGCTCTTTAAAATGTACTATGTAATATTTACCTTGTTTATGTAGTATGTGGCACGATTGATATAATTTCTTTTCTTTTTTAGAAGCAACACCAATTCGGGTCAAAGTTTCTTTAACTTTCAAGAAATCATCACGTTCTTGGAGAGTAACTTCTAGCATATCATCCACACCAATTTTTACAATTTCCGCATCCATAATAAGATCCTCTCTTTATTCTAAAAATAATAATGCACCGACCAAAAGTGATTGGTGTCATTATTATTTATACTTTTCAAAAGTTATAACTTTTCTTCGTGCCTCCGATGAAAAGTGATTGTTTAAGTTCATTGAGCTGCTCTTTACTCAACATTGGTAATACTTCCTCCGCCCGTTTTCGATTATACTTGTATTTCTTCATTATTACTTTTATATCATCATCTTTAGTTTGTTTATACCAACTAGAGCGTCTAAAGCGTTTCTTAATAGAATAAAAATAATAATCATATTGCATTTTTGGATGCAAATTATAAGAACTATTTATCTCATTTGCAAATAAAACTGTATCTGGAAAATGAGAAAAGTTTCTATTAGTAAGAAACGGATCATATTCTTTTTCAAGTTGAATATCGGAAGCATCAAAGATATATTGTTTTTTATCAGAAATATCTGAAATAAACTTCCACGGGTCACGCTTCAGTTTTTCTACTTCCTCATATTCAACAACAGTTTTACTTGACAATTCATTTATCATTTTTTAACTTCTTTAATTCAGCATCCCAATCAACCACTATTTTCTTTGAAGGAATACTCTTATCTGAAAGTTTCTTCCAATTAACTCCCTTATCTTTATTAATACGTTCCATTAATTCTTCAAAATGTTCATGGATTAATTCCATTAAAGACTCATCACTAGTTGCTGAAGCCAACGATAATGCAAGGTGCATACTCGGACACGTTTCTGCAAGATGACCTTCTTCCATTTCTTCTTCACCATTAACAACTGCGATTTCAATAGTACCATCTTCACGAATAACAACAGCACTATCTCCTACACCTAATTTAAAATTGTTTTCCATTTTAGAATCCTCCCATCATATATTTATAACATTTAATCTTCAAAAGTATTACTAACTTCTTTTGTAGAAGTTCGTTCAAAACAACGTGATTCAACTTTAACAGATATACTTTCTGTCCAACTTAAAGTTGCGTCAGCTTCAATTTTTTCTTCCATCTTATGACACGCACCTTCCGTCTTTAATGGAATAGTAAAATTTGATTCAAACGGTGGTTCACTACCAACTGTAATAACAACTATAACATAAAGCAACCAATTCATAATATAAACTCCTTATTTAAATTCAAGTTCTGCCATCATTTCAGTTAAACAAGCCACCAGGTTAATTTCTTGATCTGCAACAAACGCAGACTTATATTGATAGTTTGCAATAATCAAAACTGCGTGTGGGATACTATCTGGTTTTAAATGTGATAACATATTATCATATAGTTTCCTTAACACAGCTGAGGGGTCATTGTCAAGATTGTCAACAACCCATTTTCTCATTTCAGTAAACTTTTTCTCCTTTAAAAGTTTAACCAAACCATCAAAAGAAAACTCACTTAATGCAGATAGTATCCCAACATCAATCTCCCCAGAAGCACCATACTTTTGGAGTTCGTTTAATACTCTCCGAAAATCTGGAAAGTACTTTATAATTAATTGAGATAAAACTTTATTATCATGTTTTATCTTTTCTTTTTTAAGAATAGTTTGACATCTCTTGAAAAATGCCTCTGCCATCTCCTTCTTTTGACCATTGTGAATAGTAAAGTCAACAACAGAACACCTAGAATGAAGTGCTGGTAAAATTCTATTCTTAAAATTACAAGTAAATATAAACCGACAGTTCTCCGAAAATTCTTCCATGAAACCACGGAGAGCTGGTTGGACTGATTCTGGATTTAAGTAATCTGCTTCATCCAGAATAACAACTTTTTTACCTCCGGATAAAGATACGGTGGAAGCAAAGTTTTTCACTTCATATCGCAGAGTGTCAATTTTTCGACCTTCTTCACTTCCGTTAATCATTATCCAATCACAGTTCATCTTATCACATAAAACTTTTGCAATAGTGGTTTTACCAACCCCACTTGAACCAGATAAAAGTAAGTTAGGTATTTCACCAGAGGTTTCAATCTCTTTAAAGATTTTCTTGAGACGTTCTGGTAAAATACAATCGTCAACTTCCTTCGGTCTATACTTTTCAACAAATAACAAATTATTCACCTTGTTGCTCCGTAAATATCTTCGACAAACTTCATAGTTCCACGCAGTCTATCAATAACAATCCGTAAAATTGGAATTAAAGCTTGTGGTTTATCTTTTAATAACTCTGCGTAATTCTCTTTCGTAACAGTTGCTACATAAACATCAGTCTTAGCAATACAAGTGGCTGTTCTAGGAAGTGAATCTACTAAACCACATTCACCAAACAATTCATTTTCACTTAATGTTGCTAAAAGTTTTTCCGTTCCATCTGGCATTCTCTTTTTTACTTCTACTTCTCCCTCGAGGATGATATAAGCATTTTCACTTACATCACCCTCCTTTAATATTTCCTTTCCTTTTGTAAATAATAATTGTTGTTGATTCACTATGCTACCTCCGTTTTAGAATGGCACCTCAGTTTCTTCTTCAATTCTAATTTCAGTTTCTTCTTCACTAGAAGTTTCTGCTAGAGGATCAATGCCACCATCAATCTTTTTATAAAGATCAGTAAAAGACAATTTCGTATCGTCATCAAAACGCTCAACACACATTTCAATCGCCTTTACTTTGTTCTTGAAGATTAGAAACGCTTCAATAACATTTACCAATCTTCGGGTTGTGATGACCTCATCACAACCACCGTCCGCAAATGTCTTGCGAATAACATCCGACCACTTACAAAGTTTTTCAACAAAATCAGTATCAGCTTCAGTATCATGCTTTTCAAATATCTTTGAAAGTATCTTTTGCTCAACTGAAGATGTCGGATAGTCTTGATATAGAGTAACTGGAAAACGGTCAAGAAATGCCTCATTAAGAATATTAGTTCCCATGAAACGTCCATCATCAGAACCCTTACCCTTAGTATTAGCAGTTGCCACAACCGTAAAACCAGCCTTTGGATATACATAACGATTTACTTTTTTCAAGTAAATTGGTTTGCCTTCCAATACAGGCTGTAAGCACATAACTTTATGTGATGCCAAGTCAATTTCATCCAATAGAAGTACGGAACCATTTTCCATCGCGGTAACAACAGGACCATCATGCCAAACGGTTTCACCATCTACCAAACGAAAACCACCCAACAAATCATCTTCATCCGTTTCAACCGTAATATTTACACGAATCATATCACGCTTAAGTTCGTGACAAATTTGATGAACCAAAAGAGTTTTACCATTACCAGACAACCCAGTAATAAAAATCGGGTAAAACATCTTAGACTTAATAACCAACTTAACATCTTTATGATTGCCATGAGTAACATAACCCTCATGTGCTTCAGGTTTAAGGTCAACTACACTACTTGAAACAACTGGAATATTAGGAACCGTTGTTGAAACCGTTTCTGGAATATCTTTGATGAATTCCTCGACTGGCACTTCCTTAGTCTTTTTTGGTGTAACAACTTTTGGAGTTTTCTTGGTAACAACTTTAGAAGATTTATTGTTGCCACCAAAAGAATGTTCAGAGGGAAAAGAAAATACCCCCTTTTCAACTTTGATTTTTCTCAATACATGAGATGAAATAGAACGAAAATCCGAATCACTTAATCCGTTCTTAGAACAAACTTCTTGAGCTTGTTCTTTAGTAAACTGCTTGTTGCCATACTTTTTAATAATTGCATTTTTAAATATTTCACGTTTTGTCATTACAAAAATCTCCAATATAAAGTTATAAACTTCTCAATTATCTACCCTTATTATAGCAAAATAAGGTGCATTTGTCAAATAAAATCAGCGTCCATAAACCCTTATTTTTAAAGAATTTATGCGATTATTTCGATAAATTTACTCAAAATAACACGTTTTTCTTTCGTTCCTTTCGTATGTTTCATAAACATATTCTTAATTGCCGTTGCAGACTTGGAAGAATCAATCTCTAATTCCTCTTCTTCAATCTTCATACTACGGCCTCCCTTAATCAAATAAAACTCATCATATCCACAAGTATCCTTAACAGAAAGATAACCAAGCTTTTTAAATCCTTTACGTTGAGCCTGCTTTGCTTCCCAGTTATAAAGATTACGAGGGAACAAATCATGGATTAAACGACTATTCCAGAATCTACGGTCACGATCTGGAAGAATAAAGAAACAAACTATATTCGTATTTGTAATTTCTTTTAAGGCTTTCAACAAAGTAGTAGTTTGACCTATACCACGATCATCCACTCGACCACCGAATCCCTTCAACCGTATATCTTTATGATAATGACCAGAGCATCCGTAAGTATTAAAACTCAAACCATACTGTTCAAAAATCTTTGGGTCATACGTTTTTAAAGATTCAATAATTTCTTCCTTATTTTCATACTTGCATAAATCTCTTTCTTTAATACGTTCTATGTCTTTTTCATCATTAAAATGGTCATTACTAATATACTGCCTTATTCCATGAGATTCACCATCACTTAAAAAAACAGTATTAACAAATTGCAACTTATAATGTTTCTTAAAATTATTAATAACTTTTCCTGCACACAAAATAGCTGCATTTAATGGTGTACCATTCAAATCCATCCACTTCGGACGTTCAATACCTGAAATTGAATAATCATAAGTCTTTGCAACAAAATAATAATACTTTAAAATTTTCCCTAATTTCTTATTATTCATTTCCGAATTACAAACATCTATTAACTTTAAATAAGATGGAATATGAATATCATTAAGTTTATAATTTGCTTTATCATGTGTTTCAAAGTTATTAAACAACTCACAATTATGGTCTGAAAAAATATAAACTCGAAATGGCATATTCACTTTCTTACAAAACCAAACCAAGTTTAATAACTGGTCAAATGTTCCTGCAATATTATCGTGCATAGAACCAGACCAATCTAAAAACATAACAAGACCATGATTCTGAGCGTCTGGAGTAACTGATAACTGTTTAAAGATGTCCTCATTATAACGATATGAGAATAACTTTTGAGTATCAACCACACCAGTTTTAGCAGTTCGTATTCTTTTATATTCATCTGCTTTCTTTTTCATTTGAAATTCTTTCACCATATGATTAACAATAGAAGTAGAATTTCTTTTTAATTTTAAATATAAAGCATCACTTTCAACCTTATGGTTTGCTTTATTTTTATAAGAAAGTGTATAACCAGAATTATCTTTATACGGTTGTGAAAACCATCCATCAAACGCAGCTTCCATAAAAGAGGCTGGAACAATTATATTCTCAAGTTTAACATCCGGAATTGTAACATATACACGTTCCTGACTATCTTTATCTTCCAATAAATTCTTTAAAGATTTATCAAAATTCTCCTGAGTAATTGGTTCATCTGGGTCAAAATTATCAAACTCATCAAACTCATCATTACCACATTCACCAGCTTCACCATTTTCACCTTCTTTATCCATTTCCCTATCAGAATCTTCTATTTCAAAATCATCACCATCACCGAACATATCATCTTTTAATTCATCCATCAAATCCGTATCCGGCTCTTCATCTTTTTGATGGTCTTTGGTATATTTGAAAATCTTTTTAGACGTGGCAATAACATCATCAAACGATTTGACATTTTCAACCATCTTAACAAACTTGGTTTCCTCTTCCGTAAATGGAAGATTAATTAAAGAACCAAGTTTACAATAAAGATTAATCTTGTCAATCAGTTTCAACTTTTCAATATTAGTTGAGGCTAACTTGAAAAAATCTTTATCTTTTAATTCTGTGTAACCTTTGTAAAAATTAAATTTCAATCCTGGAAATTTATTCTTTACCATTTTTTCAATTCTTGCATCTTCAACGATATTCAAATAACCACGCGGAAACTTTTTCCGCTTTCCCATACAATTTTCTTTTACTGTATCACCATAAGTTTTTGGAGTAAAAAGTGCGTGACCAACTTCGTGACCGATTAAAAGGTCATACAAGTCGCTGGAAGTATCTTTCCAGATTGGTAGTGTAAGAACACGATTTTTAGTATCAAAAGAAGCAGTAGATACTTTTTTGTGTTCTACGGTAAGATTTTCACTTGCTAATAATTTTGCTAACTGATTTTTCGTTTCTTTATTTACAACTTTCAATTTCATCATAATCTCCTAATATCAATTTTCTACTTATATTATAGCAAAATCAAGGCGTCAAGTCAAATAAAAAGAGGATTTCTAAATCATTGTTTTATAAAGCGTTATAAACAAAAGCGTAAACCCTTATAAAATAAAGCGTTACAACGGGGGTGGTATAACTCCTTATAGAATAAGGGTTTACTTAGACATATATACGTCTGCATGGCCTTCCGATACTAATTGTTTGTTAATATCTACTTTTACGGCAGATTTTCTATCGAAAAAACTATCTTCCGGATGTTGGATATACGAATGTAAAGTTCCAAGTACTCTCCCAAACTTTCCTCGACTATCAAATTTTGTCTGAATAGTTATTGGTGCTTTTGATTCTTGAATGAGTTCTCGCAATCTATCTTTAGCTGCAAATCCCCTTTTCTTTTCTTCCAAATCGCGAGTCCTTGTTTCTGGTGTATCAATTCCAAATAATCTAATACGTTCTCTTAATTTTAATCCAAAACCTAAATCAATATCTGCATCGACTGTATCACCATCAATTATATCTATATTTGAAATTTTATACTCATACATTAGTTTATCGTTCCCTTGCCTAAAAGTTGTTCTTTCCACCGTTCCATTACTTTATCAATAAGTTCTGGTTTAAGATTGCAATAATGAATAAGAAACTCTTGACCCGTATAAAAGTCTTTAAGAAAATGTTCTAACATAAAACTAAAAATATGTTCAGGATCTTGTTTGAACACATTTCGTATATACAAGTCAAATGTACGATCTAAATTTTCGTCATAAAGTTGGCGAACTGTAGGTTTCATAGTTTCCCCTATTACATGAATGTGATTATAAATCAGATGCTCTTCTATTATATATCGAATCTGCTCCAATAAGTGAATGGATATATTCATAAGTAGATTTAACTTTTTCTAAGTTATCTTCCTGTCTAAAAATTTCTTTATCCAAGTTTTCACCTTCTTCATTCCACAATCTGCAACTGTCAAGAGTGTATTCATCTGCAAGCAAAATATTACCATTTTGGTCTACACCAAATTCTACCTTACTATCTACCAAAGTTAAATTGTATTTTTCCCAAAATTTTATCATAGATGTATTAACAGCATGGGCCATGTCTTTCATTTTTGATAATTGTATTCTATCACACCATCCCAATTCAAATGCTAAATCTTCACCGAATAATGGGTCATTAAGAGAATCGTCTTTATAGAAAAATTCCATCAACGGTCTTTTAAATTTATAACCTTGTTCAATGCCATATCTCCGACATATTGAACCAGCTGCATAATTTCTTACAACTACCTCAATAGGAATAATTTTAACATTCTTAACAAGATGTTCATTAACATTTGGCGATTCAATATAATGAGTAAATATACCACGTTGCATATGCAAATACTCAAAGATTTTCTTTGACGTAGTACTATTCAAAGCTCCTTTATTTTCCATAAGGTCATGTTTTGCACCATTACCAGCAGTTATATCATCTTTGAATCTCATTAGAAAAACATCATCTTTATGAGTTTTAAAAAGAATCTTTGCTTTCCCTTCATACATCTTTTCCATTAACATTCCTCCATATGTATTTATATTATTAAAAGGAAACATCCCATTGCAAACGAACTCTATTATCATTATAAGAACGTACATCCGAAGCATCATCCAAAGTTAAATGAGAATAATCCATTGTAATTTTATTATTATGACCTGCAACAAACCAATTCATTCCAAGTGTATATTCTTTTCTATTATTTTCTAAAGTCATATTACTTGGGTCTGGTTCATTCACAAACGCATAACGAAAAGCTACTTCTAATTCTTTCGGTGCGGCTTCTATAAAATGGTCAAGAAAATATCCAATCTGCGAATAACTACCATCATAATTATAAGTAATGTTTGTATTATTATCTATTACTTCTTTCCAATGATATTCATGTTGAACTGACATTCCATTATACTTGTAAGCTACTTCCTCGACAAATTGTTCAATAGCATATTGATTGGATGTTCCTTGTGTAAGTCCATCCAGACTACCACAACCGGAAGAACTCCACCTCGTACATTCTCCTTTATTACCAACCCAGGCTACTGCAATTTGCATATGGGGTGTTTTATGACGTTCAACATCTGATTGACTCCATGCCAATTCCTTTCCTTCCAAATTCCATTGAAGTCTTGCCATTGTCATCATATTTTCATTTGTATTATCAATGGAACGTCCTTCACCATTAAACACACCCAAATAATATCGTGTGTCCAATGCACCACCTTTATTTAAACGTCCTTGCATCAGTACACCAACTTGTCGATCAATATTAAATACACGATTAACAATAGACCGTTCAACAAATTGTTGCTTACCAGATGAATCAACCCGTTCTCTATTATAATTAATTTTCCATTGACCAACGCGAAAAGCTAAAACTTCATACGGTTGAATATCAATTCTCCAATCAATAAGTCTAGCAGTTGAATTTGTTTCATCTTGATTTGAACGTCTTGATGGTTGTAAATCTAATTCAAAATAATATTTAATCCATGGCTTGTAGCCATGACCACCAATTTTCATTCGCATACGACGCAATTCAAAATTACTTGTTTCATCATCACTAAAATGAGATGGTGTTCGTAAATCTTCATCACCAGGATTTGCAAATCTTAATTGAGCTCGCCATCCTAAATTTGTCGAGAACTTTCCATCTTCTGATTCAAAATGAAAATTAGATGCCCATGCAGGAAATCCAATCATCATAAAAACTAATAGTAAAAATATCTTTTTCATTATCCTCCTTTAATTTAAATACTGAACTCCATATGCAAGTGCTACACTAATTGCCATTCCGAATAATAATCGAAAAAAATCAAAGTATAACATTGGAAATACGCCATGTCTGTGTTCTTTCGTATAAGTTAATCTATGACCTTGTGCTACATTAATTGCCATTTCTCTGCCGGCCAACATTCCCATAAAAACAAAAGTAGTTGACATCGGAATATCATTTAACTCTTTAAAGAAATATAACACAAAACAATAAACAAAATCAATAAGAGTTGCAGACCTTACATATCGTGTATTCGTTTTCGATAATACAATCTCTTGAATCCTTCCTCCACGTTCATAAAACATATATCCCAAACCTAATAACATAATTCCATATACCAAACTGTGATATATTATACCATGTGAAGGTGGATGGTATCGGGGAAGAAATACCATAATATTTGCTAAATCGTGCTTCAACCAGGTTGACCACAACCAACCCGTTGTTACCCATTGTCCAATTCTCCAATACATATTATGACTATCTGGAAACTTCTTTGACTCATCAAGAAAATACTTTGATATAATATACCAAGCAAAAGCTGAAAATAAAAAAGATACTCCATAACCAAGAAAACTCTTTATGAGCATCTTTTCTAAAATGAAATTTGTTGCAAATACTGATAAAACTAAAAAGGTAGTTGATACTGGGATTTTTAATCTAGTTAGTAATAAAAGAATTGCTGGTGCTAGTGCGTGATACCAATGAATTTCTTGAGGTACAAATTTAGACAATCGACCAAATGCGGGATCACCAACTACATTAAATCCATAATAAACAGTTGATACAAAAATTAAACCCATGAACAAATACTGCCAATACCATTTTACATCATGGTTAGATGAAATATATGTTCCTAAAGTTTGAATACTATCATTTGCTGTTACTGCATAAGTAGCAAATATAAAGCCTATCAACATCATCAAAGATAATTCCATAATATTAAATTTCCTTATTTATTTTTTCCAAATTTAAAATTCAAAATTATAATCGCAAAAGAAATAAGAACGATTGATAATGACTCATATACTAACGCAGATGGATTCATTTCCTTTCCTTGTAATATAATAAATCGTGAAAGAGCAGTTATAGCAATCAAAAGAGGCAGATGAATAGTAATAGATTGTTCTTCCCAAAATACTTTTACCATTGCCACTACTTCCAAATATAAAAACATTAAAAGCAAATCTGCCAAAGATACCAGTTGATGCACAAACATTGTTTTTATTTCAATACCTACCGCTATTACAGTACTCATTAAAATAATACTCAACAATCCTGATTGTAAATACTTTGTAATTTTTTCCATATTAATTTAAACTTGTCACAATATAAGGACCCTCAAAATATTGTGTCTTTAAAGAATCTATTTTTTTATTAAAAATAACAAATAAGTCTGCTATTTGTTCAATCGTTAAAAGTTGTCCATTACTCATATCTCTAAATCGTTTTGATTTTTCTTCATAAATTAAACCAAGCGAGGCCGAGAGTTTGCAAAATCCATAAAAATTATTTTTAATTATTTTTATAATTTGTTCTTTATCTTTAAATTTTGACCAAAAACTTAAATCTTCAAACATTAACCTATCTCCATTAAACTAGGTGCTTTACTTGTTTTATCTACTTTATGTTTAAAACCATGATACAACTTTGCAACATTAGAAGATTTCTTTGGATTATTAATCGTATCCTCTATTTCTTTTAATTGAGCATACACTTTTTCACCAACAACTTCTCTTACAAGATTTTGCACTCCTTTCTCACATTGAAGAGCTCCCACATCTTCAAGCTTACCATTTTGAAAATGAAAGAATTTATTTACTTGCTCATCCCATACCATTTGCATATACAGATTATGAAATGCCATTGCGATGTTAAACTTGTGCATTTGTAATGATCCTGTTTTTTCATTATAGTTATTATAAAACTTATAAGTATCTTTCAAATCACTACATACAGGACAATCTAATACACAAGGCAATTTGAACTCTTTGCTCATGTTTGTATAATCTTGAGGAATGCCTCGATACATTTCTCCGTCTATTTCAATATCACCGTTTTTATCTGGAACTAGTTGTCGATTAGTAACACTAATTTGTTGCATACCCGGATCGCCTTTCCACCGTGGTGTCATAAAATATCCACCAAAAACAGTAGTCCTATTCCAGTATGTGCTATCATAAGTTAATTGAACATTGATTTTTTGTTTATTTAAACAGACTTGCATCCAACGGAGAAATACCATAGCTGAAGATGATGTTACACCAAAGATATGCACCAACTTTCTTTCATTTTCAAATTCTCTATTATTTATGAGGACCAATAACGCAGTTAAAACTTTCTGAGGACTACCAGCTGTACCACCAATTCCCCATCCTTCAAATTTAAAATCTTTTACTGATTGATACCACTTTTCCATTTCCTCAAATGTTCCACCCTGTAAAACATTTAAAACAACTGCATCATCTCTAGTTCTATTCTCAGTATAATATCTTGCAGAACCTATCGTCTTTGTTAAACACTCCTCATAGTTTTTAAATGTTTTTCCTATTCCTCTTACAGGTCTATCCAATATTGGAAATATATCTCCGTTTTGTTCTGACCATTCAAGTGCAACTTTGTCATCAAATTTCTTTGGATTAACTGTTCCCATTGCTAACTGAAAACCACCACTATCAATAAAGACTTTTGCTTTCTCTGCACCAATCTTTTTTCTAGTATCTTTTTTATCATAACAGATACCAGCTGAAATCAACATCCACGGATTTTCAAAATAAGGATTTGCATCTGGATTAAAAATGCGTAAAGATTTCTTTTCTCCAAAATCTTCTAATTCATACCCAACAATGTCTTTATCTGTATTATTATAAAATAACTTTGTAAGACCATCACTATATGCAGGTATCATTATTGCATTTTCTTCATTTGGAACTTCTAATATACTCATTTCAAATCCCCCTTTATTGTTGGTAATGGGTCATCAATGCCCACTTCATCAAATGCCTCTTTTCGTTTAACACAAGCACTACAATAACCACAAGCTATTGCTGACCTTGGAACTTGAACAAACTTAGGATCATAACAACTCCAACAATGTTCAAAAGGCACACCTAATGAAATTCCTTCTTCTATTTCTTCTGCTTTCGTTAAATTAATAAACGGAGCTTCTACTTTTACTGAAGCTGTCGTATTTAAAACAGATACGTTATTAATTGCTGTCATAAAAGATTCTTGAGAATCCCAATGAATATCTTTTTTCTGTGAAGAAATATAAACTGTATCTGCTTCATTAGATTCTGCAAACGATAATGCAATACTCATCATTATCATATTTCTATATGGAATGTATGTAGAAGGAGTTTTATTATCATCGGCCTCCGGAACTTCTATATCAGACGAAGCAGACAATGAACTTACCCCTTTACAAATTTCACCAAGAAAAGTTATATCTTGAAGATTATATGTGAGTCCCAGATCCCAACAAGTACGTTTTGCTTTACTAGTTTCAACACTATTCTTTTGACCATAATTAAAAGTAATAGGTAAAATATTTTCAGCTCCATACTTATCGACTAACCAATAACACAAAACTGTGCTATCAAGTCCACCCGAAAGACTTATCACTTTTTTCATTATTCTTCTCCTAGAATTCTATCATAATATTTTACACCCTTTAATACATTCTTAATTATCTTATCTCCATGATATTCACTATCATTAAGTATGTCTACATCCTCTTGAATATTGTCAATTAAGCTCATAAGTTCAATTTCTGACATTTTAAACCATTCACCTCGTATGTGTCTATTCTTAAATGCCTCTTTTAGACTTTGCTCATATTGGGCCACATAACCAATAGGAAATGGATTAGAAAAGTAATACATTTTCAAATCATTAGGATTACCAATCTGAATATCTTGCATCCGTTTCGCCGCATTTTGCACTGACATTCCCAACTTCGCAGTATCATTAAACTGCGTTGGAGCACACACATAAACAGAACCGTTTTCCCTAATCGTTTTTGATTGACCTTTTTTCATATTTTTCATAAGTATGTCTACAGCGTATTTTTTTTTATTTTTTATCTTTGAACAAGCAATACATCCTCTTGATGATACATACCTTTTAGTATGTCCACATCTCTTACAAGGGCTTCCCTGATATGTACCTTTTGGAGCTCCGGATGGCCATCTACTCATTTTTCATTCTCATTCTTCTCCTATAATTCTTCTTGGCAACTTACTTAATTCTTTATCCCAATCTATTTTAGGTTTTATCTTTGGAGGAATCAACCCACGTTTTTTATAATGCTTATTCAACATATCTTGCATTTTTCTTCTACGTCTATTTGGGTCTCGGTCACTCATTCCACCTCCTCCTCTACTACACATTTAATATCCTTTCATATTTTGCATTAATGAGAAAAATTCATTCTTAATTGCCATCCGCTCTCTAAACACACCACGAACAACTGAAGTCAACATTTCACTAGCATGCTCTTTAACTCCTCGTGCTGACATACAAAAATGTTTTGCTTTTAATACAACAGCTACTCCCTTTGCTTCTGTTACATCTTCAATTTCATCTGCTATCTGCTCAGTCAATTCTTCTTGAATCTGAGGTCGAGATGCAACCCAATCAACCACACGGTTAAACTTTGATAGCCCAATAACTTTTCTACCTGGAAATATTCCAATCCAACATCTACCATCAATCGGTTGAAAATGATGAGCACAAGTAGAATTAACCGTAATCGGACCCGTTATATAAATTTGGTCATATAATCGTGCATTGGGGAATGAAGTGCAATCTGGTCTGGGGGTATATCGTCCTTTGAATAATTCTTGGACATACATTTTTGCAACTCGTTTTGCTGTTTCTTGTGTGTTATGGTCATTCTCGGTATCAATCCGGAGAGCCTCCAAAACACCTTGAAACGCCTCAGTAACATCTTTTAAAATCTCCTCTTGGTTACAATCACCAATATTAGCATTTGCAAAAAATGTTTCATCTGGAAATTCAACTGCCATAATCTATCTCCTTTTTCACAGCTGCGCTATTACTACCATGTTCAAAAACTTTAACTTTAGTTAATTGAACTCTACCCTCTGTTTCTTTACTAACAATAGGAGCAACATAATTAAAAACATGCTCGGCAAATTTCTCACAACCTATTCCTTTTACTTTTACAACTCTGGCTATACCAAGATGCTGTAAATGCACAAGTGACTCATAATGAGGATCAAGAAAATCAATTACTAATGTATGGTCAAACATTTCTTCCAAGTATTCTTTAATCCACTTGCAACCACCAAAATCATACACCCAATTATTTTCATCTAATTCAGTTGCTTCAAAAGTAAAACTAAAACCCAAACTATACCCATGAATCAACGAACAATGACTATGAGTAGCTTTATGTTGTCTAAATGCACAACTAAAACCTCGGTCATTACCATAAGTCTTTTGACTTTTATATATCATCACTCTCTCCTTTGTTCAATCTTAGTAATGATAGATTGTCCTTCTGGAGCATGATTTCTAAGATGCTCTCGCACTAACATTACTGCATTATTATCAGACAAGGCCTTCATAAATATAGAAAAATCATCATCAGGATTATCTTCTTTATATTTAAGTGTACCACTAATTTTAAAATAAGATTGTTTTGGTGGCATGTTTACATTTTTCCTTCACTACGTTCCCAAGGAAACACAATCCATCTTTCATTGTTATAATGAAAAAATTCAACACCATCAGTATTCATTTTTCCATATAATGTAAAATATTGAATAGACTTATGTGGATGATTAAAATACAATGAATGAACTGCTTGTATAGTTTTTCCACTATCATAAATATCATCTACAACAACAATATCACTATCCGACGTTGAACTATCCAAAATAAAAGATGCTTCTTTATCTTTTCCATCTCTACTTTGAAATCTAACAATACTCATTCCACAATTTAATATATTAGAAAGATGAGCTGCAATAGACAACGAACCTCGATATATTCCAACAATATTAGGTGACTTTAATTTCTCAAACTTTGCTTTAAGTAATTTAATATCTTCCCAATATTGTTCATATGTATAATTATATTTCAATGGTCCCGGAAATACTATCATTACGTTCCCCACTTATTACCAAATAAATGTATTTGTAAACGTGGACTAAAGTTATAACCATGTTCCATACATAACTCTGCAACTTTTGTTTCAGTTAAACTCAATCCATCAGCTGTACCACCTTCTGGCATCAAATATATACCATCTATTGTAACAAATTTCTTTTTATAAAGTGCTACTGCTGCTTGAACTTCTTCAATATCTCTTTCATCTCTAATTACAAACTTCAAAAACAAATGAGAATGTGGCCATTGACAATATGATAAAAGTGCATTTGGAACTATTGCATCTTCCCATTTTTCACCACTAATAGAAAGTTTTGGTGAAACTGCCCATGTAATTTCTCTATTAAACAAATAAAACCGATGTGTAAAATGACTATAATATGGAAATGCTTGCGTTCCATTAGTTTCAAAAGTAACATGATTCGTATGTAAGGCAGGACTCATCAATAGTTCTAACATCATTGGATGGAATCCCTTTAACAAGGGTTCTCCTCCAGTTATAACCAGATGAGCCCCAGGTTTTAAATGATTATTTAATTTTTCAATTAAAGCATTTGCATCATCTTTAGATGCAAGATCACCAAACTTACTTGCCCATGAAAAAGAACTATCACACCCAACCTCTGGAACTGGTAAATCTGCCAAAGTTTTTGCGTGTGGGTATTCTTGTGCGTGTGCCATTTCTTCTTTTGGAATCCATTCAGACTTATCTCTGGATTGACCAAAACCAGTACATTCAAAGTTACATCCAAACACACGGAGAAATACGGACGGTACTCCAACGTACCGTCCCTCTCCCTGCACAGAATAAAACATTTCTGAATATTTTAATTTATTCATATTTACTATCAGGCTCCAAAGCTACCCAATACTCCAAATCATCAGACTCATGTGTAAAGTGAGCAATACCTTTAGATGTTACTCTAACTTTATAATCTCCCTTTACCATCTTAAAGTTTTCTGCTTTAAAATACAAATTAAAATCTTTCTCTGTATCACCAACTTCAACAGAAAAATCATTTGATGTATCACTCTTTCGATCTAACGTACACAAATAAATCTTTTTGCTTTTAGAACACCCCTTAACCATAATGTCACTAAGATTCAATGTCAATGCCATCTTCATAATACTTGCGTAATCATCGGCTGTTACTTCAAACTCAATATCAGCATCTGGCATCTCAATATCTTTTTCTGGATATACAATAGTTGAAGGATCAGAATAAAAATACTTCAATGTTCCCTTTGAAGATTTAAGCTTAACTGCAACTTCATTGAAATCCAAACTCGGCGATTCCATAGCTGAAACAACACCGATGAACTCACTCAAGTTATAGATGCCACACTGCTTTGGAAACTTATCTTTCAGCTTAACTCTTGCCAATACATTTTTCAATGGTGACATTGTTTTCAATTCGTTACCCGGATTAATAAGAATTGAATTATTAATCTCCGAGAAATTCTTTAAAATATCTAAAGTCTCACTACTAATGTTCATAATCATTCCCTCTCAAAGGTTGAAAAGTTTTGCTTCTTCTCTACATAAATCTTAGATGGAAACTTATCTTCTAGCACATCACCCCGATGCGATACAACAAATAAGTTTGTATTATCTAAATTATTAAATAATTTCAATACATCATCTATCCCATTTTGATCTAATGATGAATCAAAAATTTCATCCATTATTAATAGATTAACATTTACTGAATTTCTCATGGCTGCAATATCTCTCCATGTCAATAATAATGCAATGTCAATTCTTTGTTTTTCTCCTTCCGAAAAAGAAGAATATGAAAATACATCTCTAAATCTTGATTTAATTGTTTCGTTGAAATTTTCATCCAAGTAAAAATTCACAAAGAAATCCATCTCTTTGAGATAATGATTTACTCGGTTATTAATCACGGGCAAATACTGTTTAATAATTTTAGTCTTGACTCCACCATCTTGTAGTAAATTGCTTATTCTCCCATAATAGCAAATTTTTTCACTAATGTCAAATCTTTTTTGCTCCAGCTCTTCAAGTTTTGCACGAAGACTGGCCAACAGGTTCTTCTCTTCCTCCAAATTTTGATTTTTTAAAGATTTATCCTCAATTTTGGAGGATAAGTCCTCTTTTGACCTTTGATGGAGGTTTATTTCACTCTTGAGGTGAATAACTTGATTTTCAATTTTTGATACCTTCGTTTCAATATCCTCATTAAATTTTACATCTACATCTATTTTATTCTTTTGTTTACCTAAATCTATTAATGCAAATTTATACTCATCTATTTTTTCTTCTTTCTTTTTTAAAGTCGAGACCTTGAAATCAGCAGAAATATCTTGTTCACACGTTGGACATTTTGCTGTATTCTTTAAAAAAGTATATGCTGAAACTGCTTTTTGTAAAGTTGATTCAATTTGAATATCAAGTTTTTCTAATTCTCTAACCTTACCGTATAAACCCCCATTCTTCATTTGAAATTGCAACTCAGCAATATCATCTTCACACTTTTGAATTTCTTTTTGTTTTTGACCAACCAATATATCTAAACCAGATAATTCAATTTTTAATTCATCAATGATAGCTTCTTTTGAAGAAGAAAGATCATTAATATATTTTTCATGTAATATAATCTGACTATCAGTATGACCACGTTCTTGTTTATTAGAATCATTAGCAACATTTGTTTCTGTTAATTTTTCTTTAACAAGATTTCTCATTACTGAAAATACCTGGATGTCCAAAATATCTTCAATAATAATTCTTCTATCTGAAGAACTAAGTTGCATGAAAGGAACAAACAATGCACTTCCCAACACAACAATTTGAGTAAATGATTTATAATTTAATTTAAGAATATTGGTTTCAAGATATTTTTGATAATCTCTTGCAGCTGCATCTTGATCTAATAATTCACCACCACAATAGATTTCAAATAATCTTGGCTTAAGACCACGTTTAATATGATACTTACGTTTTCCTATAGTAAAGAAAACCTCAACTACCATATCTCTTTCATTAACAGAATTGATGAGTTGATTGGTATTTAATTTTTTAAAAGACTTACCAAACAATCCGTATGTAAGGGCATCAATTACAGTTGACTTTCCTGCACCATTCGTACCAACAACGATTGACATGGGACTAACATCCAACTCCAGTTCGTTGTATTGGTCGCCAGTACTAAGAAAGTTTTTCCATTTTAATTTATTTAAAACAATCATACCAATAACACATAATATTGTGAATATAAACGGTCTCTCAAAACGAAAGTATCATCACGAACACGGTGTTTATATTTAAATAATATTTCCTTAATATAAGGTTTTAAACAAGCCTGTATATATTCTTCTGTATGATAATATAATCCAGAATCTCTTTTCAAATTTCTATTTTTATATAAATCATATAATGCGGATTCAAAATATAAAATAACTAAATGTTCTCTTTTAACAGTCTCTAAATCATCTAAAGACTGTGCAACAGGTTTATTTAATTTATCAATATTAGTAAAAAACAAATAAAACAATTTTTCAACTACTGGAACTTTAGGAACATCTGGTAAAATTTTTGCCTGACCGAAATCACAAAAATCATTTTGAATCTTTTGAAATTCTATTTCTTTATTAAAAGGTATATCATAATATAAATTTGTTCCCCAACTTCTACCACACGTTGCTCCAGTTCCTTGCCTACCTTTTGCTGTTGACCAATATAAAATTTCTCGTTTATAATTTTGTTCATAAGAAGAATTACCAATATAAACTTCACAATCTTCCGTAATCTTAGAATAAGGGCAAGGCATATGACTTGTATCAATAATAGCTGGTTCTCTACCAAACTCATCACCATCTGGAAAACAACAAGGATTATAAATTTCAGAAAGTATCTTTTCTTCTAGTGTAAACTTACGTTTACTCATTCACAGCCTCAATATATAACTCACGCATATACTTAGACAACATATTTTTTTCACTTTCATCCAATTCCATACCTGAAATATGATTGATTAAAAAATCAAGAGTATTTTCTATCTCCACACCATTTTCATCTTCCTCAGAATGGAAATCCGATAAATCTTCAATAATATTAAATTCGATTGGATTTTGATGTTCAATCTTCTCAACCAACGCATCAAACATTTTGAGATTCTTTTTACTTGTAACATAGAGCTTCACCATTTTGTTTTTGAGTGGTTTTACATCATAATCACTATAATCATTTTCAATATCATCATAATATATCTTATGAAACATTTTAAATTTTGTTTTAATATATTTTAACTTCCGAGTTTTAGTATCAAAGATATGAAACCCTCTTTCATCATCACAATCATTCCAATTATATTCCATTGGAGCTCCAAGATAAAATATTGTACCATTATCTGAGCGATGATGAAAATGTCCAGAACATACCATATCAAAACGATCAAATATAGATTTACTTAAACCCTCATCTGCTTTATGATTCTTATACATCTTAAAACCTGAAATTTCAAAATGTCCAAATAATATTTGAGATTTTGTAGTTTTAAGATACTTCAAGCTTTCATCATAATTATCTGGACAAATCCACGGCACAAAACCAACTGTAATTCCATTAAAACTTTTATCAACTGGCTTTGTATATACATTAAAGTTCTTATGAAATATAAGAAGATTTGCACAATTTGTTTCGTTTGTGTTCTTATAATATGTGTCATGGTTTCCAATAATCAAATCAACTGTGATGCCACGTTCAATACATGGAGCTACAAACACTTTATTAAAAACATCAAGTGAAAGATAATTAATAAACTTACGTCGCTCGACTATATCTCCTTGATGAATGATATGTTTGATTTTATGTTTCTCTAAATACGGGAAAAATTCCTTCTCATAGAAATACTCAAAATATCTATGAAAAGAAACTGAATCAGACCGTATTCCAAAATGTGTATCATTGATAACAGCTATTTTCATTTCTTCTTTTTCTTTGGGTCAGGAGCTACCATCTTTAGATACATTTGGTATTTATCTTCAGGCAACATAGTTTTAATATCATGTTCATCTTTAAAATAAACATCCAACATTCGATACCTTATTTTAGTTTGTTTCTTTTCTTTAACTATACGTCTAACAAATGCGTAATAAATTATTTGAGTAAAATATGCAAATGGATTTTTTGATTTTGTTTCATCAAACTTATGAGCATATAACAAACAATTTTCTACACCATCTGAAATCAAATCATCTTTAAATGTATAGTTAATAAAATTAGGTCTAAACGATAGATGTTCTGCTATCTTTAAGAAGCACTCCGCAATATACTCAGGAATCATAGGCTTCTCGTTTTCTTTTGTGAAAGCACAAGCGACTTCCTGTTTATATTGCAGAATAGCTTCTAAGAATTTTTCATTGTCAACATAATTAGGCATTATCTCTGTCCAATCTGTTTTTCTAAATCATTCCTTCGTTCATGTTCTGCCCTTTGTTCAAAAATACCAGTACTACCAAAACCACCAGCTCCACGGTCTGTATCTTCAAAATTATTTCCAGTATGAGGTTTCCATACAACTTTTTCAACTGGAGTCAAAACCATTTGTGCTACACGGTCACCTTTATATACAGAATACATAGTGCTAGAATAATTCATTAATATAATCTTTATCTCACCACGATAATCAGAATCAATCGTTCCTGGTGTATTTAAAACTGAAATTGAATGTTTAATTGCAAGGCCTGATCTTGGACGAATCTGAATCTCAAAACCTTTAGGAATCTTTACATATATTCCCGTAGGCACAAGTCTTGCTGAGAAGGCTGGAAGTTGAACATCTTCAGCTGCGCGAATGTCAAGACCTGAGGCTCCAGTTGATTCGTATTTTGGAAGTGGATTACTACTTGTATTTTTAATTACTACTTGCACGGGTGCATCAATTCGTTCCACAATAATATCTCCTTTTCTCAAAGCTTTTTGTTCAACCATCATATCATTCCAACTATTTGCGAACGCATTTATTGGAAGGGTGAAAACTAGCAAAAAAATCAAATTTTTCATCAGTCAAATCTCCATATCAAAAATTTATATTTTATTAACATTATACAAAATGAGAAGCCTTTTGTCAAATGTATTTACATAAAATAAAACCCTGTAAAATCAATACTTTACCCATCTGTTAAAAAAATCATTTGACAAATGCGTGTTTCATTTGATACTATTAAGGTGTAGTTGGTTCACATATAAAAAGAATTAATTATTCTGGTGTCATTGGGATACTGAATGGGGTATTAATTGTATTAACATGACTAAATTCAGTTTTAAATAAACCAAGATGTCTCCAGTTTTTAAATTCTATTTCAATTTCATTTTCACATTTAGTACATTCAAATTTCTGATACCAAATTCCACCAGTAATTCCACCTTGTGTTTGTTCAGCTGTATTTGTTTTACATTTAGGACATTTTCTGTTTTTCATTTCCTACCTCAATTTTATATGTTTTATAATCAAATTGTTGTTGATTATATAATTTTAATCTAATTAAGAAATGCTTTAATGCAAAGTTTTGATGTTTCTTCCATGACAAATCATCTGCAATATCATAGAGAGTAGCTTTATTCTCTTTATCATCCAAACGAAGCACCCGTCCTATACTTTGAAGATTTCTTATTTTACCTTTACTTGGATGTGCAAATATTAAGTTTTGAAGATTTTTAATATTTGTTCCTGTTGAAAGAACACCGACAGAAGCTAAGATAATTGCATTATTATGTTGCTCGGCCAAATGTCTTACTTTCTCTCGTTGTTCCGTTTTTACCTCACCACTTACAAAATATATATGTTTTCCTTTTGCGTGTTTCGAGTTTTTAATCATCTCGAATAGTTTTTTTCCATGCTTATCAATATAGTTAAATAAAAGTAAAGAGTTTCCTTCTAAAGTTACGATTAAATTTTTAATAAAATTATTTCGATCTTTATTCTCTACAAGAAAATCAATTTCTTGTTGATACTTGGCTCGTTTCATTAATTGTCGTAATTCGTCATCATATTTCAATACTAAACATTTAATATTAAGTGAAGATATATATTTTTTATCCATTAATTCTTTTGATGTTGTAACGGTATTTATTTTTCCAAATAATCCTTCCAATACAAGTTTATGTGTTTGAGTTCCATCCAAAGTACCAGTTGTTCCTATCCTGTATGGACATTCTGTAAATTTTGTAAGTAAAGTTGTTAATGATTTAGCTTTGAATAAATGACATTCATCTCCTACCACAACTCTATATTTAAGAAACATTGATGTTGGAAGTTTGTATAATGATTGCCAGGTTGAAATTACTATTTGTTTGGATGTTCTTTTTTCTTTTCCAGAATAAATTAAATGAAGATTATCATCACTATTCCATGTTGGGTCATGTGAAGAATAATCTCCAAAATCACTATTCATTTGTTCAACTAAATTTGTAGTAGGAACAATAATCAACATTTTTTCACTTGGGTTTAATATTTGTTGATACCATCTAAGAATAGAATAAATTATTAAACTCTTTCCACTTGATGTAGGAGAAAGTAATAATGTTCTTTTTTCTCTTATTGCATGATGAATTGCATATAATTGATACTCTCTTGGAGTAATTGGTTTTTTTCGTACTCTGGGCTGTAGTGTTTTCCTTACATAATCTGAAATCGTTTCAAGTGATATATCTTCGTTTGCCTCAAGGCCAGTTTCTATTTCTAGGCGATAACCGTATTTTTCTGCGAATATTTTAAGATAGTGGAGTAATCCAACGTATAATTCACTTTTTTGCAAATTAAACAGCCTTATTTTTCCATCCCATAATTTTGCTTTAAATGACGGATGAAAACGATAATTTGGCACGAAAAATGAGAAATATGACGATAATTCCTGTGATATTCCGCGTTCACATGACACCCATAAAAAAACATCATTTTTCTTTGCAATCGTGATAGTATCCATTACATTCCTTGGTCAAATTTATTACTTTCTATGATATTCTTGATTGCCCAGCCTCTTTGATTAATTTCTTTAAGAGTTCTTTCAAGAAATGATACTAATTCTTTTTGGTCATATAATCTATCTTTGAATGGTTTAAGGATAGGATCTGCATTGAGATACATTGGAACATCTTTTTCCAGGACTTTGGTTCCACGTTCAAATTCTTGATTTTGATAATCCAGAAGCGGAGCTTTTCCACGATAGAATTGCCATCTTTTAAGATATTGTTCATCATACTCAGTTTGACGTTTTCTGAGTTGATATTTTTGATCTATTAGGATTTTATTGTATTTGTTATGGAGTGAGGGAGTTCGTAGCTGTTCGCGAGCTAGTTCAGATTTATCGAGTTGTAAATCTTTCTCTATCATCAAATCTAGTTCTTCAAGTGTCATTATTCACCTCATAAGTTAAGTAATAATCTCGTTAATCCTGTTCCATCAATTAAGACGAACATAATATATAGTGCCATAAAACCAAAAGATTTTCTGGAGTATGCACAAAATATTAGTATTAGTGAAGCTATAAGAAATAGTCCGTAGACCATATACATATTTGGATTGTGGATAGTAACAGCGAGAGTTATTGCAGAACCTATATTACAAATCATCGCGACACATTCCCCAATCAATCTAATTCGATTAGATTTCCAATCGTTCTTTATAAAGTTGACAATTTTATGTAGTAGTAGGGTCACTAAGTTTTTTAACATCAAATACACCAGCAAATGAAAAACTTGCATCACAAGTAATTGGTTCAATTCCAGTATCAGATGTATTAAAATTAATAGCTCCTAGAGATACTGGAAAACAATCTTTAAATTTAAATTCAACATTGGGTTGCATATTATTTGTTAATGCCATTATAGTAATATCACTTGTTAATTCATCTAATGCTTCAAATTGAGAAAAACTATCAGGAAAACCCAAACCTACTACCCAATCATATACTTCTCTATAATTTCGTAAATCTTCATCAACAATAAAATTAACAGTTAAATTATCAAACGTAACTTTATCACCTGGATTTGGTGTATCAGATAATGGTGTAGGAACTAATACTGGTCCACCCAAAATCAATCCTGGTACATTTACTGTTTGACAAGTATATTCGACCTCTGGCATTCGAGCAAATACAAGTCTAAACGCATTTGTTTTAAGAGAATTTAAATTTTCTGGTTGTCTTAACATTACACCAGAATCAATCGGGGATTCACCCAAATTGTCTAAACTACTTGCAGTGCTAGCCATACTTTATTCCTTTTCTTTTTTCTTTCGATAATATTCTGCATATTCGTCATCATTCATTTGGGTAACATTATATGCGAGTTTACCTTTATATCGTTTTCCACTATGAAATACATTTTTCATTTGCCATGCCATAGACTTATTATTTGAACAAGTGCATTCGTATCTATATCTTGCATTGCATTTTTTACAAAATCTACTTTTGAAGTTATTTGGGGTTGGTAATCTTTTTTTGGTCATAGTTAAGAAAATGCCCTCCTTTCATTAGTATTTATACATCCAGAAAATAAAAAAAGGAGACCGACAATACTGCCGGCCTCCCTATATAGACGAATTTGGTAGGCTGCCTTTCCAAAGGGTTCCCTTAGTTTCGTCTGATAACATGAGACCTATAGAATCTCATGGATACTGCTATAATTACATCAAGTTATTTACTTTAACTTTTCTGTAATATGTGTTAGCACCAGAGGTGATAGCCGTCATCGGATTGGACACGATTCCGTATCGTGTCTTAAAACCGATTTTCGGTTGAAAAGTTTGTTCACCAACTGCACGAACCATTTGGAGAGGAACGTACGGACAATAGAACAGACCAGCATCATACGGGGAACCACCTTTGTATCCAACTACATAGTAGTTACCAGCTGCCGATGTGTAATAAGGATCAACGTAAATCTTCATCGAACCCCAGTTACCAACATAGGTGTTTTGAGTTTCGTCAACGACTGTATTCAAGTCACCAGCCATTGCGAGTGCGGATGCAACGTCAGAAGAAGTAATAAGAATATTACCTTTTCCTCGGCGAGTTGCCTTGGCAATCTCATGAGCATCACGCTCGATGTTGAACATCAATCCTTTGAACTTTTCAACAGACCATCGACCATTCGAGTCTGTATTAAGGTCAAAAGTACCAGCGGTTGTGGTATCATTCTGAGCACCAGCAGCAGCTGCTGTATAAATTGTACGGATAACTTCACGATTAATTTCTGCGAGAATTTCCGTAGACAAGATATTTGACAACTCGGTTTCTGCATCAAGACCATGAATTGCTTTCAAGTCTTGAGAGAGTTCCGTGGTGTACTCAGCTTTGAGAGCACGAGTTTTTGCCGTTACAGATGTCTTTGCAATCGAGAAAGACATTTCGGGCCAATAGTTACCAGAAGCATCTCCAAGAGCTTCACCAGCTGCCGTTGTATCACCAGTACCAGCTGTCCATGTTCCAGCAAACGGGTTATTTGATCCGTCAGTCGGAACATGAGTACCAGTTCCAGCGAAATCTGTGTCAGCTTCGTTAAACAATGCTTCAGGTGTACCACCAACTTCGTAATGAGATTTCAAAGCAAAAATCAACCCTGTAGGACCTGTCATTGGTTGAACACCACAAACGTCATATGCCATCATATGAGGCATTGCGCGTCGAACCAAAGAAATTAGAATTGGATCCCAGTTATCAACATCAGCTGTGGAGTTGCCAGGAGCAGCTTCTTGTAAGAAGTTCTCTTGATTCTCCAACAAACGTGTTGTAACGTCACGTTTATACGGATCCTTGATTTCTTCAAGGTCAGGATGATTAATTACTTTATCCCATTTATCTTTATAATTTTCTGCTAAATACATTTTTACTACTCCTTTGGGATTAAGTTATTTATTTTTTAATACTCTTAGTGATAGCCTGGACATAAGAATCTACAGACGTTTTATTGTCTTGTATTTCCTTATTCGTTCCAGCAGTTTCTTTACTATCAGTTGTTTCACTTGTTGATTTTTTGAAGTAATTCTCTTTGATTGTATTAAGTTTTTCTTTATAGTTTTCACTATCTTCAAACTCAACTGTATCAGAGAGTTTCTTCAGCTTCTCAATCTCAGTATCGACAAGATCCGTGGTTATCTGATTGAATATGTCTTTCTTCTTATATTCGACCAGTTCCTTCTTGGTTTCAATACTTTCGTTGATTTCTTTATTAAGAGCTTCTTCTTGCTCTTCTACCTTAGATTGAAGTTCACTAATGAGGTCAATCTTCTCATCAGGAATATCAATATAATGCTCTTCAAACAAGTTCTTTAGTCCGGTCATAAAGTTATTTGTAATTTCTTCTTTAAGACCAACTTCTACTGCCAACTCATTTTCTTTCATCCATTGCTCAGAAACGTAATCAAGATATTTGTCAACATTGTCAACAATCTCTTGTTTATCTGTTTCGGCTTGTTTGGAATACTTTTCTTCAAGGTCTTTTTCCATTGCTTTAACAACGTCAATAACCTTTGCTTTTACTGCAGCTTCAAAAATGGTTGCAGCTTTCTTTTTAAATTCATCGGACATATCGTCACCAGATGTTAGAGCTTCTACATCATCTTTAACATCAATTTCGATATCCTCATAAGATTTGGATTCTTTCTTAGGTTCTTCTTTAGTTTCTTTCTTATTTTTATTTTCTTTCTTAGATTTAGATTCCATTTCTTCTTCATCGTCATCATCGTCATCATCCATATCTTCATGGTCATCTTCTTTTACTTTTTTATTTTCTTTTTTGGATTTAGATTCCATTTCTTCTTCATCGTCCTCATCCTCATGGTCATCTTCTTTCACTTTCTTTTCTTCAAGATCCTTCTTCATTTCTTCTTTTGCCGTTTCAACTAGTTCTTCAGTTTCTTCTTCAGCAACTACTTCTTCAGTTACCTCAGTTTTAGAAGAAATTTTATCCATCTTTTCCTTAATAATTTGTTCTAATGATTTTTCAGCCATCTTTCTGAATCTCCTTTATCTAATGGAAATATAAACTAATGTTTATATTATTTATTATCTTTGAAGTTTCAAGTGTCATAACTTGGACATGAAATCTTCAAAAACTTTAATTTTAGTTTTATCCAAGTAATGTCGGTTTGTCTTAGAGATAACCTGTTTATAGTCTTGAATAATTCTTTCTTTAATAACACCATTCTCCCATACCCACTCTTTTCCTTCCATGATTCCATTAACAAAGGCGTCTGGAGCAGAAGGATCAGCAACAATATCCACAGTTGCCAAAACAAAATCTTTTTGTACTTCATCAATACCATTTATTTTTTTAACACTACCCATACCCCGAGAAGAAACACCAAGGTTGGCACCCTCTTTAATGAGATTTTTAACTATGTTTCCATAGGGTGTTCCCATTACTTTAGCTTTGCCTTGAAAGTTATTACCTTCACGAAAAAGTTCAGTAATCAGATGTGAAGTACGATCAAGATTTATAACGGGACCTGCAGGGTGACCAAGTTCACCAAGAGCACGACCTTTATCTACATACTCTTTAGTATATCGACTTACTTCTTTGTCTAATACTTCTACGGGATATTTTCTACCATTTTGATTTTTAATATCACCTTGTAAGAAAATGCCTTCAATGTATAACTCTTTTTTAGCACCTTCTGTTATAGTAATATTCTCATTAAACTCTGTAATTAATTTCATTTTGTTCCTCCACGGAGTTTTGCTAATCGTTCTTTTTCTTTAGTTTTAATCTTGGGTATTAATTTCTTAGCTATTTTTTTAATAACAGCAGATTTTTTCTTAACCATTTTTTCTAATCGTTCTTTTTCACTTACAGATAATCCTGCAAGTGCTTTACCTTTAGTCAATTTTGTTTTTATTATATTAACTGCTGCTTTTTGTGCTTTTACTTTTAATTCTTTTCCTGTTTTTGCACGTTTAGCTTTTATTGCACGTTTCTTTGCCATTTTCGGTGCAAGTCTTTTCATTAATGCTGCTTTTTTAAGTCTTGCACTTTTTGATAAAACTTCAGCAAAGGCCTTTGCCATTGCTAATTTCTTTTCATCAATAGATGCTTGAACTTTTGTTAAAAACAAAGAATGAAAAATATCCATTACTTATCCTCTAAACAACTAAAAGCAAAATCCGTCATTTTTAAAAATGTAGTTTGATTTTGTTCTAAAGTTTTTTCTAATTTATTTTTATTTTCATCATTTAAATTTTCATATACATTTAAAATAACTGACGCAGTTTCATTATCAATTTTCAATTTACTATTGTCTTTAAATGTTATATAAGTAGAATCTGTAATATTTTTTAACTTATTAATTATATCAACACTTTCAACTTGTCCAGTTTCCACTGCTTTTTCTAAATCTTTTTCTTTTAGACGATTCTTCTTTGCATAAGTCTTAATTAGTTTTTTTAATTCTTTTTCTGTTCCTCTAGTTTTTTCCCAATCATCTAAAATATCTTTTACAATATCTGCCATTTTATTTGCTTCATTAAAAACTTCTGGAATACTTTCATTAACTTCTTCAGATTCCATAGGCTGAGGACTTCCAGTAAACATACTGGCGGCTATATCCTTTTTCTTTAATTCAATTTTAGCATTAAGTTTATGTTGTAGTTGAGTTTCTAGCTCATCTTTAACTTTACTTACTTTGCCTTGTTGTATGAAATCAACAAATTCAGTCATAATATCTTCTCCTTTTGTTATAGAATACGTCTAATCTTTTCTTCCTCAGCATCTGGTTCCTGGTCGGTTGGTTCATCACCAGCATCGGTATCAAACTCTCCTCCCATCTCATCATCTTCAGCTGCTTTTTCTTTTTCAATTTGTTTGTCCATATTTTTAATATCGAACTCATCCATTCTAAGAACATTTTTACGCACCCATTCCTTTGAAAAGTATTTACCCATATACTCACCAGCATCATCAATTTGCTGTAAATTCTCTAATCTATCTTTCATTAGTTCAGAATCTTTTAATTCAGCAAAATGTGAATCTCTGAGAAAATCATAATTAATATCTTCTTTAAAATCTTCCCAATCATCAACTGTAATAACTTTCTTTAATACTAATTGTGTTTTTAATATCTCATCAAATAATGTACTAAATCGTGTTCGTAGGCGTGCAACAAACTTTGAAAATTTTAATTCATCTCTTGTTATTTCAGCTGTTCGACCAAGATTAAAATTATTTCCATCAGTTTCCAATCTTGAAATAGGAACATTTAATGATTTATATAATTTTCGTCTGAAGTATTGAATATCTTCAATTTCTCCTAATGATTGACCACCTGGAAGTGTTGTAATTTCTGTTCCTCTTCCACCTTCTCTCCGTGGCAACCAATAATCTTCCAACATCGACATATGATTTTTTGAATCTTGAACTTCACCTGTTGTTGCATTATAGGTAAGTTTATTTTTATATTTCGTCATAATATTTTTAAGATATTGTTCTGCTTTCATCTTTGGAAGATTACCAACATCAATATAAAAAACTCTACGTTCTGGAGCTCGGGATAATCTGTATATTACAACTGCATCTTCTATCATTCGTAATTGATTCATTGGTTTGATAGACTTATGTAAATTACTTAATACTAATGACCGTGATTGATTAAGAATACCAGACGTTACATATACAATAGAATCTTTATGTACTTTAATTTGTGTTGTTGATGATGCTGGCATATATGGAGCACTTGCAACTTGTCCCGGCATTCTCATCTTTGGACGATATATAAAAAACTCATCATCTGTTTTTACAATATCAATATTTTTCTTTTTCTTTTTACCTAGTTGTTTTACTTTTTTAATAGTTGTCGGGTCAATCCATCTTAATTCTTGTATTCCGTTTTTTCCTCGAGTTTCGTCTACCATCATATGATAATATAATCTACCATCTACATACCATTTTCTAAAAATTTCATATCCACTATTTTGAAAATCCAATAATTGTAAAACATTTTCAAATTCTGCTCTAATTTTATTTTTGATCCCAGCAGTTGTATCTAAATTATCTAAACGAATTGTTACCGCTGGTTTACTTTCATCTGTAACAATGGCCTCATTAAGTATATCATCAATAGCATAATCAACCTCAGGTTGACTTGCCATTTCTCTATAATGATTAATTAAATCATGTTCATTTTTGGCTTCAGCATCAAACGTCATTCCAAAAGCGATAGAACCACCTGCACCTTCTAATGTAATAGAACCATCTTCTGATTCTGGTATTACAAAAGAATCGGCTTCTTTCTTTTTCTTCTTTCCAATTTCAAAACCAAATAATTCAAATGCCATGTGTGTATACCTTTAAAAAAGGAGGGGAGAGTTGCCTCTCCCCATCCGAAATTAACTAGTTGTATTTGCTTCCCAATATTGAAGTTGAAATGTTACAGTATATTCTTGTACTGCATCATTAGAATCAAAAGCTAAATCCATTGCTGCTACTTCAGTTGGAAAAATATCTCTAAACTCATAAGATTTAATAACTCCACCTGAACGATTTAACTGTTTAACATCTGCGGAACCATAAATTTCAATTCCGGCACCTTGAATATTTGCTTGATGTTGATTAATTCCATTCATCCATACTTCAATCGCATTTCGATTTGTAAATCCCTCATCATTCAAAATCGTTACTGTCCACTCTGCAAATGTTCGATCACCTGGAACTTTAATAACTCGACCACGATAAGGAACATCAATTTGTCCAATCGTAGACGCAGGTAACTGAGCTGCCTTTGCTAAGAAGTGGGTGCTTCGACCTTGATTAACTGAATTAGGATAATGTAATGTTACTTGAAACAGATTTGGACGTACACCTAATCCAAACTGTGTTTTAAATGTACTAATGCTTGCCATATTCCTATTCTCCTTTACTTATTATTTATACGCTAGGAATTAACCACCAACTTCTTCAAACGATACATCTGTTCGAGTAGCAATAAAATTTAACTGAATATAGTTAATAGAACGTGCAGGTTTAATATAGATGTCTGCAATAAATTCATTTCTATCAATAATATCACCAGTATTGTTAGAATCATCACAAACAACTTTAAAGTCTGTAACACCTCTTCGGCCTTGGACAGTTCTCAAGAAAGGTTCTACTAGTGCTTTAAACTGAGAACGTGTAAACTCATCATTGAGTTCAAACAACGAAAACTTAGCTGCACGAGCAATTGCTTTCTCTAGTACGATAAATAACCGACGAACATTGATACGATCAAATGCAGAAGGTTTCGTCAAACAAGTTTTATCTCCAAATAACGTAATACCCTGTGATGGGAAATTAACGATTGGATTAACACCTGTTTGATAGATAGAGTCACGATTTGCTTTAGATTGTGACCATGAAAGTTTAATTGCATTTTTAATTCCACCACGATTGTATCCTGCAGGAGAGAACCACGGATCATCTGTAATATCAGTTCGTGCCATCAATCCAGCAATATCTCCGTTCATTGGAACCCAACGAAATTTATCATTATAACGATCTAATGTATATTTCCATGCACTATCCATGATAGCATATGAAGAAGAGCCAATCGTTGTTTTATCAGTACCAAGATCAGTTACTTCACTGCCAGAATTATTTACAACAGAAGCTCTATTCGGAGAAACACAAACAACACAATCTTTTCGTGTTTCAGCAACATTAGATTTTACCCATGCACCAACAGTTGTTGTTCCTCCACCTGTGAACAGAATACTTACATCAATTTCTTCAGCATTTTGAAATTCTGCCCATCCAGTTTGGCGATTAGCATTAGAACCACCACCTGTTGATGTATTATCGTCAACTCCACCAGCTAAACTTCCACCTCTAATTCCTACTACATTACTATATGTGCCAGTAGAATCTCCACCTGCACCACCACCTAATTCTCCATTGATTCCTGCCCAAACATACTTAGATTGATTATTAAGAACATCTATCCAATAATTTGATCCACCTTGGTCTGTCTTTGCGTCTCGAGCTCGAGATACAAATGCCCATTTTTCTAATACTTCTCCTGGTGTTCCTGTCCATTGTCCATCTTCATCAATAATAAGAATATGTAGTTCATCATTTGATCCACCCCGAGCAGTAACATAACTAGATGTTCCCGGAGCTGCATCAAAATGTGCTTTATTAGCCCATCCACTAAAATCATTTGAATCACACATTTCTACTTTAAGACTATTTCCAAGTGTGCCTGGATATTTTGCAATAACTAATTGGTCGGTAAAAGTAATACTGCCATGGTGATCTTCTGTTTTTACTAATACTGCTGTTCCAGCAGATGCACCACCAACTACAGCATTTTTTGCATTAGCTCCAATAGTTCTAACAATATGTAAATTATTAGAATATGCGAGAAATGCAGAACCACTCAACCAATCTTCAAAAATGTCATCATTAGGCTCACCAAATCGGTCTTTCATTTCATTTTCTGTTGCTACTTGTACTCTTTCCAATACTGGTCCCCATTGAAACGGTCCTACCATTCCACCAACCGTTGTCGATACATTAGGGACAATAGTAGTTAAATCTTTTTCGGTAGTTAATACTCCCGGTGATACCTGAAATGCCATAACTTGTTACTCCTTGTTTTATGAATTACCATTCATTTCCGAGGAAGTTCCTCTTCTATTTTCTTACTACTTTAGAAGGTCCTGTGTCACCACTTACCTTAACTAAGTGTAGTATATAATATTTATAATTTCTTAATTTTCTGGATACGCTGACATGATTGACCTATCCGGGTCTGTTATCCAAATATCTCCACCTTCGTTAAATACCTCGTCTTGGTCATACTGAATCCCATCATCAATCTCACCAAAAGGAGTCATATTATCTTCAATATATTGCATCCTTTGGGCCTCTAATGTTTTTCGTATGTCCTGATCTGTAATCTCTTTAAAATATCTTTGGTCAATCAACCATCCAAACAATACCAGACACATTACTAAATCATCATGTACTCCATCTTCTCCCCGATATGTACTTCCATATTGTATAAAAGATGATAATTCAGAAATAATATCAAAATCATTTATTATTAACTTATCATCTTCAATTAATGATTTTAATGTTGAACAACCCATCCGCTTTACTGTTTTGGTTGTTCTTACTCCCAACTGAATATTTTTTGAATGACCTCCACCTAATATCTGTCCCTGTCGTCCCTTTACTGAACTTACAAATAGATTCTCATATTCATAATCAAAATTTAACGCATCTGCAACCTGTTGTCCAATATCATTAACTTCTATTAATATTGTTGCATCATTATATTGTTGTCCAACTTTGTAAATAAAAGCTGGCAATGCAAGTGGAGTGATTGTATTATTCTTATATTTTGCAACAACTTTATATGGTAACTGAGAAATATCTACCACAACAAATGCAGAATAATCTAATTTTTTTCCGTGTGCAACATCTACACACATTGCATATATTTTTTGTTTATCTGGAAATTCAAATACATCAAATCCGTCTTGTTGATGAACTGGATTAATATGAGCCAATGTTTTCAGTTTTGCAGGATTGATTAGAGTATTTGCAGACCCTAAAAATATACATTCAAATTCTTGCTCAAACTGTTCAACCGACGTATTTGATATCGTATCAGATTTCCATTCTTTTGTTCTACCTGGAACATCACTCCAATGAATTTCTATTGGTTTATACTTACTTCTTTTTTCATGTGCATCCACCCACATCTTATAAAACAAATTCATTCCATTTGGAGTAGATACAATTAAAACTTTAGTTTCTTTACCAGATGAAATTGTAGGATATACTGAATTGAAAAATGAATGAGCAAAGTGAGGTGGAACGTGTGCAAACTCATCAAGAAAAATAATATTATAACTTCCACCACGAACTGCACTTGAACTTGTTGCAGCTGCTAATATCTTTGAACCATTCTCTAATTCAATATTACCTTTATTCCAAACTTTAATTCCTTGTTGCAGCCATACTGGCATATGTTCATATGCTAGTTGCAATCTTCCAAGTAACTCTCTTGCTAGTGCTCCTTTATTTGCCAATATTGCAATACTTACATTTTGATTAAATAAAAGATAATGTAAAAGATACGCAAGAATTGTTGTAGACTTTCCACTCTGTCTAGGTAGTTTACAAATCGTAAAACGATTATTATGAAATGTATCTACCATCTTTCTTTGGAAATCCCAAAGATTAAATGGAACTAATCCTTTATCTAAAGAAACAATTTGAATATATTTCTCAATGAAATATGTTGGGTCTTTAGCACATTTAATATATTCTTCAACTTGTTCTTGCGTAAAACTAACTTTTACATTACTAGCTTTAAGATTTGGATTTCTTAAATATGTTTTAATATCTTCATTCATTTTTTATGCTTCAATTTTTTTAATGTTTTTTTATTTTCATTAATAGCTAGAGCATTATTTTTTGGTGTATTATCATACACAACTTTCTCTAACCGTAAAGTTGGGATACGTTCATTTGGAACATATCTCCAAACATAGTCTCCATCCCATTGTCCACCATCTTTTATAATTCCAAATACAGTTTCTGACAATCCTATTTTAATTATTAATGCACGTTCACCATCTAAAATAACCTTATCACCCTCATTAAAATGTTTATTCAGTTGAAATGCCAACCCCTTTGCAAACTTAGTTGCAACATCTTTAAACCATATTGCAATTATAATCGAAATTAAAACTCCCATCCAAGGCAATAATATATCCGTCAACTCCATTGATAGTTCTTCAAGGCCAGGCATATTAATCCCCTTTATTTTTCTTCATTAAATCCTGAAGTTCTTTTGTACTCCCTAAAAATATTGCATTATTGGTTACATTATTTGGTGATTCGGCTTTTTGTTTTATTACTTCTATTTTTTCTTTTTCTAATTTTAAATCTCTAAGTTTATCAGCAACATCTCCTGTTACTTTAATTAACTGTCCAACAACTTCATAGGCTCGTGGAGCTTCACTCTCACCAGCAATATTTAACATTTCACCTATTGCAGTTTTTCCACTATCCATTAACTCATAATAATTTTCTCTTACATTTTCTAAATCGTCATCAGTTTTTTTAATAGAAATTTTTTCAACAGAACGCCGAGTTATTATTTGATTAACTGGTTCTGCAATATTATCAAGTGAATCAATTATTTCCAATGATTCATTCATTTTTATTTCTCTATATTCTTTGCTCATCTGTTATTCTCACTTATAGTTTCAGTAAATCCAAATGTATCTGTAGCATCAGCTGTTGTGGGATCAGGAGTAACTGTTTGTTCAACATCTGCTCCTGTTGGTTCTGTAATATAAGCCGCAGCTGTTGCAGTTCCATTTATTGCTCTTGCTCCTTGATTTTCAAATGAAACTGTTACTGGATTTATATATCCAGTTCCTGCATTTGTTAGAAGTAAATCTGTTAATTGTCCCCAACCATTTGCAAGTAAAACTGCACCACTTCCAACTGAAGGAGGAAGAATGATTGCACCAGTACCATCTTCTAATAAAATTTTACCACCATCTTCATGTGTAATATAATATTCTTCAGTTTGAATACTCAATGTTGGTTCTGTTATATATCCACTACCACCATCAGTAAGAGAAATTGTTAATATTTTATTATTAAGTGTAGGGTCAACTTCTGTAACTTCTGCAACAGCTCCACCACCAACTCCATCTGTTGCTGTAAAAATAATATCATCTCCTACTTGATAATTAATACCTGGATTAGAAATTGTAATAGATGTTATAGGTCCACCAGTTGTATCAACTTTTGCAGTAGCACCAGAACCACTTCCATTTTTTCCACTAAATGTTACTGTTGTTGATTTAAGATAATTTTGTCCTACGTTTGTTAATGAAATATTTTTAATCGAACCAACAACAGCAGAATTTGTTATTTGTCTACTGGTATTATTAATATCAAACGTATTAACTTTAACTGTTTTAACAAGTTTAGTAGATTTCTTTTCTCCGTAGATAAATCCTTTCATAATAAAAGTAAGAGTATGAATAATAGCTCTTCTACTTAAAAAATCTCCTTCATAACTATCTTCAGTTGTTAGTCCAGTAAAAATAACAGGAATATCTCTTGTAAACTTCATACCACTCATTTCTTTTAATGTAACATTAAATTCAGGAGTAAAGTATGGAAGAATTTGTTCGAGTATTTGTGTACCATCTTCAAAATATTGAACCATAATATTTAAATTCACATTAAAATTAAATGGAACTGGATTCCATACAGAGTATCTTGATCCTGCAGCTAGTCCTGCATCTCCACCGAGAGCTGTTCCATCTTCTGCAATTATATATTGGTCTTTTAATCGTTCTAAAAGAAATCCATTACGGTCAACTCCATTTAACATTGCACTATTTTCTAATAACATCTTAGATTTTCCACCTGCAGCTGTTCCATCATTTGTTGGTCTATTTGTTGCATCAAATAATTTTCGTGTTTTCTGTAACTGTCTTGCAGGATCATATTCCATTGATGTAAACTCAAAACTCATTCTCGGAAGTGTGATTTGAGTAGCTGCACCTGTTGTATCTTTTCCTATTTGATTCAATCTAACTAAAAACTTTTCTTTAGGTCCATATGCTAAGGGAACACCAATTTCTTTTTTAATTACTCCAGCAGAAGTAAATCGTTTTACGTTAATATTATTAAATATAGTACCAAATGTTGATACCATATTTCTAATATTTTTATTATAGAAATATGTACCAATCATTAGACTTCTCCAAACGGATTAGATTCTGTAAAATCTAAAATACTATCTGCTTCTGTTTCTATTACTTTATTATCTTCGTATATATCCGTTGCAAACTTGGATTCAGCAGATAAAGTCCAAGCAGCTGCACTTGTATCACCAGTAATTGTTACAGCATTAGTAAAAGTTCCAACAATATTTGTAATTCTTAATACATTTGTAGTAGCATTCCAAGATGCAACTTTTGCTTGTGCTGTTGCAGTTGCAAGTGACGCACCTTGATAAACAATTTCATTAATTGCAAAATTACCAGACCCAGGAGTTCCAACTGTTAAATCGACAGCATATGCTTGTTCAGCTTGAACTGCATCAACAGGACCAACACCTGTTGCAATATCTTCATGTGAATACTCAAAGAGTTGACATTGAAGTTTAAATTGATAAAGTTTCCCTGCCTGATAGAACGGATTTTCATCTTCAACAAATTTAATTTCAAATAATCCATTACTCAATGGAAAATGAATTAAATCACCAGCTAATGGTGCTTCAATGCCTGTTGAAATTTCAAATGTTGTTCGACTAACAGCAAACGTAATTTCATCTTTAACTTCATATCCAAATTTAGAAATTAAATCTCCCTCTCCACCAAACGCATCAGTTGTTTCTATTAACATATCAACTTCATAACCAGAATTAAAAGCACTGAGCGTATCTTCTCCAAAGAGTGCATCTTCATCTACAAGAGTTCGTGGGATGTAGATAGTATCTACTCCATAAAAAGAAATAACCTCGGCCGTGAGGTCATTTATTAAATCTTGCTCTGATGAAGCACCAAAATTATTTATGTAAAGATTGGTTCCCATGTATTATCCTATTAGTCCATCAGGAGGCAATTCCCAGGCAAGATTCATTTCTTCTTCAATCTTTGTTAGTTCATCTAGTGCCTCTTGATATATATTTTGTCCGTTGAGAGTTATACCACCTGGTAGTTGTACTCCTTCAAACTTCTTTAGATTATTTCCCCATTGTTTTTTGAATAGTGCTGTTGTATATTTTTTAATAAAAATACTATCATAGATTTCTGTATATGTTTCTGGGTCCAATACACGATAACATTCCATTACTAACTTATCACCAACATTAAATTCTTCCGACCATTTTTCTTCGATATATAATCTGTTTTGTGTTTTATTAAACATGAAAGTATATTCATTACTAAGAAGATTATCTAACATTTCAAAATGTGACATCTTCATAGCATAGTTTATCATAGATGTCCCAGTAAACGTGTCTAGGTCATTTAATACTAATTGATATTTTTGGTTTGCGAAACTAGCTGAATATAAACTTGATTGGGGAAGAACGCGAATAACAGATTGAATTGGATCACCAGCAGTAATATATTCGTTGTCAATATCTGTCTGGGTGATTGTGTGAGTTGTATATACTTTTTCTGAACCATCGAAATGGTATTGGCGAAAATAATCAATTGCTTCGTCTAATCTATCTTCACATTGTTGTTCATCAATATTAATTTCAATAACTGGTTTTCCTAGACGACGCAAACAATATTCTTTTAATCCACTTCTTGAAGTGATAGCAACCATAGAGTTTTCCTATTAAATTATGTTTACCAACCAGCAGCAATCATTGTTGCAGTAGAAGCATTGGCCGTCATCATTAATTCACCTGCATCTGCAGCACCAGCAGTACTTTGATTGGCGATTTCAATTATATTACCATTAGTATCTTTAGTATATAATTTTTTATCTGCAATATTCATACAAACTTCACCAATTTCTAAATCACTTGTTCCGGGAACAGCAGATGCTGTTTCACTTCTTTTAAATTTAATTACTTGTGCCATTACTTATCCTCTTTTTTCTTTCGAGTAATTTCTTTAGATTTTAATTTAACATTTTCTTTTGTTAAAGTTTCAATCTGTTCTTCTAATAATTTAACTTTAGCTTCTAACTGGATATTCTGTGCAAAATATTCATTACAATTCTTTTGCAAAATATTAACTAAATTTTGAACATATTTTTGTTGTTCTTCTTGATTATCATTTCCTTCTTTAAATTCACTCATTGTTACTCCTTACGAAAAATGCGTGGGGGAGAATATATTCTCCCCCACTATAAAATATATATTAGAATGTTCCACCATCAATAACACCCCATACTGGAGCATTACTTCCACCTTGTTGTAATACCATGCCAGTAGTTCCTTTAGCTAATTTGGTGAGTGTCGTTCCACCACTAGCATAAAGAAGATCACCAGCTGTATAAGATGCAATTGCTGTTCCACCAAGTGCTACTCCGAGAGTTGCACCGACAGACCATGTTCCAGACGAAATGCTTGGAACACCAGTAGAACTAGAAGTATCAATTGCTGTTCCACCTAGAGCTGCTGTTAATCGTGCAGCTACAGACCATGTTCCAGACGAAATGCTTGGAACACCAGTAGAACTAGAAGTATCAATTGCTGTTCCACCTTTTGTGGCACTAATTGCAGTCGCATTCCATGTACCAGTTGTAATCGTTCCCAATGTAGTAATAGAATTTTGACCGATATACGTTGTTGCGATTGTAACAGCATCAGCAGAAACCGTAATTTTATCTGCTGTTCCTATTACATTCAACGTATTACCAGATTTAGTCATACCAGCACCGGCCGTTAGTTGACCAGCACCAGAGAATTGAGTAAATGCCAACCCAGTTGTTCCTACTGTAATAGAACCATCTGTGGTCAATACCCAACCTGAATCTGCATTAGCTGTTCCTTCTTCAACAAATGTAAATGCACCTGGTGTTACTTCTGCATCAGCATCAAAATCAGATGCTCTTGCGGGAGATGCACCTACAACATAAATTCCGTTTTGAGATGCTGTACTTTGGTTTTTTACCAATACACGATCATTTGTTGCTAATGTTATACCATCAAGTGTATCATTATTATTTAAATCACTTGCGATTGTGATGTTAGCAGTGGTTGCAACTCGGACTGACCCTTTTACATCCAGACCCGTTTTAGTTGCATCAACATATGCTTTCGTAGCTGCGTCTTGTGCGCTTGTAGGGTCAGCAACACCAGTAATCTTAGCACTACCCATTGCAGCACCATTAAATGTTGGTGTATTTCCTGTTCCCAGTCCAAGAGATGTTCTTGCTGTATTTCCAGATTCGTATGCAAAAGCACCAGCACCAGTTGCAACAATAAATTCTCCATCACCAGAAGCTGCACCCAATGTATCCAAATCTTCCAATACACCATCAACAGCAACAGTTGCAGCAGAAGCACCAGTATAAGTGGTAGCTGCCATTCCTGTTCCGATTGTTAATGTAGCAAGATTACTACCCAATGTTACACCAGAAATGGTGCTTGCAGCTAACTTGGAAACTGCGATTGCAGCAGAGTTATTGATTGCAGCATTTGTGATTGCTTGATCGTCAATTAATGCAGCTGTGATAGCATCGTCTGCTATTTGCGGAGTATCAATAGCATCATCTGCCATCATTGCATTGGTAACTTTATCATTACCGATTGCAGTAACACCACTTGCATTAATTGTAATATCTCCAGATACCGCTTTATTATCCCAAGAATTAGAACCGTCATATATTAAAACATGAGCAGCTCCAACACCAGATAATGCAGTATCAGTTAATCCATCTAAAGTTGTAGCACCAGCAGCTGCATCAACATAAGCGGTAGTTGCAATTCTTGTTGAATTATTACCACTTGATTGTGTTGGTGCAGTTGGATTGCCTGTAAGTGCTGCGTCTGCTAGGGGTGCATAATGACCCGGACCGGCAATAGTACGAACAACAGCCCCAGCAGAAGTCATATCACCAATATATAACTTACCTGCGGCGCCACCTGTACCGTGGTCTACCCATGCGAGTTCACCTTTCCCTAAAGACCCCGGAGCACTATTTCCATCTGATCTTTTGATTTGTATAGTATTTGCCATTTAGACATTCCTTTCATCTATCTAATGTTATTTAAAACGCGTTTTGAATATAATTAAAATGTATCACCTTCTAACATAACATTACTCATTTTGACCTGACCTGTCTCAGCATCTACACTTAAACCCATATTGTGAATTTGATTGATAGATGTAACCTGTGAGGGGGTTATTGTTCCCTGAGCGGCCTGCCCCATTTGAACAACTTTTGTAATACCAGCATTATCTAAAACAATTTTATGCACTTTATTACTTCCTACATATTGACTCGGCATAAAAATCTCCTATATTAAAGTTGAATACCAGTTGATGTTCTTGTCACCTCAGGGGTAACTGTAATTTTCCCCTCTAATGCTCTACTCACTTTATTCGATGAATCTTTCAACTCAACATCATATACATATCTACCCGGAGTTAAAGCAGATGTTTGTGTATCAGTTAAAGAAATTGTGACCTGTCCTGTTGCAGGAGAAGCACATACGATAGTAAAAGGAACAGATGTAATAGCTGCATAAACTTTTCTCAATTCTGCACGAATCTGATAATTAGTTAAATTTAATACTGATGTATCAGTTTCGTAAATAGTAAAAGTTTTCTCAAATGTCGTTCCCTGATCTACTGTAAGATTTAGTATAACTGACATATTTTCTTTTCTCTTTAATTATTTATAAAATAATTAACTTCTAGTTTGTAATCCTATTGCATGAATTTTGTAACTATGATTATTTGCATTTGTAATCTTTAGTCGTGGGTCTGTACCAGATCCTTGACCAGATACATCTATTGCGGCCCGTCTTGCTGTTTTTGTACCAGAAAATGTCCATGAAGCATCAAATGTAACATTTGTCCAATTTGTCCCACCGTTTCTGGTAACAGCATACGTTGGTGTTCCTGATGTTTGTTCGTCAACAACAAACAAGTAAATCGTTCCTGGAGCAGAACCCGGTGCAGCTGGTGTTCCACCAGAACCCGTCCATTGTTTTGTTCTCAAGTCGATTGCTGTTGCTAATTGGTCATATTGTGTTGCTATTTTATCTACTTCAGGATTCTGAGAATTAGAGGTTGATTTTAATATGTTTCCTATACCAATTTTTGTTGTTGTTCCACTATTAAATCCACCAGAAATAGCCCAATCTGCATTTCCCATAGCGGTTAATTTAGTTGCATCTAAATCACCGGCAACAGAATTACTTACGTTTACTGCTTGTGAAACTGCGTGGTTCATGTCATTTACTGTAGCATTGACCCAATTTTCTGCATTGGTTGATGCTGTATCGTCATTATATTGCCAAGCAGAACCTGTGTACTTAGCTATCTTTTTCCATACCGAGTTCGAGGTTGCATTAAATTTGGTTTCATCAATTGCTAGTGGTTGAGAAGCAGAACTTGACCGCAATACACCAGCAATACCTACTTTAGTATTATTTGCTGAGGATTCAAGAGGTCCACCTGCAAGTGCCATTTCTGCTTGAGTAATTGCTTCTACATCGGCCTCTTTCATTGATAACGCTGCATTGGTAGATACCGCTTGAGAAAGTGCATGGTTCATATCGTTTACAGTAGCATCCGTCCATGTAACAGCAGTTGTGTTTGCCGCATTACTATTATATTGCCACTTATTACCACTACTTGTATATTGAATTGCTTGTTTCCATACAGAACCTGTTTGGTTAAAAATAGAAACTTTAGTATCAGTATCATTATAGGCTGACATTCCTGAAGGACCAAATACAAATGCGTAGTAAGGACCTGTTACTCCGTCAAATGAACTTTCGGTAAACGTAGTAGAATTATTATTTCCGTCCATATGTAATAAGAGCTTGGTGTTAGAGTCTGTTGTGTAAGCAGATGTAGAAGGTGTGAAATTAGTAGTATATCTAGCAATACCCTTAGAGATTCTTACCTCATCCATCCATCCATTGTGCCAGACGTTGCCAGCTTTCTGTCCGACGCATAAAAGCTCATCGCCAGAGTCTTGTCTCATAGTATTGGCCCACGTAGTTGAGGCCTGACTACTACCGTTAAGATACATGGTTACAGTATCGGAATTACGAACAATCGCCAAGTGATACCAAGTTCCATTAGCAAGAGATGTCGTAGATGTTAGTGTCGTTGCACTATTGCTACCGTCAGGTATCATTTCCCATTTAAATACACCGCTATCGTGGTAATACAATGCCCAGTTCCAAGCACTTTCTTCACGCCTTAACTGTATTATTCCCATGTCCTGCCCAAGATGGTTGGCAAGATTAACCCATGCTTCAACCGTGAAATTTCCAGACCCAAAAGTAAAGTCAGCCGATTCTGGGATACTTAGATAATCACCACTACCATCAAATGCTCCCATTTGTCCGAACTTTGGTGAAACTGTGGTAGGATTGCAGAGAAAGTAATGAGACTGGGTATAAACAGCCCAATGACTTGTATTAGTTGGGTCTTCAGCTTCAGTCAATCCTGCTCCAATATTTTCATAACTGCCACTATCGTAAACACCCCAATAGTAATAGTTAGCATTGGAACCTGAACCAGAGCGATCTGGAACAATACAATATGATGTACCACTACTAATAGAAATCGGAGAAGAGAATGTAAAATTAACCCATTCGCCATCAAACGCACCTGCACTAGATATTGTTTTAAGAGTGCTTGCATCAACAGCATTAGAGGTTCCATGTAGAGTTGAACTTGGTTTCC
>VTLG01009202.1_pt1 | contig 132587 bp, 160 predicted proteins | sample 4694571 | NCBI WGS metagenome assembly VTLG01 (sample SAMN12604809, study PRJNA352737) | marine metagenome | biome: ENVO:00000447; feature: ENVO:00000209|ENVO:00000569|ENVO:01000036; material: ENVO:00002151; isolation source: viral sequences binned using virsorter ... | reverse complement strand
TTTAAGGCTTTATTTAAATTGCCTTTTACTACAGGGATTTTTAACATATTTCTAGTAATTTTTTTAACATTGCAGCTATACAAATTTCTTTTTCTAATACAAAAGTATATTCATACTGATATTTGGCAATAATTAGTATAGCTTCTCCTTCATTGTCACCAAATAAAGTACTTGATTTATCATATATATATTTAAATAAGTCATCAAATTCTCTAGAGCCTGAATCAGCTATAATTTGACGTATTTCTGATAGTTTAGCTTTTCTAATTAGGGCGTCAACTATCAAACCTCCTAATTGTGTGTTTTTAAGTGATGTATCATCAATTTTAATCACACCATCAACAATAGAACCTTGTATTGTATTAATAATTTTTCTGATATCAGGATAATGTGTACTAACTACTTTTTGTACATCATTAACAGATACTTCAAGCATTGCTTCTTTTGCTGCTATATTTGATACATGTTCTATTACTTCTGTTTTTGAAGGTGGTATTATTTCAAATGTTTGACATCTACTCTGTAATGGAGAAATTATACGTTCTAAATAATTACATGTTAAAATAAAACGTGTTGTTTTACTACATGATTCAATTGTATTACGTAATGTAGCTTGTGCTTGTGGTGTAATATAATCTGCTTCATCTAATATAATAATTTTAACATCACTAAAACTCATAGTTGAAGCAAATGGTATGATTTTTTCTCTAATTGTATCTATACCTCTTTCATCACTAGCATTAATATATAATACATCACAATTAAGTTGTCTTACAATTAATTTAGCTAGGGTAGTTTTTCCTGTACCGGCAACTCCGTGGAATAGTAGGTTTTGAATTGATCCTTGTTTAAGGTAGTCTGCTATCTTGTTTTTAATCGTTTCATTACCTACATACTCCTCTAAAGTTGTTGGTCTATATTTTTCTACCCAAAGTTCCATTATTTCAAATATGATTTAATAAAAGCATATAAAAAAATAGATATACCTAAAGGCCAAAATAATACAAAGGCTATTCTAGCTTTCCAGTCCCATTGAGGGACATCTTTCCATGCTTCGTGGTTTCTAAAAATGTGAGTCATAAGGTCTAACAAAAATGCAAAACCAAATCCTATCATTAAATAATTTACTATCATATTTTATATATTTATGCCCATAAGATACGAAAAATTTTTTGCTTCTCCAAATCTTTTCGCAGAAAAATTACATTCCCATCATAGGTACTTCATTATTTTTTTCTTTTTTAGGATCATCAACAATTGTACATTCTGTTATTAACATTGTTCCAGCAACTGATACTGCGTTTTCTAATGCTATTCTAGTTACTTTAGTTGGGTCTATAATACCATCTTTGATCATATTTACATATTTTTCAGTTTTTATATTGTAACCCTTAGTGCTATTTTCACATTTAGATAAAATACTATGATATTTTTCAATACCTGCGTTTAATAATATTTGAATGAATGGTTTTTCAATAGCATTTAAAAGTATTTCTACTCCTATTTGTTCATCTTTATCATTTAAACTTATATTAATATTATTTCTAGCTTGTAATAAAGCAGTTCCACCACCAGGTACAATACCTTCATCTAAAGCCGCTCTAGTTGCATGTAAAGCATCATCAACTCTATCTTTTTTTTCTTTCATTTCAGTTTCAGTAAAACCACCCACATTAATTACAGCAACACCTCCTGCCATTTTAGCTAATCTGTTTTGTAATGTTTCAATTGCATAATTACTATCAGCTCTATCTATTTGGTCTTTAATTTCTTCTAAACGAGCTGTTATTGATTCTTCCGTACCATTACCATCTACAATAGTTGTTCTTTCTTTTTCAATAGTAACTCCTCTAGATGTACCTAAATCATCAAATGTAATTTTATCTAAGCGCATTCCTTTTTGTTTAGAAATAACAGTACCTCCTGTTAATGTAGCTATATCTTCTAATATGTGGGTTCTTCTTTCTCCAAAATCAGGAGCTTTAACTGCACAACATTTTAGGATACCTCTCATTTTATTTACAATCATAGCAGCTAATGCTTCTCCATCTATATCTTCAGCTATAATAAACAATGATTTATTTTGTTGAGATACATTTTCTAATATAGGAAGTAATTCTTTTACAGCACTAATTTTACCATCATAAAGTAAAATATATGGATCATCTAGTTGTGCTTGCATAGATGAATTATCAGTTACAAAATAAGGTGATTTATAACCTCTATCAAACTGCATACCTTCAACTGTTTCTAATGTTGTTTCATATGATTTACTTTCTTCAACTGTAACTACACCTTCTATACCTACCTTATCCATAGCAGCTGCAATTAAATTACCTACTTCTTCATCATTATTAGCAGAAATTGTAGCTACTTGTTTAATTTGATCCTCTGATGATATATCAGTTGATATTTCTTTTAAAGAATTAATTATCATTTTAGTAGCCTTTTCCATTCCTTTTTTAATAGCTACAGCATTACGTTTTTGAGTAAGGTTATTCATACCTTTTTCAATTAATTCTTTAGCTAATAAGGTAGATGTTGTTGTTCCATCTCCTGCAATATCTCCTGTTTGTACTGCTGCTTGTTTTACCATTTGTGCACCTAAATTTTCAACAGGGTCTTTTAGTATAATTGTTTTGGCAACAGTTACTCCATCTTTAGTAGATGTAGGTAGATTGCCTCCTTGTTGGGCTATTACTACATTACGGCCATTAGGACCTAAAGTAGTAACAACAGCCTCAGCTAATTGTGAGGCTCCTTTTAATAATTTGGCTCTTGAATTTTCGCCAGTTTTAATAATTTTACTCATTTTCTTTATTTTTAATAATTCCTAAAATATCATTTTCACTTGTTACAATGTATGTTTCATTTTCTATTACTACTATTTGTGCACCAAATTTAGGTACAATTACATTTTGACCTACTTTTACATTAGTAGGTATTAAAGTACCTTCATCACTAACTCTACCAGGCCCTACAGCCATTACTTTTCCTATTTCTGGTTTTTCTTGGCCCGTGTTGGGTACAATAATATTTCCATACTTTTGTTCTTCTTCCTCATGAGGAAGAATTACTACTTTATCTTTTAAAGGTATAATTGGACATTCCATAATTTAAACGTTTTTATAATTTTTTGTTATTTTATTTACTATATTTCTATAACTTTCAATGAACCCTGCTAATGTATAATCTTCTCTTTGAGAGACCAAGCTTAAATTAGATACTCTTTTAATAGCACTTTCTATAGAACCATAATACCCTAAAGGTTTATTTTTTGTTGTATCTATCAATACTACTTGATCTTCTTCAATCCATAATTCATAAGGAGCAATAACTTTATCTTTAATTTTGCTCATTATTTTTGTTTGTCCTTTTTGTCTTCCTTTTGCCATAACTTTTAATTGTTTTCTTGTAATCTTACTAAATAATAATGTGTATTAAAGCCATCATTGTAATTAAATGTTAATTGAATGAGACCTTTTTTATTAATATGAATCGTACCTGATTCATAATTTCTATTTGCTTTTAATATTTCTTTAAATAAATTTGAATCAAATGGTATCTGTTCAAATTCTTCAGTTATTTCATGTAATTCATCAACTGAAAATTGTATTGTATTTGTTATATCAGACCCTATGGTAAATACTAAATCGTTTCCTGTCATACCTTCTCTTGTTTCTATAGTGAAACTAGGAAGATCATTCAAGGCATCTTTTGATTTAACAAATCTTGTAATAAATTCATCTGTTATTTCAAAGGATGCACTTGGTTGATCGGAGTCATTAATTTGGGGGACTTTAGGAATGACGGCAGGGTCTGCAAGACTGAATTTTATATCATAATTAGTGTCAGCTAAATTAAGTTTAGAAGCTAACCCATTTGATGATTTTGTTTCTATTAATATGTCTCCATCTAAGATATTAAGACATTTAATAAGTTGTGATGTATTAAAAATACCATAATTACCTTGTTTAAGTCCTATAGTATTATTATAATATATTTGTCCTACTAAAGTTTTAGAATCATTAATAAATTCAATAGCTATTTCATCATTTTCATCTACAACCCACTTAACTTTTTCTACGTGACCTCCTAATGAATATTTAGATACTATTTCCGATAAAACCTTTTTACTTATCATAACCTAAAATTGAAAAAATTGTTGCACATACGTATTTAAAGTTAACTTTCCCCAGCCAAGATCTTCATAAAAAGACTCTAACTTATTCTTTAGTATTGTATCAAAAGATTTTGGGATATCCACATATTCTTTAATAAATTTACGAATAGGATTAGGTAAGTCAAAATCTAAAAATCCTATAGTATCTATTTTATAAGGATTATCTTTTAAATAAACCCATTTAATTTTATCACCTTCTACTATTTGAGTATGTTTTTTATCTAAACCCTTAAATTTTAATAAATCATTATATCTTACAGCAGCTTTAACCCCTACAGGTGCTTTATTTTCAAATTCACTAAATATTTCATCTGCACTAGGTCCTCTAGCTGTATATTTTTGTATTCGTTTTACTCCAGTAGGTTTAGATATTTTTTCGAATGGTAGAGTGTTTAATGAATTTTTAAAATCAAGTATTTGTTTATCAATTTCTTCTCTTGACTCACCAAACAAAATTTTATTTAATATACTTTCAAAAAATTCTCTAAATAAAGGTGGAAAATTTGATTTCATAAAATCAAGACCTTTTACATCAATTTCATTACAAGGTACACCTTCTTTTTTAGTTATATACTGTGCGTATCTACGTTTTCCTGAAAAGAATGCCGAACGTATTGTACATTCAGTTTTCATTTCTAATCTATGTTTATCTACAGGAACATTAAACGCATCTAATGCTAAATCGTTATAATATTCATTAATTTTCTTTTCATATTCTAACGACATAGCTTCAAGTTTGTCTGCTTTAGCAGTTTCATCCATATCATCAAAATCTGGGTATAATTTACGTAATAAAGGTTCAGCGTTAACATAACATGAATCAGTATCTTCATAAACTACAACACCTGTACAATCTTCATATTTTTGGGTAGGAGTAGTTTTAATTTGATATGCTTCTTTACCTGTTTGTAGTGTTTTTTCAGCTTCTTCGTTTATAAATGTACCTGAATCTTGAATAATTCTTTGTCCTGTAAGTGTAATACCTTCACTTAATAATACAGAACCATATCTAAAAGTAGGCAATGCTGTAGCTCCATACAATGAATTAAGTAAAATTTTCATTGTGTATTGGCGGAGGTGATTTAATTGACCTTTTTCTTTATCTCCTGCTGTAAAAGCTTTTTTCATTTTATTTTTATAAATTACTCTTTCGTCAAACCATTTTGCTAATACAACTGATAAAGTTGAAGGTTTATCTGTTCTAAACATTACACCATTTGCTGTAATTGCTAGATTATTCTGTTCTATTAGGGCTAGTATTTCACCTACAGATAATGTTTTTTTACTTCTTCTTAAATTTTCAACCTCAAATTCATCTTTAGGATTCATTTTTTTAAGGTCATTAAGAGCTAATCTATTATCCCTGTCATTATGTGTTACAATTCGTCCTACTAAAGTTTCTCTACCTATGTTAATAGACATCATAATTGAAGGATATAGTGAAGTTAAATCTTCGTCAAACATATAATTGTAAATACCTGTTTTAGGGCAAAATAAATAACCCCCAGCATAGCCATTTTCTTTTACTATAGGGTCAGGATCCTTATTAGGAGGGATTGTATTTTCAGATAATAAATAACTTGATATAGCACCGTCATGAATTCTAGAAGATTGATATACTTCTTCATACAATGTTTTTCCTTTATGAGCTAAATTTTTAGTTAAATCTAAATATCTAAATTTTTCATCTAATTTTTTTAGTATTAAAACATCGACAAAATTATATTCTATAAATTTTTGTTTATCTTCTTTAAATAATCTATCTAATGAACCCTCATATTCAATTTTTTTCTGTCCTACGTATTTTTCACCTAAGAAATCTAACTTCATTGAAGGTTCCATTCTAAATGAATATTTTTTATGTAAACGCATGTAATCAAGAGAAGATACTCCTGCTATCCGAATTGGTTGGTCTGCATTCCAAAATTGTTCTACTACGTATCTAATAGGAGATAACCGTTTTGCTGTTCTATCTCCTAAACGGTTTTTTATTCTATAATAGATGTAAGGTATATCAAAATAATCACTATTATAACCTATTAAAATATCAGGTTGAATTGCTTCCATTCTACTAAGAAAAACTTCAATTAAATCGTTTTCTCTTTTTACAGGTATAATTTCTCTTCCGTCTTGAATACCTGCTTTTATTTCACCTGTTTTATCTAATATTATGATAGCCCATTCGTCTACTTGTTTATCCCACCAAGCTATTGAAGTTATAGGTTTAGGTGCATTTTTAATATATTCAGGAGTTAAAGCACCCCCTATTTCTATCTCAATATCAAAAAATACTTCTCTATGGGTTTTGGAGGGTTCATCATCTATACCATATTTGTCTATAAGGAATTTTGTATGTATATTTCCTCTTGTATGATCAGCATAATGCAAGCCAGAAGTAAATCTATCCCATTCATATATTTTTTTAAGAGGTTCGTTTTTTACTCCCCTATGGGTAGCTTGTTGATCTGAACATTCTTGATAACCATAATTTTGAAACTGTTCTACGGAGTATCCTTCATCTGTCCATAGGTGGATATTATAGTGATTCCATTCATCACCTCTTGTAACGTAACAATTTTTATACATACTATAAGATACGAAAAAGATTTTGCTTTTCCAAATTATTTACACAAGTTCTTCAATTATTCCTATAATTTCACTAACAAGTAAAACTCCCATTGCTATATATAAATTAAAAGGCAATAATATATAACCTAATAGTCTAACACCAGATTTTAAAAAACTTGCATACATATGTTTTTTAGGGTCGGGTACCCATTTGAAAGGAGGCATACTAGGCTTCCATATCCATTTATTATTTTTTTTCATATTTAATCTCCAAAAGGTGCGTTATCAAAATCCTCTGCTGTCGTAGGTTCTTTTTTTTCTTCAAAAAATTGTTTTAAGTTAGGTTTAAAATAATTAATTGATTTCATTACTTTTCTATCACGTGAACGATATACTACATATTTATCACCTACAGTTTCATAATGACATTCTTCTTTTTGTTCATTACTACGAACTGTAACTGTATCTATAGCTTCTTGTTCTGTTTCACATGATTTAGACATATTCGATGCTTGTACTTCTTGATATGCTTTCCAAATTTGTCCTTTTAAACCATGTAACATTGTTCCATTACCTAAAGATACATAAGTAATATCACATAAAGCATCTAATATTCCTACTATATCACCTTTTTCACATGCTTCTTTATATTCTTCTAACTCTTCTAAAATAAAATTATAAACAAACATCCATTGTTTTTTCTCCCCTACTGTAGGCTCATAATTGTTAGGTTTGCCCATTGTATCATTAAATTCTTGTACTTCGTCTACAAAAGGTACTTCCCAATATTTTGGGCTTATTTTTTCTGCCATTATTCTAATATTTTGATTATTTTTGATTCTTTTACTGATTTAACATGATAATCCATTGTATAACTTTCAAATTCTTTTACTACTTTAGCTTCTGCTTCAGTAACAGTTTCTGCTTCTACACAATAAACTTCATTGTTTGAGGTAATTCTCCCTCTTTCATTTTGATCTTGAACCTTTACGGTTGCTATAAAATATGCCATATTTCTTTAATTTTATAAATTATATACCCTAATATTGGGGTACTTACTAGTATTGTGAGTATGTTAGGGTGTGCTTCTCCACACACCCCAAACATATGTTTTAGTAGTTCTATCATCCTTTTAAAATATCTTTATTAGGATTGACTTCTGAATCTAATCTACCTACCTCATCCCACAGTTTATCAAATCTGCGGTCAGTTGAACTAACCCAGCCATCGATTCTGCTGATAAGTTCTTGGTTGATATATTCAACATCTCTTCTAAGAACTTCTACATCTTGAACTTTATTGTTCAACCTAACCAAACTAATGCCTGCACCTATTAAAGCCACAACCAATAACGTAATTAGCACTGTTAAAATAATTTCCATGTTTTTGTTATTAAATTATACACTATGTCCACCATTGTTCACTTTGAGACTATCAAAAAATTCTTTACGCGCTAAATTTTCGTTATCTCTAAATACGCCAGAAGCTTTAGTCGTAACCATACTAGCCCCCTCATGTTTTACTCCTCTACAGGAAACACAATTGTGAGTAGCAACTATAGTTGTAATTACTCCTTTATTATCCTTGCATATTTTATTAACAGCTTGGTGGATTGCAGCTGTTAATTGTTCTTGTATGGCTCCTCTACGTCCAAATAGTTCTACTATTCTATTTAATTTAGATAAACCAATAACTTGGCCCCCTTCTCCTGCTACATAACCAATATGTACTACACCTTTAATTGTTTGATGGTGGTGTGAACACATTGATGTTAGGGGTATATTTCTTTCAATTATAATTCCATCATAACCATCTGAAGGGAATGAGGTAATAGGCGACATAGCTGTATATCTACCTGCCCATAAGTCATTTACATAGGCTTTAGCTACACGTCTTGGAGTATCAGATGAATTAGGATCATTCCTCCAATCACATTTTAAAGCATCTAAAAACTTACCATAAGCTTTTTCAGCTTTATCAATCATTTTATTTTTTTGCTTATCATTAAGAGGGAAACCTTCAGCTACACCATTTGCAAAACCTACTTTTACAACCTCTAAATCTTTATGTATTTCTTTTTTTGCCATTAAATTATATTAATTGAATTTAAATTTCTATTATAACCTTTATCATCCATACCATAACCTACATACCATGGATTAACATTTTCTGGTTGTTTGTATATATAATAATTAAACGGGAAATCCACATTTTCTTTATGAACTGCTGTTACTGTAAATATATTTTTAGCTCCATGATATTTAAGATGGGTTTTTAAATGTTTCATTGTATTACCCGAATCTAATATATCATCTACAATAAAAACAGTATGGTCTTGTATATCGGAATCTATATCCTTAGTTATTTCCAATTCTTGTTGTTGCATATCATTATATGATTTACACTGTATAAAATCGATTTTAATGGGATACTTTATAAGTTTTACCAGATCGCTGAAAAACATAAAGCCACCGTTTAAAACGCATATAAATGTTATACCACCTCCTATCTTTTCACATCTAAGATTTATGGAATTTGCTAATATAGTTAATTCTTGTTTTAATTTTGTATCACTAAGTACTTTTTTCATTTAAAAATTTTTTTAATTTATCTATTAAATCTAATACTTCATCAGGTTCCATAGTTACGGCACAACATACATTAACATTTTCTTCTATTTCTTCTAATATTTCTAATGCTTCTTTAAACTCCACGTTCTGTATTATATGCTATTATGTGATCTCTACCTGTCATATTATAGCCATGTTCTGCTACCATTTCAAATACAAGAGGATACATTTTTACTAGTGTTTCTCTTGTATCGCCCGCAGGCATAACATATGTTTTTTCTTTAGGGATATTAAGTTCTACTCTATAGTCTTCAATCTCCTTTAAATTTTTATCTGTCCCATCCCATACTGGTTTATAATGGTAATCTGTATGGAATGCTATCATTTGTTTTATAGCATCTGTGTTCATTCTCTTCCTATTGTGAAGTTTAACGAATTTTTCGTCAACGACTTTTCCGCCAGGTGTAACAGCACCAACCACAGGCACGGAATTACTAAACTTAGGACTAAGAGAAATAAGCCCAATGGGAAAATCAGTTTCAATATAATGAGATCCTTCAGTCTCAATAGTAATAAGTATATTTCTTTCATTTGCAAAATGTGTTAATTCGTTAACTAAAGCAGGATGCATTGTTGGTGATCCTCCTGTTAGCATCATTTCTTTTACTTGTGGGTTTTCATCATATATTTTTATAATATCATTAAAAGTAAATATACCTTTTTCTGGATGAATTGAAGTATACCAACTATCACACCAACCACCTTCACCAAAATAACATCTATGAGTACATCCAGTTGTTCTAACTGCTATAGTGGGTCTTCCAAACCTACTTCCTTCGGACTGGACACATCTGTATACTTCTAATACAGGCAAAACCTTATTATAATCTTCTATTCTTTTACGCATGGTTTTTTAATAATTTTTCTACATGTTTTTTAGCTGTTTCCCACCCATCAATATATTCTACAGGGTCTTTCCTGCCTATTTTTAAAAATGCTTCTATTCTTTCTACAGACGAAGCTGATTTATAATCAGATCTGCCTGATGAATCAGGTTTATATGATGTATTTGTTCTTTTATAAACTTCATCAAAATCTAAACCTAATTTTTCACAACATACTTCTCCATCTTTTAAAATATCAAATTTATCACCTTTTAAATAAGGTGTATAATATTTTACTAAATCGGCATCCCAATTACCTTCTAAGAATGCTTTATAATCTGCATCTCTAAATTCTTGTCTACAATCTGGATAAATTGCGTGGTCACCTGCATGAATACCCATTGCTATTGCTACGTCTCTTTTTTCTATTATACCATCCCCTAAATCTTTAGTAGCTAATGATAATGCTACTGCTTGAATAATTGATGAAAACATTTTATTTCTGTTAGGTACAACAGTATCTTTCATATTTTCTTCTTCATAATGACCCTCAGGTACTTCTTCTCCTCCTTGTACTAAATTAGAATTTAAAAGATCAACTAAACCAAATAAAGTGATTTCTTGATAATTTATGTTGTAACCATTTTCTTTTAAATAATCTACTAATTGTTGTGCTCTTTCTAGTTCAATATTATGTTTTTGACCATAATTAAAACTAACTGCTGTTACTTCGTAATCGTGTGCTAATAGGTGTAATAGTACTGTACTACTGTCCATCCCACCTGATAAAGATAATACTGCTTGTTTCATTATTTTTTATTTTTTGTTGTTTTTGTAATAACATTTTTCCCATTATCCAAATAACCATCTACATTTACTTCATGCCAAAATACTCTATTATTTTTAATAGCAGCTCTGATTCCTTCTTGATCTTTACTTAAATTAGCATTTCCGCTTTTTACTTCTATAAAATGTACTGCTGATTTTCTTTTATTTGTTCTGTCTGTAAAACATAAATAATCTATAGGTTTTGCTAAAAACATTGAATCCCTAGGGTCACAAGGGAAACCTGCCATCCAAGGTACAAATTTTTCTATTGTCTTTCCCCATCCTACGGCTCTACTTCGTGCATGGGCGTCTGTTCTTATTTTTTTCTCTTCTTTTACTTTCCATGAGCTAAGATAAATTTCTGCGCGTTTTTTAGAAAAATAATTTACTAATACTAATAATAATATGTTTATGGTAACTGATGCTACTAATAATAATGTTAATGTCATTTTAAAAATTGTTTAAATTTAATTAAGTTGTGATTAATGTTGTATAAAACATCAGAGGTTAATTCAATTTCTTCTAACTGATCTATTTTAGTAGTGTCTTTTGTTTTTAATCCGTAATGTTCGTATTTAATTCCTTTTAACCCGTGAATTATAGGGTTTGATGTGTCTATTGATTCAATAGTTTGAATTGTCATTAAATCTTTATAATAGGCAAATTCTTGTGGTAAAGCACATCCTAATAAATGTACTCTATGGTATGATTTTATGACTCTCATATCCCACAATTTATGTATAGCCATTATTCTTCCCATCATTTTACCAACTAATTTATTAGGGTGGGGGAATAAATCATTATAATATTGAGCTCCATAACTAAAAGCTATTTTTTCATATCCTAAATTTCTTAATTCTGAATAACATGATGAAGCTTCTTCAAATGATTTTGCTTGTACTACAGCTACCTTTGTAACTTCTGAGGGTAATTCTATTTTAGCCCATTTAGCAGCATTAGTTAAAGTTAGAACTTGGTTTTCCCAAACATCAGGTACTATAAATTCATCTGGTTCTAAAGCATAAATCCAATGCCTTAATCTATCTTCAGCATAAGCTTTTCCTAATTCATGTAATGAATTATCCATTATAATATAACTACCTGATTGTTTAGCTCTTAAAAAATGATCCAGATATTCTTTATTTTGATCTAATAAATGAGGTAAACAATACTCATAATCGTTCCAATCAAAACTTTTATGAAGTAAATTTATAGGAAGTTCATGTGATACTTTAACCATTGTTTTTATTTTTTCCTCGTTTTTTCTTTTTCTTTTCTCTCTGTACTTCAATTTGAGGATTATCTATTTTATACTGAATCCTAGCTCTTTGTTTTTTTGCGCCTATACCTTTACCTAAACGTTCATCTAAACTATTTAGTTGTTGTTCAGGAGTTAATTGTGCCCAAATTTTATTTCTATCAAATGCTTCTTGTTGTTTATCCATGATATTTAAAATATTTAATTTGAAAATCTGATTCTTGTTTTCCAACTTTATCTAAACCTTTTTTAGTAAGATGATTATTAATAACCACCATTTGAGGTTTATCCATTTCTGCTAGTATTTTTTTATCAGTAATCCTTCGTACTCGTCTTCCATCATAAAACATTTCAATGTAATCTTTTTCCCATCTACAAGCATATCTTATAAAGTGTTTTGTAGGGTCTTTAAAAATCATACCCGCTCGAGCTGGTAAATTTGATTTAGTTCCTTCACTTACATTTCCATGATGTATACATGATTCTACTTTATTATATGCTAAAGGATTGTGTATATTAAAATGTAAATAGTCTTGTCTTGTACCAGTATATGCTTCAACTATATCTATTTCTGGAGGCCAAGGCGAACCATACATCCAAAATGCTGGCCATAATGCATACCCTGTTGGTAATTTAGCTTCTATTTCAAAATAACCAAAATGCATTTTTTCAGTGCATGCTATTAAACCTACACCATAATCGGGGTTGTATGTTTTTCCATCATGTTTTATTGTTTTTGGGTTATAATGTGTTTTTAAATGTAATATACCATCATTATCTACTTCAATAGCTTTTTCATCATAATAATTCCAAGCTTTATCTGGATGGATTTTTCCCCAAGGTTCTTGTTTATACCATTTATATCCTGACCAATTTAATGTTTTCATAATTTTATTTTTAATTTTCTGTGTATATTGATGAATTTCTATCAGCTTCCCAACATTCTACTTTTACTACTTTTACTCTACCTCCACCTGTTAATGCTAATCGTTTATTAAAATGGTCAAAAACTAATTTAGCACAAGCTTCAGCACCCATTTTATCCATAACTCTTAAATGACATAAGCCTAATTCTTCTAACATTTGGAATGATTCTAATTGGGGGTCATCTTTTTCAATTAATGTCGTGTGATCCCACATATAATTCATCCAATCTTTTAGACCATTTCCTGGAGTAGGTTCTGCATCTGTAGATTTAAATCCACCGTAATCCATTATCCAATTCATTTCGTCTAGTTGTTTTTCTTCTAATGGTTCTATTGATTCAAACCATACTTTGAATTTTAATGCATACCCATGTAGTAATTCACAATGGGAATGAGCTGCTTTCCATTGTCTTAATGCTACAGAGTAATTATCAAATAATTTTGTTGATTGATATTTTGCCATAATGTAACCTATATTAATTTATTCTTTGGTATCCAAATCTTCTTTAGGAAGATATTTACTATATTTTTTTGTTATTTTTTTTCCTAACTTTTCAGCCTGTTTTTTTATATCATTTTCATTAATATCCTCAGATGTATTTAACCCATCTACCATATTAGCAAAATCTAACAAACTATCTATATCTTTTAAGAATTCATCAGGATTTATATTAACTTTCTTCATATTCTATTTCTTTTATTTCATTACACATCCATAATTCACCATTAGCTCTTAAAATAGTATCTACATGATAATAATCTTTTAAGAAGGAGGGCCAATCTTTATTATTCATATTTATTTTACTTTCAGGAAGTACTCTTTTTATTTGAAACATCCTATCTTGTATTTCTATTATTTTAGAAAAAGGATTATTTAATATTCTACTACCTTTCATATGGACAATGTCTACATTTATTTTTACAACAGTATCCTCTTTTTATATGATACATTTCTGTCATTACTTTATAACCATTTTCATAATAAAAATCTTGTTGTTTTTGTATTTGTTCTTTATAATACAATTCTTCAATCCAACTCATTATACTATTTCACATGCTCCTCCAGCACATGCTGCTTGATCTTGTAAATTTGTTTCATCTGTCGTTTCTATTACTTTGGTTAAATCAATACCATTTAAATGACTTTCCATTTCTAAAAATCTTTCTTTTGTAATATCCTCAAAAGGTGCTTGTGTATAAGACCCATTATCATAAGGTAAAACAGCTAAACCATTAAATGTATTTTTATTTTCCCACATCCATTCTCCTACTTGTTCCCATTCTTCTTGTTTAACTGAAATTGTAGCTGAAACATTATTAGTATTAGCTCCTTTTCTATGTCCCTTTTTTACCCATTCCATATTAAACTTCTTTGTTCTTTCTAAAAGTTCCATAGCACTTTCAGTTCTATAAATAGCCCCATTAGGAGATTTTTGAGGAACAGATACAACAGCTTGTATTTCTGGTTTAAAAAAATCATCTTCTACTAATTCTGGATGATATTTTGCAAGATATTGATAAAGAGCTTCATTCTTCCCTAATCTCATACGTCTTATATAAAAATCATTATGCCAAGCATGAATACCTGATGAGGTTCCTAATACTAATGAACTAGTCCCTGAAGGTTTTACTGTTGTTACACGAGCTGCTTTATTAATTCCTAAGATTTTTGAAATTTCTTCATTAGTTTTTTTAGCTTCTTTAGCAGCTTCTTTTAAATTAAATTCTAAAACTCTACCACTACCAATACCAGTCATTCCTACTCCAACTAATGCATCTTTTTCTGTTGTTCTTTGCCAAATATCACGAAGATAATGAAAATCTGTGTAACTTGCTTGTAAAGTTCCTAAAAATGCACCTGCTTTTGCTCTTTCATTTAAATCTTCTTGTGATTCTATATTAGAAACATTAATTTCTGTTAGGTTGCAGAATTGAAATGGTCTTAAAGCTATTTCACAACAAGGATTTGTTCCCCAATCTTTATCATTTGAAAAATAAACTCCTGGTTCTCCAGAATTACTTGCTACTATCTTTCCCCACAGTTCATTAAAATCTTCTTTTGTAACTTTTGAACGAATAACTACTGCGCTATTATTAGCTCTACCTCGTTGTGGATTCATTTCCCACCAAGCACCATGTTTACAAGTTAACATTTCATTATCATGTAAATCAAATAAAGATATTAGTGCTGCTCGGCGAATACCACCAGATAAAACGGCGTCTGCAATATGACATATAATGTCATGTGCTTCAATTGGTTTTAAAGGTTCTCCATCTTCTTTTCTATCAAGTACTTTTTGAATCTGAAATAAACATTCTTTTAAAGGTTCAGGACCTGGAGCTTTTCCACCTACAGTGATTAATTCTGCTCCTTTAGGTCTAATATCTCTAAAATCAAAAATAGGTCTTGTAGTTGACATTCCAAAATAAGCTTTCATTAAAACTTTAATAGCATCTGCCCATCCTTCAATTGAATCTCCTACTAAAAATCTTCTTGTTTTTTTAGGTATTCTAACATCTGGTAATTTTTCTATATGATGGTTTTGTACAGAATAACCTACCCCACAACCAGATAATAATAAAAACATTATTTCACTAAAAGATCTCCAATCATCAATAGGTAAATAAGAACAATTAAATATTCTAGAATTATTTATTGCAATTGGTTTACCTGCAAATTGTAAACTACGCATTGAAGGTAATACTTTTTTATCATATACTAGTTTATATACTTCTTCAATTTCTTCTTTTAACTTAGGAAATTTTGCTAAATGCATTTCTTTATTCCTAGTAACTAATTCTTTCCATGTTTCTCTTCGCTGTTTACTAGGTATATATTTTGCATATTTATTATAAACAACAATATCTGATAAAATTTCCTGTGATATATTCATTATTTTTTTATGTATTTTTTAGATTAAAAAAAGGGTGAAAACCCTATGTGGGGATAAATACAATATATACAATAAAAAACCACTAAATTCCAAAAAAGTTTTCAGAAGAATTTCGCAATCTTCTTCGCTCGGCAGGCGAAAGTTCTCCTTGTGGGGTTGGTGTGTTTCTTTGTGTATTCCTTTCATTAATCTCTATTTTTCCTATTGAAGTATCAATGGTAGAATTAAAAGTCATACCATCTGCTCCATATCTATTTTTCATTATGTGCCATCTTCCTGTTCCATTTTCTTTATCTTCATGATTTCTTGATAAAGACATTGCAAAATCTGTAATCATCATTTTACTATAACTTTCAGCCATTCTATCTCCCTGTATGATTTCTTCTCTTGCTCCAGATCTATTTACCTGAGATGCTGTCCATATAGGTAATTTCATTTCAGTAGCCAAACCTCTTAAACCAGTATATATATCATCTAGTTTGTCTCTTTTTTCTTTACTAGTTTTAGAATTTAATAAATCAGCATAATCAATAATAATTAAATCAGGTTCTATATTTTGTTGGATACATTTTTCTAAATGTGCATGTATAGTATTTACTGTTGCTTGTCCTGCTGGGTATTCTCTTATATATAACCCTCCTCTTAATGCATTTAGTCTTTCTTTTACTTGTTCTTTATTATGTACAATTTCACTTACAGGAATTTCAGTAAAGCAAGAATCATATCTTCTACCTACATATTTTTCACTTAATTCTAAAGTATAATGTATAACAGTATAACCTAATTTAACTGCTTGAGCACCTAAAGAAACTAAAGCCCAAGATTTACCTCCACCAGGACCTCCTGCTATCATTCCTAAATCACCTTGTCCTAAACCTCCACAAAGTAATCTATTAATTAAAGGCCAAGGAGTTTCTATTGTACTTCTAGCTTCTTCTCTAAATCTATCTTCTAATTCTGTTATATATTCATGGCCAACATCTCTTTCTACGCCTGCTTTTAATGCTTTATCTATTAAATTTCTAATATCATCATAATCTCCTAATTCTAAAAGATCAACTGATTTCATTAAAGCATTTTTTAATGTTTGATTTTTACAAAAATCTAAAAAAGTATTTCTTACAAAATTTAAATCTTCTGATTTAGAGGATATATAAGCTTGTTTAACTAAATCTTTTATAGCTACTTGTTGAACTTCATTTATTACTTTATCTACTTCAACTTTAAAAACCTCCATTGTGGGGATAGTCTTATATTTACTGTAATAGCCTAAGGTTTTTTTAATAATCCATTTACTAGCATCATTATCAAAATAATCAGGAGAAACTATGTCTGCTGACTGTTGTAAAAAATCTCTATCAGTAATTAAAACTGATATTATTTTTACTTGAAATGAATGTCCAAATTGTGTTAATTTACCCATAAGTTGCTTTTGCGTAACTATTTAATCTTGTAAAATGTTGTTTTAACCAAATATCAGGTATATCAATAGCATTACCCATCTGATCGTCTGTATACATTGTATTAAAATCATTTGAGGAAAGCAAGTTTATTGGTTGAGATATTAATTTTCTTATTAATGATTTTAATTCTCCTGATATAGGAGGATTTTTTAAATCCATTAATTTTTCATTTAATGTTAATTGGTCTATCGACTCAACAATTCTTTTATGCATAGGTTCTGTTCCTTTTGAAGCATAATCTAAAATGAAATCAAGATCGAGAGGGTTTGAAGAAATATCAGGTAAAATTTTAGGTAATTTTTTAGGACCTAATCCTTTTACTCCTTCAAGGTTATCAGATTTATCTCCCATAAGAACTTTATACATTAAAAAATTGTGAGCCGGTATACCATAATCTTCTAAAACTTTTTCAGGTGTGTAAAATATTTTTTTAATAGGACTCCATACAGTTACTCTTTCGTTAACTAATTGTAAGAAATCTTGATCTGCAGACATTATTATTACTTCATTTTCTAATAAATTATTAGTAATATAAGCTATAGTATCATCTGCTTCTATCCTATCTATTGATATTACATTTATAGGTAATGCATCTAAGTATTCTAACAAACGAGAAAATTGAATTTTCATTGCTTGTTTTTCTTCTTCTACATTTTTAAAAGCATCCCAACGAGTTATTCTTTTACCTGGCTTTCTATTACCTTTATAGTTAGGATGAAGTTTTCTACGTCTTTGAGAGCCCCCTGATCCATCATAAATTACCATTACTCTAGTAGGATTAGTTTCTCTAATAGCATAAGCTAAAGATTTTAAAAAACCCATCATTCCTCCTATAGGTACACCTCTATCATTAAGCATACCATTTACAGCAAATGTTCTTAAATAAAGATTTAAACCATCAATTATTAATACTCTAGAATTAGGATTTGACGTATCATCCTTTTGAACGTTGTTTAATAGATCTAATATTGTTTCCCCCATTATAAACCATTTTCATCAACCTCAATATCAGGATCCATTTCTTTAGCATCTTCATGTTGATATTTCATAACATATTTGTTACAAGTATCTCTATACATAGCTTTTTTAACTTCAGGTTGTTCAATACATAATTTTTCAAGATCTTTACCTGAAAATGTAATTTCTTCTCCTGTTACTTTATCAACGTATTTACAAACAGGGCCTGATTGTTTAACTACTTTATAATTTTTCATTAATTTTAACCAACCACCATAATTATCTATACCTTGTCTATAAAAAACATTATATCGAATTTTTCTATTAGGTGGACCCATTCTATTTTTAACTACGGCTACTTCTACTTCAGACCCTACAATTTCCTCAACTCCGTTTATTTTTTCTTTAAGTTTTCCAACTTGTTTTAAACGTAACCTAACGGAAGCATGAAATTGTAAAGCTTTACCACCTGAAGTAGTATATTGATCAGCAAAGGGCATTGCCCCCATTTTTTGTCTTAATTGGTTTGTGAATACTAAAAGTATTTTTTCCTTACCTATTAAGTTGGTAATTTTACGCATTGCCTTTGATAAAATAATTGCTTTTTGTGTTGCATAACCATCTTTTTCAAAGTCAGCTGCTGACTCAACTTTAGTAGTAGCTGCAGCTACAGAATCAACTACAATAGTAATTAATTTGTCTTGGTTTTTTTCTCTAACTTTTAGAATAACATCCTCGATGGCATCGAATATATCTTCTACTGTTTCAAGAGGTAAATAAACCATTTTTTCTAAATCAACTCCTATTGCTTCTAAAAATTGTGCATTTAAAGATGATTCTGTATCAATATAAACAGCAATACCATCTTTCTTTTGGGTATTAGCTATAATGTGAGATGCTAACAGGGATTTTCCACTTTGCTCTAAACCAGTAATTTCTACAATTTTAGAAACGGGGAATCCCCCATTCGGGCGATTTGAGATGGCTAGATCTAAAACCGTAGAACCTGTAGAAACCCAATCTGGGACATCTGTTGGAGAATCTTCACTACCATCTAAGAAATAAGCTACTCTATGGTGAGTTTTACTAAATTTCTTATTTAAAGAGTCAGCGAGTATCCCTGTTAATTCATCTCTATTTGTGTCTATTTTTTTCTTTGCCATTAATCAAATAATTCATCAAGTTTACTATCTATAGTTTTTTTAGTCTTTGAAGGTGCTGCTTTAACTTCAGTTTCTTTACCTCCATCACTATCAGATGGTTTTAACCATCCTTGTAATTCATCTTTCATTTCATCAAAAGTGTATTTTTTAAATAATTTAATTAATTCTTTTTGATTTTCTAAAAGAGATTCTACTGTTTTAGCATCATCTACTAAAGCTGTTTGGTTAGGTTTAACTCTTACAGTTGTAGTGTTAAACATTTTACCAGTTTCTTTAGCAGGGATTACTTCTACATTAATATCACGACCTTTTGAAATGTCCGTAATATCACCATAATCTTCATCTGACATAACTCCTAGTAATTCTTGATAAACCATTTTACCAAATTCCCAAAATCTAACTCCTTTATCTTCTTCTCCACGTACTACTACAGGAGCAAAAATTCTAAGTTTAGGGAATAATTTTTTAGCCATTTCCATATTATCTTTATCACCCGTTTTTCGTAATTGAGAAGCAAATTCTAATATAGGATCTGTTTCTTCAAAATTTGATAACGCAATCATACGTGGCTTTCCAATGCCAAAATAAAAATATAGCTCACTAAAAGGAAAATCCTTATTGTGTTTGTAAGGTACTAATCTAATTTGTGATTTTTCTCCTACTGGTGCTCTCCAAAAGTTAGCTTTAAAATCACTACTTTTACCCCCACCCGGGTTGTTTAATCTGTCTAAACGACTTTTAATTTTACTTAAATCCATATCGATCTCATTTAAATATTTATATATTAATTTTATACTTTACACGATTGTATAAAGCCTTCTTCAATAAACCAAATTTTTCTTAGGAAAGATTAATTATTTCTTTAATCTTAGTATCTATTTTTGTATAACCTTCTACTTGTACTAATAAAATACAATTTCTATAATTATTCCAATCTATAGAAAAAGATTTATCTAAAACCCCATTATTTAGGCTTTTTATTAACTCATTTAAAGCATTTATAGTATAAAGAGTATTTGTTTGTTTTTTTCTATGAACTAATATTGTATTGCCAACAGCAAATTCACCTTCTACATTACCCATATCAACATTATAAGTTAACATAATTTTATCTTTATCTAAACTTTCTAAGACAAAAATTTTATCAAAAAGAACCTTATAAGAAGATTGAATTTTTTGTGATATTATTTCAATTTCATCAGGTTCAACAAAGGTACAATATAAACGATTATTCATAAATCATCGGGTTTCTCCGCGTATAAATATCAAATTTGGTGTAAAGCCCCATAATGATAACCTTTTTTTATGCTTATAGGGTAATTACTACTAATTATATATTCTAATGTCTTAAAAAGACTATCATATTCTGCGTCACAAAAATCAAAAACAAACGCATCATAATTATATAAGACTATTTTAGTTTTATAGTTTTTTAATAAAATATGTATAGTACCTAATACACGCATGTTTAGGTCTGTTTCTTTAGATTGGATTAAATAATTAAATAACTTTGCTTTAGTCATTTCTTTATGGTTTTCTTTTTTTATTTTTTTAGAACAATAATTTACTGTGTAACCATGTTCTTGAAATTCATTCCACTTTTCATCTGTGTATTTTTGTATACCTTTAAAGAAAGGATGATGTAGATATTTTTTATTAACACCTCCATATATTTGTTTAAAAGTTAGAATTTTACTTTCTTTATATTGACTTGGTGTTGGATCTTCTGTATCAAAATATAATTTAGCTAATTCATGATATGGATAATCTTTAAAGTCATATCCTATCATATTTGCTATTAAATGAGGATGAAAACTATCATAATCCATTTCTATAAAATAATCATTTTTAGGCACAAAACAATCACGTTCTCCAGTACTGTGTTTTAACCCTACAAAATTTACTCCATTAAAATTATTTACAGGTCGTCCTGTTGTTGTGTATGGGTTATACCATCCGTATATATTATTATCTTGTACAGAGTGTCTTTTATATTTTGGGTTATGATAAGTGTCAAATTTATCATTAATTTTCAATGAATTTTTTTCTAACAAATATAAACTAGGTATAATTCTTTCATCAAACATATTTCCTACATGAATGTGAAACCACGGCATAAGCGCACGTTTTCTTTCTTGGCAACGCTCGTAGTGCTTACCAATGGGTATCATTTTATTTACCTTTGTTTGTGGGAATTTACGGTAAAAATACATGTGAGCTTGTGTGTCAAATTCATTTAGAAATGGTTCATTATGTGTGTAATAGTATTTATATTGTATATCCGTATAAGATTTTAAGGGGTTTGCATGTAAAGCGGCTTTTTTATCTAATATATGAATATCTTCTAATGTTTTTATGTAATCGAATACTTCATTTTTTGGTAAATTTATACATTCGGGGTGTTTAATGGGTAATATGTAACCTTTATCTTCGTCTAAATTAGAAATGTATATAGCAATAATTTTTGCAAGAGCGGGGTGGGTATTATCATTGCCATAGATATAATCTATATAGCATGATTTTGCTATTTTACTTTGCAGTACTTTAAATTGTGTGTCGGTTTCTATAAGGTAAAACATACCTTAATGTATAAAAGATTTATGAAAAAACCTAATATTTTTAACAACAAACTTGTGAGTAATAAGGTAACCCATCATAATTCCCACAAAAACAAGTATACCATCCTGTTTCTTGATCAGGATTAAAGGTTTCAATGTCATGTGTGTAATTACCTGTACATAAAGTAAGATCAGGGATTTGACATTCATCGCAGAAATTAGGGTCAAATTCAAGCAAACATCCTATACCAAAGGCTTCCATTGAGCCATCACACATACTTTCACAAGCTGATAAAACCTGTCCCGCATAGGCTGAATATTTAAATGTTCCCGTTCCATCTCCAGGATCAATACAATTTGTAGACATAGGAGCTTGTCCACTTGTGTTTATATATCCTGTGTATTCTGGGGGAGGGTTACTCCATTGAACAACACAATTATAACTTTCTGTTCTTGGTTGGATTCCTTCATCTCTATTAGGAGTTGCTTCTGGGATTTCTACAGGGACATTAGGTGGGGGATATGTTTTTAAAAAATCTTCATAAGACATATCTCTTAAAGTAGGTAATTGTTTTAAATAATATAATTTAGGGTGTTCAGTTTCAACATGAAAAGCTCCTTCCATTGGCCCTTGTTCTATGTGGATATGATATTTACCTATATATTCTGTGCCATCTGCTTTATATAATTCTCCCCCTTGTGTGTAAAGATTTTCTTGATTTTCTAGATCAGGAATTTGAAACTCATTCAAAATGGGAAATAAATAAGATATATTTCTAAATTGTCTTTCTACTATTTCAAGTTCTAAAGTATTTTCTTTATAAACATTTCCTTTTAAAACCCATCTAATTTTTCCTATTTCATATAAATTATGATCATATTTTTGATCTTTTGAAAAAATACTATCATAAGTTTTTTTATTTATTTCTTGATAATCAGCTTCATTAATCCTTTTATAAAAATATCTATAAAAGTATCCTTTATCATAATCTTTAGTTGAAGGATAATTTTTTGATATAGGTATTTCATTTATATTTGATAAAAATGTATTTATACCTCCTTGAAGAATGTCAAATTTTCTAACATCTTTACTTAAATATTTAGGTTTTCTTTTAAGCATAATTAATATGAATATTCTAGGGGGGTTCTATCTATATCTTCTATTGGATAATCAAAAGGTTTATCTTCAGCACTTACATTAAATTGAACATGAAAATGTTGAGCAGTAGGCCAGTATTCTAATTCTTGATAATGATCTGTAAAGTTCATTCCATAAGGACTATATTTAGTTTGTAATCTACGTAAAAGATCATGCATAATAGCTCCTCTAGATAATTTTATATCTTTTCCAAGAGATGGTAATTCTTCAGTACCTACTAATTTTTGCCAGTCTCCTACTGAAAGCAATTGAGAAAATGCTAAATCATCCATATAACGTCTTGATGTATAATTATCTTCTGGACGTTCAGGGTATGTTCCTGAATAATCTCCTCCTAAATAATCATCAAATAAATAACTAACTTCTGTTGCTCTTTTATCCGCCCATATTAATCTAAAATCTATTGCTAATCCATCTTTATGTTTAGTTTCAGCATGACCTCCTCCTTCTGCATGAAATTTATCATTACCTGCCGTAATAAGAAGTACTTGAGGAGGTTCACCTTGTCTAATACGGCCTGAATCCTCATCTATATCATAATAATATTTGGATTCATTTGGATAATCAGGGTGTTGTGCATCATATATTGCATTAATTTCTTTATATAAATCTAACATAAATCTAAAAACTACTTCATCTATGTCATTACCTGAGCTATCTATTTCGTTTCCTTTTTCAAAATGTCCATATTCATTAGTTATAGCTCTTAATTCTTCAGCAAAATTTATATCTAAATCTAATAAATCATTATTTGCATTTTCTAATTCTTCTGTATTATATCCAAAGTTTGAGTTGTCAGATAAGAAAGTTAAATATCCTGTAATGCTAGTTGTCCAATCTTGTCCAGCTGTAATTTTGTTAGTTTCATTTTTTATTACAAATACTATATCTTTATCTTGATATCCTTTAGGTAATTTATCTGGATTAATTTGAAAAATTTGTAAAGGAACTAAACCTCCTATACCATCTAATTCCATAGTTGTAGTTAAAGGTATTATAGCATTTCTATGGTGTTTTGCTCCTTTTCTATATTGTCCTACATAAAATCTTCCATCTTTACCATCATTAAGTTCACCTCCTACATCTCTTGCTGGGTGTCTAGCTAAAAGTTTTATTCTTTGGTTTTCTATATTTTTTGCTAATGCTTTAGCAGAATCAGAAGATATAGGAGCTCTATTATATGTTATACTTGCTTGAGTATCAACACGTAATTCTGAATTGTAGTTACTTGTTTCAAGCTTTTTTAAATAAAATCCTAAACTATCTACGGCATTATTAAAAGCTTTTAAATCAGCTTGATATTCTTGTGCTGCTTGTTTTATTTCTCTTGCTCTATCTTCAGGATCTAATTCAGGTGATGTAAATCTATTTTTAATATTTTTATGAAAAGCACCAAATGATACTGCTTCTAAAGAATCTATATCATCAGGAGCTTGAGCTGCTATAGATATTGCAGATGCAAAATCATTATCTAATTTAGACTGGAAAAAGGAATCTCTAGCTATTGAATCTTTTCCTTGTGGGTTAAACTGAAATAATTTTCTTTCCGGAATTCCACTAACAGTAAAATCTACCATTCTAGCTACATTGGGTCTTTCATGTTCTACGTGTAATGCAAAATCATAATATCCTCCACAAGCATCATTTACATCATTCCATATTGTAGTTATCCAATCATGTAGACTAAATTTCTTTTTAACTCTTGTTCTATATTTTATTTCACCATCTATAGTTGTTTTATACTCTTCTAATGCTAATTTTTCATAAGTTTTAATTAAATGGTCTAAATTAAAATAAACTAATCCTATACAATGATCATCTTTTGCTATTACTTTTTTGTCATCACTTACAACTTTTCTATTTTTTGTACCATCTTTATCAAATTCTGATTTTTTAATTACTTTTGATAATTGTCCTGTATTAGTTTCTACATGTTCAAAAGAAGTAAAATTTGTATTATTTAAATCTATTCCTCTTTCTATATTTAAAGCTTTACCTGTTTCATTAAGGTTTGTAGACAGGGGATCATCTTTTCTTGATTTTCCTGATGTATCAGGTCTTTGGGGTTTTCTTAAATGAGGCCATTGATGAGGCATTATACATATGCTAAAATCATAACTTGCCCCTAACATAGGAGGATATACTGTTTTACTGTCTTCATATAAAGGAAAAATACCTCCACCTGACACAACTTCGGGAGCTGAATATCTAATATAGTTATACCCTTCAGGAAATTCTTTATCTATTTCTAGGTTATTTAATTTTGTTTCACTTATTTCAGGTGAATATGTTGGTTGGTTAGATAATAAATAACTTAATTCAGTTATAGGAGTTTTATTTTTATAAGTAGGAAAAACATATTGATTAAGAATTTGACATATTAAATCCCATCTAACAAATATTCTTTTATTAAGACCTGTGTTTGTTAATACTGATTCTCTTTTATCTGTTTCTTCATATACTCTACCCTCACTAACTATTTCTTTAAGAATTGTATTTTCTAACATGGAATAAAATCCTATAGAAAAAGCTGATTTAATACCAAAATCTAGTTCTCCTAAATCAGTTTCACCTGTCCCTCTATAAGGAGTTGTTTTTCTATCATCATGTGGTTTAGCTGAAGTATTAACATAACTATCCCAATTACCTTTAAATAATTCTGAATCAAAATCTAAATCAGATTTAGGTACTTTTGCTACATCTGCTACTAAATCTCTAATTTCTTCAAACCCTTTTGCATAATTTACACCAATTTTATTTAAATTAATTGTATTTATTTCTCTACCTTTTTCATCTACATATTGTGATGTCTCCTTAGGATACATTTCGTATGCTCCCTTATTTAACATAAATGCATTAATTGAAGTATTAGATGCTCCATACCAAGCTCCTGCCCCTATACTAACATGTCCATCTGCTTCACCTAAATCAATTCCTATAGCATGTTTTTTTACGTTCTCTTTTGTATACGCATATTTTCCATCATTATCTGTTCGTTGTTTTTTAGTATTATAAGGTTGAGCTTTAGTCCATAATTGGTTTATATGAACACTTTTAGGTATACCTTCTGGTAACCAGTCTGACCAAACTGTAGTTATATACTCGCTATTATGGTTTGGACGATCACCTCTTTTTCTCATTTTATAATTTAGCTGCCTAGTAGGTTCATGATTTTTATCATATTTTCCTCTCATAATAGAATAAGACCATCGTAGATATCTTACTTTTTTATAATTACTATCTGTACCTTGAAAAGATAATTTAATTGCATCTCCTGCTCTATCTAAATTAGTTTTTATTGATCTTAAATAATATAAAAATTTATCTACGGGTTCCATAGTTACACCTATAGTTCGACTATCCCCCTTATTTAAATTTTCTTTAAGTCTAACTTTTAACTCACCGTTCTCGTCAGTATAGGTTTCATAAAGAGTATAATCGATTGGTTGGGGTTCATCGCCAAGTGGAGTAAATCCTGGAGTTTGTCTATATCCTTCAGTAAAATTATTTGAACGGCTATCTTTATTATAATCAGGGTTGTATATTTTTTGATTACGTATCCAATCTCTATCAGATACACTACTTACATCTTCATAAGTTGCTATTGAAGGAACTAATGCAGAAGATGCTTGTAAAGATTCTAATAATTCACCTTGTGCTATTAATTCAGTAATACAATCATATCCTCCATCTGCCCTAACTTTAAATGTAAAATTTTTTATATAACCAATAAAACCATCATAATTTCCTCCTGTGTCTTTTTTTTGTTTTCTAATAGCTTTATTTATATCATCTAAATTTGAGGTAGGATCCCAAAATTCTGTAAAGAATCCTGGCATTTCGTTTTCTACTTTATTATCATTATTTATGTAAGGAACCCACCCCCATTCTAATAAAACAGGATAACCGGGTCTCATATATAAAGCTTCTAATACTTCTAATTGTCTTTTATTAAAACAAACATAAGTTATTCTAGCTTCTCTAAGTGAACCTTCTTGAGATTTAGTAGTTACTTCAGCATTTAATATACCAGGCATAGGTACTATACCAAAACCATCTTGTGCGTTTGCTCTAACATTTCTATCACCATATGAATGGCCTGTTTTAGGGGTATTTCTTTTTTGAGTAAATCCTTCTCTTGTTCCCCCAAATCCTCCTCCTAAATTGTAAAATTGAGTACCTCCTTCTAAAATATATTGTCTAGCTAAACCACTATAAGAACCTTTAACATTTTTTTGTGTTAAATATTCTTCTCCAGGTTCTAAAATATCATTATCTAATCTTAAATCTACTCCAGAAGCCATTCTTATAACACATTGTCTTTCTGTGTAAACTTTAAAAAATTTAGAATCTCTTTTTGCGGATCCTATGATTTTTTTTCGGGTTTCTAGTTGATCCTGAACATATTCATAAAAGGGTTCAAATATTCCTTTAATTGTAGACATAACTTATTTATTTAGTTGTTCAAAATTTCTTATAATTTCATCAATATTTTGAGGTATTCTAATTTCTATGTGGGGATCTAAACCATAACCATCTCTTTTAATCAAATCTGGATTAGCATTAGCAATTACCCACCATAATCTTACATCACTATAAAACTGATAAGCTAGGGAGTCAAGTCTATCTTCAATAGTAGTTATAACATATATATCATCTTCCGAAAGAGGGATATTAGGATATTTAAAATTTTTAAAATATCTTGTTCTATCTTTCCTTAATAATATAGCATGGTTAATTCTATTTCTACTCATTTATTTAAAATTTTATTATACATATGTTGTTCCATTGTCTATAAAATCACCTACATCATCTGTTTCATAAGAAATATCAGATGGTGAATCTGCTGGTTGTGAAGTATCTTCATCATCTCCATCTCCTTTAAAAAATCCACCTATTTTCTTAAATATATTTTTTCCTTCTTCAAGAAGACTAGCTTGTTCAGGAATAGTATCATAAGGATCTTCTCTCCAATCAGCAAAAGTCCCATTATGTCCATCAATTCCTATAAATGGTGTTTTTGGATCATTTGCAGGATTAAATGTATGGATTGGTTGGAAACTAAGAGTAACATCTAATATGTGAGGTAAAACTAACATATCTGAATCTTTATCTGTTTTAGCATTAAATTTATCTCTTATTGAATTTGCTTTATCTACTATTTTATCTTTTACTTCACCAAATTTATCTCCTGCATCTTCTATAAATTGTCCTACTTTTGTTTTAGATTCTGATGATTCATTTGAGGGATCAGTTGATGATGTAGGGGAATTACTATCTCCATCTACTGGTTTACCACTTGCCTTTTTAGCTTTACGATCGAATGCTATTTCCCATGGGTATTCTTTAGACCATTTTAAATTTACTGCAGTTATTAAGCCTGGAACTCTACTAAACCAATCTCCTACTGTCATGTAAGTATAGGGGGTTCTAATTCTTCCTTGAGAAGAATAATTAGGAGCTGTTTGAGCAGCTAAGTAGTTTAGTTTTTGATATAAGGGTTTCATTTCCCATCTAGACTGAGCAGCTATTTTAAAGCTTATACTTATTTTTCTATTAAATTCTGAATAAGTATAAAAAGGGTCTCCCCTTCCATTATATTTAAATTTATTATGAGTAGCACTATAATCATCTCCTATACTATCTAAAAAGGCTCTAAAAACAATTAAATTATTTTTATTTGTGTCATGGTCTACTACTTCAAATCTAAAATTAACAAAATCTTTTAATTTTTTTTCAAATTTATCAGGCTTATTTGGGTCTAATTTTAAAATAGGAACCATATTTAATAAATCCTTTTTACCTTTTAAATGTACATCATATTTAAAACTTTTACTTTTAAAAGGATTAATTTTATTCATAACACCTTTTAATCCTTGTTCTACTGATTTTCTACCTGGATCTCCTAAATTATAATTATTTTCTCTTAAATTTTTTCTACCTATATCTCCTGAATAATCTGTAGAAGCAATAAATTCTCCTACTTGACCAAATCCTCCTAAAGATAAAAGACCTCCTCTTTTTACATTTTGTATTCCTGCTAAAGCTATTTGTTGAAGTGTATTAATCCCCATATTATAAAATTTGGGTTTTCTTGGATTCATTTTTTGGAGGAGCATTTCTTTAGCTATAAACTGTCTTCCTTGAGGAGAAAATAAAAATTTAGTTATTCTTTTAACATCAATTAATCTTCTATCTATTCCTTGTCTCCATCCTCCTCTTGCAAAAGCATCTATTGTGGGGTCTTTTAATAACCATCCTCCACTACCATATTCATAAACAGGTTCAGCATTATTATCACGAGTATTCCAAGTAACTCTTTCACCTAATATAGGACCTTCATCACCATATTTTAATCCTTTATTGTTAAAAGTAATTTTTTTAACAAGACGAGGATTTTCATTTGTAAGTAATTTTAGTAAAGAATAAGATGTTACTACTTGTGTAGAAGCATAGGTATTCCCATCAGATAATAAAACAGAATTTGATCCTGAATTAATCTGTGATGATAATAGATTCCCTGAATCATGGGCATATATATAAGCATCTGATAAACCTATAGCCATAAATTTTTAGGTTGGAGGGTTATTTTCGTATTTTGATGGAGTATTGCTTACAATATCAATACCTGGTAAATCTAAACCAGGTTCTGTAGGTCCTAACCCTATGTAAGTATTTCCCGTATCAGTTTCAATAGTATTATTTAATAATTCTACTAATTGATCTGATTGAGGAGAATCTCCTGCAGCTGTTGTTAAAGGTACATCATATGGAGAAGCTATACTTCCCATATCTGTAAAATAAGTTCCATCTGAGGGTAATGTAGTTCCTACATTAGGTCCTAAATTGTCTTTTACATTTCTATCATATAAAGACGACATATCTTTTAATCCCATAGTTATTTATTTTTTATAGTTAATAATTCATTTTATCATAAATATAACCTATCTATACTTCATGCCATGATGTGCTTCAGCAAATATTTCTAATCTTTGATTTAAAATAGCTTGTTCAATTCTATCTAAACCATCAGTCATTTTACCAAAATTTTCAGTTCTAACTACAGATTCACCTGCATCAAACATAGCAGTACCAGATTCAAGTGTTACCATTTCAGTTTCACCTAAAGTATTAAATCGTTTAGTTTTTACACTATCTTGTGCTTGTCTAGTTTGTTTTCCAATTCCACTTATAGCAGCTGCTATTAAAGGTACAGCAATTAAAAGGCCTGCTCCTACTGTCATAAATCCTAAGGTACTAGCTGCTCCAGCAGCGGCTCCAGCATTTGCAGCCCCTAAAGCCACAATTTGAGTAATTAATCCCATCATTTTTAATCCAGCAATTCCTGCCATAATAGCATATAAAGCGGTAGTAGATTGTAATATATTTCCTAAACCATTCAATAATGATCCTATAGGACCTTCTGCCAATGATATAAATGTCATTGTCATTTTTTCTGTTAGATCAGATAATTGTTCTTGAATAGTTCTTTGTTTTAACATTTCTAATGTTTGTGTGTCATTTCTAGATTCAGCTTCCATTTCTAAAGCAGCTAAATCTGCATTTCTCATAACTAAATTTGACATTTGGTCTACAGACATTCCTAAAGCAGCCGCATATTTTTGTTTTTGTAAAACATTTAAACTTAAAAATTCATATTCACTTCCTAATTGGCCTACTATTTCTCTTTGTAATCCTTCATAATCTCCCGTTAAAGCAAATAATCTAGCTTTTTCTAAATTAAGTTGTTTACCTAAGAATAGTTCTGCTGTTAATTCTGCCTCAATAGATGATTGGAAATTTAACATATTAGAACTAATACTTGCTAAATCTTGGAGAGTCATACCAAGTGCTTGAGCTTTTGTAACTACTCTTGTTATTTCTCCATAAGAACGACCTAAATTAGCTCGTATTAATCCTGTTGTTTCAGAAGCTGTTTTAAATGCTGCATTAACATTTACATTTACTCCTAACATTTTTTCAGCTGATGCTATTCCTCTTACCATTTCAAGAGATTGCTCCTCCATGTTTTGGCCTGTTCTTTGAGCATTAAGAGCTAAATTAGACATTCCCTTATTAGACAAACCCATTAATTTACTTAATTCAGCTGCTTCTTCAATAACATCCTTTCTCATAGTAGATCCTAATAATCCTGTAGCTTCTGCTATTCCTGCTATTGTTTTATGAAGAGTCATAAAGGTAATAGACATTCTTCCTGATGCATTTGCTATGTCTGACATACGATCCTGGACCTTCATTGCTTGTTCATTAGACAACCCAAAAGTTTTATTATATTGGGTCTGCATTTTATCCATCTCCATAATGCCCTTATATATAGTTGCAACCATAGCTGCAGTTCCAATGTAAGATTTCATTATTTTTTTAGCACTTGCAGCTGCTTGTTTTGCTCTATAGTCAAGAGTATTAGTTTGTTTTTTCTGTTCGTCTAATATTTGTTTTTCAACCTTTAATTTTTTATTTTCGGTGCCTAACTCTTTCATATTAATGTCTAAGCCAGCTTTTTTCATAGCTCTTATTTTCTTAGCCAATGCATCTCTTTTAGCTTGATTTCTAAGTAAATTATCGTCTATTTGTTTACCAACTGATTGACCTTGCTGTATTTTTATTTGTATATCAACAGCTTTTTCTAAATTTTGGGTAATTTTTTCAGTATGAGTAGCTTGATCAGCATAAAACTTATGCATAGCTTCAGCTGCTGTTGCTTGTTCTTTAAGAACTAACAGTATTCTTTCTTCGTTGGTTACATTTACAGATTTTCTCCTAGCCATAATAGTTTAATTTTCACGTATAAATATAAAAAAAGAAAAGGCAATATGCCTTTACTTTTTAAAATTATATACAGAAGATGGATTTATATTAGGGCGTTGTAATTGGTTTGAATTTGAATTTGTTCTTTTTTTAACATTTTCATTTTCTTCATTTTGCTTTTTATTAAAATCACTGATTTTCTGTGTGTGGAACGTTCTTAACCAAATAGGCATATTATAGACATCGTAGTATTGAAATCCACCACCACCATGGAATACTAGGTCATGCACTTGGTCAAATATGCGTCTCCTATATTGCGGCGTCAGGCCAAAAAAACCCAATACCAACAGGAATATCAATTTTAGTAATATTCCCGTTCTGGTCTTCATAATCATATGATAAGTCGACACTCGGTTGGATTTTTTTAATATAATTTCTTAATTCTCTTGCATCTCGAGCTAAAAATTGAGTTTCTACAAAATTTCTAACTGCTTTATTTTCATAATCTCCATCTATTGAAGTAAGTACATATTTCATTCTGGTTGATAAATCTCTAGATACATCTTTATTTAATTTTCTAAGACCTTTTAATTCTTTTTGAATTTTTTGTTCATCACCATGAGTTAAAAGTTTAAAAGTAACATCTATTTTAGATGTAGGTAAAGTATATGAAAATTCATTTTTACCATCTATTACTAACTTTTCATCTAATTGTTTATCTTTAATAGTAGTTAAATCAATAGTAATTTCTTCATTTCTATATGAAAATAAATAATCCTTACCATAACCTAAAACACGAGCAGCAACTAAAATAGCATCTTTATCTCCTTGTAATAATGTATTATAATCAATGGGAGATACTATAAGAGATTCTAGTAATTTATCTATTACTGTTCCGTTTTCAATTAAATTAGGATTTGTTAATATGTCTTCTTCTTTAGCAGTCATATACTTCATTTCAATAATTCCTTTTCTTAATGGAGAATTTTCGGGATAAAGTAAACCTTTAGAAGGTAGGGTAACTTCCTCAGCGGGAAATAAATTTTTTGTTTGATCCATAACGTTATTTTATTTAAAACTAGTTCAGATATACATATATGTAAAATAAAGAAAGCGCTAAAAAATAGCGCTTTTTTTTATTATATAAATATAATTTTAATAATTTAAGATAGCATAATCCATTACTATTGTTATAGAAATATTAACAGGTGTGTCTGAATCCCAAGACATTTCTCCAAAATTAGCATTTTGACAATATGCTCCTTTTAATTTCCATTCTTCAACAATATCTCCTACTGGACCTAAAGTTTTAATGACAATGTCTTTTTTATAAAAATCACTATACCCATCTCTACCTGTAACAGATTCATGAGATAATCTAATCCATTCCATTACTGCTTGAGCACCTGAAGGAGTAACAGGATCATAAAGATCACAAGTAATATTTTCCCAATTTGCTTTACCTTTTAATTTTCTTTTTACATTAATATGATCTAAAACTACTTCATTAAAGGTAATGTTTGGACGAGATATTTTTTTAATAAGATATCCTGGAATACTTCCTGCTCCGTCATCAATTGACATTAAAAACCTGTTTTGTAGTTTAGGTTCAAATGCTGTAAACATCATCCCCCCTGTTGAATCTATTATTCCCATTGTTTTTGTTTTTTATTCTGTTATAAATATAATAATTTTTAGTTTTTATGAGGGGAATGTTGCTCCCGTTGGTAATATATTAAAATCAAGTATTATAAATTCAGCTGTTTTAGCTGGTTGTAAATAAATAGCTCCAATTAATTGATTTCTATCAACTACTGTTGGTGTATTATTACTTTCATCCATTTGTACTCTAAAAGCAAACAATCCTTGTCTTTGTTGTACACTTTCTAAATATGGATTTACAATACTTAAGAATCTATCTCTTGTTTGAAGAGTATTTTGTTCAAATACTAAGTATCTTGAAGAACTTGCAATAAATTTCTTTAATGCTATTAATAATCTTCGAACGTTAATTCTATCTAATGCTGTAGATCTTTCTTGTAATGTTTTCTGACCCCAAATACAAACTCCTGTTTGTGGGAATGTTGCTATTGGATTAATCTTATCATTATATAATTTATCTCTTTCAGCTTGATTTAATCTTATTTTAGTTTCTATTACATTTCCTAAAATACCTCTATTTAAACCTGCTGGTGCAAACCACTCAGCTCCAATTCTATCTGAAGCTGCTATAGCTCCTGGAACTATTACTGATGGTGGTACAAACACAGGTTTATTAGAAGCATCATCAAATACTTTAACCCATGGATAATAAACAGCTGCATAGTTAGTGTCTAAACCTGCTACTTCAGCTACTGCTGCATTTACTGATGATTCTTTACCAGCTAAATCCATTACATAAAAGCAATCTCCTCTATTTTCTACCATGTCAATAGCTTTACTTGTAATTTTAGAGTGATATTGTTTAATAACACCTGGTAAAGATAACATGTTTATATCGTATTCATCTTGATTTTCAAGTATATCTATTGCTTTTTTATATCCTTTATATCCTGCTTTATCAGTTCCACTTAAATCAAATCCATATAGGTTTTGACCCGCTGTTGTTTGTGTATATTCTCCTGCTAATTGACTTTCAGCTCCTGTAAATATTGGTTTCCATGGTGCTATACCGTCGCTTCCTCCTTGAAAAGGAACTGTAAATTTAAGTTGACTATTTGAGGGTCCATTAGCTCCTGATGGATCTATTCCTGTAGATGTACTACCACTTAAAGGACCTGTCCATAAACCTGAATCTGCGTGTCCTGTATGTTCATCAACATTAAATCTACCTGCTATGTTTGATTCAGGTCCATCAGGTATAGGTCTTATCCAGTTAGTATTATCAGATTCTTTGTCTCCAAATCTAAATCCTAAATATCCTTTATCATTATATACATTATCTACTCCTATAGATTGTGTTGCTTCATAAGATGCTGAAGGAAACACACAAGTTAATGCTACTGAAGCTACTTTAACAGGATCATAAACAGCAGCAAATCCTTTAGGAGATAATTTAGGTGATGTTGCTTTTCCTTCTACTGCTGCTGCTACTTCTACTCTAACATGATTTGAAATATTAGGGAAATTACCTAACATTTCTACTTTATTTAATGTGTCATTATATTGTGGGTATCTATCTCCTATTTTTCTTGATATATAACTTGCATCATCAGGATTAAGAGTAACACCATTATATTGTTCTAATACAATAGGATTTTGATCTGTATCACTATATTTTCTTATAATTACTGAAAATTGTGAATATTGTTCTTCACCATCTATATCACTTGGTTCTCTTAAATTAGCAATAGATATTTTATAATCTGAATTACATGATGTACCATGGTTAAGTGTATGGAATTTAAATAAATCTTTTACTGTTTTACTTGCAGGTAGATTTAATGAATCACCTCCTAATAGTTGAGATTGAATAAAAGGTGTAGAAGCATATGAATAACATTCTGCTGTTGGGGCTACACTACCACTAAAATCTGTTGCTGTTGCTGATGATGAAGCAGCTACTAATAATGAACCTGATGCTAATGTAGGATATCCTGCCATTCCTTGCATTGTTAGTGTTCCTTCAGATCCTTTTGCTTTCATTGCTTCTGCTTGAAGGTTTTTAAAGTTTACATAAGTATAACCTTGTGTCCCTGTATATGTTACTACTCCATTTTTACTATTATTTGGAGAATATCCTAATTGTTTTGGTAAATAATCTGGCTTAGTAGCATCTAAGGAAGCAGAAAATATATTATGAGCAGCTGGTGTAGCTTCTCCTTGAGAACCACTTAAGGTTATTACAAATGAACCACTTAAAACACTACCACTTATAAAAACAGCAGGTGATATAGCTGCGTTATTATCATATAAACTTGATATTTGTGTTTGACTTAAATCTGGTTGAGATGCATGACCACCAGTATCTTTTGAAGGATATATAGTACCTAATAAAATTCCTGAGCCAGGTGCATAATTTTGAATTATAAACCCATTTCCTATACCTGAAGCTCCTACTCCTGCATTTCCCGCAATTAAATAAGCAGGTGAAATACCTGAATCTCCTCCTAATCTATATCCACCTCCTGCTAAAACTCTACATACTGTTACTGATCCTGCATTTTTTAAGTATTCTCTTACTGTTTGGGGGATAAATGTTTCTTCACTTAAAGGACCAAATCTCCTTTCAAATTGTGAAAAACTACTTACTACCGTAGGTACAAATGCGGGTCCTTTTGTTGTAGGTCCTACTATTGCTGCCCCGATAGCCCCCACTCCTGCAGGTAAAAATGATAAATCATTTTCTCTTGTAAAAACACCGGGTGAAATTATTTGTTCTGCCATCTTATATTAAATTTTTATAAAGTTATATCTGTTGGTTATTCCTATATAAATATGAAAAGGGATTATAAACCAAATGATTAAGTATAAAGAACTTAACCGTTAATAAATATAAAAAAATATTATAAAACTATGATATGGGAGTAAAAGTACCTGTTTCTAAGTCTATACTTCCTTTACCGTATTTTTTTGTCAAATTTTCTGCTATTTGTTTTTCTTGTTCTTCTAAACTACTTAATTTATTTTTTAGTAGTGTTTCTTGTTCTTCAAATTTTATTTTATTAATATACAATTGACCAAAACTAGCAGCTAAATTTGTTATTTCTTCTCTTAATTTTTTAATTTTATTAATTTCATCACTAGAAAAAGTTTGGGAAGATGACTTAATTTCTGAAGGTGTAGGAATTTTTTGATTTTTTATAGCCATAACTTTTATTGTTTATATATACATATATTAAAATATTAAAAACATATACATTATTTATGCTTTTTCTATGAAAGTACCATCAGGATTAAACCATAATTCTCCATTAGTACTTCCTAATAAATATCCTATAATTCTTATAATATCTCCTGATGCAAATCCTGAAATATCATTTGTTGGAACTCCACTATCACCTACATATAAAACATCACCTATAGTTCCTAAATCTGATCCGTATCTAAACATACCCCTTATTAAAATTCCATTAGAAACAGCTGCTCCTAATGCAAATCCTAATAGGGTATCAGATGTAGTATCACTATCTTTATCTGCTAATTCCCAATCACCATTACTTCTTAAATAATGTAATTTACCACTTGCAAAAGTGCTACCTGCACTTCCTATATAAACAATATCTCCTTGTGTTGTACCATTTCCCCCGGGAAGATCAAATTGTCTATGCATAGATAAATTACCACTTCCACTTATATTACCCGAGGCTGTTATATTGCCTACAAATCTATGTTGGTCAGTATCTTGTCTTCCATATTGAATTGTATCCCAATAATTCGCATTACCTACATAGAGAGTTGTAGTAGCATTAGTTAACCCAGCATAACCATCTACAGTATAACCATCTGCTAATATATTTCCACTTGCACTTATTGCTCCTGAGGCTGTTACATTACCTATTAAAGATACATTACCACCAGCTGCATCTAAAGTTATGTCTCCCGCTGCATCTAAAGTTAAATTATTTCCAATAGTATAAGTATGATTATACCCATATAATTCTAAGTCTATAGTATTTAAATGAGCAGCTACCCCAAGATTAACATTATTACTAGCATCTACAAATAAAACTTTAGTATTATTAAAATGAATACCATCATCTATATCTGCTATATTTAAATGGTCACATTCTATTTCTCCTGCAACATCTAAATCTCCAGCTACAGTCATATCATCTGTGGATTCTATATGTTCTGCTTTAATAGTACCTGAAGCTGTTATATTTCCAGTTACATTTATATGGTCTGAAAAATCTAATTGGTCATCTTCTCCTGTTGATTGGAAAGCGTCTGCTATTATAGTTCCACTGCAACTTATAACACTAGCTGTTATATTTGTAAATAAAGCTGATTCTACTTCTAAACTTTTTCCCTTTAATTTTGTTGGGTTTCTTGAAGAATCTTGTATTTGTAATCCATTTGTTGGGTCAAATTTAACAAATCCTTCTACAGCTTTTGTAGTTTTATTTCTAAATTCAATTGTTTCACCTGCTGTTATAATATGGTCAAAAGATCCAGTAATAGAAGAAAATGTTGAATTTGTACCACTTGAACTTATACCTGCTGAAATAACTAAATTATCAGATGAAGAAACATATCTCATAGTTACTGAATCTTTTATAGATTGTAACTGATAATCTTCTACTGTAAATCCATTTTCTATTTGAGAAAATTGTACACCTTTACCTTGTTTTACAAAATGTAAAGAATCTTGTGAAAGATACACATCTCTCCAAGGGGTATCAAGACTTCCTAAATCATATTTAGGAGAATTAGAAGGTAAAGGAATTATTGATCCACCTATTTCTACAGTTTTAGTTCCTATTTCAAAAGCATTATTATCTTGAACACCTATAATCATTTCTCCTATTCCTGGAGTAGCAAAAAATGCTTTAGAAGCAGATATATTTGAATCTAATACAATTAAATCATTATTTTTATCTAAATTGTCTCCCGTTAATTTAAATATATTTTTTTCAGACTTATAAAATAAAGTACCATTTTTAACATTAATGATAATATCATTAGGTCCAAAATCAGTATATTTAGGATCTCTATGTTTAATTTTTATAGCCATATATTATAAATATGAATTAATCTAAACTATTTATTTTACCTATATTAGCTGTTGCTACTGTATTAACTTCAGATATATCTGCTGCTGCTAAACCTGAAACATCATGACTATATCCAGTAGCTAATGTATAATCAATACGGGGACGTTGGCCTTCACTTGAAGCTTCATGAAAACGAGCTCCTAAATTAGTTGTACCAGCAGATGTAGGTGTAACATTTAAATAATCATTAGTGTAATCTAAAAAACAAACAATGACAACATCATTATTTTGCATGTCTGCTAAAAGATCACTAGTACCAGTTAAATCATTTTGACTATTTGTACTCCATGTTCCTGAAGTTGATTCAAATGCTGCACTATAATTAGTAACATTGCCTGCTTGTGAAGCACCATCTGTCCAACCTGGCATAGCATCAAAATCTCCTGTTGATAATGCTGTTCCTCCATCACCTCCAAAAGCTGTACTTTTTACTGCTATAACACTACCATCATCACCTGAACTTCCAACTATTTCAAACTTAGCTGAAGCTACAGTTCCTGTTATTCCTGATGTATCAAAATACATAAATGACCTTTCTACTCTAAATGTACTTCCACCACCTCTTCCTGAAAACATATTTACTGCTGTAAAATTAAAAGTTGATGCTTCACTTGCATTAACAGAACCACCTGTATTAGCATCTCTAGTACCTGCCCAAGTTGTAGGTCCAGGACCTAAAACACGACCATCATCTGTATTTCCATATAATTCAGGCATTAGAATTCTTTTTTAGGTAAATAATAAATATTATTGTTATAATAGCTATTAGATGGGGGATTAATATTAATTTCTTGCCAAGTTAAATTAGGTACATTAAATATATCATTATTAGAAGGATTATTGTTCCACCAAGTTGCTTTTCCTTCTGTTTTCATTAAAGAAGATAGTGATGAACTAAAATGTGCAGTATGTTCATCTCCATAAGTATCATAAAACAACCCATCATAAGTTGATAAATTATCTTTTATGTCATACCAATTACCACTTATAATAGTTACATTTGATTTTCCACTAGCCCATTCTTGGGCTTTTGTTATTATTTGAGGATGATTTTCTACTATAGTATGAGAAGAAATTGAATGTGATTGTATATATCCTGCTGATATTCCCATTCCAAATCCTATTTCTAATATATCACCACCGTTTTCACAAACATAAGCTGCTGAAGCTGACATTAAAGAATGTTCCCAATCCATCATTACTTCTAATTGACTTTCATTATCAATAAAATAAATTTTATCTGATTCAAATATTAATGTTTTATCTGTATAACTCATCTATGATTTTTTAATAAATGTTTTATCTGGATCAAAATATATTGTTCCACTACCACTTATACCGTATCCTATTATTCTTATAAAATCATCTGATGCATGTCCTGCTATACTTCCTGTTGCTAATCCATCATCTCCTAGATATGCAGGATTGCCTAAAGCACCTTCTCCTGGAAAAGGATTTGTATGTAATTTAACCATTCCTCTTAATAATAAACCATCTGTGGATGAATTTGTTCCTATAGCAACTCCTATTAAACTAGCAGCTGAGGATTCGGCATCTTTGTCTGTTAAAGAGTAGTTACCATTAGTTTGCATTACATATATTTTCCCTGGAACTGTTGCTACAGAAGCTTGTGAGTAATATATATCACCTTGAGCTAAAGAACCTGTTGAATTTGTTACTGAACCTTGAACAGTTTGGTCTAAATGTCTTCTAGGTATTGTTAATATACTTGTAGCACTACTTGCGCTTATATTACCTGAGGCTGTTATATGACCACTATTGAAATTAAAACCTGCGTCAGTAACTCTTGCAATTACTGCACCTCCTGTCTGTATATCTATTCGATCTGCAGCTGAAAATGATATTTTTGTATTTGTATCACCTGTGTGAACAATATCACTTTCAATAGATAATTTAGAAGCTGTTACATGGCCTGAAAAGAAAGCATCACTTGCTGTTACACCTGTACTTGAGCTGATTGCTCCTGCAGTTTGGATCATTCCACTAGCGCTTATTGTGCCTGAGGCGGTTATGTTACCTGAAAAAATTGCATTACTTGCTGTAATACCAGAACTTGCACTTATATTACCTGATGCTGTTATATGGCTACTTGCTTTAAAACTAGCAACTTGTGTCTCAGTTGCCTTTAACTGTAATGTATCTAATGAACCACCATCAGATTTTTGAATAGCTGCATTATTTGCAGATACATCTATAAATCTTGAAGTTGGAGTATAATATCCTCCTCCTGCTACTACATTACCTAAACTTGAACTTATATTACCTGATGCTGTTATGTTTCCTTCAATTACTGTTTGAGTAGCTGCACCTGCCTTACCTATTTGTATTTTAGTAATTTGTGAGTCTAAAAATACTCTACCTGTAGTAGCACTATCACCTGTGTCTAATGCAACTTCACCATCTATTTTTATTTGACTAAATTGTCCTACATCTCCTGTTATTGCACCACTTGCACTTATTGTACCTGATGCTGTTATATTTCCTGAAAAGAAAGCATCACTTGCTGTAATACCAGTGCTTGAACTAATAGCTCCAGCTGTTTGGATCATTCCGCTAGCACTTATTGTACCTGAAGCTGTTATATTTCTATTAATATTTATAGAATTATGATTAATATCTAAACCTGTTGTTCCTCCTTGAACAAAACTAATTTTTGTTAATGATTTACTTAGTTGTATATAGGCATCTGCAGTTGCATCTGCGGCAAATGTATCTCCTAAAAAATTATTAGCAGTTATATTGCCACTTGAACTTACATTGCCTGAAGCTGTTATATTTGTATGGAATTTAAGTCTATCTCCTTGGGATTCTATAAAAGTTTCTCCTCCAACTTCAATATTTAATGTTGTACCAGTTAATGCAATATTAGTATCACCTTGTGTTGCATCATCATTTATTGTATCACAATTGATATTAGAAATATTCGTGATATCTGTAGTATCATCACCAATTATATTTCCATTTGCATGTATATTACCAGCTACTTTAAGTGTACCTGAACCTGTTATATTACCTGAAAATAAAGCAGCACTAGCTGTTATACCTGTACTTGAGCTAATTGCTCCTGCTGTTTGAATCATTCCGCTAGCACTTATTGTACCTGATGATGTTATATTACCGGTGACTTTTAATCCTCCAGCTGTTTGGATCATTGGGTTTGAAATTGAAGTTTTGCCTATGTAATGATCTGAAGATAATGCATTATCTGGATATATTCTTGTTCCTCCTCCAATAATTGAGGATCCTACATGTATATCACCACTCGCACTTATATTACCTGAGGCTGTTATATTACCTGTTATTGTTGTTGCACCATCTGGTGCAAATTGCATTAATATAGTTGAACCACTAGATATAGTTAATGTGTTTGAACCATGAGAATCTATAGAATGTCTTCCTTCTCCTAAAAATAAATCATCAATAGTTAAATCACCTCCTAATATATGACTTGTACCACTTGCACTTATATCTCCTGAGGCTGTTATATTACCATTAAATGTATGTGAGTCGTCTGAAGAATCACCAAAAACTGTAGATCCTGAAGAAACATTAACTACACTTTCTGATAATATATAGGATTGAGCTCTAAGAGCCCCTGAAACTATAAGATCGGGTCCGTCAAATTTTATAGGTAATGCGCTTCCTGTACCGTCAGCTAAATTAACTCCATCTGTTTGAATTACTCTTTGATAAGTATCCTGTATGTTTTTTCCTGTGAAGTCGTTTACTGCCATTTATAACCATTTTATTTTTCTTTTTGTAACTTTTTTAAAACACCACCAATAACTTTTTCAGTATCTTTTACAGTGTTTTCTTTTAAATATGTTGCTACTATATTATTAAGTTTATTTCTTTTATATGAAATATTTTTAATATTTATATTTTCTTTTACAAGTAATTTAAGTAAATTAATTACATGTTGTTGTTCTGTGTTAGTAATTGTAACTTTTGCTTCTACAATTGGTTTTTTAGTAGTTTGTGTTTTAACTTCTACTGTTACTTTTTTACTTGTTTCTACTTCAAAATCTGTTTCCCAAGGAGTAAAAAATGTATCTTCTGCTATTACTTCTAAACGTATATTACCAGTAGTGTCTTCATCAATTAAACCTTTTAATTTTCTAATTGGAATTTCACATTTACCCCCTTTAGATATAGAACCATTAAACATTAAAGAGTAGTCTTGTGTTTCGACTACTAAACGTGCTTTTGATTTTTTTAAACTTGCTCCTTGAAGTTTAATATCACATTCAAAGAGTTCTGATTTATCTGTAAATAATTTATACATTTATATAGTACTTGTTTGTGTGTCTACTTGTCTTACAAAATAATGTAAGTGTTCAATTGTTTTTTCATTTACTAAACGCATTGTGTCTGTAACAATTTGTGATCCTGGAGCATTATCCTGTTTTTCTTTTAATAAATCATATGCTTCGGAATTTAATCTTACTACTAATTCATCTTTATTTTCTTTTGCTACGTTTCCTTTATCTTCATGGCTATGTTCCTCACTACCATATATTTCAGCTCCCTCAACATTTGCCCCAGGATATTCTGGTTTACCGTTTACATTACACATAACATCTTTTTTCTTTCTTCCAAAAGCTTTTTTACTAAATTCATTTTGAATCATTTCTGTATTTGCTTTAAAAAGTTCAGTGTCATCTTCTCCAAAATGAGCGGGACAAAAAAATATTCGATATACATTTTCTGTATATTCATATAATGGTTTAATACCTGCTAATTGTTGAAATCTTTCTACTAGTACATTTTTCATTTGATTATAAATATAAAGTAATAATTAAAACTTAATGTTTTCGGTCATTATTTCAACATTTGATATGTTTTCAATAGCTAATTTAATGTCACTAACTTTTATTTTATATTGTTTAATTTGTTTTCGTTTAGATTCTGTAATAGTTTTGCCATTTAATTTTAAAATTAATTTTACTAATTTATCTTTATCTTTTTGTTCCCAAACATTAAAATCTTCACCTGCTGCTGCTATAATTAATTGAACATCATTCCAAGTATAACGAGGGGAATTAGGATGAGTAGGGGCAGTATTCCATTTAAAAGTAGCATATACTCCATTAATGATTTTAGAGTCCCATTTAATTTTATATTTTGTCATATTATGCTATTACAAATTCTCCAACATCACCTAATATATTCCAGTTAGTTCCGTCCCATATTAAGGTACATCCTCTTCCTCCTAAATTAGATGTCATAGTAGAACCTGCTCCAAAATTAGCAGGTGTTATAACTAAATCAACACTATTTGCTCTTGTTTTATGAATAATGTGTTTAATTTGTCCTACATAGGTACCATCTACTAAACTTACATGTGATTTAGATGTAGCTGTACTGACAAAAGATATACCTGTTGTTGCTGCTAATGCTGTTGGGGATCCTGAACCATTACCTGCATCTACTGTTTCTGATGCATTTATATTGTATTTTGATACTATGTATCCACTTGAACTTATAGCAACCTCATTATTAGTATTTGATGCTGTTATGTGGCCATACCTTCCATCAACTTCAAAACAAGAACCACCAAAAGTTTGATTTATAATTCTAAAACTATCATCTGCCTGTATTCTTACTTCATTATCACCTTCAATTAATATATGGTGATCTTGTCCCGTAATAAATTGGTCATCACCCTCTTCATTATCAAAAGTAATATTTTGGCCTTCTGTCATTCTAATTCCTACTGAAGCTGTTAAAGATCCAATAGTCATACTAGTTAAATCAGCGGCACTAGCTGTTATAATTGTAGCATTTATGTCTCCACTTGCTGTAATATCTCTAGTAACTAATAAATCTTGGGATGCTGTAAAGTTTACTGCAGTTAATGAACCTGCACTAAGATTAAAGCTACCTGCAGAAACTTCTCCTGTAACAGCTACATCTCCTGCTACTTTTAAACCATCTGAACAAGTTACATGAACATTATTTACTGTTAAAGCTGTACTTCCATTTGAATCTATTACAGTTATACCATCATCACCAAAACCTATTCCTGTATTTGTATCTCCATATTTCTTATACCCACCAGCTCCTGCAAGAACAGTTCCTGCATTTAGTGATAATCCTCCCCCAAATATATTAATTGAACCACCATCAATTTCTGTTCTATAACTAGCTATTCCTCCTGTTGAAATATCAGAAAATACAGCAATGTCATCAATATGTAATCCTTCACTTCCTGATATAGCACCACTTGAGCTTATTCCCGTAGAAGCGGTTATAGCACGCCCCCAAATGTCATTACTTGCACTTATACTATTTGATGCTGTTATAGAATTAGAAAAGAAAGCATCACTTGATGTTATACCACCACTTGAAGTTATACCTCCACTAGCAGTAATATAATGAGTTATCACATCTAAACTTGCACTTACTCGCCCACCAACAGTAATATGTCCACTTGAACTTATTCCTGATGAAGTTATAGGACCACTAAAATATGCACTACTTGCTGTAATACCATTACTTGAAGTTATACCACCACTAGATGTAATAAAATGAGTTACTAAACTATTACTTGAACTTATAATTCCACTAGCTGTTAATTCGTTTGTTAATATTTCTCCACTAGAACTTATGGTACCAGAGGCAGAAACATTTCTAATTATTAAATCTTTACTTGAACTTACATCACCATCTGTAATAGCTAAATGACTAAAAGATCCTGTTTGAGATACTATTATATCACCTATTACTTCTAAAGTTCTACCAACAGCAAAAGAAGTTCCTATTTTACCCCCCTCTCTATCTGTTTCTGCTGATACTCCTACACCTGCTAAAAATGATTTTTTTAAACTTAGAAATTCAAAAGTACCTCCTGAAGCACTAAGATTACCAGCTAATATTTGTACTTCTGTATCTACTAAATTAAATTGTGAATCTATTAAATCTCCATATTGTGATTGATTTGGAATATCTCCAGATTCAAAATATGATTTTAATGTTGCTTTATTTACTTTTGCCATTTTATTATCCTATTTGGTTGTTTTTTCCTATTTCTTGATACCCTACTCCCTCTCCATGTTGTTCTATATTTTGGGCTACAGGTGCACTTCTAACTTCTTCTCTTGTTTGTCTTATATCTGAAGGTGTTGAAACTATTTCTGTACCAAAAGTTATTATAGACCTGCTATATGTTTTCTTCATATTTTCAGTAGCAAGTTTTTTATTCAATACATCAGGTAATAAATATCCTTGAATAGTCAAACCAAAATTAGATTTTACTACTCTATTATCTCCTTGTTGAACTTCTGTTACATTATCATATGTATCTATTTTTGCATTAAACTTAAATCTTTCAGGATCCCCCCAATATGCATCTGAAGAAAAATTAATCATTTCAATTAATTTATTCATTTGAGCCACATAATCTGTCCATATAGTACAAGTATATACTAATTTTACATAATCAGGAACTACAACTAAATAACTTTCTTTTTGAGGTTTTCTTCCTTGTAGTATGCTAAAATTATCATATCTATTTTTTGCTGTATATTTTTCTTGAAAAGAATAATAAAATTGAGGATTATTAGCATCTAATTTATTTCCTAAATCTCTTCGTTTTTCAACATTAGTTCTTTTAAACATAATAAGAGGAACTTGAAGTTTTCCATTTTTATCTCTAAAGTATCCATCTTTTTGAACCCCTTTCCATCTTTCAGGAGAACCATAAATTACAGGAACAATTGTTCTTTCTCCATTTACGATAACTGAGGGCCTTATAACATTATTAAAATAATACATTATGGCTTCATCATGGTCTTGTAAGCCTATAGACATATTTTTTACTTCATCATCTTTACGTGTTATATGATTTCCCTTATGGATATTAGGTCTAGTATCAGGACCCGGAAAACTACCATCAATTGAAGGAAATCCAGGTTTAAAGTTAGCAGATAAATTTTCTCTTAATTTATCATACTGAGATGAAGGTATTGGTCTTCTAGGGTTTATGTCTTTTCTATCTGCCATTTTATCCTATTGTGTTTGCTTCTCCTCCAGGTAGTGTTACTGTTAAAGGGTATTTATCTCCCCTAAGAGGTATTAAATTTAATTTTTCTACTCTTGAAAGATGAGTATTAATAATAATAGAAAAACTTTCTCCAAAGTTTAACGTTTCTGTAGATAAAGCATAGTCTGAATCTCTTCCCATAAAAAGTTGATTTTCTATTCTACTATCAGCTTCATAAAAATTATTTCTAAAAAGTAATATATCTCCTACTTCAGGTATTAAATTTATATTTTTAAGTTCATTTTTTAAAAAACTAAAACTAATGGATTTATTAATATCAGATCCAAAATCATCGGACGACCAAGTTTCATCTTGTCTGTCGATTAAACACGCTATTTTCATGGGTTCATAATATACTTTACCCATAGACTCACCATAAACATTAGTAGTTGTTTGGTTTAAAGCAAATTTATAATATGCAACTTCTGTTTGGATTATATCCTTCAAAAGTTCACTATTTACACTATGAAATAATGATATATCTCTATTTCCTCCAAATAATGCCATTATAGTTTTTTTAAAGTTCCTTCTCTATATTTCATAGATTTTATTCCTTGTATTCTTATTTCATCTTCATCAGGACCTGGACTAGTAGCTAAAGCATCATCTAAAAATCCTTGTAACATTTGATTAGCTTCTCCTCTTGTTACAAATTTTATTCTGAGTCTAATATATTCATCTCCTGAGGTTTGTACATAATCATCAGGGGTAATAATAGATACAATTGTTACTCCTTTTAAAGCTCTAATCTCATTTGTAATATCATATGTAGCTACAGAGGTATCAATAAATAAATCTACTTCTACACTATAATTATTTAAAACTTCGTATAATATTTTTTTTAAACTAATCATTAATGTATATAAATTTGATAAGGATTATCTAATGAATATTGTGTTTGAGTAGCTGAACTTTCAGCTGCTAATCTTTCTGATTGGTTAAGTGTTGTAGTTGCTTCTAAATCTTCTCTTAATTGAACTATTAGTGAATCTTTTTCTGCTGATGCTTCACTTAATAATCTACTATAATCTAAAGTAGTTTCTGATCCTGGAATAGGTACTGATTGATATTTACCCCTAATTCCTCCTAACATTTCTTTACATAAAGCTAGGGCATATTTTCTAATCCATTGTCTTCCAGGCTCATTTATAAAAGAATAAGTAGGTCTTTTATAAGGAGCATTTGACATATCTGTAATTGTACCTCTATCTTTTTCATCATCTTCACCTTCTTCTGCTGTTTGATCTATTGTTAAATCTGTAGAACTGTTTGCTACTGTATAGTCAAACCATAAAGTATAATCTGATGTAGGTATAGGAAATAATCTTAAATATCTTCCTGCATTTAATTCAAAATGATAAGCGGATTTTCTAATTTTATCATTCATTTCAATTGCTTGTAATTTTAAAGCATCAAAATACATAGGCATTAACATAAAATTAACCCCTGGAGAATAATTACCAAAACCAAATGTTTGCATTAATGATTGGATTCCTGTACCTGTACCAGCATAGGGATCAAAATATCTATTAATAGCTGCAGGTTGGTAATGGTAGATTTTTTTTACTACTACTTTTTTACTTTTTGCTTGAATTTGAGATCCTGAAGTTTCAAAACTTAAACCTGAACTACCTCCTGAAAAACTTGAAGTTATTTCACCTGGTAAATCAAATCCATCTACTACAGTACTAGTAGTACTTGTTACACCTGAGGCAGTAACACCAGTCATATTAGTTAAAGTAATTTTTGAATTTCCTCCTGTTCCTTCTACTTTTTGTGTTAGTTTAACATAAAATATTGTTTTATCAGCATTATAAGATGAACTTACATTAAAAGATTTTGCATGTCTACCACTAGGGTGTGTTAAAGTTGAAATAAAAGAATCAAAACTAGCAGATAAAGTGGTATTAGCTGCACTTCCTTCTATATCATTTAACCCATTAGGGTTACTAAAAGGAAATGTTGAAAACCCTCCATAACTACCTGTAACAAATTCACCTACACTTGCACTTATATGTTGGTATCTACGATATTCCCCAGATCCAGTTGTCATATTTCCTGCTTTTGGTTGTCTAGGGTCATCAGCTCCCATAGAATTATTATATCCTCCTGCAGAGGATCCTGTTGTAGCTCTATATACTACTGTTACTCCATTTGTATCTGTTATTTCAATAGATGAAGAATGGCGTATTTTCCCAAAAGTTCCTTCACTTGCCCCAAATTCTATAGTTGTAGATGCAAAAGCAGGTGTATTTGATAATAAGTCATATCTTTGGATTCCTTGTTTTACATCTAATGAAGCTGAAAAAGTTTTTTCACCATAACTTCCTCCACCTCCTCCTGATTGACCTGCTCCTACAGAAGCACCTCCTCCCTCAGAACTACCGTAAACATCATCTAAATAAATTTGATTTAAACCATCTTCATGTGAAGCAGTACTAAATCCTTTAATTCTTCCTAAATTATTTATAATTTGAAATTGGTAAACTTGAGCTCCATATTCACTTATTGCTTCTTCAAAAGCAGTAAAAAAATTAATATCTTGTAATTCAATGTCTACAAGAGGATATCCTAATCTTTGAGCACACCATTTAGCTACCATAGGAGCATCTGTTGCAAATTCTTCATCTGAATCATAAAAACCAAAAGCTGTTTTACCTGTTGTAAAAACTGCTGACCCTTGCCAAATAGATATCTCTGCCATCTTAAAATTAAATTAGGTTATTCTGATATAAATATAAAAAAGATACGAAAAATTAATGGTAACCGTTCAATAATTCTAATAAATCATCTATAGCAGCATGTCTATGGCTATCTGTTAGTATAGTTTTATGTACATAATTAGAGTTTATTAGTTTAGCCATGTCATGATATGCAGAATAGTTTTTATCTTTTAAATCTATTTGATATGAATCTCCACAAAAAATCATTTTACTATCTTTACCTAATCTACCAATAGCCATTGCTAATTGTGAACGAGTTAAATTTTGAAATTCATCTACAATTACAATTGCATTATCAAAAGTTCTACCTCTAAAATGGGCTAATGAAACTAATTCAATTTGTTCAGTCTTTTCCATTTTTTGTAATATCATAGGTTTATTATAAACTTTTCTCATATTACTTCTTATTGGAACTAACCATGGTTCCATTTTTTCACTTTCTGATCCTGGTAAAAACCCATTATCTTCTGTAGATATAGTAGGTCTTGTTATAATAATTTTATTATATTGTTTTTTAAAAAATTGATCTAATGCAACTTGAACTGCTAATAATGTTTTACCACTACCTGCTTTACCTACTATAAAATTATAAGGATGTTTTAAAATTTCTGTTTTTGATTTTTTTTGTTCTTGTGATAAAGTAAGTGAGAATTTTATAGAACCTTTTGGTGGTTTTTTTTCAATGTTTTGTTTAGTCATATAATGTAACGTTTGATTATACATATAAAAAAAAGAGTCGCTATTGCGACTCTTCTTTTAAGACTAATAAAATTAATTATTATTGATCTCCAAATGCTGAAGCAGTGTCTGTTGACATTGCAAATCCTCTAACGTGGTAATTAGTTAAAGTTGTTGCTGTAAATGTTATGTCGAATGATTCTGGATTAGTTATCGTTAATTTATCGTCATCTGATCCAGGTTTTACCATCACATAACCAGAAGCATCAGTTGCGTCTGTGTCAAAGTCTAAAAGCATTCCTGTAAAAGTTAAACCATCTGCATCTTCAGATCTAATTATGATATTGTCTGCATCTGCTACAATAGCTCCCCAAACTAAATTATAAGTTTCACCTATAACTTGTGGTATTGGTAGTACATAATTATCATTAGATGATGCTATTGCGCTAATAAGGTTTAATTTACCAGCATGTGTTTCTCTAAGAAGGGTTACTTCTGCTGCTGCAGTGATTTCACTTACTATAGTATCACGTGTTAGCATACTATCTAATACATGATGAAAATCTCTTGTTGATTTTAATTCTGCTCTTGTTTTAATTGCCATTTTATTTAATTTTTTTTGACATTATAGGATACAACTACAGTGGTCAATCCATAGAGGCTATTTTCCCGTTTTTATATTGTTAAAACAATAGTGACCTAATATTGTTTATCATTGATAAATATAAAAAAAGAGCCGCTACTGCGGCTCTCTTTAAAAAAAAGATACAAATATAGATTATATTTGATCCATGTCAGTAATAATGACTTTACCATAGAAATCTGGACGAACCATTTTCTTAGCATATCTAGTCATGATACCTTTTCTTGGTGTGAATGAAGTAGGATCATATACTAGAGGAGTCATAATTAATGGAATGTACGGAGCAAAAACAGCACCAGTTTCAAGGAATTGACTTCCTTTATATCCCATTAATATAACATTTTCTGTCATATAAGGGTTTTTATAAACTGTATATCTGTTATTAATTGCACCTATCTTTTGTACACCCATGTTGTATTTTGCATCGTCTCCTGAAGAGTCAGCTGCAAATCCTGGGATTGATTCAAGTACTGTAGACATTTTCGGCGAAATTACCATCCAGTTAGCACCACCACGTAGTGTTTTCTGATGAATAATATTACTTACTTTTTGTAATTTAATACCTAAAGTTTGGAACCAAGACATTTTAGTGTAATATACACCTCCTGTATTAGAAACTGGATCTGGTAATCCGAATGTAGAATCTCCTCCAGCTGTCGTGTTGTTTGTAATACCTGTAAGAGCTGGTACATCGTGTGCAACTCTTGCAGACCATGCATCAACTGTATCAGCATTAGTAATTAACATGTCTAAGATTTCTAAATCAATTTCCATTGAAATATATTCACTTAAGATAGAAGTTAATTCTGCTTCAGCGTCAATTGAATGATAAGCATTTAAGTCTTGAGCGAACTCAGGAGTCCATTGTGCTTTCAATTTACGTGTTTTAGCAGCAACTGTGTCACTTCTTAACTGAACGTCAATTGTAGGAATTTCTAATGATGAGTTTGTAAATCCTTGAGATGTTGATGTATTAGCATCTGAGTCCTCAAAATCACCAGTATCATTTAAGTTATCTGGTCCTTTTTGGTATGTAATTACTGCATCTGGAAGGGAAACGATTTGACTTGTTTTTTTAATTACAAATTCAATCATACTACCTGTTTGAAGTCTTGTATACTGTGGGTAAAACTTAGAAATACCTGTTCCTGCTACTGAGAATCCTCTAACTGCTTCTAAATCTGGATCTGTTAATAATGATTGTGATACTATTAACGAACAAATTGTTGAAGTTGCACTATTATTTACTGTACCAAATAATCCTGTTGCATCAGATCCTGATATAAATTCAGAGTCTTGTTGTAAGATATCTTCTGGTGTAGCTGAGGCAGTACGCATAGTAGCACCTTCTTGTACTTCAACTGCTGATGAAGTAAATTCATTAGCTGTATATGCAAATTCTCCTGCACCATAAAGACCTGTATTGAATGCACCATCTGTTCTCTTCATGTCTGAAGTAGCACCATAAAGTGATTCGTTTGCTGCTTTACCACCTTGAGCATCTCCATATCGGAAGTCAAGATAGAAAATTAATCCTGCTGGTAAGTTCATTGGTTGAACTGAAACTAAATCTTTAGCTACAATTTCTCCAAAAACTCTTCGTACTAATGGAAGAGCAACGCCCGCCCATGCTTCTGAATTACCTGCGCTAAAACTAGCACCTGTACCAGTAGTATTAGCTTCATTTACAAGCTGTTTAGCTTGATTTTCTAATAACATTGCCATGTTATTTTTTTCTGTAGAAGACTCAATTCCTTCTAAAAGTCCAGACTTACGCCACTTACCAGCTAATTTAGCTGCTTGTTGCGATTGAACTTTATAAGGACTTGCTCCTTCTAATAAACTATTAACTGTGTTCATTTTTATTTAATTTATTAATTTTTATTATTACTCTTTAATTTTACTAATATTTGCTAGTTTTTGCATTCTAGCTACCATATTATCTGATTCTCTTAAAATTGCTTTTTTAGGTGCTACTTTCTTTGTCCTAGACATTCCAGTAGCTTTGGAAGCCATTCCAAAATTTTCTCTAATAGGTTTTTTAGAAATTGTTTTCTTTTTCTTTGGTGTAGAAATAGTAAACGTATTTTTAACTGTTTCATATATTAATTTAGCTTCTTTAATGCTTGTAGCTTTATCTAAAGTTTCAACTACACGTAGTTTTTGTGCTTCATCTAAAGTGTTAGCTTTAAAGATTCTATTAACATATAATAATTTAGAATTTAAAAGATTAACTTCATTAAGTTCAGACTTAATAGTGCTTAGAGCTTTATTAGATTCGTTCAATTGAGTTTTTAAAGAATTAATAGTTGTATTTTCTTCCATACAACCACCTCGTCTTTTACCCCCCATAGGCTTATTTCTCCTCATTGGAGCTTTTCTCATTGGAGCGTTTCTTGTTTGAGATCTCATCATCATTTGCTCATCTACCTCATCATCTTCAACTTCTAAAATTTCTTCTTCTTCTTCTAAATTGTTAATTTCTTCAAGAAGAGAATCTAAATTAAAGCTTTCATTTAACCCTTGGTTAATATCATCAGCATCCATTTTAACTTTCTGAACTTGGTCAGCTCGATAATTTGGATAACCTACAGCTTCATCTATATCTTCTTCTTTTTCATCAGCTTTATCGTCTTCTTCTAATTCTAATTCGTTAAGAATTTCTTCTAAGTCAACTTCATTATTCATATTGTCTTTTTCATCTTCGTCATACATCATTTCGTCCATGTCTTTTTCATCTTCGTCATAATGCATACCTCCCATTTCACCTAATTCGACTTCTTTTTCGTCTTCATCATAATAGGTTTCATCTAAGTCTTCAGATAATTTTGCAGACAACATGCTTTGGAGTTTTGGCGTAAAAGCTTCTTCTAGAGCTGCTTTTGCGTTTGCAAGAGCAACTTCACGAACAGCCTTAGCGTCAGCGATAGCTTCTTTTAAAATGTTTGTTTTTGCCATTTTTAAAAAGTGTTTTCTCTTTCGAGTTTCGTTAATAAATTGTACGAAAAGTAAGGTTATTAAGAACCTTAATAGGATTTATAATAATCAGGGACGTCTTATTAGGAAGCGCGTATGTTCGTTCTCTGATACATATATGGAGGGATCAAAAAAGGCGCCACAGGGCGCCTTTCTTTTTAAAATAGATAATTAATTACTATTTTTGGAAAAATGATGCTAAAATCACTAATACAATTAGTCCTATAAATCCGCCATTTACTAGCATATCTATAAGAACAGTCATATTACCAACTACATCAAATCCTAAAACAGATGTTCCAGTTAATACGAACCATAATATAGCTACAGGAATAATTCCCATAAATACAGTTCCTAAACCTGAAACAAAATCATTTACCATGTTAAATACATTTTTCATGTCAATATAATTTTTAATTAATACTCAGTTATTAAAACTTAAGGCCAAAACCTAGGCCTAAATTGAAAGTTTCCGCATCATATGCGTAATTGAAAACGGGTGCTACGTAACATCCCTTATGGAATGTAAACATTTTACCTATTCCGAATACCATGCCGTCCGTGCTAAAACCGTCAAGATTTACATCAGCAAAATAACCTCCAAAGAAGTATTTTACATTAAAATCAAGATCCATGTCTTCTCCGGCTACATGAGAAACTGAACCCCCTAATACTAGATTGTCAGTTACAGCGTATCCGATTGTTGGGCTTACTGCCCAGTCAGTCCACGCAACGTTCGCGACATCGCCTGTTCCAACATACCAATTACCTTTTACATTTTGTGCGTTTACTCCAAATGCGAAGAGCAGTCCTAAAGCTAAGCTATAGCTTAAAAATAATTTTTTCATAATTTGTTTTTTAGTTAATATTCTGTTAATTGAAAATCAAAGATAGTTGGACATAACTACCTTTTTGCTTTTATATTTTGATCTCTTATCGAGTATATCATTTATTGTAACCTTTATTGTTGCATATACATACAACAAAAATATAGAAAAGCCACATACTTTGTGGCTTTTTTTGTGTTTATGAACAATTAATTGTTCACTACTTATTTTAAAAGGCAGCATCTATAGCATTAGCTATTAAATCATCTACATCATCAAGCATAAATGCATCTATTCCTCCTTCTTGTTCATCAACATAAGCTTTTGATACATACAAATAAAATTTAAATACAGCCATTAAAGCAGCTACAACAAGAAAACCACTCATTAAACCTGTTGAAGAAACAGCTTTTGTTGTTTCTCCCCAAATCCAACTTTGAGAAGTAACTTGCGTTACTACTTCGGGACCAATTCCTGCTAGTTTAAGTATAAAAGGTGTGGCAGATAAAGTTCCAATTACTTTCCAACTAAGTAGCACACTTTGTTGTAATTTTTCTTTTTTTTCTTTTGTATTATCCATTTCTTTTAAATCAGTAACAACTTGATCATAGAGTGGTTTTAATTTACCTGCTATTGATGTATCATCTTTATCATCTGTGTTTGCTTCAATATTCTCTATATTATCTTCTATTGAATCTGTTGCGCCATCAACTGAATTTTTAATCTGGTTTAAAGATAAATCTTCTTCACCTGCTCCTTGCCCATCCTCTTCTTGTTCATATAAAGGTTTAATACCTGCTAATTGTTGGAATCTTTGAATTTGAGCTTCTGTTAATAAAGGTTTTTTCATTTTTTTATTTTTAACATTTACATACACCTGTGTTTTCACAGATAATATCTCTAATTATATTATTTACGTTTGTATACTTGTATTCTGGTATACGTATTTTATTTTCATTAAGACCACTAGATTTAGGAGTCATCCATGCTCCGTGGGTTGAAGGTGTTGAAACAAAATCCCAACAAACTAATTCAAAATCATTTTGTACTTCTAAAGTACCTTCATTTAAATTTTCTTCTACTGAACCTAATCCTCTTGAACTAATACCAACTACAATCCCTGCAGCAAATAAAGCTTTTAATATCTTTCCCGCAGGAGTATCTAAAACTTCTACTTCTCCCATTACGTCATCACCATCCCACCAACATTTTTTAATATTATGGGATACGTTTTGTAAGTTAATTATAGAACTTTCAGGGTGATCTAATTCTCCCATTGCTCTATTTTCGGCTACAGGACCTTCCATATACTTTTCAACTTCTCTTTCTAATATGTCCTTAGGATAAACTCTTTCATTTTGGTTTTTAGCTTCTGCTCTTTGAAGAACTCCTGTAACTATTAAAGATTTGTTTTCTTTAACAGCTTGTTCTGCTAATTGTCTTTCAACTTTAAATGGTCTATATTCTGTTAATAACATATTTTATTAATTAATTATATTTGCTACTCTTTTTAAAATAGAAGTAGCACTACCTGTTTTTATAGCTTCTGTTACACCAAGAATTATTTCAGAAAATATTCTTATTTCTGATGCATCAAATCCTTTTCCCCCTTTAGGAGTTTTTAATGCACTACTTAAAGATTTTAGTTGAGATGCGAGTTCTAAAGCTGTAGTAGCTACTGTTGGGTTTCCTTTATCATCAACTGCTGGTTCTTCTTCTTGTTCCTTTACAGGTTCTGAATAACCCATATATCCAGATTTTCTATAAGGAGCTTTTTTCTTTTTTTTACCAAAATGACCCATACCATCTCCTGCAGTAAATGAAGCACCTGTACCTGTTACGTTTTCGTCTAAACCTACATAATTTGCAATTGCTGATTCAAAATCAGGAATTTCAGATTTAAGTTGATCAAAATCCTTTTCATAATCACTTGGACGCGGCTCCCCATTCATTGCATCACCTATTATGTTTATTTGTTCATCATAACTTAAATTGTCCCATGCTTTTTCTATTTCGCTATATTCTTCTGATGGTGAATCTACATCCGGACCTAAAAAGTCTCTAAATTCTTTAGCATGTTTTCTTACCATTTCAGCTGATTGTTGTTCATCATTTTTAATATAAAATGATTCTAATGCATCTAATATTTCACCATATGAATACATTTCTGCTACATTTGAGATACTATTGACTAATTTATAATCATCTTTTTGCAATCCCTTTTCTGTATTCATCATTTGTTGGATTTTAGACCTTTTTAAGTCATCATCCTCTAAATCTGGAGTAAATTCATCTTGTTCAAAAAGATGTTTTTGTTGCCAATCGTGTATATTAAACTTTTTAGCCATGAATTTTTTTTAGTTCGTTTACAAGTTCATAATAATTTAATAAATTAGAAACATTATCATCATGTATAGATGATTTTTTACAAAGTGGTTTTATTAAATCTTTAGTTTCATTTAATTTAACAACTATTACTTTATCTTTTATTTTTTTAGAATATTTAGTTAATTCTCTTTTTACTTTTTTAATTTCTTCATTTATGTAAGTTTTAAGAGAAGGACTATTACTAATACTATTAACATATTCTTTTAATAGAATTTTTTGATTTTCACCTAAATCATTATATTTAGTGTTAAATTTTTCAAGTATAACTTTATAAGTAAGTAATCTTGTATTTTTATCTTGTTTATTAAAATTTTCTAATATTTCATTTTTAGAAAGTTTTTCTTTTTTAAGAGTAATATGTTCTAAAAGATTAATTTTTGAACTTAAAATAGATTTAGTAGAAGCTTCTTTATTTTCTAATAAATTAAAAATAGAAGCCATTATTTTATAATTATTTATCTTAGCTTTAAAAAAATTATTTACATCATAATTTTCCTTAATTTCTTTAATTAAATTATATTTTTCTCTTCTTAATTGAGATTTATTTAATTTTTGATGGGTTTCTATTAAAGTATCAATAAGCATTTTAGCTTGAATATCTTTTTTATACTTTTGAGTAGATAAAGTATGATATATTTTATATTCTTTAAACAATTCTGTTTTAGAATTAAAATGTTTTTTTAAAAAATTTAAACTTTTGTTAGATTTTCCTGATATAGTATCAGCTGTTATCTGTCTAGTTAAAAGTTCAAATAAAATTCCAGTATTTTTATACTTAGAGTGTTTTACTTTCATTATTAAATTGCAATTTATCTGTATATAAATATAGACCTATTCTTGAGGCTTAATGTTTTTTTCAGATAAGAGTCCATTTTCTTCTTCTTCATTCAAAATTTGTTTTTTATTTATTATTTTTTGAAGAGATTTTTTCATATTTGCAATTTCAAAAGTAGAAACTTTGTTGCCATCTGATGGTTTTTCTATTGAATCTGGTTCTAATTCTCCTTTACCAATTGGGTCTCTACTAAAATTACTTTTATCAGATCCATAATTTTGAGGTTTTTCTATAGGACGTCCTGGATCTTTTTCATCATATCCTGTAGGTATTTGAGCAGGGCCTACAGCTTTATCTCTTTTATTACCATATAATGAAGCTAAATCGTGTGGGGTACCATAAGATACTCCTGATTCTGCAGGATCGTTTCCTTCATTTTCTATTTGTGATACTCTAAATCTATGCATTGCATCTTCAGCTATAGCTTCTTTTTGTTCTTCATATTGATCAGGAGATAAACCAAATATATTTTCATAAACCCAATCTTTACTAAATAATTTTTGATCTGTTAATGTTTGAGATACAGCTGATTTTGCTGTATATAATTCAATTTTTTCTTGTTCATATATTATTGAAGGAACTGTAAGTTCTAATTTAAAATCAACTAACTGTTCATCACTAAATCCTTGTGAGTATAAATGTACTAATGCTATTTTTGTTAATTCTGATTCTACAATTCTTTGAATACGTTCAACTGTACGAGCAAAACGAATATCCATACCTGCTAATGTTGATTTTCCTTCTACTCCTTCTTCGTAACCTAAAAATGGTTTAGGTATTTTAAGAGCAGCCATCATTTTAGCTTTTAAATATTCAATATCACCAGTACCATCATAATCTAATCCTTTAGTAGTATCAATTCTTGTTGAAGCATCATTACCCCTAATAGGAATGAAAAAATCTTCAGTCATATTTTGGATATTAAACTTTAAATTATAATCACCTGTGTTTTGATCTATATAAGGAGTTTTTCTCATTTTATTAGCAGTATCTGCCATAAATTGTTCTACTTTATCAGGATCAGTATTACCAATATTAATATAAAATACTCTTTTTTCGGGAGCTCTCATAATTCTATGAATTAACATAGCATCCTCCATTAACATTAATTGTTTAAATACTTTACGAGCGGGTTCTAAATAAGCCCTACCATAAGGTAAGTAATTAGAATCTGTTAGTAGTCTAAAATGGGCTACTTCATAACTTTCTAATGTAAATTGGTCTCTTCTAATTGTGTTAGTAGCTCCGCTAGCTAAACCATTAGGATCTAATGTAAATCTTGTATAATTAGGATTATCAGGATCTGTTCCTTCTTCTCTTACTACTTCATAAGTAGACAAAGGAATAACATTATATACTCCAAATTTTTCAGATACTTCTAATTTAAGATAGAAATCACCATATTTACACATATTTCTAACCCATGTAGCTAAATTAAATTCAATGTTTAAAACATCATAAAATAAATTTTGTAGTACTTTTCTTACATTTTCATCTGAAGAATTTATATTTAAAACGTCTCCATATTCATTTCTTGTAGTAGATTCATCTGAAATTATATCTAAAGCAGCTGCTATAATAGGATCAGTATCCATAGCTTCATAATCACTATAAAGCTGCAATCGCATTGATTGGTAATTAAGTGTTGGATTATATTGAAGTGATGAACCTACAGGTTTATGTAAACGTGTAAATCTATCATAGAGGGAATTTGTTGCTAAATTTCCGTATTTTTGGATTCTATTAGAATCCATTACTTTTAATGTTTTTCCTCCTACATTTCTAATGATTACATCACTTGAAAATAATCGTTGTAGTCTTGAAAATAAACTAGTATCTGCCATTTTATTGTTTTTTAATACATATTAATCTAAGAGCCAAGTCAAATCTTGTTGCCCATGTTGTCCTAAATCTTGTGTCCACCCCATTTGTTTTTTATCAGGTTTATTAGTAAATATAGCGGGGGTGTTTTTTTTCCAATTACCTAATGCTGCACTTGTTATATCTAATCCTTGTTGAGCAAATTTAAGTGCTGTATCTCTAACATAACATGCTGTTGCTAAAGCCATAACTAAATCATCATTATATCCTGTTTGTGCTTCTGGTCTTCCATTTTTCCATATGAAAGTACGCATTTCTTCCATGGTTCTTTTTCCTTGAAGAGTAATTGATTTTTCCCTTAAATAGGCATCTAATTTTCCTATTACTAAAGGTCTTGTTTTTAAAGACATTGTAAATCCGGGAACCATTTTAGTAGTATCTATTATATCATGTCCTTTAGCTAAAAAAGCATCTGCATTTGTAGCAGCATCCCCTTTAGGTGAATAATATAAATTTTTATAACCTTTATCTATAACTACTTGTATAGTATTCCAACCTATATTAGCATTTTCTATAACTAATAATGCATTGTTATACTCTGTAGCTACAGCTACTAACATATGTCCATACTCTTTAGTACCTATTTGTGCTTTAAATTCTGCTATTTGTTTACATTCTTTTATATCTATAATATGAAAAGCAGAATAATCTTTACTATCCCCTCGTGCTACGTCAGCTACTACCATGTAGTTTCTATTATAATCAGGATATTCCCAAACATGAAAACTTCCATCTATTCCTCTTTTTTCTATAGGATCACATATAGCAGTAGCTTCATATTGGTTTAATAACTCAGGAGTAAATACAGTATTACCGGAAGTTGTAAAATCACAATCACATTCTTGTGATGCCATTCTAGGTCCTAATTCATTTTCTTGTTGTTTTCTCCAATCTTCATCTCTTTCAGGATGTACTGTCCATGGTAATCTAATAGGTAAAAACCCATTTTCACCTGTTTCTGCTTTAATCCACATTCTATGAAAAAAGTTTCCAGTACCATTTGGTGTTGATAATACAATTGCTCTACCCCCCGTTGATAATGTTTGTTGTGAGGATGCCCAAATTTCTTCTATTCTATTTTCTTCAATAAATGCTGCTTCATCAATTATTAGTAAAGAAATAGCTTCTGATCTACCAGCATCGCTTGCTGCTGATACTGCTTTAATTTGTGAACCATTTTTAAGCCGAAGAGCTAATTTATTATTTTCTTCAAATCCTAATTTTAACCAAGAAGGTAAATTTTCATACATAAATTTTACCTTTGTTACTAAGTTTTTAGCCGTATCTTGTTTTGTTGCAATAACAAGTACATTAATATCTTTTTGAAATAACATATACCATAAAGACATACCTGCTGAAAGGGTTGATATTCCTAATTGTCTTGATTTAAGAATAATATTTCTTTCATTTTTATTTAATAGATTTAAAACTTTTTCTTGAAATGTATATAAATTAAATTGAATACGACCTCTTGTAGGATGTTGAATCATACAGTATTTTTTCATAAAGTATACAGGATCTTTAGCACACTTTAAGTATTCTTGTTTTATAATTTGTTTTATATTCTGTTGAGACATATTATTTATTATACATATTTAAAGTAGACTTTATTTTGCTAATTCTTTCTTCTGTAGTTCCTGATATTGTGACTACTTTACCTGGCATATATTTATACATTCCTAATATAGAAGATATTTTTTCATGGATAGCTAATCTATAATTTTTATCTGTTTCTCTAACTCCATTATCTTCAATAGGTACAGATAAATCATCTATATGGAATATAATATCATATTCTCCTATAAGATGCCATAAAACACCATTTATATGATCTTTTTCAGCTTTACTCATTGATTTAGATAATTCGCAAAAAGCCATTACATCAATAATAGTTCTATCTGTAATTATATTTTCCTGCATTAATTCAGCAGCTCTTTCAGATGCAAATACTAGTTGACCCTTTAAAGTACTATCTGTATTTAAAGGTATACCCATTAAACTTAAATGTTTACTTCTTTCTGTTCTAAAAGTATAATTATTAAATTCAAGTTCTTTTTTTAATGCATTTACTAATGTAGTTTTACCTACACTCATTGTTCCACATAAACCTATTTTCATATTAAAATCTTGCTGTTTTTACTGTTGAACCTGATTGTTTATACCATGGTAATCCTTCTCCTGATTGTTTAATATCTTTCCATTTATCCATTGTATACTGGATTCCATTTAAATAATATTCTTTTATTTTTTGAGTTTCATTTATTAGAGCAGGACCTTCCCAATTATGTAATTTATTTTCCCCATTTATTTCTAAAGTGTAAGCAATTGTTTTAGAACCATCTTCTTCAATTTTACCTACTTTTCTTGTTTTAAATTTTTTTTTACCTCCAGTTCTTTTAAAACCTTCTACCTCTAATTGATCAAAATCTCTCATATTTTTAATTATTTTTTATTATACTTTCAGCTACATAAGTACCTTGTGCTCCTGATACTGTTATACCTCGTGCTGATAATGCATCACCTACAAAATGTACTTCAGGAAACCTAGTAAGACTTAAATTTTCGTAATTTACTAAAGGTTCAGGTGATAAATATTTTACTTCAGGCATATAAATACCCCAATCATCTTTTAGTGTTGGGAATATTTTTGTCATATCCCTAATAAAATCTATTATGTGATTAGCATTTTCTCCTAATGCATCAAATAAGGGTTCTGTATTTTCTACTACTACACATCTAACTAAATTACCTTCTGATGTTTTTGAAGGTATTCTATCACTAGGTGAATAATAAGTACCAGTTTCTCCTACTTGTAACTTTTTAACTGCTTCCCTTGACCAATCAAATGGTTTATCTATACCTCTAATTTCCATTAATATACCAAAATTAGTCATATCATTTCTGTATGCTTCATCTTTTTTAGCATGACCATTATAAGAATGGTTACCATAAGTATCTTCTACAGCAACATAAGCAGCATTATTATTTGTACAAAATGATCTTAAACTTACATTATCTAATTTTTTATATAATTTAAAATCATATGATATATCAATTAATTTTTGAAAATGATGTTGTGGTGCTTCAAATCTAACTCCTATTTGTACTGGTTTAGGTTCTGTTGGTAATTCATATTTTTCAGCTAATTGTTTTCCAAAGTCAATTCCTGATTTACCTACACCAAAAATAAGTTTATCATAAGAATGGTGTCTATCTTTATTACAGAATACTAATTTTTTATAAAAATTAATGTCTGTTACTTTAGTATTCCATACAAATTCAACTCCATTATCAGTTAAATATGTGTACCAATTCTTGCCAATTTCATGTAGATAATCGGTTCCTATATGCCATACAGGGAATAAGCGCAAACCAAAATAAGGTTTAATAAATTCGGGTTCTTCTACTGGGTGAGAACATTGAATTACTTCAGGTTTAGGATGGAATCTTCTAAAATTATCAATAACTTGATCCATTAATTCCATAGCTTTTTCATCACCACAGTATTTAGACATATGACCTCCTATAGATGTGTGGTAAGTTAATTTACCATCTGACCACCCACCAGCACCCATAAAGCCTGTCATTACTTCTTCAGGTTTACGTTTAAAGGGATCATTACCCATATCAATTATAGTAATTTTACCTTTATAATTATTGTCAACTAATTTTGTAGCCGCATTTACTCCTGCGACTCCTGCTCCTATAATTACTAAATTTTTCATATTTTATATATAATAAAAAAAGAGCTGTAGACCAAATAAGGCCACAGCTCTTTAAAATTGTTTAAAATCGTTCGGCTATGAATCGAACTATAAATTATCGTCGTCTTCGAGGAGAAGGTGGTCTTTGATTCATACCTCTTTTACCTATTTTATCTTTTACAGGAGCTACTCCAGGTCCTCCTCCACAGCTATTAGTAAAATTAAAATTATTACTATAATTATAAGCTTCAACATTATAAGGATCATAAGGTCCTACATATCCTTGTGGCATTTTTGCTACAAATATTTGAGCAATTCCTTCAGAAGGAGTAGCTGTACTACAGTTAATATTCCAAGAATAATTATCTCCTCCTGTTTTTATCACAGCTATTTCACCCATAGAAGAATAAGTTCCTACATCAACTAAACTTATATAAACAGGACCAACTCCTTGTACCCCTGACCATGTTATTTGTACTGATTGAGGGCCTGTTATGTTTATATCAGGAATGTTGTTTACATTTAATTGGCTTGATTGTTCCATTACAGCCATAGGATTCATACTTTTCATTCGAGTTTTTTTAGCTTTTCTTTTAATAGCTGATCCTCCAGGTTTTTTCATTCCTTTTTTCTTCATTACTCGTCCTAAAGCTTGTTCAATTATTCTTTTAACTTCTTTTATAGATTTTTTATTTTTCTTTACAGGAGATGAAGTTGTACGTGGTCTTCTTTTTCTATTTTGTTGAGCCATACCTGGTCCTGCTGAACCTGTAGCTGCTGAACCTGTAGCTGCTGAACCTGTAGCTTCTTGGTCAAAATACATCAGATTGCCACAACATTCACACTGCATATTAATTTGACCAGCATCACAAGCATTACAAATAAGATCTTGAAAATCTTGTGGTATTTGATTAAAAGGACCACAATCTGTGTTAAAATCAAAGTCTCCTTGGGTAAAATCAGTTGCATTTCCTCCTGCATCTCCTGTCCATGCTCCTGATGAAGTATTAGCTACTCCATAAGATTGTTCTTTAAGTCGTTTAGCTTTTTTTCTTTTCATTTTTGCTGCACTTCCTGTTGCTGCACTTCCTGTTGCTGCGCTTCCTGTTGCTGCGCTTCCTGTTGATGCACTTCCAGTTGATGCGCTTCCTGTAGATTTTTGTTCAAATAATCCTCTATTACTTGTTTTGTAATTAGATAACCATTGTCTATAGTCAAATTTTGCCATTTATTTTTTTCTTTTTTCAAGTGATCTACCACCAAAATAGGCACCAATCACAGTTATTAACACAAGTTGAAGCAGGTCTGTCCATTTTTCTTCAACAGTAAATTGTATAGTCCCTGCGTCAATAAATATCATAAGAACTGTAGAAACAACAAGAAATATAAGAACTAATGGTCTTACATTTTTACTTAACCAACTATCACTGTTCATATCAGCTTTCCATCGGTCAGTTACATTTTGTTGCATTTGAGCTTCATGACTTAAAATTAGTTCTTTTAATTTTCTTTTTGCTTCTAATTTTTCTTCATCTGTAGTAATTACATTATCTAAAACACTACCTACGGAGTCTACTAATTTACTAGCACCTCCTGAAATTAATTTATCTATTATTCCCATAACTATTAATATTTAAAATTATCCTCGAAATCTCGAAGTAATAAATTGCCTTTTAAATAGGCTTCCATTTCCATTTTTCTCATATGTTCATCATCTTGAGCATATGTTGGAGATAAAGTATCTCCTGTTATTAAATCACCCCTTTCATTTTGCACATGATGAATTAATTCATGACAAAAAGATCTAAGTATATCTTTAGGATGTCTGTTTGTTATAAATACGACAATAAGTGAATTATTTGGGTCATAATAAGCTGTACGGCCAAATATTTGTTGAGCATTTTCTATATCATTTTTTAAAACAAGCTTAGGTGCTTGCATTATGCCAAATTTATCTTTAGCAGTATTATACAAATCATCAAATGCTTTTTCGTATTCCATTATTCTTCATCTTCAGGGGGTCCCGCAGGACTCGGTGGTGGTGGTAATTCTATAGGAGGGGGTGGTTTTGGACTTTTAGAAGGTGGAGGTGGCGGTCCTCCAACAGGTCCTGCTCCTCCTTCATCATCCATTTCTTCTTCTCCAGCGCCCATTTTAGGTCCTGTTAGTAATCTATTAATATGTTTAATTGCATAGTTTTTTTCATCTACATCTCCAACTAAATAATAATCTTTAGAACCTATTTTAGCTAATAAAGCATAATCTTCATATACAATATAAAATTTTTCTCCGTTATGTAAATTAATTTCATAAGAAGGAGGAATAGAATTAACAGATTTTAAATAGCTTACATATCTATTTAAAGGATTCATTTCAAGCCTATTTTCTAATGCATCTAAAATTTCAGAAGGAGCATCATATTGTCTTTCTGATAATCTTTTAATTTCTTCTTTTATATATTGTTTAATATTTTTCATTTTAACTATAATATGCTAATACTTCTCCATTAGTTAAATGAAACCCACATATAGGTCCTTCAATAGGGGCAGATCCTGTATATTGCATGTTTGTTACTACATTATAAATATGACAGGGGCTATTAGGACCATTTGTACCATCATCATTTGCTACACTTCCTAATCCAAATTGAATGTCATCAAATAATGCTGCATGATTAGCTACATCTGCAGCTCCTCCTGTTATTACTATTTTACTAAAACTACCTGTTACGGGGGTACCATCATTTACATATATTGCTCCTTTTGACATAATTTTTATTTTTTATATTTTAATAATTCTTTTTTTATTGTTTCTTTTATGTTAATAGTAATACTATCTACACTTTCAACATCATCTAAAACTTCTACTTCATCAGTATCTATATCAATTGTGCTGTTGTTTTTTTTATCTTTTTTAGATTTTTTTTCTTTCTTTTCTTTTTTTTCTTCTTTAAATAAATTTGAAGCTAATTTTTTTTCTTCAAAAGGTTCATCCTCCATTACTGGAATTTTTTTAAAATCTTTAGCTTCAGTATCAAGAAAACTTAATTCTAACTTTAATTGTTTATAATTTTCAAATGATTTTTTTGTTTTTGAAATATATGATTCAGGAATTTTAATTCCTTTTTTTGCATAGTATTGTAATACTTCTTCATTTGTTTTACCATCTTCAAACATTTCAAAAAATTTTTGAAGAGAACCTCTTATATTTTCCCTATAGGAATCCATTTGTTCCATTAAATTAACATTAACTCTTTCTTTAAAGTATTGTTTAAGTATATTTTCTTCCATAGCTTTTCCTATTTGATTTCTAGCCTTTTTTTGATCTCTTATAGCAGCATCTGCTGCTTTTGTTTGTGTTGAAGCAGCTGCTTGTGCTTGAGATTTTGCATTTAAAATTTGGTCTCTTTGTTGATTTAATTGAATTCTAGTTTGTTCTAAGCCATCTAATTCATCATTAGTAGTATCCAATTGACCTTCTAATGCACTTATATCTTCTACAAGTTTAGCTCTTAATTCTTCGTTTTCTATATTAGATTCTTGAAAAGTAACAGTTAATTCTTCAATTCTATTTTCTAAAGATACTATTTGAAGTTTTTTATCTTTTATGTCTTGGTTAGCTTGATACATGTTTTGTTCAATTTGATCTAGCTGTGGACCTGTTTGTGATGTCTGTTGTTGAAGAGCAGCAGCAATTCCTTTTTTTTGTTGTTGAGCTATTCTTATATCTACATCTGCAATTTTTTTTTGATATCCTACTTTTTCATCATTAAAACTATCCATTTCATCTTGGGTAATTTGTTCCATCATACCTGTTGCTGTTCTTTTAGGTAAAGCTGAAAATGGATATTCATCTGTAGGGACTCGGGTTCTTGTTCTTGGAGGGCCTTGAGTAGTTAAAGTAGCATGAGGATATGCTTCTTCTTCTAATTCTATTTCTTGAACTATTTTTTTAATAAAGTCTTTTAATTCAAACATTCCCATTTTTGTTCTTTCATAATTAAAAGGATCAGAATCTTTTCTATAATGGTTTCCTTCAGCTCCATATACATTTTTACGTGTATAATCGTCTAATTCTTTTTTATCATTTTCAAAAGAACCCCCTATTCTAGGAGAAGGAATATCATTACCGTCAGTAGCGTTTCCACCACCTGCTCCAGTACCTGTGTATTCCTTTAAAAGTTTATCAATTGTTTTTTCTAACTTTTTCACTTTTTAGTTCTTTTTTTATTGATTCTCTCCTTATATGAGCAGCTTCTATTATATCTTTAGTCATTTTTTCTTTATCAACACCTCCAACCCATCTTTCTATTTCACCTTGTTCTGATATATATTCTTCATTTGAATGATTTACTGCATTTAATAAATATGACTCCATTTCATTTACCATATCTAAAGAATTTTTAGCTTTAAGTTCTTTTATGTAGTCTTCATATTCTCCCCTACAATGAAGTTTATGTTCAAATTCTATAACACAATGAAGACATTTTTTATGAATTCTATAATTAGGTTTGTCCTTTTGGGCTTTCATTACCCTTCCACATTTAGGACAACATAAAGGCATAAATATTTCTTTTTTTATAGCATCTAATTTAGAAATAGTTTGTTTTATACCATTTTTAATAGTCCATGTTTTTTTATTTTCTGTCCAAACATCACCTTCTTTATATTTAATTGTCTTTTTTTTATAACCGATTTGAGTTTCAGATGATTCATTAGCCTTACCTGTAATTAGGTTTCTTGCTCTTTCTACATCTGCACGTCTAAATTCTTTTTTTAACATATGTTTTTTTTTAAAAATAATCTTCTATTTTAGGGAAACTATCTTTTGACCCTCCAGGACCATAATCTCCAATACCAAGAGCTTTATCTTCTTTTTCTTTATCAGAAAGATCAGAAAATGCATCATCTAAATCATCTTGTATTCCTGTTATTAATCCTCCTACTCTATTAATTTGTTCTTCATTACTTTCATAATAAGTTGCAAAGGGAGATCTAGAATCTCTAGCTGCTATTATTCCCCATATTTCTGAGTATAATTGAGAAAATTGAGAAAATTTATCGTAAAATTCTTTATCAACATTATCTCCTATATTTTGATTTTTTGAATCAATAGCAGTTTGTTCATTAAGTACGTCTTTAACTATTTTTTTTAATTGTGATAATTTCATTTGTTTAAATTATTAAGTGTTTTTTTTATAAAAGATCTTAATTTATTTTCTTTTAATTGTGATTTTTTCTGTTTATTAAGTCTCATTCCTTGTTTTTCATTTCCTGTACCACACCAATTATTTCTAGTACCACATGTTGCATAATCTCTTGTAGGATCACGATCAGTATAAATACCAGGACCCCCAGTACCAGAATCGTCTCCACTAGAATATTCATCATTACAATCAGTAGCTGGTGGTAATATTGTAACTTCTTCAGTTGTTGTATTACTAGTTGAACTTGTAACTTGCCAAGGTATTTTCTGAGATGTAATTGAAACATAAGGATATGAACACCATGTTTCATTAACTCCATCACCATTTCCATCTATTTGTGTTGGTAAAGGATCACAATTACATGGGTTAGTTGGGTCTCCTGGATCAAATGGAAAATCTCTACCTCCTCCTATATCATCTATTGCACTTGGACCATCAGGACCTCCAACAACACCTTGTTTTCTAGATTCACCTCTTTGTTCTAATAAATCTGCTGGTGATGAATTAATTTCTTCATTTATATAATTTGAATTTCCATCAGGATTGTAAGGATTTAAACTACCCCAGTCCCATCCAGTAACTACTTGACCATCACAATTATAGTATTGTTCATTTTCAATAGGATCTGAATATGGGTCTGTAGTTCCTAATATATCAACTCCTGGATCATATGCTAGGTTACCATTACAGTATCTATTTTGTCCATATCTTACGTTACATGCACATGCTGAGTTATCATTACATGCATCTTGTGAACTATATATCCAACTATAATTTGCTAAAGCTGGATCTAAAATAGCAACAGGTCTACAACAACTGTGATTTAATTGAGTACCAAACCCTGCAGTGAAATGACTTAATGCAGTAGTTGAGTAAGCAGCAGAACCGAAAGTACCTGTAGTTAATCCTGCTCTAATATCACTTAAAAGAGGTTGTTGATCACCATTATTATTAAAATAATCTATTCCACATACCCAATTCATTCCAGTAATAGTACCACCATCACCATCATCATCACTACCACCAGTACAATCATATTCTACTCCTTCTGAAATTTCACAATCAAACCCATCAAAGAAGAAATAATCTCCCATTTGTTGGTCAGTACAATTCCAGCTTCTTTCTCCGGGACTACCTCCATAACCAGGTTGCATTCCCATAAATTGTGCAAATTCGGAAGGAATTGGTATATCTAAACCTCCATTTATTAATTCTTGAGCACGATCATAACATTGTTGTAATTTATCCATGTTACAAGGGAGAGCTGTAATGTCAAAACATTCACTTGGATATTCACAAGAACCATCATCAACATTAGCATCAGGGTTATAATTTAATGCTGTTTCGTCCATACATCCATATACTACATCAACACATTCAGCTGATGTAGCTAAATTATAAGGGACATTTTCTACTACAGTGTTTGATAGTTCTATTACTTCCCAAACATTTTTTCTAGAATCATCACCTGGTAATATTTGACTAATAGATGTTTGATCTGCATATGTTACATTTGGTTCTGTGGCACCAGCATCAATTATAAAGAAATCTCCTTCAGTAAAGAATAATCCTGGATCAGAAGTATTTGATTCTCCTGATTTTCCATCTATTTGTAAACATTCAAATTCTGCTTCTTCGGTACCATTACATAATCGAGCCCAAACGTAAGTACAATTATAACAATTTTGTTCACATTGAGTTAAATTACTATAGGTTCCTTCTCCCATAATATTTACACCACATCCATAAGTTTCACCTAATTCTTCATCTGTATTGTACCATGTATTGCAGTCATAATTTGCTTCATATTCACATGGAAAATCTGGATGTACAGTAACTCCTGCTGCTCCAACAACACTTTCCATTATAATTCCATCACTACACATGTCTTCATTTCCTTCAATATTACAGAAGTAGTTTAAAGCATTTGGATCTTCACATCCAAAAATTTCACAACTACCATCATCTGTTGTTGCATATGGGTTCCAGTTAAGAATTTCTACTGCAGTAGCTTCTCCATCATTTATAGATGAATTTTGGTAATAATATAATTCACTTCCATTTCCATCACCATTCCAATCTGCTAAACATGATGGAGCGTCTAACCCATCACATGAACCAGGATTATCTACAGCATAGTCAATTAAACCTGTTGTGCTGTTAAATACACTTCCATCTATAAAGGTTCCTAATGTTGTGTCAAGGGTACTAAATGCACTACAATCTGTAGTATTACAATCAGTTATTTCATTTCCATCACAAAAACCAGGTCCACAATTACATAATTCTGCTCCTATTGTTGAAGGACCATTATCAGTGTCAATTACAGTATCATCTAAACAAATATAATTACCCCACATACTTGGAGTGCTTTCACCTACTCCTGATACTCCTCCTTGATCAAAACATTCATTTTCTAATATACACATTTCAATGTTAGAAGTATTAGCATCTGGATTATAAGAATCTTGAAATGCAGGATTCATACATCCTTCAATTACATCTTCACATGAACCATCATCTTGTGCATTTGCTACTGAAACATAATTGTATGCTTCTTCATCTGTACAAGCAGGATAATATTTACAACAACATCCATTTGGATTATAACCTTCTGCTGTTGGGTCTGTGGTTTGTTGCATTATACCATCAGGTCCTTCTACACATTCCTCACCAAAAGTTTCATCACAAATTTGTTCATATTCATCACTATAATTAAGTGCTGCTCCGTTTATTCCTGTTCCTACTCCTGTTGTAAAGGGTCCAATATCTCCCCAAGTTTGAGTTCCTCCTGAATCCATACATCCTATTGCTACATAATTACAACTAGCAGGTACCCATTGGCCAAAATTTTCATCTGTATATTCATCACATAGTCCAGGATCTGCTTGTAAAGTTGCTAAATCTACATTACAAGGATCAGTAGTGCCTGTAAGAACACATAATTCTGGGTATTCAAAACAAACCCAGTTAGTAGGATAATTATAATTTACACTTACTGCTTGAGGATCATACATACAATATTCAAAAACACAAGTACTTGGAGTGAGTTCTTCTTCATTTAATTCATTGTAAGCTCCTGAATTATCAAGAGGATTTGTACATCCATATATGGTAACATTTTGAGGGCAACAATTAAACCATACACTTTGGTTAGTAGCAACAGTTCCGTCAGTAGTTCCAACTCCTTGAGACATCCAATTAATTCCAAAAGGAGATTTTGCCATTACTTGAGCAAACCCACACCAACCATAAGCTTCTGTATCCTCAGTTGTTGCATCCCCTACAATACTTAAATCAAAACCCTGTTGTGTTTGTCCTTCATAATTAGCAGCAAGAAATTCTGCTAAATTAGAACAATCTGGATTCCAATTAACTACTTCAGGTTCTGGGGGTTCGTCTTCACATATGTCTTGTTGGTTGTTTACAACGTAACCTAATTCTACTAAATTATCAGGATTAAATGTTAATTCATCAACATAATTATCATAAGTTGAATTATCTATATCACCATCTCCAGGACCACAAGCCTCTATTTCACATAAAGCAGGGTCATTTACAACAGTATAGGAAGTATAATTACCTTCTTCTATTACATAAGTAGTAGTTAAAGTATTACCTATACCATCTACTATACCTAATAAGTTTGTATTTGCACAAACTTCAACTATACAACCTTCCTCTCCCTCTTGTATTGCGGGCATCCCATCATAATTAGATATATATGTTTCATCTTCATAATTAGATGATATTATACCCGCATTAGGCATTTCAAAATCCCATTCATTACCATTAGTATCTACATAACCTGCTCCCATTTGGGTAGGAAATTCTTGTTGAGTAACTCCATCAGGTAATGTTATAATTATATATGAATTAAGGCACGGATATTCAAATAAACACGAACCATCATCAGTAAACCAATTTTGAGATTCATCTCCTATAATAGGATCAAATACATCTGATGTAATTATAGTTACATTATTTGCAGGTGGTTGAGTTCCTGAAGCTCCACATCCTTGAAATTCACAACAATGATACCAAGGAGTAGTACCACTAGGTTCACCACCAGGAGTCATTATACCTGATGTTTCAGGATCTTGACATCCTGCAGCTGAAGGATCATAATTTGTAGCTCCTGGATGAGCACATCCAAAAACACTACATCCTGCATTACCACTATAATCTCCTTCATAACTGTCGGGAACAGTTCCATCACCTGGTACCCAAGTTGGGTTATCACAAGCACCACCACCAAATAAAGGTAAATCACATTCTAACCCATTAGGCATACCCCACATATGGATTGCAGCTGTATTAAGATCATCAAATGTAAATTGATAACCTTCTGGGAAAGTTGGATAAGTACTACCCCCCTGTGGGTCTCCTCCTTCAACCCCCTCATCAGGATGATAACAGTAAGAGGTTCCACTTTCCATTAATTGAGTACCACCATTTCCCCCTTGGAATTCTATATTACTAATCATATTTCCCAAATAGGGATTATTTGAAGAACAACATATAAAACCATCATTTATTTCAATAGAATGATCACAATTACCAGATTCATATATAGTTAATTCACCATAAGAAGGACAGTTAGGAAAACAAGGACATTCACCATCTAGCTGTGCTTGGGTGTCCATAGTTAAATCAGCAAATTCATCAGGAGTAATACCAGTTACAGAATCATAAGTACTACTTAAATCTGCATTACCAGTAGTTTTAGGGGGGTTTAAAGTATTACTAATATTTTGTTCGTTTAATATCGCATTTTTTAAATTAATTTTTTGCCATTTAATTAATAAAGGATGAAATTTTGTACGAGGACCTTCTAAAACTTCACTAAGAGTTTTATGATTTCTTTTTTGTTTTACTAGATAAGTATGAAGATCTTTTGCGTGTTTTCGCCTTTTTTCTTCTATAGTTTTAGGTTTATTTGTATTAATTACTTCTTTTAAAGTTTGAAGTATTAATTTTTTTATATCTTTTATTTTCATTTTATTTTATGACATTACTATTATACATATTTAGTGAGTCCAATTAACTGATTTACTGGTGCAAATAATCCTGTTAGTTTATAGGTCTTACCATTATATACAAAAACTATACCTTCAGAAGGTACTAATTTATCAAATCCCCCTATATCTTCTATTCTTTTAAGTTGATGTTCTAGTTTTTTTAATACTTCTAAATCTCCTGATTCCTCTACTTGTTTTTGTACTGTTTGAATATCTTTTCTTAATTCTTGAACACTTTCATCTGGGTTAGCTGCTAAAAATCCATCAATATTAGCTAAAACATCTGCTCCTAATTCTAAAAATATTTTTTCAAAATGGTAAACATTTTCTTTATTTTGTTGTTTAAAATCATTTTTATCATATTCTATAGCTTTTTGTCTAGTTTCTTCATCTGATATATTTCTTAATCTAAACCCTTTTTCAAAATAAGCCCATCTTTTTACTAAAGCTTCTTTTTCTTCTTCTGTAGTGTTAGGGAAATATTCATCAATATTAGCTTCCCACCATTTTTGGTGAAACATTATTACTTTATCATCATCATTTAGATCAAATTCTTGTTGTAACTTAGTTACTTGTTCTATATAATATGATTCTTTTTCATCAAAATCAGGTAATTCTTGAGTTTTAACAATTTTAGGAGGAATAATTTCAAAAGTATCTTGGGTTCGAGAATTTACATCTTGTGTAATGCTTTTTAAACTATCTGGTACACCATAAGATTCAACTTTACTAGCTGATTCTAAATTAAATTCATCTAAACCATGAAACTGTAAGTATGCTTGAGGACCATATGTTATAACATTTTTAGTTTGGGGGTAAATAATTTCCATATTTAAAAATCTAGTACCATTTTGAAATACATCATTTAAAGTATCTTCATCTAATTCTTTTAAAGCATTTTCTAAATCTTTCATAGAATTTACAAAAGCATCCTTTATATCTCCTCTACCCTCAAATTTTGCAGCTACAGCATCTATATCCATAGGTTCTCTAATAGTAGCTTTATTTCTTGCTGCTCCTACTTTTCCACCTTTATATGTTACTGCTATGTTTTGACCATCTGTTTTTTCAGTAACTGCTTCTTCTATATCTAAATTACCTTGTAAAGATAATTTAATTAACTCTTTCATTTCTCCAAAAGTTAAAGCTCTATCATCAAAAGGGTGGTTCATATGTCCTGCAGCTCCTCCTTCTTTTAAAATTTGTTCTTTAATTATTTTTTTCCACCATCTTTTAGTAAATACATTTTCTTCCATTTTATTTTCTATATCCCATACTTTTATTGTTTTATCTCCTCTAAGTAAAGAGGATATAAACCTTGCCATTCCCCAAACTACTTCACCATTAACCATAATTGAGGGTTTTGCTGTATCTCCTGAAAATTCATTAGCATATTTAAAATACCTATCTGGATTAGGATCATATACTTTTCCTGGTTTGACGTTTAAACCCCAATCTGTATTTATTTTATCTATTACTTCTTTTGGTGTTCTCTCTATCGCTTCCATATTTTCTTCTTTACCTAATAATTCAGATAAAGAAATATTATATGGTTTATTTTTAACTAAATACCACCCTTTAAGTTCATCTATATCCTCTTGACTTCCATTAGGCCTTTCATCAATAATTTCTCTTTGTAAATCTTCAGGAAATCTATTTAATATTTCTAAATATTCTTCATTATATCCTCCTTTCCTTTTTTCAAGGTTAATATCTGACATTTTAGATTCATTTATTTTTTGATTTTCTAAAAAATGTCTAGGTTGTTCTAATTCAGGTTGTAATCTATAATCTGCTGTTAATTCTTCTCCTTTTTGAATAGGCTGTATAGTTACTAAATATCTTGTATTATTATGTAATAAATTTTCACAGTTAGGAGTATCTGAATGGTTATAAGATTTTCCTAATTCATAAAAATTATAATCTCTTCCTCCTTTTCCTATACCATTAGGCATATCGTGTAATTTACCCATAACAGTACCTGCAGAATAATCATTATCCGCAAAAGCACCTATACCCTGAATATCACTATTATCAATATAATACTTATTTTCATAAACATAAATTTCTCCTGTGCCTGCTTGTACTTCATGTAATTTTCTTTTAAGAGTACCTTTTATAAAATCAGGAACAGGGGCGTATCTATTTCCTTGTTTATCAGTATATTTTTTTAAACGTTTTAAATTTTTAGCATGTTTTTTCTTTTCAGGTTCAGTCATCATTCCCATCATCATTTCATCAACATTTTCTTCATCTTCAATTTTTGGAGGATCTTGTATATCAAATTCTATATTAGAATATTTTTGACTTAAAACATTTACTGCTTCTCTATTTTCATCTGCATCATCTATAAAAATAACTTTTTTAGTTGTTTCTTTTATACGTTTTTCTATCCAATTTGCTTTATCTTGTCCTGTTACTGCTCCATCAATTTCTAAACCTAAGGGAACTACATAAGCCCATATACCTTGTTCTTTGAGAAATTGTGTAACAGGAAGACCTACAGATCTTGCTGTTAATATTGTTACTTTTGCGTTTGGGTTTTTTAAAGAATCTAATAATTTTTGAAATACTGGATTATTTAATGTAGCATCTCCTATAAGTTTTTTAAAAGCATCAAAATTATAATCTATTACAATTCCTTCATCATATTCATTTTCTAATTCTTCTTTTGTTTTTTCAAATTTTACTGATGTAGTTTCACCTGACTCTATTACTTCTCCTTCAGGAGATTTTACCTCATAAGGTATTGGAGTTTCTGCTCGTGCTATTGTTTCATCAAAATCATATATATGCATTTCTGATTCTCCACCTCTAGTTTCATAAGTTAAAGGTTTTGATTGTCTTGGAGTTCTTAAATATTTATTTAAAGGAATATCATCTTTAGGACCAGGAACATTACTTTTAGCAAAATCATAGTATTTATTTCTAGGATCATAAAAATCTTCTTTAAGATTACTTGTTACTATATCCCAAGCTTTATTTTTATCTATATGGTCTGGTAAATATTTTTGGAATGATTCTTTATCATCATTATTAATAAAACCTCTCATTTCAGTACCTGAAACTCCTCCTGCTTGAGGTGGTACTAATACAGTTTCAAATTCTATATTTTTAGGTTCTGCAAATTTACCTATATTATTAAATCTTTGATCATTTATATCTTTTTCACCCATTCCTAGATAAACAGTAGAATCTTCAGGTGCTTCCTGTTCTATATAATCATAAACATCTCTTACAGGTGAATTTGAATCTGAAGCCTTTACAATAATACTATCATCATCTTGAGTATATAAATCCCATAATGCAAGAGACATTTCTCTTGTAATATTATCTCTTTCTTTAGAACCTACTCTTACTAATACAGTATCTGCATCAGTATTTGCAACTAACCATTTAGCCATATTATAATGACCAGCGTGAGGGGGTTTAAATCCTCCAGGTAAAAGCGCAATTTTAGACATTTAAACGTAGTTTTTATTATAAATATAAAAAATTACAATAAGGCCATTCTTTTTTTCATTAAACTTGAAGTAGTAAGTTCTGTAGCTTTATGTAATAATTTTGTGAATTTTGTGAATCCTAATTCATTAGGATCTTTACCTTGCATTTCTATAAAATAAACACGTTTTCCATAACCAATAAAGGTTTCAGCATGTTTAAGAGCATCTTTTAAAGCATCATCATCTAATGCAAGGTATATTTTTTTTACATTACTTTTAATAATTTTTTTCATTAATGATGGAGATATTTTTTTCCCAAATAAAGGAATTGCATTACGCTTAATTGTCATTGCATCGAATGCTCCTTCACATAAAATTAACGGTAAATCCCAATTTATATACATTTCAAAACCAACTATGTCCTTCGTCGTGGGAGCTAATTTATGTTTAATATACGCGTTTTTATCAAATGAACGACCAACATAATAATTAACCATACCATTTGCATCATATGAAGGGATTACTACCATATTTTTTAAGTCACCTTGTTCACTGTAATGTATATTATATTTAACTATGTCTTGTTGTGATATACCTCTTTGATCTAAATAATGCAAAGCATGTCTTGATAATACTGCAGATGAAGAAATTAAAGGTTGTACACCTTCGGGTAAATTAAAGGTTGATTCTTGTTTTTTAACAAATTTTTGTTTAAAATTATATTGACTATCTATTTCTTTTAAAGTCGAATAATAAGATGTAGAAGCTTTAGCTTTTTTAAGTAATTGATAAGCTCTATTTCCCTTAAAATTACATACCCAACATTGAAATTGTTGTGTGATTAAATTAAATGTAAGTTTTTTTTTATGGTGATTACAACTAGGACAATGAAATACAGCAGAATTATCTCCTCTAGCTCCTCTAACTGGCCTACTTCTACCTAATATAGATTCTAATAACTGTTTTAGTAACTCTTCTTTCATTTAAAGTCTCTATCAAAAAACTTACCTAATATATTATCATTAAGATATCCTTTATCTTCTAATACTCCTAACATAAATTGCCATTTACATTCTAAATATGTAAGTTCTTTTTTATTATAAGCCACTTCTAAGATTTCTCTTTTTAAATCTTCATTATTTGCTTCTTTAATAAAACCATGAGAACCATAGTATTTTTTCCAATCACTTTCTTTTTTTACTTGTTTGTAAATAGGAGGCCTACCTTTACCTTCCCAAAGTGCTTTTTCTTTTTTACCTAATTTTTTCTTTAAATTATAAATTAAAGATTTTTTACCAATATACTTTTTATTTGTTGGTAAATGAGTTGTTTTATAAATAAAACCAAAAGTACCCTTAGGTAAATCTATGATTTCATTTATTATTTTATTTTTAAAAGTCCATTCCATAGTATATGTGTAAAAAAAAGACCCTGGAAAACCAAGGTCTTTTTACTAGAAATAAAATTGTTAAATATCTTACTACAGATCTCCAAACGCTGAAGCAGTGTCTGTTGACATTGCAAATCCCTTAACGTGGTAATTAGTTAAAGTTGTTGCTGTAAATGTAATATCAAAACATTCTGGGTTGGTTAATGTTAATTTATCATCGTCTGATCCAGGTTTTACCATTACATAACCAGAAGCGTCAGTTGCGTCTGTGTCAAAATCTAGAAGCATTCCTGTGAATGTAATTGCATCTGCTGATGGTGCTACAAAAAGTATATCATCTGCATCTGCTACAATACCACTCCATACCATGTTATATGTTTGGCCTAAAAATGTAGGAATTGGTAGTACATATTCATCATTAGATGTTGCTACAGAAGGAATAAGATGCATCTTTCCTGCGTCTGCAACTAAAAGAGTTACAGATGCTGCTGGAGTCAATGTTTTTGGTACTGAATTAAAGCCTCCATTAACCCTAAGAGATCCTGTTACACTTGTTAATCCTCCAAAATGATTAGAGCCTGTGTAAAAATTAGCGTGATCTGTATGAAGTAACGGAAAACTATCTATTACATCTGCAAAATTTGATTCTGTAGGTTCATCTCCTGCATTGAAGTAGCCTTTTAATGTTGTTGCGTTTTGTGTTGCCATAATTTATTTCTTTTATTTATTTTTTATTTCTATTTTATTTTTTAACTAAATGCTGCTGAGGTGTCATCTGCTGATACTACATAACCCCACACATACATTATAGATGTACTGTAAGATATCATGTTTATTTCAAACGATCTTGCAAGATTTATTGTAAGTGTTACATGTGAACTACCATTTGCATGTACTGTAGCGTTACCATCTGATTCTGTAACTTCAATACGAGCCATGTTTCCTTTATATTTTGCTGTTGTAACAGTAAATATGTGATCTTGTGCCTCTGTAGCCCCACCTGCATAAACAAATTTATACCACTCTCCTGCTGCTGCTGGTGCTTCTATAGTATAGGTTGTATTTGAACCTACATCACTTGCAAAAAGGGTTCTACCTTGATAAGTTGCTTTTGTTAAAGTTGCATCTGATGTTGGTAAATCTACAGGTGCTGGTAATACACTGTCTACTAAATGACCGAATTCAGCCTCTGAAGGTTGATCTCCTGTTTGGAAAAAAGCGGCTAATTCTGAGTTTAATTTTACTGCCATGTTTTTTAAAATTTATTTTTTATTATTATAACTTTTTATTTCTCTATTATACATATATGTTTTTTAAAAAAAACGCAAAGTTAAGTATCCCACCTTAAAACAAATGTAGTATCTGTTTCATTTGAAGATTTTATAGGTTGGCTTAATTTACCTATTATTAGTAATTCATTATCATCATTATAAAGTCCTACAGAAGTAATATGGGGTCTAAATAATGAACTTGTTGTAAAATCTGCTAATTGATGATTAGTTGTTGATTTTAATTTTCTTGCTGATAAGTTTGTTGTATCATTAAATTCATGTTCTTGTACTGTACATTGGTATTCGTTTTCATAAATTAAATGGGTTCCTTGAAATTGTAATGTATTAATACCATTTGATATAAAGTTATTTACTTCAAAAGTTACATTAGAAGGATTATCTCCTATAGTCATTTCTCCAATTCCTACTGAGTTTAAAGCAGTATGGTAAGTGGGATGAGTTATTGTTGCAAATCCATTTTTAGAAAATAAATTGCCTATATAAGGAGAAGCATTTATACTTTCTGATATATTAACTATTGTTGTAGCATTATAAGCTCTACTCCATATGTTGATATTATTTAAATCTCCATTAAAATGTCTATGAAATGTTTGTGTATTATTTACATAATTTTGAACAACAAATCCCCCTTCTATAACTGAACTTCCAATTCCCCCACTTTGATCAATAGTTAAATTACCCCCACTTGTTCCTATATAAAGATTAGATGTATTTCTAGTTTGATCTTTAAAGGATATAGTAGTAGAATCTGCTAAAGTTCCATTTTTATAAAGTTGCATAATAGAACCTGAATTTTGACATAATATATGTACAGGTTGAAAGTTATTACCATATACCCCTGTTATTTTAGTCGTAGTAGATTTAACTTCATTTCCATCTGATATATTAAAAAATAAGGAACTACTTTGCATATATATTTCATAAGGAAACTGTATTTCAGAATTTGCTTCTAAAGGATTTTGGCTAGTTTCAATATTCCACGTTGGATGGATTGTTTTTATTCTACTTTTAGATAAAATATATCTTTTTTTATTATCAACTAAATATTGGTTATAATTTTCTATAACAAATCCATTTTCTATTTGTCCACCAAATTCTATACCATCAGAAGTTGTTTTAATTCCTCTTGGTTTTATCCAAAATGATATTGAAAAGTCTTCATCTCCATTAAAATTAAATTTTTCAGCATGAGAAGATGAAATTAATGAACCAGATGCTCCATTAAAATTTATCTTTGGAAATTTATGTGATATAGATCCTAAAGAAGATGTATTGAAAGTTACATTAGTATAGTTTATGCTATTTTTAAAAAAACTATCATCATAATCTTTAGGATAAAATCCTATAGGAAGTTTAGAAAAACTTGAGTATGTTGTAGAAAAATTAGGTATTCTTGTTCCTCTTCTATAAAAATGTTTTTCATAATTAAAGGGAGAAGTAGTTAAGTCTGATAATGATACTACAGCATACCCTCCATAAACTCCTAAATCATATTTTTCAAATCCTTTTATAGGATCTAACCTAAATACGTTTTCATTTATATTACTTGGATAACTACCTGTATCAGATCCACTAATCATTAAATTACCATATCTATCATCTATAATATTAAAAGTACTTGAAGATAAATAAAAAGAACCTGGTTTTATTTCATTACCATATAACCCCATAGGAATAGAAAGTATATTTACTTTTTCATATAGATTTCTAGGTTGTTTTATAAACTCTATAGGTCCTAATTTATCATGAAGTTGAGTAAAATAGTTTCTATAATATAATTTATCTATTTGATTATATTTAATTGTATTAGCGTTAATGTCAGCTGAAGCACTTCCACTACTATAAATGTCTATAGATTCAGATGTAAATCGTGCACTGTAAAAAGAAGCTGAATTTGATAAAGCTGTAGACGAATTAAAGTCATACTGTTTATGAGCGTTAAATGGTATTAGTGCTATATCTTGAGCCGTAAATTGTTTATAGACTGTTGCCATTCAAATAACATTTTAGTAGTCTAATTTAACTCTTATAAGTGCCTCTTTTGTAAAATCTTTAGCGACTGGTTGACTTAATTTTGCAACAGCAACTAATTCTGCTGCATTGTTATATAGACCAACAGTAGTTATAAATACTTTGGGATTATATTGCATAGTACTGTGTAATATTCTGTTGTCATCATCTGTAAATGATTCATTATTAGTGTAGTTAAATTCTGAGTTTCTTGCTCTAACAAAATAAAATTTACTATTTATTTGTTCTTCTGTATCTACTATAAAAGTACCTCCTGTTACTATTGCATCGAAGAATTTTTGATGTGGTTTATCATAAACAGTTTGATTACCATTGTTAAAATGGTTTGCAGTACCTACTCCTGATCCATCATTATCAGTTCCAAAAGAACGACTAACAGCATCTCCATTTATTACTATAAGACCAGCATTTGGGTAAAAATAACCATAACAAGAAGAACTACCATTAGAACCTATAACTAATTGATTAGAGTTAGAACCACTCATAGTTCCTCCAGAACCTGATACTAAGTTATAATAACCACCTAATTCAGTACCTACATAATTAGGGTTAGTAACTGTAGCTCCACGAGAAACACTATCATCTGTTAAATGAATTGTACCTCCCCAATCACTACCTCCACTACTACCAGTTCCATGCATTCCTGAATGATTTAAATGTAAATTTAAGGATCCAGGAGATAATCTTTGTTTATATCTAGCTCTATTTACATTAATTATGTAAATACTATCTGGTGTGTGGTCTCCAAATTGAAATTTAGAAACTTCATTTTCAAAAACTAAATTTCTATATTGACCATATATTACTCTAGAAGCTCCTACACCAAAAGAACCTGTATCATTTGTAAAATCAGGAGATCCTGATCCTTTATGATTTCCATAAGCTACAGAGAATTGAACTTCAGCATCAACTGAACTTGTTATTGCATTATATACGTCAATATAAAATAAACCTGAACTTGTAGGTGAAGTCATCCCATCATCTCCCCCTTGGGCTGAAGCAGTATAACTTGTTAATACGTTTATATCATTAGTGTTGTTTGACCAAGTTGATGTTATTAAGGTTTGAGGGCCTAAATCTACTACGTCTGTGGCCTGGTTAAAGGGTGATAAACTCATTTGTTCTTTTTATTTATGTTTTATTTACTACTACTTGAAGGGTTTTTCTTGCTCCTGTTGTCATACCTTCAATAATTAAAGTTGTTGTTAACGAAGTTGTTGATGTTGGGAATAAAGCATCATCATCTGTTGCAATTAATTCAACTGAAACTCCTGTTACATGTTCTGCTATAGCTTCTACACCACCATAAGTACTTAATTCTCCAGGAGTTCCTTGATCTTGAGGGGTTATCATAGAAGATAAATAATTAAAATTAACTATTGTAAATTTATACCCTCCACTTTCTGCACCTGCTGCTGTTGTAGCATTAGTCATATTATGAGTTGTAGGAGCAAATGACACACCAGCACTTCCTTTTGTTAAAGTAATAGTATCGTTAGTAACTCCTGGTACTGTAATGAAAGGTAATAATGATTTTCCTCTAGCTAAAGTAATTAATTGTGATTTCATCATATTACTTCCATCAGGAATAGCTTCAATTAAAGGCATGTTTTCAATAGCTTCTGAAGCGTATTGAGTTCCGTTAGGGTGATTTTCATTAAATAGAGTATAATCTATTTCATCATCACCTAAAGCAAATTGAGTAATCTTAAAACTACCATCATTACGTGATAATAGTTCACGTCCTCGTTTTGTTAAAATAGCATCTACTGTGATGCTGCTGTTGTCTAAATATCCCATTGTTTTGTTATTTTGTTATAAATATAAGTCTTTTTAAGAAATAATAATTTTTATCCATCATTTGTTGATTGTACTTGTGCATTTGGTGAAGAATCTAATATTCCCGCTTGTTGTAAATAAAAATTTATATTATTTTTTATTTGAGGGTGGGCATATTCTGGAATAAGTACTAATCCTTTAACCCCTATACCATTAAATAATTCTTCACTTTTATTTAAATTTGATATTAATGTATGATCTTTATCTAGCCATGATAATTCATAAGTAAAAGAACCAGAATAATAATTACTAGCTGACATAAAAGTTTCTATAGAATCAGCATAATTACTTGTATTACTTGCTGAATTAAAACCAATGTATCCAATTTGTCCTAATGCTCCTCCTTGAACATATACTTCTGCATTTTCTACTTGGTCTATACTTAAACCATATTGAAGTTGTTTACTTGTATCTATAGGTAATTGTTCACCTATTGCTACACACCCTCCACCAATTTCAGCTGAAGAAGTTATAAATCCAACATTCCAATTATCTTCAAAAGTATGGGCTTTAGGTATAAACCTATCATCATTTTTTCCCTTTAATCTTATTTCATGATTTCTTGGTAAGTAATTATTACATATACCTCCTACATCTAAATCATCTTGGTTTGCATCTATTTCAAAAGTACTTATACTTCTTTCATCATTTTTACTTCCGGAACCTAAACCTAAAGCTTGACCTCTAAGATCTTCTTCAGATAAACTAAAATCTTTAGTACCTTGAAAAAATGTGATATGCAGTTCTGTTTTTTCTTGTTCTGATAATAGAGGATCTGTATTATTATTTTTTAAGAATTTTAAAGAATTTAATCCTATAAATCTACTTGCTGAACCTAATCCTGAAGTTTTAAAAATATCTCCTAAATCTTCTCCTTGTGGTTGAGGAGGTTCATTTATAAGACCAAAACTACCACTATAATATTGGGTAGTAAATTTATTTTGTATAATTGAAGAAGACATAAATGAGGGACCTATATTTTCTCTTTGTAAATGATGACCAAGTTGGTTTGTACTGTTAAGGGGAGTTCCTAATGTAGGGTGAGTACCTGAACCTTCTTTTAATGATATTAAACCATATGTAAATCTTACAAAATCTCCATTAGCTTCTTGTGGGACTCCTCCTTGAGGGGTTCCATCTATAACTGTATTTTTTTGAGTTGTTCCTTGTTTATATAAAAACATTGAATTATCTTCAGTAAATTGAGGTGCTGAAGGAGCATATTCAAAATCAAAAGCTTTTAATAAAAAACCTTTATTCATTTTAACTTTATATTGATTTGGTCCCTTTAAATTATGAGATATAGATTCATCTATTATTTTAACTGTAAAGCTACCCCCTGTAGGGAAGTCAGATGTCACAAACCCATGAAAAGCTTCATAGGGTTCTGATGATTTTTCTAATAATTGAGTTGCATCAGTGTTAGGATTAATAAGTAATATTTGATTTATATTAATGTAAGAATGATCTTTAATAGTAGCAAATTGGGGATCTTCTTCACCTCCAACAACTGTATCTGCTATATAAATAGCTGTTGTTTCATTTTTTATAATAGGACTCAATCCTCCAGGATGTATACTATCTCCTTTCCATTGTTGTCTTCCAGAATATGATCCTATTGCAAAAGTTCCTGGATTACCTGTTGCTTCTGGTTGAGTAGAAAGCCCTATACTTAGCAAATATCCTCCTACAGTAAATGTAGTTATACCACCTGCTCCCCCTCCTATTACCATTGAACCAACTCCTGGATTATAATTTGTCATTTCATTTCCTACTACAGAAGCACATCCAATACCACATGAAATTCCAAATTCAGGTTCTGTGTAGTGGTTGATTTTTTTAGCAAAAAGTTTGCTTCCTTCATATCTTGGATATTTCCAGGGAGCTTGATCTACTAATGCATCATCAAATTCTGCATTAAATAGTCTATCTGCTAAGCTTCTTGAGGGTTGATAAAACGATTGTATAAACATATTTTATATTTTATAATAATTATAGTTATCCTAAAACAACAGATGAACCTTGGGTTTCATAAGTGTGATATTTAAAGTATTTTTTAGATTTTCTTCCTGTTTGAACATTTCCTAATAATACATTTGATTTATGTGTTCTATAGTTCCAATTTAATATTGGTAAAACAGTATAAGATCCTATTAAAAATGTACTTCCTATAGCAGCTGTTCCTACACCAAAAAATCCACTAGGCAAAGGAGTAGCATATGAAGTGATTGTTTCGGTTCCTGGTCCTCCTGATACTGTTGAATCTAATGTAATTTCAACATCACCTGTAACTAAAAAACCATTTTGTATACCTGAAAATCCTACTCCTGAGGGGTTACCTCCTCCCTGGTTGTAATATGATCCTATTATAAATGTTCCAAAATTTCCTCCTGAAAATTGATAGTCTTCTACTATAAATCCATCTTGTATAGTAGAAAATCCTACTCCTTTACTAGGTCCTATAGTTGCAGCTCCTATCCCATAATTAAATCCTCCTTGTCCTAAACCACTTACTTTTTGAACAAAAGGTTTTATGGGAGCTTGACATGCTTGACCATTGTTTGAATGAAGAGCTCCCCATTGGTTATATTTTCTTCTAAAAGGATCTAAATATTCATCATATATTTCTATAGTTGTATTAGCTCCTCTTTCTAGTCTTTCACTTGTTTTACTAGAAGTTGTAAAAAGTAAATTATTATAACTAACAACATAACTGCCTGGTTCCCATTTACCCATTGAAGCTGAAGCACATCCTGGTTGCATTGGGAACATATTACACCCAAAACCTCTTTTAGTTTGTTGAGAAGAAGTAGCAAATGAATATAATAAACTTCCTGAGTAATAAGTTCCTATTTGTAATTCAAAAGTTTGATGAGATCCTGTAGTCATTGTTTGACCATCACTTCTTATAGGAACTTCTCTAGCTATTTTGTTTCTTTCAAGATATGTAGGTTCTATTAATAATCCTGTTTTTGTATTAGCTTTAAATGGAACAAATTGCTCTATTATCTTAAATAAGGTATGGTCAAATTCTTGTATAGTCCTAATGTAGTCCCAATAATTATATTTATTTCTAAGCTTTTTAATGTAATATTCTTGAATGTCTTTTAAATCTTCATAAATAGAAGCAGTTTGAGCTGAGGGTAAAGGACTACCTATATAATCATCTAATCTAAAACTTCCTAAAGAATATAATATATCTTCATTCATTTCAAATGTAGGTGAAAAGTGTACTCCTAAATCTTCATAATCTGGAGGTTGTCTATCTAATGTAGAAGTTTCAGCAGATTTATCTACCATTAATACATTATCTGAATTAATAGTTCCATCGTCTATTCTAACTTTTTCACTTGTCATTGAAGCTCCCACGGTATCAGGAGTAGGTAAATGGTGGGTTTCTATTGCTTCTTCCCATTCTTCAGAAGAAGCTACTCTATTAGATAAAACTCTTCTATCATAATCTTCTATTATAAATCCACTTTCAATACTAGAATAACTTACACCTGCAAATTCCATGTAGTTTGATTCTATGTGAGGGTGGAAACTTCCACTATCTTGTTGATCGTTTGATCCTAAAGGTAATCTTAAAACTGCTTCATTATATGATGAAGATACAGTATTACCTGAATACATAAAAGGTTCAAGAGCATGTTTTTTAAGAGTTTCATGAGATAACATTTCATAAACTCCTTTTGTGTGATAATGAACTTTGACTTCTTGAATAGATCCTGAAAAGGGTTTTCCATCTTGATCAATGTCTCCAAAAGAAGGATTAGTATTAGCTTCTACTCCTCCTATATACATAAAATCAGAACCAGAACTATTTGTACCATCATAGTAAGGATCTCCCCAACTCCATATTCTTTCACTTTCTGATTCTGCAAGGCTTGAAGTGTAAAAAGTAACATGCTTTAACCAATTAGCTTGATATGCTCCAAAATGTATTCTATCATCACTACCTGAAGTAGCAGGTGTTCCTATAAATATATTCCAAAATTCTCCATTAAAAATAGGAAAATAAGGAGTGTTAGCCATACTACAACCATCATAATAAAGATGTAACTGTCCGTATTGAACATAATCACCTGATTCTGAAACATCTCCTGATGTTTTGTGTTGTAGAAATAAAAAAGGCTTATTATAATCTTTATTTCCTGAACTATTACTACCTGATAGACTAAAAAGATGTTGGTTTGAGTGAGTACTTAGTCTTTTAGGTTTAATTCTAAATTCAACTGTTTTTGCAGATGAGGATAAAGCTAAAGCTTCTTCTGTACACCAACGTGTTTTTATAAAATATCCCGTATCTTCATGTGCATATCCTTTTAAAGCTAATCCTGATTTGTCATAACTAAAAGTTTTATAAGTACCAGCTGTGTTTAGATCTTTTAAAGGACCACTTAATAAAGTATTTCCTCCATACTCTTTTGTATGTAAAATAGTTGAAGGAACTCCATAACAATTCATTAAAGCTCTTAAGCCTCTTTCTGTTCCTTTTGTTTTTAAAAGATAAGGTGAATTGTTATATAGTCTTTTCCAAATTTCTCTTGTTATTTCTCCTTTAGGTATTGAACCTTCATTAGAAGCTGTAACAAAATTTGAAACTCCAAAAGGAGCATTATAAAACTCATTGCCTAACCCTCCTATAATATATTCACCTATTACTAAGTTTCCTACTGTATGGTCCTGTAAGCCTTCACCTAAAATATATTCTATTAAATTTGAATTTTCAAATTGATCAAATGTATCTAATCCTAAACTTTGTAATTGATAATAAACTAAATGTTTTGAAATACCAAACTTATTATCTAAATTATTAATTTCGGATATATGTTTAATATGAGTCCATACTAAATCAAAATGGTGACCTATTAAATTTACAAATTCAACATATGTTTTATTATTTTCGTTATCTAATATATGTTGAGGAATTAATTTATCTAGATTATTATTATTTTTTCTATCATAAAGAGATGCGGATAACATTTGACCAGTGTAGTCTGGAGTATCTCCAACAGCATCACCTAACCAATCTGTAGCTTCTGAAGAAGTTACTGAATATAATTCATAGGGTTTTGTTCCTGTATATTTAGGCCAAGTATATATGTTAGACCCAGTTGTGTAATATAAAAATTGCTCATAACCATCAAGTTGTTTTATTACATCTCTTTTTTTAGTTTTAATATCTTCTTTAGCATCTATATAAGTGTTAGAAGCTGTTAATGATCCTGTTATTAATAAAATTTCTGCTAGTTTTTTATCATGTAATTCTATTTGTTCTACTTTATATTTAAAAGTTTTAAGACGTTTAGTAGCACTACTAAAATGTACAAAATTTTCAAAATGATAAAATCTATCTATTTCTTCCATACTTGAAGACACCTCTCTAACATAATCATATTGTATATTTAAAGTATCTGGGTTTTCTAATTTATTTAGTAAAGCATTATAAGAAGAAGTTACATTGTATTCTAGTATTTCGTTGTAATTTTTTAATTTAGAAGGAATAGAACTTTTTTTTCTTGTATCTATTTGAAAATTAGGACCTCTTAATTCAATAGTACCATCAGGTATATTTTGTCCTCCTAAATCTACTAAAGTAACAATAGGACTTGATATCTCTTCAATTACTTTAAAAGTATTTCCCTTTTTAATATTAGTAGGTAAAGGATCTAATGTTTTTAAAACTAATTCATGTTTTAAAGGACTTTTATTTAACATTAAATTAATAGCAGGATAAATTAACCCACTACCAAAATTTAATGAAAATTCTTTAAAATAAGCCGCACTTTCTATTTCTAATATAAAAGCTAAAATAGCTTCATCAAATAGTTTATTATTAATATCTTCTGCTATTACTTTTATTTCTCTACGAGTAGGAGATATTTCTTTTATAGTAAAAGGAAAATAAGTAGAGTTAAATATTTTATTTCTATTAATATTAAGTTTTACATTATATTTTCCTGAAATATATTTTCTGTCTATTAGTACTTTTTCGGGATCTATATCTATAGAAGATACAAGATTTCCTTCTGCAGTATAATCTAAAAAGTTTGGTTCTGAATATATTAAATCATTACCTGTATTAAGTATATGTAATTCTATATAATCTTCTTCTCTACCAAAAGTAGTTGTTAGAGTTTTTGATGGTAATTCTAATTTTAAAGTATCAGTATAATCTCCCCTTTCCATAGCAGCTGAAGATGTAGCTGTGGTCTCATTCACGTATCCCGTGTTCATGTATGTTGAGTTATATTCAGCCATTATTCATCAGTAGTTATGTTCGTGTTATAAGTATTAATATCATAATTAGAGTCGTATATATCTTCAATAGTTGTTATATCTTTTCCTGTTTTTATGTCATCTAATACATCATTATCTACTCCTATTAAAAAACTTATATCAGATACATCTGTTTTTTTAAGAAAATCTTTTACATTATTATATAATTCACTACCATGTATTTTTCTTTTTTGATTAGATTGTATATAAAATAAGTCTATAGAATCAAGACTATCCCATTCGTTTAAAGGGTTAGGAGTTATAACATTACCATTAGGGATTATAGGGTGAGTTTGTTCAATAGAATCTATTTGAGTTTGTAATTCTCTTATTTGTTGTTCTAAACTTCTTTTTGTAAGAATTCTAGGATTAATCCATTCTTTTATATAATTTAAACTATGGAATGTAAAAAATTCATGAGTTTTTTTTAAAAGTTTATAAAACTCTAAATTATACATTTCAAAAAATTCTTGAATACTTCTTATTTTAAGTGTAAATTCAGTAAATTCTTCATCTAATAAGTCTCTAGCTTTTTTAGATTCATATAATTTTTTCTGTAATTTATATTTACTATTTGACATATTATTTAATTTTAAACTCCCTCTAATATTGTTCCCATTTGACCTAAAGTAAAGTTACTATTTCCTTTATTACTGTTGATCTGTGTTGGAGGGTTAAAAGAAACGGTTCCTGTAATGTAATCATTATGGAGAATGGATTGGTTTTGTATCTGCCATGTATGAATGTCATCTAATGTACCTCCACAACCCCAATGATGATCCATTGAACACATGTATAAATCTATATCTGACCACCACCAGTTTAATTCTTGAGCATATAATCCTGGAAAATATAATCTAGGATTATTTATATGTCTAGGAACATATTGTGGATTACTACTTGGGAGTTCAGCTGGCTGATTATACCCATAAGTGTAAAAAGTTGGTCTAAACCACTGAAATACTCTAGTTTGATAATCATGATATCCTTTAACAGAATCCTTTGAATTGTTTTGTTTTAAATCTACATCTCTTATTCTCCAAAAATCACCATATTCTAAATCATAAAATACAGCATAATCACGGGCTCCATCATTTCTTCTATAACCTCCTACAAATACACTATATGTCCATGGGTTGCTACCTTTTCCTCCTACTTTTAATATAGGTTGGCCATATACTTTAGGCATATAACCCCCTCCACCTCCAATGTCTCCTCTTGCTCCTCTATTATCTCCAGGCCATTTTTTAGATCCATTATCAGAACGATATGATGCTATTGTGTCTGTTCTATAATAGTTAAAAGTAGGATCATTAAATAATTCTTGTAAATCGCTACTATGACCTAAACTTCCATAACACTCGTCTGCTAAGGGACCATAACATCCCCTCTGTATCATTTGAGTTCCATAAGCTGATTTTTTGTAATAATAGTTATTTAAAATATTTAACTGTCCTCCTGGGACATTTGGTTGGGGTTGATATTGATCCATACCATTTAAATGAGCATAATTATAACCAGCTGTAGTTGAAGATAGTGGATTTCCCTCTGTAGAAGTTGAAGGTTCTTTTATACCAACAAAAATATGACTTCCTTCTTTTACATGAGTTATTGATGGGAATTTTCTTCCTGCTCCCCATTCTTCTATATACTCAAATGATTCACCTGCACCCATATTAGGTCTAACTTTAAATTCTACATTTTTAGGCTGGTCATAATGTGCTTGAGATAAAGAATCTTGACCCCCATAAATAAGAGGATCTCTTGAAACTTTTGTACCTATCCAAGTTCCTCCTTTCCATATTTTTGTTGTAATATCTGGACTATATTCATACCCAGGATCTTCATCACTTTCATATACTATTTCACAATGTCCTTGTGTATCTAAATACCAATAACCCTCTCTTCCCCATCCTGTAGCTCCTGCTGCGGGTTGTTCACCTGGTTGAAATTCATACCACCTTTCTACTCCTTTACAATGTAAAGAAAGAGTAAGTGTACTGTATATAGCTGTTTGTTCTTCTTTAGCTATTATGGGGGTAATAGATACGTCTGCTCCTGTTGCTATGTCTTGTCCTTCTTTCATAGACATTATATCTTCTGGTGTACTATATCTAAGAATAGGAGGAGCAAGAGAAATTGGATTTCCTAAAGGGTCTATTGTTTTGTCTCCTATAGCTTTTCTTATTAGTTGTGTCCAAAATTCTTTATTTGATCCTAGTATAGCTCTTCTGTATCCTTGTTGAACAAACCATATTGTAGATTCAGGATCTATAGGGGTGTTAGAGTTTGTATTTCCTTCTTGGATAAAAATTCCATTAGGAAATACAGGGTGGATTTGTAATAGTTCAGGTAAAGTTTTATTTAAATATTCGCTATTTTTTTCTAATAATTCTTGTTCTAAAAATTTAATATCATTATCCAAATTTTCATTTATTTCTGGATAAAGTGCTTCATTACTTTGAACTAATATAAATTCATGAGATTCTTCTCCTTTTTTAGGGATTTCATAAAATAGCTCTTCATATATATCTTTTAAATTATCATCATTAATTTCTTCTTCTGTTAATGCGATTTCTTTAAAATCTCCATCTTGAATTTTTGAAGACTTTTGATTACTAATTATTTTTTTAGAAAATGAAAATTTTTGTTCTGCCATTATCTTACAACTTTAAAGAAATAATCGTTATCATATATTGTAGTTCCCTCATTATGGGTATGTTTAAATAATAATCGATAATACCTTTCTGGTTGTAATCCTTTCATATAAAGTTTAAAAAACATCCCTTTATCATCAGCACTTAATTTCGTATAATCATCAAAGGGAACAATTTCTCTTTCAGTATGTGCATCTCTTATACTATAAAAAGAAGATGTAGTAAAAAACCCTGCATTAAGGTAATTTGAAGTTCCTGAAAATTCTCTTGTTGGGTATTTATCTCTTACATGGAGTCTAAAAATAGTTTCATCATTTTGGTTATATGATTCTTGATTATCATATAAATTTAGAAATATTGATCTACTTATAGGAGTTTTTCCTGCAGGTAAATTATAACTAGAATCATCCCATTTAAAAACTAATTTAGGGGGATATATAGTATGTGTATCTGAAGAAAAATATTGAATTTCTCCAAAACTTGCAGAAGCATTTGCTTCAATACTATCTGGTGATTTTATCAAAAAACCATAATTATTTATTCCTATAGGATAACTTGCACCTGTGTTTAAACTAGCACTAAATTTATGGACTATATTCCTTACATCAAAATTTGTGTCTAAAGAAGCTCCTGGTAAAAATTGTTGAGAAGCTAAAAATTGACTTCCTGTATACCACGTTCCACCCCCTGCTTTTATTGCATAAGTACTGTTTGTACCATCAAATCCTGATGCTGTTATAGATCCTGTTCCTCCTCCATCTCCAAAACTTTGACTAGGCCAAGCTGTAGCAGTAGTAGTATCATCTCTATATTCCCAAGATACTCCATTAGATCCTGTAGGTAAATTTAAGTATTTGCCTGTACCTTCATCCCATGATTGAGATGTAGCATATACATTAATGTTATGAACTGATACTAAATTATTTGCATTTGATGATATTAGTTCTAATTTAACTTCTGATAAAGATGAAGTAAAATTATCATGTCCCATAACTGATAATGCTTCATTAATGTCATCATTATCAAATTGGATTAAAATTCTTGTAGGGTGGTGATGGGGATCTGATGATCCTACTTCTTTTACAAGTTCAAGAACCTCATCATGTCCTGTATTCATTGTAGATCTGTCAGGATGACTGTATATTGTTGCGTCTTTGCTTGGAAATATAAAATAATGTGCCATCTTAATATGTTATTACTCTTCCGTTAATATCTGTGTTAGGGTATTTTAATTCAAAAATACTAGGATCCATTGAGGGATAAATTATTCCATTTTTAGTAGCTTTTTTAAATCCATACCTATACTGTGAATACCCTTGTGCTGTGCCACTTTTATTTAAAAATTCAACACTTTCTACTGTTTGTACTCCCCTTACTGCTCCTATTAAATTTTTTACTTCAGATATAGATATTGGTTGATTTATTTGCCATTTAGATATGTCAAAATAATCTTGTAATTCTGAAATACATTCTAATAATACTTCTTCATTATTATAGTTTTTAAAGGCTGTTATTTCAAAATCAAGACTAAAATTAATAACATAAGCATTTTTAATGTTTATAGCATCTGTTAACATTCTAAATTGTTCTAAATAAGTAGATAAATTTTTCTTAGTAGCTAAATTTAATGTTGATAACTTTTTGTTAGAATCATATCCTAAAGTGAATAAATTAAGAGCTAATGGGTTTGGTATTCTATTAGGTTCTGTAGTTAAGGGGGATGTTTGGTCATCTTGCATGATAAAAGCTTTAGCTACTCTACCAAACTGAGCAGGCATAGATAAAGTTCTAATAATATAGTCATCTCTAGTTACTGTTCTTTGTTGAGTTGAAAACTGAGCCATAGTATTCATTCTTATTTCTTCTATGGTTTCTCCTCCTCCTCCACCTCTTGCTGCTTCTGGATTAGTACTTGTTACAGATCCTCTAACAAAATTCATCATACCCGCATTCATGTTAGGGTTATTAGTAGTTAATAATGTTTCAACACTTGTTATAGTGTTGCTGTTAACATTTGCTCTTAATCCTCCTCCTACAATATATGTTACTGTTAGTGTAGTGTTTGAAGGGGCTTCTCCATAAGCTCTAGTATATAAAAAGTTTGAAGGATCATATGCTGTATCTAATCGACTTCTTCCATCCTTAATTCCTAAACCTATATTATCAGGGTTTGGGATTATTTGTTCATCAGACTTACTACTTATACCTGCTCCAAACTGGATATCCATACTGTTATCTGAATTTACTCTAGATATAAATCTTTTTGATGATCTTTTTAATTTTAAAAGGTAAGGAGTTTGGTTATTATATTGATGAAGTTTAGGATCATTAGCTGCTAGATTTTGAACTTCTTCAAAATAAGTATCTTGAGCTAAATAAGGTACTTCAGTCCATACATTTCCCTCAGCATCAGTAATAGATTCTATTGATACTATGTTTTTATCAAATAAAGTAATAGTTTTAAATTTTTCAGAACTACCTATACTAAATGTTTGAGATTTTGATTCTCCTGATATTGAAGGAACTGATTTCTTTAGTAAATAATATTCTGGGTTAGAATTACTATCATATTGATATATACTTACTATTGTAGGTTCAAAAGAGGATGAATATCCAAACCTTGCATCTTTTGTTGTATAAAAGGTTGTACCTTCAGTAGATCCAAATAAAGAATTTTTATTTACAGTTAAAGCATAATCATAATCAGGTTCATAATTATTACTAGGTTTAGAAGGAACCAATTGAGTTATATCTAAATTAGCACTAGCTGCTGTAGTTGTTTTAGGTCTATATCCCATAGCATAAGCTAGATTATATAAATTTTCTCTATCTTGAGCTAAAGATAAAAATGATTCTCTTAATTGTGTGTCTGTATAGAAAGATAAAACATCTCCTACATAAGCAGCCATTTCTAAAAACATCATGCCTGGATTTCCCTCACTAAAATCATTAAAATTATCAGGAAAATAAACTTTTGTAAATTCTATTAATTGGTTTTTAAAGCTGTTAAAGTCTTTACTTAAATACTTTACATCTTTATCTTGAGTTTTATTTGATACTTTTGAATACGCCATTAGTCTCTAAAATTTAATTGTAATTGTTCTAAAGAATTATCTAAATCCCAAGAATAAGCTATACTAAGAAATACTGTATGTCTATCTTCTGATAAACCTGTTGATACATTTTGAAGAGATACATTAGGAATAAATTCATCTATTTGGGTTTGAATTTTTTGTTGAAGTGATTCTAGATCTATATCTTGTTCAAACAAGAGATTTTTTAACCCTAACCCAAATTCAGGTTGATTAACTCTTTCTCCAGGATATGTTAATAAAAGATTTATTAAATTAGATTTTGTTTGTTCTTTAACAGTTTGGGTGCCCTGAAACATATTTGTTTCATCTAAAGGAAAAGCAACCCCTATCGTAACATTTTTATTAAGATCTAAAGGGTTAATTCTTTTATTTCCTTGTATTATAGGCATTATGGTCTATGGTTTTTTTTATTATCTATTGCTTTCATTAATTCACTATAATCCCTTGTCATTGCATTAGCTACAGGTTCTGGTATGCCTGCAGTATCTATAGAGGGAGTAAATGATTCGGATAAACTTGCGGGGGACATATTACCTCCCTCTATGTTTGTGTCTCCTTGTGCCGTTTCATTTAAAAGATCATTTAATGTAGTGTTATTTGCAAAATCTCTTCTTTTTTGTTTTTTCATAGGTGAAGTACCCATAATTTGTGTTTTAAGAGAACTATTATGCTTTGTTTCAATAGGTTTAGAGTTTTCTATAAGTGTAGGTTTAATTTCATCTCTTAAATCTTCTTTAAGTGATTTTATTTCTCTACGTAAGGCATAATCAATTTCTTCTCTAACTACTTTTCTTAATAGATTTTCAAATGTTTTTGCTTTCATTGTTATTATCGTTTATTATAAATATAAATTTTATTTGTTTCTTATTATTTTTTTTATTGTTTTTAACCATCATTGTTATAAGGAATAGGCCTTGAAACAATACCCCCAAGTCCCCCCGGAGGAGATACAGGAGATCCAGGATTTATTTTTTTAACACTAGTATATTTAATGTCTCCTATTTTATTTTTTATCTTTTGAAAATCCTCACCTAATACAAATACTCTTCTTATTGCTATTTGATCTCCTTGAAGAGTTAAATTATTTAATAGATTTTCATATTCTGTTTCAAATTGTAATATTATATCTTCTACTGTAAGAGGTGTAGGTACTAAAGGAGGTTCTGCTTCACTTCCTGGAGGGTTATTTTGATCTAAAAAGTCATTACATTTACTCTCAAAAGAAGTTTCTAAATATATAATATATAGTCTTAATTGGTTAATTCTTTCTTTCCCTTCATTAACATAACCTTGTATTTCTAGGATATTATCAGCTATTCCCATAGCTTGGTTTTTATACTGTTCGATAAGTCTGGGTACAGTATTAAATAAGTTTACATATTCATTTATTGTTGCTTTAGCATCATTAAGACCATTAGTTGTTTGAGATATTATTGCTCCATTTGCTGCGGGTCCAGATGATGCTGCTAAAATTTTAGGAGCTATTATTATTATTTTTTGTAAAACATCTAGTATAGGTTGTATTGCTTCTATTATTTTGTCTATTTTTTCTATAGGGTTAAATCCTACTTCTTCCATAACATCTTCAGCAGTTGGTGGGGCAGGAATTTTATCTGTAAGGAATCTAATTTTTTCTGCTAGTTTTTCGATTGTATCTGATACCTTTATAACTACTTCTTCTATATCATCTAGAAATTTTTTTATCATTTCTGCCTTTTCATGAAGTTTATCTCTACCTTCAGGACTACATGTATTACTATCTATAGTAGATTCTAACATTTTTCTAACTTCTTCGGGATCTTGAAGTTTTTCTATATATTCCATTAATTTTTTTTCTCCCTCTTCTCTTACTTTTTGTTTAACTATAGGAAGTATTCTACTAACACTTACTCTAAGTATATTTCTTATTCCTTGTGTAGACATATTATACTAATTTTACTTTTCTACTTCTTATACTTGTTAATCTATTTCTTATTTGTTTAATTTCTTCAAACCTATCAAATAAAATACCAAAATTATCAGGATTCATTCCTGTAGGGGTTTCATGTCTTGTAACTATATGAGATATGTTAAAACAAGCATCTATTACAAATCCTTCTAAAAAATCACACAAATCATCTAATACAGCTTCTAATTTTTGACTTAAAACAGCATTTTGTGTTGCTAAGTTTCCTTTAGTTAAATTAGATAGTCCTAAATATATTTCAGGGGCATTTACTATAAATTTAGCATTTTTTGATACTGTATCAAAATGAAAATTTCCATTTGTAGAAAAGCCTATAGCTTTATCAGAATATAAAAGTATAGCATCCTTTTTAGCATTAAATATTAATCTATCTGAATTAACTATTACTTGATTTCCTTGAAACGTATTTGGACTTTCTGGTATAAATGACATATTATTTAATATTGTGAGTTAAATTCAAAATCAAACCTATCTATATGAGGTATATTATGGGTAAAATTACCTATATGGTAAGTTTCTGTATTTTTATACCTTGTATGTGTTTGTGGATCTTTTGATGAAATTGAGTTTTTATTATAATTATTTCCCTCTATGTAAGATATATGAACCCAAGAAAATTCTTTATCAGGAGCTGCTGTACTGTATGATCCTTTTTCAGGGTATTCTAATATTAATTGGTTGTATTTAGGAATGTTTGCACGACACCAGTTAAATAAAGTTAAAGATTCAACTCCATTCCTAAGAACTATATCTGCTGCATAACCATAACAATGTTGACTATTCATTACTCCCCCTAACAATTGGTTTACTTCCATATTTCTATAAACAGATGTTAGTCCTAAATTACCCCCATATTTTCTGTAAAGAGGATTTATACAATATCTAAATAAATTATGTAGGTTAAGAATTATTTTATCTTTTTTTAATTTAATGTCTTTATAATCAAAATAGTCAGACCCAGGAACATTATCTATTTCATTTAACTGTGCTATAGGAGAATAGATACAATGGTTTAAGGAAAAATATCCTTGTTGGTGTGATGAATTATATAATATATCTGTCATATTTTATTATGTATTACTGTCTTCTTGTCCCATTAACATCTCTCCTTCACCAGGTTTTAAAAGATTACCTTTCCATGTGTTTAAAGTAAATACATCTCCTACTCTCATTAATTGAATTTCTGTAGGAGCTATATCATAGTCTGCTACATCCATTGAATGGATGTTTTTTAATGCTAGAGTATTTTGAATACCTTTAGCAGGGATTCTTGGTGGTGAAGATAATATGATATCTTCTTTAGTATCTTTATATAGAGGTTTGTCTGATATTTTTAATTCCCTTTTAATCATTTATCATGTGTTTATAAGATGCAGGATGTTCTTCAGGAGATACACCTGCCTTTTTAAAATTACTTATTTGTTGATCTGCACATAGATAAATACTTGAATTATCTTCATTTATGTCTTCTACTATAGAAGTATATTCATCTGAAAAACCCTCTGTACTTCCAGATTGACCATTTCTTATAATAAGAATAGGATTTTCTGGGGCTCCCGCATTACTCCAAGGATTAGGAGAGGATGATGTTGTAGCTGTTGATCCAAATCTAATAGAATTACCATATCTTCCCTCATATATTATATCACCCCCATAAGGATGTAAAGGTTTTACATTTTTTACTTCAGTAAAATGAGGATCTAACCCTGTATTTGAGTTAGCTTCCATTTCTTCTTCAGTTTTACTATTAGGTTGAGCACTATTGTTTGCATTAAATTTACGCAAATTAATAGGAGGAAGATAATAATGGCTAGTTTTATCATCATTATTAAAGGGGTTCATACTAGTATTACTATTACCTGCTATCACATGTACTAATTCATTAACAGAAGGAATGTAAGTAATGTTTGAAAATAAAGGTTTAGCATTAGTTAAATTTCCAGTATTTTGATTTTTTTGATCATATATATCTCTATATTTAATAGTACCTATTTGGTCAGCAGATCCTGTCATAATGACCTCATGTACTCTTACTATTTTTAATATGCTATACATCTTCGGGAGATTTTATCTGTTTTGGTTTTTCTACTGTTTTTGATATTTCTTCAGCTACATCTTGCAACTGTTGCATTTCTTCTTCTGTTAACAACCCAGCATCACCACTAGAAGAAGCTCCTGTAGATAAGCGCTGTACTATAGCAGCCATTTTTATTAATTGATCATCGTTTTTTACACTAATTTCCATGTATTCTTTAATTAGGGGGACTACTACAGTAGCGTCTCCTAAAGAAGTAATAAGAGGGCGTAATTCAGCTATTAGTGAAGCTAGTTGTTTTGATTTTTTGCTTTGGTTTTTATGAATTTCTTTTAATAAATCAGAAAATGATTTATCGTCGAATATTATTTGATTTAATGAGTCCATAATTATATGTTTATTATAAATATGGAAAATTTTAAATTTTTACATATCCCGTATCAGTATATTCTAAATATAACTTTTTATAAAGTTTTTTTAATATTTTTGTTACTTTTGTAATAACAGGAGTATCTACAGAAGTCATTTCACGAATATAAATGTAAAGTGCTTTTTTATTAAAAATTTCTAAATTTTCTCTACGCTTAAAAAGTATATTAATAGCATCACATACTTTTCTATCATTATCTTTTTTAAATAAAGTAAATATATGTTTATCTATATATAAAGTAAAATAATCTATAAAATCTTTTAATTCTTTTTTTCTATCATCTCTTCCTAATTCATGAATTACTCCTTCATCTTCATCAGCAGCTAATACGGGAGCAGTTATTTTCTTTTTTTTGTAGTTATTATTATTATATAAAATAAGATAGTTTTTACCTACAATAGAAAAATAACTAAAAGCTTTTGTTCCCTTTTCTGGTTTAAAATAGTCTAACTTTTCTAATAAAAAACAAATTACTTCGTGTTTTAAATCTTCTAAATTATCTACTTCTGTATAGTAAAATTTAAATGTATGGATTAAATTTTCTGCTAGTTTATAAAAAGGATAATGTAAATAATGTTTAAATATAGAATCTCTTTTTGCTTGGTCAGAAGAGTTTAAATACTCTTTTATAGCTAAGTCAGTATCTTCAGTAAAATACTGTTTTTTAGTTTTTTTTCTTCCTCTTTTATTAGAAGTAGGAACATAATTGTCTATATATGCAGGTCTTTTAGGGATTCTATTTGACATAAAAATTTTAATTTAAAGTAAATTCATTTAAAGCTTCTTGGATTTTTTTAATTTCTTTAAAAAACCACCCTATTTCATCATCAGCATAAAATATTCCTTTACTATCTATTTGTTTTAATCTCATATCACAAGCATTAATAGCATCACTTTGTTTTGCTATAAAATCTTCTAATTTTTCATTCTTTTTTAATAAATTAAAAAGAGCAAATCCTAAAGAAGTTGTAATTATTGTAAGTATTATTGTTGCTATTATCCATCCCATAGTTTAGTCTTTAAAAAATGAATCTATAACATCTAAAGTAGCATTTGATAGATTCGGATTATTTTTTGTATTTATTTTTTTAGCGTTTCTAATAGTTTTGTCTCCTTTAGAACCATTTCTAGGTTTTGATTGTTTAGGGACAGCGTCTGTTGCATTATTCCATATTTCATATTCAATTTGAGCTGCCATATGGTCTGCTTGGTGCATAAGTAAAGGTAAATGTGATCTTAATTTAGTTTCTTTCATACCTGACATAAAGTAAAATTTATTACTTTCATCATATAAACCATCATGTATTTTAATACCAATAAATTCATTTTGACTTACTTTAACTCCAATTTCTTGTAATAAAAATAAAGATCTTTCTGGTATTTTCATAGCAGGAATATCAGTATTAAATTTGTAAATTTGACCTAATTTATCAATATGCCATTGTGAGTCGTTTGGTTTATAGTATTCACCTTCTTGTTGACCCATCTTGCCTAAATCATGGAATAAAGCGACAAAATGCATTTCTTCAATTGTATATGTGGATATATCTCCTCCCATTTTATTCCACGTTTTATATAATTCATTTGCGCAATCATATACACGTAAAACGTGGTCAACATAACCCCCTGCAAATGCTGAATGATGCCAGTTTTTAGCGGCAGCGGGCATCATCATCATTCGTTCTTCGAATTTGTTTAAAAAAGGAATTAATACATCTGTTCTTTCTTTAGATATACTTGTTTTTATTTCATTTAAATAACGATCCCAATTTGATTGGATTTTTTCTGCTGATAACATAACCTATTTATTTTTTATTAAAGTGTACCTACATTTTGGATCCCTCGAGCTCCTAAAGTACCTGTTTGAGATATTGTAATTATATTTTGTAGTGACTCAAATCTATCTTTTAATTCTCCTTCTTCCATAAATTTAAGTGCTTCAGCTGTTTGGTTTCTTTTTACAAGAGTTCTTAATTTTGCTAAAGATGAATCTAATCTATCTAAAGCAGTTTGAGCTTGTTTTCCGTATTTCATATTATTTTTATTTTTATATATTTGTGTATAATAAAAGGATCCCTAAAAACCAAATTTACTTTAATAACTCGTATATCTTTAAAAATTTAGATGAGTCTTTAGTAGATGAATATGCATATCTCATAATATCATTTACTATTTCGTTTGAAGGATTAGGTTTATTATCTTCTAGTATTTCTATAAGGGATAAACTATAAAATTTACCTACTCTCCAGGCAGGAGTTTCATTAATATATAATTCAGCAAATTTATCTATAGAAATAGGATTTATAAATCTATCATACAGATAATAAAGTTTATCATAATATACTTTTAAGGGAGAATCTTCACTTAATTCACCTGTAAGTGCTTCTTCTACTTCTTTATTATCAGATAAAGATCCTAATCCGTTTCTTGTTAAAATTGTATTTATAGCTTCCATTCCTGCTTTACCTGATGCTGCTCCTTTACCTTTAATTTCTACATTAAATGATTTTGTTTTTGCAAACATTCTAGCTACTGCTACTCCTCCAGTAAATTCTATTTCTGAATTAGCAGAACCAGGAGAGCTTTTATAATCTTTATATTCGTAATTTTCTTTTTCCACATCAGGATCATTAAAAGTTTTAATTTCAGGATCATCTTTTTTCTTAATCATCTTTAAAGATACCCCAATTAAATCACCGTCTTCATAAAAATCAGCAATTTGGCCATTTAATACTTCTAAATTACCTGACCAGTCTGTATTTATAGACTTAGGGCTAAACAGCCAAATATCTGCTGGATTCCATTTATCATCTTTCATTTTTGAATATTCAATAGATTCTTCATCTTTTTCTAATGAATTTTGCCAAGCACTATATAGAAGTTGTACTTGGTCTGAATTTCTGTGAAATGTATATTCTTTGTTAGGGAATAATGAATATATTTTATTTACTGCTTTGATAATAGAACTATACCATTGTGGTTTTCTATCAAAAAATTCTTCTATTTCATCAAGTTCTGCATCAACATTTACATATTGTTTAGCTTGAGCAAACTGTTCAGAACTGGTAGCTCCTAATAAATCATCTTCATTAATAGGACCTTGTTTAATATAATAAGCAATAGCACAAGCATAACAATGTGCTGATTCCATTATTCTAGTATCAACAGATCCTCCCCCAGCTCCTGCACCACCTCCAAATTCTGATGTTTTAGTAAATTTACTTAATGGTAATTTATTTCCTTCCATATCATAAAATACCATACTTCTTCCATATTCTCTTTGTAGTAAAAGTTCTATAGCGCTAACAGAAGCATCAGGATCTATAATAACTTTTGAACCATCTTCTAATTCAAATTCTTCTTGATTATTAATTTTATCTACAAATAAATGGGCTCGATCACCTCCTCTATATTTAGTGTCTTGGTTTTTTGTACTACTTTCAAAATCTTTAGATTGAAGAGAGGTTTCTTTAATTAGTTTTTTAATAATAACATTTGCAGGCAAATCTAATTGTTCTAAAATTTGTTTAAGTACAGAGACATCAGAAGGATTATCCAAAGTTGGATAACCCTTTTCTGATCTATATGACCATTCTAATAATAACTCGTTAAGAGTCATAATATTACTTTATAATATTAGCTAATTTCTTAAAACGTTCTACTAAAGGACTTTTTCTTTGCATTTTTTTAGTAGGTGTGTTTTTACTATTTTTAAGCATTCCTTTGTTTTCAAGAATTCTTAAAGCTTTATTTAATTTTCTCCTTTTAGATTCTTTTACGTCTTCTTTATCATCCTTTTTATCATCTGCTTTATCATCCTTTTTATCATCTGCTTTATCATCCGCTTTGTCATCTTTATCTTTAGCTGGAGCTTTTGGTCTTGGAGGAGTAGGAGCATCATCTCCTTCAAAGAAACCTTTTAACATGTCAAATATATCTTTTAAGGTAGCTTCTGCATCTTCAGCTCCAGGTCCATCAGGATCTATATCTTTATCAGGGTCCATGTCAATTGTAGGTAAGTCAGGAGCACCATTGCCCGGCATGTCCGGCATGTCATCTTGCTCTGCTACCCAGTATCGGTATTCTTCAGCAATTATTTTTTTAAGTTCTTTTAAAGTCATTTTAGTAATTATTTTATTAAGTTATTATTAGTTTTTTTTTGGAGTTTTTTTTGGTTTCCTTCCACGTCTTTTTTTTCCTTTTGCAGCATCAAAAACATCTTTAGATTGATTAGTGACATTTTTAAATGCATTTTTAACATCTACTAGTTCTTTTTTCATTGCTTTAAGTCTAGTTTTTGTTTCTTTTACTGCTGCTGCTGCTTTTTCATCTATTGTTGTTTTAGCCCATAAAGCATCCCACAACCTTTTTAAATAATTTATCATAACTTATTATAATTTTAATGCGTTAGCTACTCCTTCTAAATAAGCAGCTTTTGCTATTTCATAATATACTTTTATATTTTCTGTTCCTTCTCTTAAGGATATTCCGTTTTCTTTAACTATTTCAAGTAATCTAAGAGCTTCTTCACGTGTCATTTGAGATTTGGCTATTTCACGTCTAGTTCCTCTAGCTTCTTCTTCTACTCCTGCTCTTGCTTTATCTAAACCTAATTTAAGTCTTTCTTGAAGATTTTTTATTGTTTGAAATAAAGGTTGACCTTTTGTATATATATTAAGAGCATTATCTGTGTCAAATTCTTTATTAAACTTGTCAAAAGCGTCTTCAAATTCATCATTTGCTTCTTTTTGTAATGTATTATAAGCTTCCTCTTTATCTTTAGGTGTTTCTAATTTAGGATCATTTTTTATATCATTTTTATATGTATCTAATAATTGATCTTTAATAAAAAGCATACTACCAGGAGCAGGATCATCTTTTGTGTAATCTCCTTCTTCTTTAGATTTTTTACCTTTAGCATCTACTCTAAATAATATGTCTTTTATAGCTTCTTCCTCTCTATCAAATCTATCTTTCCTTACTGGTTTATCTTTTTTAGCTTTTCCTTTGCCTTTTTTACCTCCTTCCTTTTCACCTGAATCTTCCATGTCCGCCATAGCTGCTTGTTTTGCAGATTGCTCATAGAGTTTTTTTTCTACTATTTGTTTTATAGCTTTTTTAAGAGCATTTTTTTGCTTATCTCGTTTTATAGCCTCTTTGAGTTCTTTCATTTTGTCTTCTTTATGGTTTGTTGAACTATCTCCTACTTTTATTTCTTGCATATGGGTTTCATCTTCTTGTTTTTTTAACCAAGATTTAAATGTAGGCTTTGCTCCTTGAATATTTCGGTATAATGTATTATATGTTATTAAAGCAGTATAATGGTGAGGGGTTTCTTCTAAATTTTTAAGTACTGATTCAGTTGCTTTTTCTCTTTCTTCAATAGTTGATTCTTGTAATCTTGAAATTCCCATAGCAGTTAATTCAAAATCCATTCCTTTTTTAAATTCATGTGGATTTACTCTTTCTAAACGATTACCTAAATCTGCATAAGCACTGCCTCCAGATTCTTCACCACTCCAAGCTTTTTCTATCTGTTTAGAGGGTTTAGATGTTTTAGGAGTATATCCGTAAAATTTGTTATTTGCCATTATTATAGTTTGTTATTCCTCAATAAATATAAATTTATTTCAAAAGGCGTTATTGTTTTATAATTCTATTATTTATATTTTTATTATTATAAGTTATATTTAAATTATAAACACCACTTGGTAAGTTAGTCATGTCTATTTTTGTTGTTTTTTCTTTAAAAATAATTAAATTACCTATCATGTCATATAACTTTACATCAATTTCTTGTGTAATATTAAGTATGTCACTTACTGGGTTAGGATATATTAATAATTCACTAGTCATTTCTTCTAAATCAATAGGCCACCCTAAGTCACAATAATTATATAATTCTACACAGTATGAATTCCAATCTCCTACACAACATTCAGTATCAATTGATATTACCCATTCAAAACATTCATTTGGTAACCAATATGGAACTCCAGGTCCACCACTACATCCAGCATCATATTCACAACTTCCATCATCTGTGTTGACATTTCCATCATAATTATAAGCATTTACATCTGTACAACCTGTTAATATATCAATACAAGTTCCATTATCTGTATTTGCTAATAAATCATAGTTAAATGCATTTTCATCAGTACATCCATAAACTACTTCAATACAACTAAAGTCTTCTGTATTTGCCTCTGAATTATAATTAAATGCTGATGCATCGGTACAACCATAAATTACAGGTATACATGAATCATTGTCTGTGTTTGCTAATTCATTGTAATTAAATGCTGTTGAATCCGTACAACCATAAATGTAATCTATACATGAAAAATCATCTACATTTGCTAATTCATTATAGTTAATTGCCGTTGAATCTGTACATCCTTCTACTATCTCTATACATGAATCATTATCTATATTTGCTTCTGAATCATAATTTAATGCTGTTGGGTCAGTACAACCATAAACAGTTAATATACAAGAGCCATCGTCTGTATTTGCAAATGTATCATAGTTAAAGGCAAATATATTTGTACAACCTTCTATCACTGGTATACATGAATCATTATCTGTATTTGCTGAAGAATCATAGTTAAATGCTGTTGAATCTGTACAACCATATATTGGTAATATGCATGATCCATCATCTGTATTAGCTTCTGAGTTAAAATTTAATGCTGATGAATCTGTACAACCTGGGTATAAACAAGATCCATTATCTACATTAGCTATATAATTATAATTTATTGCTTCTGAATCAGTACAACCAAAATATAAACATGAATCATCACCTACGTTTGCTTCTGAATTATAATTCCAAGCTACTGAATCCATACAACCCACTACTACTGGAATACATGAACCATCATCAAAATTGGCGTTTTCATTGTAATTATATGCTAAATCATTAGTACAGCCTTCTACTATTTCGATACATAAACCATCATCAGTATTTGCATCTTCATTATAATTTAATGCTTCAGAATTAGTACAACCTAATACTGTTGGGATACATAAAGTACCACAAAAAGGCATTGCATTATATGTGTTATAAAAAGGTGGACTAAAAGATTGTAGTGCTCCTTGACCATTATCTGCAAAAGGATTCCACCCTTCATACAGTAGTATATTACCATTAGCATTTGTTAATTTAAATGAATTGTGTAATGTTTGAAATTCTACTTCTTCTGGGGGTGTTTGTGCACCTCCTACTTCAAAGTAATATATTTTTACTGGTTCATCTGTTTCTAACCAAATAGGAAAAGTTTGTTCATATTCTCCTGGGCCCATTGTAAATGTCCATTGATTATCTCCTTGAACAACTCCTAAAAATGAATTACCCCAACCATCTGCACCAGCATCTCCTATCCATAATTCATAATTACAGTTAGGATATATTTCCATTTGTGTAGCTAATGAGTCATAATTAAAAGCATTTTCATTTATACAACCAAATACGTGTTCATTTAAACATGAACCATCGTCTGTATTGGCAGCAGGGTTAAATTCCTGATAATCAAAATCTGTACATCCTAATACTTCTTCTACACCACCACATATAGTTGTTTGTTGCCATGTTGAATAAGCTACACTTCCAAAACCAACTCCTACTGTATCTTGTTCTGCATTTACCCAAGTATTAGATGACAATGACGTAATTACTTCTCCATCACATCCTTTTATTACAACATCACCATCCATTGTTCCACCCGAAGTAGAGCCAGCCATACCATCACCAAAAGTATCTGATATAATGAATTCAAATCCACCTTCCATTGCACAAACATTATAAGTGTAAGTTTGACCTACATCTTGAAAAGTGTATGTTCCATCTGGAATTTCTGTACTACCGTCACCACTAACAAATGACCAACCTGTTTCGCCTGGCCAATTATCTAAAGTTACTTCTATCATTAATGGCACATATCCCACATCACAAGCCTGACCTCCACAAGAACCATCATCTACTGTTGCCCATGGATTATAATTGGGAGCATTTTCATCTGTACATCCTTGTGTACATGGATATGGAGTGAAGAGTATTGTATCTGATGCTAGGCTATCTGCTGTAAATAATTGGGCATAGAATTCATCTTCCCAATTAGGTGGCATTGTACCATTACCAGCATAAACCCCCCATATACCATTATTTATATCTGTATCAAAATTATAAGAATTAGTTCCATTACTGCCATAAGTTATTTGAGTTATATTACAGTTAGGGTTATCTGAAACATCCCAGTTGTAATAGAGGATTGCTAACCCACCATCACAATTTTGTTCTACATAAATATTATCGATTGATTCACAAGGAGGGTATTCACATAACATTGAATCATTTACATCCGCATCAGGGTTATAATTAATTGCATTTTCATTCATACAATCAATAACTGGTGGGTTTGGTGGAGCACAGGGTGCTATAGTAAGTGATTCAATTAAACCTATTCCATAATTTCCTTGAGCAAAAAATAAAGTATCTTGACATGTATTTGATACTAAACAATAACCATCATTAGGCCATGATAAACCATCACCAAAAGCATCTAATAATTCAAATGTATATTCTCCTGATTCTAAAGAGTCAATTACATGAAATGCATTTGGTTGTTGATATTCATAATCACCACCTGAGGCAACTACACCATAATCATTAGATAATGACCATGATACTTCATCAGCATATTGGTCAAACTGAAATTCAACATTTACCCAAGTATTTTGGGTTAACAATAACATTGGCATTAACGCCAATAAAAATAATAACTTTTTCATACGCTTCTAATTTTAAAATTGATCCATCAAGATTTCATCTACTACTTCTTGTACCTCACTTTTCGTTGCGGCTATGGCAAACGAAATGTCGGCTTGAAATCTTTTTACTTCTTTCCCATTGAATACTACAATAGTAGGTACAACAACTATTTCGTATTTACTTGCAACATCGGGATTTGCTGCTATATCTATATACTTAATCTCACAGTCTTTTAATTTACCGTGCCAATCTACATCATTTCCTGAATTCCACCCAGCATTAAATTGTACTACACATATATCTGCATCACAAGGTGATTGAGTATATGCTAAAATAGGTAATAATAATAGTATTAATAATTTTTTCATAATTTTTATTTTAGTTGGTCTATCTTATCTTCAATACGTCTAAGATCTTCTTTTATTTCTTCAACATCTTTTTGTGTATTTTGAATAGTTAAACGTATGTTTTTATCCTTCATATCAAACTCCATCCTCGTTACGTCAGGTGGTGGTAGTAGTGGTAATTCTTTTGCTTCAGCAATGTCTGCTTGAAGAGTAAACCATAATCCTACTATAGTAAAAATGAAAAAGGCTATGCCTCCTAATGTTTTTAAACTTACTTTAAAGCTAGTATCTTCATTTAATTCTTTGTTTGCCATTTTTTAAAATATTTTGTAGTTAAGTCCAAGTGAGAAATTATGCCATTCTCTATTCCAATATTTATTATATTTACCTTCAATAAAGGTACCTAAATTTTTATTAAACCAATAACCAAAAATCAAACCACCAGAATAATCTAGCCATTGACCCCCATTAAAATTATGATATGAGTATTCATTCCCATCATCATAATGATAAGGCATTAAATTGCCCCATGAATGTAACCAAAACTTTCTATCATAATGATAAAAGTCAAAACCAATAATTACAGAATGCTGTAATGTATTACTTAATTTATTTCTTTCTGATTCAACAAACCCATCTAATACTTGTGGTATAACAACCTCTTTCCATACTTCGTTGGATGTTGCAACTATATTTCCATTTGGGTCTGTATATGTGCTAGTGAGCGGGTCTATATTGTATCCCTCTTGTAATGCTAAATATGTGTAGTGTAAATTTCCATTTTCTAATACCCAATCTGCTAACGGGTCAAACCCATAAGGTTCAGCAAATCTTTGCACTGCCCCTATGTTAAGTGATAATTTTTTGCTTATTTTTTGTCTATACCTTTGTGTGGATTCAAAATATTCAATATCTGCAAATCCATTTGTATAGTATTCTACTTTAACTAACCATTTATCTGCAACATATCTTAAAAAATGGTGTTGATCAAAATATGATAAACCTTGTTGTCTTTTATATTCACCCTCAAATAAAAATTCAAAACCAGTTACTTTGCCCATTGTTGCTGCATCAGAAAATGAGTTTTCATTTCCCTTTTTAAATGATTCTTTTGGTAAATAACCAAACCTTGCAATTTTTCTTACACCAAACTTTATTGAATAGTCAAAAGGTGTTTCTATAATGTCTTGATTTAATGTGCCTGTTGTAATAGAGTATATATCATCATCGGATATTGATGTTCCTCCATTAACAGCGCCATAAAATGTTGAAAATTTGAATACTTTTTTAACTTCTTTTTTTAAGTTAAATTTTTTTTCCTCTGTTTGACCTAACATAAGAAGAGGAAATGCCAATAGCATAACTAATAAATGTCTCATTATAATGGGTTTTTATAATAAATATAGAGGGAGGAATAAAAAAGCAGCCCTTTCGGGCTGCTCCTAGGATTTTGACGACATGATCCTTGTTTGCCGTGTGGTGTGGGTACCTTACTAGGCAGCCATTGCAAATACTTGCTTCTCAGCAACTACTGTCTCTTGTGAAAGAGATCGAATAGCTGATAAAAAAGCAAATGTATTTGCTATCACCGTGTTAACCTGTTTGCCGGTTACTGCGTTGGTCTTCCCTATATCCTTACTTGCTGTCAAAACCAGTCATCCCCATATCATGTATTCTTAGTGGAGATGCCGGGAATCGAACCCGGGTCCAAACAAGCAGCTAATATAAGTACTAGCGACCATTTATATGGATAAAAAATATGTTTTTAATATCCTAATTTATTCTTGGATTTTTTTAAAAGCATATTCCCATAATTCATAAACTTCTTTATGTTTATGTTTTTCTTGGGTATCCATTTTTTTAAGTTGTTTGTCAAACTTTCTACGAAGTTTTTTTTCTTCAACTTCTGTATAAATTCGATACATTGTATCTTCTTGATTTGCACTCATTTTATCTAATCCATTCGTTATATGCTCGTACATATGCATCTATTCGGGGTAAGTCAGAATCTTCTTTAAGAAGTTGTATAGCCCATTGTTCTACTTCTAATCTTAACCCATAAGCATTAGCTTCTTCTAGTAAAAGTTCAATATGTTCTTCATTTTCTAAGTTTCTTTCTTCCTCTTCTTTTTGGTCTCTCATTTGGAAAAAGTCTATAATGCTCCTCCCAATATGCCTTCTCAGTAGTTGATATCTTTTTTTTATCAGTTTTAGTAATTCGTTTTTTTCTTCCATTTTCGTGATATTTAGGTTCTTTTAATTTCTCTAATTTTTTAAATAATTTTTCAAGTTTATCATATGTTGTATCTAATTGTTCTACTAAATATGGTCCGCGAGGATATTTATTTAAATCATAATGCCATCTAGAATCACCATAATCTACAGTGAATTTCATTTTTTTTTCAATATTTTCTTTAGGCCTTCCTCTATTCTCTTTCATGATATTAGTTCTTTTTTTAATAATAATTGGTTTAATGTTTTGGTTATTTCATTTATATTATTAGTATTAATAAATGATGCATCTTTACCATACATTTGCTTAAAATTACTTTTTGTGTCATATGAAATATCATCTCCCTGTATAAAATAACTTAATATACTAACCCCACTTTTTTTAATATTATTTATAACTCTAGCTGTATCTAATATAGCGTCTTTACCTTTATAGTCATTATATACAGGCATTCCATCACTCATATTAATAAGATATGAATCTAAATAATATGAAGAATTAGGTATATTTAATGTTTCTAAGCATATACCTTCAGGTGTTAATCCACCTTCACGATAATATTTTAATTTTTTTAGATCTTTTAATGTGTGTTTTTTACTGTCAAAAGCTAAAATTAGTAAAGGGACTTGACCACCTGTAAATACATCTCCTGTAGTTCTAATAGATATTAATACATTAATGTTATCCATGTTAAGAGATATATAACCTAATGCTACAGTATTAATTAAAACTTGTTCCCATTTATCCCCCCTCATACTACCACTGCCATCAATTGATATATTTAAATTGATGGGTTTGTAACTTGCTTTATCTATTTTATAAAATAAATCATCTTCAAAATTAGCGGCATATATTCTTCTAGGGTCTATTTTACCTTGTTTTAGTCTTTTAGATGTTGAAGTTATTTGTTCATTTCTAATTTGTAGTTTATTTAATAGTCTTTTACCTTTAGTTATTCCTTGTTCTATTAGATTATCATTTTTAGTATGTTTAAATGAATGGAATTTATCATATAAATTTTCATTTATAGATGCATCACTAATACCATCCATTATATGAACAGGTCTTTTTTTATTAGCAGATGTTATAAATTCTACTTTAATAAGAGATTCACTAATAGCTTTTATTTTATTTTTATGTAAAGTTGATATTTTTTGTTTATGAACTTTTCCCATAGTAAAATCTTCTTGTTTTTTAAGTAGATTTTTCAATGATTTTATAGATGCACCTTTAGGATTATTATTTTTTTCATTTAATCGACTTTGTTTTGCATGTTCTTCTTTTGTTAAAGTTACTAAATAATCACGAATACAACTATATACTTTACATGCAATATCAAATGAATCTAAAGTATTTTCAAGTCTGTTAATATTTTTTAAATTTAATATATGATATACTTCTTTTAATTTAGCTAAAGCATTTAAATCAGTGTGTTTATTAAATATATTAATTATGCGGAATATGTAAGATTCCCAATTTTCTTTTCTAAATTTATTACTTCGAATTCCATTACTAACTGTATCATTATAAAAATATTTATTATACATTGATTTATAATAACTTTGATAACCTGGAGCTATATTATAAACTAATTGATCTATTCTTCTATCTTCAACAAAGTTAAGTAACAATAATATTATTTCTTTACCATGTATTAAATTACGTTCTAATAATAAATTACCTATTTTTTTAGGTACATCAAAATTTGTATAAGCACAATGCGCACCTTCATGTAATGCTAATCCAATTGCACTATCTAATGTATTTTGTGTTATTTTTGATGATATAGTAATTGATTTACCGTCAGTCATACTATCACCTGTAGTTGTAAATTCAACTGGTATTTCGTCTCCAGTAAGTATTTTTACAAAATTAGTTATATTGCGTTGTGTGTGGGCTAATTCTATTAAATCAAATTTTTCCCATGGATGTTTATTCCAATATTTAGATCCTTTATTCATATTATTGTATTTTAACTAAAATTTCTTGTGCTATTTCTTCAAAGGGGTAATTTTCAGATGAAGCTGCTCCTATAAGATTTAAAGTATCACCTATTAAAGTAGGGTTAACATAAACCATTTGGTGTCCTAGTCCATTATCATCTGCATATGTGTTAAAATTTATTACGGGGGTCCATATAGTATCTTGCCACATAATTACATAAAATTCATCAGGTGAATACCAAAAAACTCTTTGAAGTGGGTATGAATCATAATGGATTTTAAAATAGCTACTTTCTTGACCCTCGGGGTAATCAAATGTATAAATTCCATTTTCATGAGGTAAATCAGAATATATGTGCATCCACATTTCGGGAGCATCATTATACTCATACTTTTCACAACCAATTAGGGCAAGTAATATTATTAATTTTTTCATATCTTTGTTTTATACGTCAAGATACGAACTCTCTTTGGCTTCTCCAAATTATTTTGCGGAAATCTTTAAGAAGTCTTTATAACCTCCTTTTAAATTATATGTAGATATATTATGTAGTTTTTTTAACATATATACTACAGGTTTACTTCTGTTGCCTGTATTGCAGTATATTATTATGTCTTTGGTTTTGCTTAATTGGTCTTTTTTGTCTAAAATATCTCCCATAGGAATATTAGTATGACCTGATATATAACCATCTTCTAATTCATATGGTTCTCTAATGTCAATAAGTTGAATGGATGATGGTGTTTTTTTTAATAATTCTTTTGATGTAATTTCTTTTAACATATTATTCCCATCTTCTATTATATTTTTCCCTTTGATCCACCCTAACATATTCAACAACATCATTTTTTCCGCAATGGGGGCAATTTAATCTTTCTAAATGAGGTGCCTCATTAATCTTCCATTCTCCACTACATTCTTGGTCAGAACATTTATAGATATAAGTGTGACGTATAAAGATTTTATGGGACATTGAGTATTTTTGATAATAAAAAATTTAGTTAAACTTAAATATCGCAAATACATATATTTGTTTTTATTCTTCACAGGGTTCCTTACAGGTTCCCTCTTTTCCATAAGGAAACCATTGATTCCATATATCTTTTCTTCTATCACACCCACAGTCTTTATCCCCGTATATCCATTTTACTAATCTTTTGATACCCGTAAATATCATAATCTTTTCAAATGTGTCACCAAAACCCTTACTTTTTTGGTTTTCTTGTAGTGTTTGTTTTATTTGGTCTCGTAGATCCATTATTACCTTTATTTATTTTATTATAATTTAAATTAAATGTTCTATTATAATCAACTTTATTATAACTTTGTTTATTTATTCTGGTTGAGTTACTAGATTTCCAATCTCTAGGAAAAACAAATGGTTTGTTGTTTTTATCTTTTACTTTAATAGTAGGAATAAAACTTTTATCAATCCTATTATTAATTATAGGTCCTCTATGACCATACACATAATTTCCAGGATCACATTGAACATGAACATGCCATTGTGCATAATAATAATGAGGAGGAATATGTTGGTAATAATACCACCAAGGATAATAATGAGGAACCCCGTAATAATACCAAAAATCTTTCCAATACCCAAAATATGGTAAATTTCCTGTGTCATAATCAGTAACCCAATATACTTCAGTTGTATGCGGGTGGTCTTCATACACAGGATCAATATAATATGATGTTAAATTACAACTAGGCAATAATAATAAAACTATTGACCAAAATAATATAACAACAATATATCCTAATTTTTTATTCATATTCTCCATATAAATTATATCTTTTTGGTGGTTCTGGTTCTGGTTCCTCTATATCCTGTTCATGATATATAAATACTTTACCCTCAGCAGCTTTAATTACATAATCTCTTTCCTGAGTTTTTTGAAAAACCCATTCTATTCCTTCAGTTAATGAAGAAAATATAGGTTGTTCAGCATCTGTTGGTGTCCATCTATCTCCTGGTGGAAATCTTTCTAAAACTTGCTTTAATTTAATATCTTTTTCAGCCATTATTTTAAATATTTTTTAATTTCACTATTATTAGGTATCCCTATCATTTTCCCACATTCCCCACAGACATATCTAATAACAAAGGTTGAGGAATCCTCGTTTTCTTTAATAGATTTTATAATTTTATTTAAATGTTCACAGTTATTTTGTAAATCTTCAATTTCTTTTGAAATTTTACGCTTCTTTTCAATAAGAGAAGCTACTTTTTTAGAATTTGCCATAAAATAAAATTTTTAGCAACCTTTTCGTAACTTCTATATTACATTACTAATCCTACATATATATGAGCCCACCAACAAAAATCAAAATCGATGGTGATACATATACGGTGGACGGTGGGACGGTGGACGGTGTGGTAGTGTTATTCTTCTTGTTGTGGACATCCAATGCAATCATGCTCTACACCCGTTTCGAAACCAATGTCGGATCCCCTTGGCGAGGTGCTGGTCCTTCTGAGTCCACTTTTAGTTGGTAATCTCTTCATTTGTAATTCCGAACAATATTGAATATATTTCATATAGTCGTCAGGTTTCATTTTACCTTTTTGAATTTGCATGTTTTTACACATTTCTGGGGTTAAAAATGTTGTAGGGTATTTTTGCTGACCATAATTGTCTTTTTTAAACATGTCAAGAAATGAATGATCAGGAGTTATTTGTGGAAATTTACCTTTACCCCCAAATTGAGTACTGAATTGGCCCATCTGTTCATTGATCATAGATCTAATGAGTGTTCTAAGTGAAGATTTCTTGATTTTAGTCATAGCTGTATTTTATTGATACATATTGTATATATGAGGCTCGACGCAAAAAATCTGTAAAGATCTCTCTTTTAATATCTGTATGACTTACAGCCAAATGACTTATTTGGATTTCTGTATTATAATGCTATACCTACTGCGAATGCTACGAATATGATTAACACATAAAGACAGGCGCTGATGTCGAGTTTTTTTTCTTGTGAATTCATAATGTTTTTTATTGATACGTACAATGCCATGAGGATACAACGATGACTTATATATGAAGTGATTATGACGTTTTTATGCATATATTTTATATGCGTATATACGCTCGATGGTGAAAGATCGTTAGCGAACTGAGAATCGACCCAAGCCCGCCGCGGATTGCCCGCATATGTCGACGGCACGCGGTTGTGGCGCGGATGCGATGCCCACATACGCGCACGTACGCTAGCGTACGGAAAAGAGAGAGAAAGGAAAATTACTTTACAAATGTAACTTCCTTAAGATTTATTTCAATATTCACACGCTTGTTAAGTACAAATGTATAACCTAACACTTTAGTACGACCTACATAATTTATATTACATACATGTGTTAATCCATTACTTATATAACCATCACCACCATTATTATCACCTACAGTATACGTGTATGTCATGTCAGTATCATTGTTGATTTTAAATTTTTTACCACTAACGAACGCATTATTCAATTTACTATATAACGCTTGCTTGGCTAAACGTATTTGCCTAGACGATTTTTTATTTACTGGTCTGCCTGTATTGTTTACTCTATTATCAACTTTTTCTTGCTTAATTACTTTAATTTCTACCTTATTCATGTCGTTTGGTTTTATATGTTTATGTTATCATTTTATTATACCATAAATATACGAACCCTCTTTGGCTACTCCAAGCCTTTATGCAATTACTTTTGAATAGCCTGCATGAGGCCGTCATACGAAACATAGTTCATACAGCCAAATATATACACACATGCTTGTGAACAACCATATTGTTCATAAACAACTCATATGTTCATAACAAGTAAGTAGGCTATATAGAAAAAACGTGGCTGTCTCACAGCACGTATGTACGGGACAAACATCTAGTCTAGTTAACTATATATTACATTACATATACACTACACAACAACTACACATAACATATATAGCTATACACATATTTACATATACACATATATTATTCCATATACTACATTACATTAAAACATGTACGTTATTATATGTTTATTCATTAAGTATAACACATATTATACAAACAAAAACACACAACACATCGCTATACATTATTATATTATTATACAGTTATTACATTATTCTAACTATAACATACACTACATAACACAACATAAACGCTAGTATTATTTCTGTATTATCACTTAACATATGTAATTATCATTTATATACTTTAGTATTATACTTACTACTATCATTAGTATTATCAGTCCAATTCCATTCATAATTGATTTTTTATTTTATTATACAAATACTCTATTAGTGATAGAGTAAAATAAACACATGTTAAACAACCCACAATTGTGAATGTTAATGTTATTAATCCAGTTATGTTCATATTATTTTTTTATTATATTTTCTATTATTTTTATTGCTGCTATTAATTTAATTATATTTTTCATATTATACTAAATTTACTATTACTACTCCAACTGCATAAGCAATTCCACTTAATGTTATTATACTTAAACTTCCCATTATTACATTTAAACTTATATTTACAATCTTATTCATCTTATTAATTTTTTATTTTGGTTTATAATTTATTTATATTTCTAATATACCTAAATATACGAACCCTATTTGGCTTCTCCAAATATATTTGCAATTACTTTCAATTGTTTTTAATGTATATACGTAGGCGGTTTGTATGGTGTTAATAGTAAGCTGCTTTTTATTCATAACTCATTAAAGACTCCCGCTAGAAGGCTTGGAGAAGCAAGATAGCTTTCGTATATTTACGAGGTAAATATGATGATATATTTACATAACCAAATAAAACCAAATTATATGATATTAGAAAATTTTAAAAATGGATATGAAGTTGCAAATGGAAGTTTGTTAGCTAAAAGTGAAAAAAATGATTGTTTAGTGAGAGCATTTGCTAATGCTTTTAATGTAACTTATGATGTTGCACATAGTTTTACTGCTGAAAAATTTAAGCGTAAGTTTAGAAAAGGTGCTAAAATGACAGCTAGTACATTAAGTAAATTAGGTAAAGTAAGTTTTGATTTATTTCAAGATACATTGTTTCCTATTACTAAAGAATATAAGTTAAAGTTTGTAGATAATCCAATTAATGCTAGTTATACTCATAAGAAAGTAAGTTATACTGTTAAAACATTTTGTCAAAATTATGGTATAGGTACTTATATAGTATTAGTTAATAAGCATGCTTTAGTAATTAAAGATGGTGTTGTAGTAGATAATCCAAGTAATAGATTTGATGGTTATAGAAGAGTAGTAATGGGTTATGTTAAAGTTTCATAATTGATTTTTAAAAGTACCAATGTAAGCCCTGATAATAAAGGGCTTTTGGTGGCGTAAATTAAAATTAAAATTATTATGAGAAAATTATTTAAAAAAAGTAGAAAAAAAGCATTATTATTTGCTTTAAGTGTAATTGTATTTCAATTTAGTATTATAGTACTAGTATCAATGTTTAGTATAGTAAAATTATTACTAGCATTAGGATTAGTTTGTGCTATAGCTATTTGTTGGAATTATATTTGTAATGTATTAACTATTAAAATTAAATAATATGATTGAAGGATATAAATATAGTAAAGAGCAATTACATTTATTAATACATAATTGTAATGTATATAGATTAAGTAGTGATATAAAAAATAAGTATATCAAAATGTTAAATGAATTAGAAAAAAATGATAAAGATGAGTAGTAGAGAAATAATGAATGCCCAAGGTTTTGGTGTTACAAAGTATAGTTTAGATTGTAGTTATTATGATAAAGAATTTGATTCAATAGATGAATTGATAGATGATATTGCTAGTAGTGGAATGGACCCTAATTACGAAATTACTCGTAATGGAATTAATACAGGAGATATAGCAATAGATATGATTCCTTTCTAGCAGTTAAAATATAATTTGGTGAAAAAAGAAGGTGTTATTAAACACCTTTTTTTAACTTAATCCTAAATTAAATATAAAATCTAGTAATACTAGTATTACTCCTACACTACATACTCCCATTACAAACAATACTGCTAAAGTAATAGGTGCTAAATTTGGATCACTCCATTTATTTCTCATGTTTATTTTTTTTATCTATTTTATTTATTAAATTTTTTTCTGCATAATTTACTTTACCATAACTATCTTGCTTTCGAACATTATTTCCCTTATGCATAAAACCTGTATTTTGAGATTGCTGTGTAAAAACATAATCAGAATATGCTTTAGAACCATCATGTTGAAATTTATATATTGGATTTCCTGCTGGAAAGGTAAATTTACCTCCTGTTTGCTCAAATTTTTTACATAGTGTTTTTTGTGTACTAGTAAAATAATTTTTTTTAAGATACAGTAGTTCTTTTTGATTTAATACTTTCATAATTTATTTTTCTATATAATTACCAATTTTATCTTCCATATCTTTTACATACATACTTTCTAGAACATCATTTCTATAAAAATGCTCACTTGTAATAAAACCAAGTATTTTTATACCTAATCTAGAATCATTTTTAACATCATGGATTCTATTTGATAATTCCCATATTTTAGTACTAGTAATTTCATTAATATCTTTATTATAATAATCTGTTATGTGATAATCAACTACTTCTCCATCTGCATCATGTAACCTAATTAAATACTCTGTTAATGTGCCTCTTAATTTATAATTTATTAATTTAAATTTTGCTTCTTGTATCATATTAATTTATTTTAGTTTTTCGTCACCACAAGCCCTAGATTAAAAGTGATCTTAACGTTATCTTTTAAAATAGAACTTCTAGCTTTCAAACCAAATTAAACTACTATGATAGTTTTCTTATTCCCATATCAATTATACCTCCTGAATACGAAACATATTTTTTATCTAATGTAACATGGGTATTATAATCAATTTTTTCTTTTAACACTTTGCTAGTTATTTGAATTGCTTTTAATAATGAAATAAATGTTTTACCACCTATTTGAATTCCATTTTCTCTGTTTAATCTTATATTTTTCATAGTTTTTAATCTTTATATTTATACCATAAATATACGAAAGATTCTTCGCTTCTCCAAATTATTTCGCATAAGCCTTCAAATTACTTTAACGTAAAAGTGTAACAAAATCACCAAAATTCTTATCAAATACTTCAACAGCATTTTCATAATCACTACTCATCATTTCATTAATGATTTTAGTACCATCTAAACCTAAATCTCTAGCAAATCCTTTTGCTTTACCCATTAACACAAAAACATTACCATCTGGTCCTGTTAAATCAATTACTATAGGGTATGGAGGTATATCTTTTTTATTCTTTATCATACTATTCTTCTTCATCTATTGTTTCAAACTCTTGATCTTCATCTATTTCTTCTAGCTTTTCAGTTAAAGTATAAGCCATATTTTTTAATTCTTCAACTATAGTATATAAGTCACTTTGCCTAACACAATTATTTATTTCATAAATAATACTATTAACATTTTCTATTTCTTCTACACATTCTTTTAATTCTGGAACACAATCCCAGCCATCTGTTGTTGTTTTTATTGCCATATTTTTTTAATTAAATAATTTATAATTCTTCTCTTCAGAAATCGCTTCTAGCTCCATAGGATTATTTTCATAAGTAAATCCTAAATCATAATAATACTCTTCAGCTTTACGTGGCTGAAGGTAATGCTTATACTCATGTAACAGAGCTTTGATTAAATCAATTTTATCTTTTATATAAGGAAAATAAATAAATATCTTATTTTCATCTTTACAAAATTGACCACTTGGACAACTATCACCTTCCATATCTTCTATACCACTAATTCGAGCAAATATATTTGTATGAACTTCCACTGTAGGTATTCCATAATCATTATGTGCACCATAGTGGTTTACTATCTTTGGATACACTTCATTTATAATTTGTTGTACGATCTCTTTATTCATACCATGAATATACGAAAGATTTATTGCTTCTCCAAATTATCTTGCAATTGTTTTTCATTCATTTGTAAGATTTCTTCTAGCATATCTCCTAATTTATTACAAATTTCTACTTGTGCTTGCATAATTTCATACTCAAGCTTTCCACTACGCTCTGAATCGTAATAGAAAGTACTTGAGTCTGTACATCTAAGCCATTGTGCTAATAATTTTATTTTATCTTCCATTTTATATTATATTTTCTTCCAGTAGTCAGTAGCTGATTCTACAAAACTTAAAGCAAAGTATCTTTCATTACCTTCCTTATTAATTCCTTTAACAAGATAATCATTACCACCTGTTGTTAAATGTGGACGTCTGCCACTAATTCCCATTGAATAATATCCTCTATCTCTAGTAGAATCAAATTTAACACCACTATGATCATTTAAGTAAAAAGCAAACTTAATTATATCAGTATATCTAGCACCTTGTGAACCAAACTCATTTGTAACATAATCTAATATACATTCTTTTTTAGTACTAAAATGACCATGCTGTAATTCACCATCATACATTTTAGCAGTAACACGAAGATCATAATCATCATCATATGTCACACCATCTTGTGATTCAATAGCATCTTCATTTGCTTGGTCATTTGATTTTCCCCCAAAAGGATATTCTTCTTCTAACTCTTTAATTATACCTAACACTTCAACATAATCTAAATCAGTAATATAATTACTAACTTCTACTGCATCATCTGCATTTAAACAATGTGTATTACAAAACTCATAATAACCTTCTCTATCTAAATCTTGTACTAACCCATGTAAATAATCATGTTGTGTATCTAGTTCTTCTTGTGTTTCCTTATTCAAAGCATCATCTTGTGCTTTTATATCATCAGTGTATAATTCAGCTTGTTCAGCTTCATAATTATTTTTTTCTAATGCATCAGCAATTCTTTCTAATGCTCTTCTTATAGCAGGAACATTATTATTGTAAAATTCTATATCATTTCTTGTCATAACTTATTGGTTTTATTTATTTATATTTCTTTAATATACCTAAATATACGAACTCTCTTTGGCTTCTCCAAGCATTTTTGCATAAGTCTTTACTTTATTTTGTGATATTTTTTTCCATCTTGTATGTAAGTTCCTTGTGATGGTACATTAGGAAGTATTTTACCTGTTATATCATAAATGTTTTTATCTGGATTTTCTATTTGATATTCTTCTATACTAATAGAGTTATTACAAGGAGCAAATCCTTCATCTTCTAGAAATTCAGTTAAAGTATTTACTTCTAGTCCTGACATACCAGGAAGATCATATTCATAACTTCCATCAGGTCTTAATAACCAAGTTTCATAAGCCCACATAAGACCAAAATCCATAAATTCAATTGTTAAATCTTGTCCTGAAATAGTAGTTTGTTCCCATAATTCATAACCCACAACATAAGGTATATTTGTATCACCAAATTCTTCTATAAAATTTTCTACAGTAGTAGGCCAACCCCATTGTGCAACTTGTAAAAAGAATAATTTATTACAATGATACATTTCATTATAAGTTTCTGTGATATTTTGAATATGGTTAGAACTTGGCCAACATGTCATAGAAGGACTAAAAAAGTCTATTATTATAGTTGTTCCTTCTGCTAGTAGGGAGTCTGAATCCCAAACATTTCCATTTTGATCTGTAATTGTAAAGCTAGGCCCTTGGCCTGCTAGTAAAAATGGTGCTAGTATTAGCACATAAAATAATTTTTTCATAATTTTGTTTTTTATTTTTTAAACGTATGCAAACGCTAGTTCACTTAATTTTTGATTTACACTAATACTTTGTTTAAAGTTTTTAATAGGTCTAGCTTTTCTAAACTTTTTATTTCCACCTAAATACTGAAAATTACCTTGTACTAAACTTTCTTGTACTCTATTATAAACTTCCCATAAACCATTACCTTGATCTTCTGCTCTTTCAGCATTAAGTAAATCATCTAAATCAAGTACTTTATCTATATTTTCTTCATTATATGATTTTTCTGTAAAACGTAACAAAGCAGCTTGTTTAGCAAATTCCATTTGTTGATCTCTATTTAATTCAATTTCTTTCATTGCTGTAATTCTAACAAGCGTTTCATCTATTGTAGCAACAAAATCATTTACTAATTTTTGAATAGAATCAAATGAATATCCTTTATGTACTAATCTGCTAGTACCATAATCTTCAGTTTTAATTACTAAACCATTACTACATACTAATCTAAATATACCTGCTGATAACGTAAATGCATTACCACCATCATGTGAATTAGTTAAAAGTAACTGTGGATATTCAGTAGCACCTTCTGTTTTATAGCTATCATTTTCAAATGTAACCATATGCTTTTGATAACCATTTGTTTCTTTCTTTCTAGCTTTAACTTGAACTGCATCTACAGGATTCCAACCTAATGTACGTAAATCATTTATTACCTTACTAGTAGGAACAAATGAATAATGTTTAGATAAACCTAAATTTGCTTTTTCTTTATCACTTAATGTTTGTTTAAAAGCAACTGGGCATATAAACTCAATATCACTATCAGTTAATGCTTGGTGTGCTTCTACCTTAGCATCAATAGTATTCTGTACTGCTTGTTGCCTTTGGATTTCTATTTTGTCATTTATTATTTGATTTGCCATCTTATATTATTTTAATTATACTGTAATATACGAACTCTCCCTGTGGAGGCCAAGCCTCCTGTGGGGAGTCTTTAATTTAAACTTATACTATTTTGTTTTAAATCCATTAACTCTTGTTGTGCTTCAACTCGTTCTAATACTTCTTCTAGCATATCAAGTTGTTTTTCTATTGCATAAGTTAAGTATCTAGGTCCATTCTCACTGTGTAGCATTGCTAGTTCTGTAGTTAACTTACATATTTTGGTTTCTAAATCATCTATTAGCTCCTGTAATACAGGTGCTGGTGTTAAATCTAATGTCATATTATTTATTTTTTATTAATTTTATCCCAATCATTTTCATATCTCATATTTGTTTTAGTAAATAAACTATTAATTGCAATAGGAATAAATATCCACCAAAATAATATACCTACTAATATATCAAACGTATCTAAACTAGATAATTTGAATTTAAAATCATTATTTTTTTTCATATTATATTTTTAAATATACTATAAGATACGAAGAATATCTTGCTTCTCCAAATAATTTTGCGATTACTTTTTTTTTATTTTTTTATTGAAAAAACTTGGAAAAGCCAAAGAGAGTTCGTATATTTAGGTATATTAATAAAGAAATATAAATAAATTAAAACCAATAAGTTATGACAAGATATGAATTAGAATTTTATAGTCACAATGTTCCGGCTATAAGAAAAGCATTAGAAAGAATTGCTGATGCATTAGAAAATAATAATAAAGAAGATAAAATTTATTACAAAACTAGAAAAGATATGTTTGCAGATAACCCATGTACTAAAGAAGAGTATGAGTATGAAGCTGAACAAGCTAGATTATATACTGATGATATAAAAGCACAAGATGATGCTTTGAATAAGGAAACACAAGAAGAACTAGATACACAACATGATTATTTACATGATTTAGTACAAGATATGGATAACGATGATTATCATGAGTTTTGTAATACACATTGTTTACCTGCAAGTGATACAGTAGCAGTTACTAATTATATTACTGATTTAGATTATGATGAAGTGTTAGGTATAATTAGTGATATAGAAGCAAAATCAAATGACCAAGTAAATGAAGATGTTATTGAATCACAAATGACTCATGAATATGAAAATAATGATCGTGATATTCGTGAAACTGCTAGAATGTATAGTGGTGAATTACAGCATGGTCATTTTAGTACTAAAAAAGAATGTATATTAGATTATGTTACAAATGAGTTTGGCTCACAAGGTGCTAGATATACTGATATAATTAAGTTTGCTTTTTACTTAAATGATCCAAGTGGTGTTAAATTTGATTCTACTAGAGATAGAGGATATTATTCAATGGGAATTAGTGGCAGACGTCCACATTTAGTTTGTGGTGGTAAAGATTTTCTTGTTAAAGGAATTAATAAAGAAGGTGATGAAAGATATTTTGCTTTAAGTTTTGTAGAATCAGCTACTAGTTACTGGAAGCATATATAATGATAACGTTAAGATCACATTTATATAAAAGCCATAAGCCCGTAAGGGCTTTTGGTGGCGAAGAAATATGTGAAATTATTTGGAGAAGCCAAAGAGAGTTCGTATATTTAGGCATAAATAATAAAACCAAAAGTTATAAGTTATGAAAAAAAGTTGTGAAAATATAAATTTAAAGTTAGTAAAAATGGAGGATTTAAAGTTCAATAAGGACTTGTTTATCCCTATTAAAACAAAAACAATAGTTGATACTATATTAAGTACAGAAGGAGGTATATTTCCAGGTACTAACACAGTAGTAATTGGTGATCCAGGAGTTGGTAAATCAACTGTATTGTTAGATTGGCTTGCTGATTTTCAAAGGCAAGGTAAGAAAGTATTGTTTGTTTCAGGAGAGATGAATGAAATAGATATGTACGGTTATGTAAAAAGATTCCCTAAGTTTGATAAATTACCTATTATGTTTATGGGTGATTATAGTAATTGTCCTAGGGAAGCAGTAGAACAAGTATTTGATCAAGGTTATGATGTTGTATTAGTTGATAGTTGGGCTGAGGTTACATCAATGGTTCAAGATCAAAATGGTTGGGCTAGAAAGAAAGTTGAATCTTGGTTACTAGATTTATTAGATAAAAATAATAAAGCAGAAAACCAAGCAAACAAAAACACAGCTTTCATTTGTATTCAACAAATGACAAAGCAAGGTGAGTTTGCAGGTTCAAATAGAATTAAGCATATGACTACTGCAATGGCACAGTTGAGGTTTGATGGTAGAGGTTATGATGCAGAGAGGTATATTGAATTTAGTAAGAATAGAAGAGGTGGTGTTGGAGAGAAAATATATTTCTCATTAAGTAGAGGTGGTAAGGTTGATTACAGTTTCGAAACAGTAGAAGATGATGATTAGTTTTTGGTTTTACTAATTATTTATGTTTGAGAAGGCGCTTTTAAAGCGCCTTTTCTATTCTATTAATTCTAACTCATAATCATCACTGCCTGTTTTATCTCTAACTAAATCAAAATCTAAATCATGTACCCAATCTGGTTCATCAATTTCTCCTGCTTCATATTTTTTCCATTCTGCTAGTTGTTCATCTGTAATATCAGCATGATACCATAAGTAATCTACTTGTTTTACATATTTTTCTATTTTAGCCATTATTTTTTCTTTATTTGTTTTTTAATCCAATCTCCTATTTGAGTTGTTATATACATTCCTAATAAAAAGCCTACCATTAACGTTAAAATAAAGGCTGTTATATAAATTGTTTCCATAAGTTAAAATATATCATCATATTCTTCAGGACATTCGTCTATGATATGATTTTTAATAAATTGTTTTATTTTACTTTGTAATAGAGTAAATAATTTCAATATCGTCTCCATAAGTTGATGTTTGTTTCCAATAAGTTTCTATTTCTTCTTCTGTGTCTAAATATAATTTTGTCATAGTTTTTTTCTGTTCTAGTTTACATAAGTATTTATAATCCCAATAGTGTAAAAAACTCATTTTTTATCTATATAATTATACCATAAAGCACCTAAAATAGTTAATATAGCTATCCCCCCAAATGAATATAATATCATGTGTGGAGAATCAGATGCTAAACCAGCTGCTAATGGCCAAACCATCACTGCAACCCATAATAAAAATACAAAAAATGGATTTTTATAAAGTTGCTTTTCAATTTTTACTGTTCTTTCTTGGTTAACTAATCTTGCAATTGCACTTTGCATATCAACTCCATATGCGGGTTGTTTATGAATTATACCATCTTTTTCACATATAGTTACTTCATATTTTAAATAACCAGGACTAGTTTTACTTTTTTCTACGAACTCACATTTAACTGCTCTTCGTTTTTTAAAATCATATTTCATTATCCGTATAACATTTGTTTTCCATTAATACCTTCATTTAATCCTCCTTTAAAATATAAATCTAAAAAAGATCTAGGATATAACATAACGGGACCTGTGTATACAGGATTTGAAACTTGTCTTGTTTCACCTTTAACTCCTGCTTTTGCTGCTGCTGTTGCTACTTGTTTTCCTAACTCAGAACCAGCTGCACGTCCTAAATAGTCATATAAACTTACCATTTCCATATTTTTGTTTTTTGTTTTTTATCTTGATAATTCTATGTGTTTAATACACTTTTTTATTTCATCAGGCATTCTTTTATTTACAACAGTGATTAGTTGTTCATTTTTACTAATACATTTTGCTATATTATCATGTCTGATTTCTTCTTTTGCAATCATTTTTTCCTTAGCTCTACTTTCATCTATTTGATACTGTGTAAATTCTTTTTGTAATGCTAGAAGTGCTCTATTATTATTTTTTAATTTCTTTTTTAATTCATTATTCAAATAATATAAAATCCCTATTGCAATAATACTTAAACTTAATCCTATTGTTAATAATATCATCTTTTTAAAATTAATTTCTTTTTAAACCAAAATCTTTGTTCTAATTTTTCTAATAAGAATTGATTTCCATGTTTCATATAAAAATATGTAATAAGTTTATTTGTAGCATCCAAATGTTCTTGGCATTTGCAACTTTTAATTACACGAAGAACTTTTTTATAGTCTACTTCTACACAATCGTAGAAATCATGATGTCTACTTATTAGGGAACACATTTTTATCTCGATTACCTAGATTAACTCCGGGTGCTGGATTATAACCTTGTTGTTGAGGTTTAATACCTGGCACGTTAGGACCAAATATAACTCTTTCTTGAGATCTATTTGACTTTACTTCTTTCATTTTTTCTCTTATATTTTGGATCTTACATTCTGTAATGCCCTCTGACTCTAATGCTTCTAAGTAACCATTAAGCCATAAATAAAATTCTGTACTATTCATTGTTTTTTGTTTTTTGTAACTTTTTTCTTCTTATTATTCTTTTTTTTATTTTCATTAATAAAGCACAATCTTCGTATTGTTCTCGTTCTTCAAAATGTTCTATCATCATATCAACATCTTTAATTTTGTCTTTATAAGCCATATCATTAGTTTCAACATATTCATCTTGATAACTTTTACTTTTTTTAAATAAATCTAATGATACTATATTTGCTTTTTGAACCCATTTTGTAAGATCTTTAGGTGTTTGTAAACTTATATTAAATAAAAAATTTTTAATACCTTCATCTAATTTTTCTATACTAGACATAGGGTCAGGATCGGGATCAAACTTAAAAAAATTTTGGTCTTTTTTATATAAGTCCCATCTACCATCTTCATTAGTCATAGTTTCTAGTTCACTATATAAATCATTTTTTCTATTTTGTTTTTTTAATGCTTCTAATTGTTTATAAGTAGGATATATCATAAATCTTCCAAATACACCCTCTTTACTATCATTTGCTATTGTTTCAGATTTAATAATAATAGAGTTACGTTTAAGATAACCATTTAAACGAAGATGCTGCGCACCATCTATTGTAATTATATGTACTTCTAATTCATGTGGCATATCATTAAAATTATTAAACCATTGATCGTCAAATTTATCCATTAATCTTCTACTTTATCATCAAAATTAACTTGAAATAAATGTTCTGTCCCCGTTTTTGATTTACTAGGCATATATTTTTGAACTATCTGTCGTATATAAATACGTTCTGAATCATTCCCCCCTTCATCTGAAAATAAAGGATATATAAGTACTTCAGCTGCTTCCTCTATTGTAAAACCATCATCTAGTAATTCTGCTATTTCAATTGTGTTACGAGTTGATATCATATTTGATATTTTAGGGTTATTAGATGTGATTTCTTTTCTAATATCACCTATTATTGCTGATAGAGATAATAATATATCTTTATTAACTTTAGGAAATTTATATTCTAGAAGAGCATATTCTTGATCTTCATTTAAAATATCCATTTCAAATAAAGTAAATCTATCTAACAAAGCTCTATCTAATACTCTAGTTGATGTATATTCTGTACCTATATTTGCTGTGGCAATAAATGAAACACCTTTAGCTACTTTAATTGTTGGAGAATCATTTTTTTCATCTAATCTTAAATAACGTTGTATAGGATCTAATACAGTCATTAATATATTCCATGCTTCAGGATGTGCTCTTGATAATTCATCCAATAAAATTACCGCATTTTCTTGCTGTATAGCGCGTACAAATAACGATTCACTAAAATATGTGCCTGAATCTTTATTATAAAACGTGTTTCCTATCAAAGTACTTCTAGGATCCTGTGTTGCACCTAAATTAAAATAAGTGACTTCTTTGCCAATAGATTCTGCTGCTTTAAATGTAGCATCTGTTTTACCACAACCAGAAGGACCTACCATTAATATATTTTTACCCTTCTCTATGTTACGTACTAGGAACTTCCATTTTAAATTATCAATGTAAAAATTCTTAGGTGGAGTAGCATCTTTCCAAGACATAGACTCTTCGGTTTTTATTGTTTGTTTTTTACTAACTGTAATTCCTAATGATTCTAGAAATGTATTTCCTTCATCTTTAGAAATAAACTTAAAACCATGTCTAGTACCTCTAGGGTAGGTAACCAAATAAGTTCCTGTGTTTAGTGCTTTTTCTAAACGTTGTTGTATATCAGGACGTATTTTCATATCCTTTTTAGAGTATACTTTACCTGTTATTTGATCTTTACCTCTGATTCTACCTTGAGAATCATAACGTGGAATAATTACTTGTGTATAATTCATATATTAAGCGCTTTTAATTTTGTTTCTATTTCTTCTTTAGTTGTAGCTGATTGTACTACTGTAATTACTTTAGCTACTTTATCAGTATTTAACCAACCTGCTACTACATCAGGGTAATTAGTAATTGTAATAAATTCTCTGTCTTTATTAAATACAGCTATTTCAGCTGAATTAGATTCCCAAAATTCAGTTTTCATAGACTCATCAAAATCACCATCGTCTTTTCTTTGACAGTAATTACCTACACCCCATTGAACTGAAATTCTAAACCCATTTTCAAACGTCATTTGAAAACCTTTATTTCGTGTTGCTACAAATTTACTCATAATCTATCGTAATTTACTATTGCTAATTCTTTATGTTTTGCCTCTACTACACAATCAAATTCATGACCATAAGTAGGTATTTTATTATATATCAAATCACTATGTGCTTGTGCTCTAATACTTTCATCTAAATGCTCTTTACGTCTACTCTCACTGTAATGAGTACAAGGTGTAATATCATTCCAAGTAGATAAAGCTAATTCTAATGCTTCCTGTTCAGTAAGACCACCTGTACAAAATTTATGATGATAAAAATCAAATACAATAGGCACACCACATTTTTTATATATACCTTCATATAAATCTTTTACTGAATACATACTTGCTTTATCATCATTTTCTACTGTTAAACGTTCTTGTGTACTAAAATTTAATTTATAGTAATTATGAATCCATCTATCTAATGTAGCTTGTTTATCACCATATGCACCACCAATGTGTATATTAATTTTATTATAATGTGTTCTAGATAAACCCATTATATTCATTATTTCACTATGTTGATTTAATTCCTTTATAGTTTTATTTACTACAACAGGATTAGGTGAACCTAATACATTAAAATGTCCTGGGTGAAATGTTAAACGTTGTTTACCACTCGCTTCATCACCGGCCATATATAAGTAATCACTAATTTCTTCATAATCAGGTAATTCATCTAAATTATAATATGACATCCAAGGAAAAATATCACTAGACATTCTAAATTGTTTAATGCCCATTTCATTATTCCATTTAATTATATTGACTAAATCCTTAACATTTTGTAATGCTAGTTCAGAACAATAAGGTAGTCCTCTTTCATTATATGTTTTTTGTCTCATACTACGATTTGTAGTAATGCCACCTGCTTGTTGTAATGTCATGTTTATACATGCGTAACCTAATCTCATACGTTATTTAATTTAAATATTTCTAGTGCTTTCTTTTTACTTAACCTATTATAGTCAAATTTATTTGCTACGTAACGATACAATTCCTCTGTTGTTCCTCCAAATGTTTCCATAATTTTCCACACTTCAAATTTAGTTATTTTAAATTCTTTACAAAAACCATCTACTAAATCTTGCAAACGTTTATTATCTGTTTCATGTCCGTCTTTATATAATAAATTATATCGTTTATAAGCTTTTCTTCTAATATCCATATAACGAGTATCTTTTTCTGGATCATCAAAACCTATATAATTCTTTTTAAATTCATTACATTCTTCTTTCATCCAATATAATTCCCAATCTGCCTGTTTAAAATAAGGAGGGTATTCAAAGTCACCATTTTTAATTTTGGCTAGTAAACTAGCATTCCAAGGTTTAGTTTTATGTGTACGAAATCTTCTCCACCAATAAAAAGGTGAACGTTTTCTACCACTAGGTTTTTTAGGTACTTTCATTAATAATCTCTTTCGTTTTCGTAAATATGTTTTACAGTTGGAAATCGTAATGATATTCCTCCTTTATCGTTTTTAGTTTCTTCAAAATATTGTACTGTAATTGTTTTACCAATTATCTCTTCAGGATTATTATAAAATCTGATTCTTTGTTCTTGATTAAAACCTGAACCTACTGCAACTGAATATCCTTTATGCATAATATAAACTTGAGATAACATAGTTTCCTGTTTTTCCTTACCATCTCTAACTACAGCCATAGGGGCAGAATCATAACTTCGAACTACATATTCAGCATCATGAAACATTTTTACTTTAAGTAAATTTTTACTACGTTTACCTTCATAACCTACATCTTTACGTAACATAACTCCTTCCCAATCTTTATCAGCTGCCATTTGATTCCACATATCAAAATGTCTACCATCTATTATTTGGAATTGATCTAAACGACGTATAATTTCCATATTAA
>VTLG01003940.1_pt1 | contig 133084 bp, 125 predicted proteins | sample 4694571 | NCBI WGS metagenome assembly VTLG01 (sample SAMN12604809, study PRJNA352737) | marine metagenome | biome: ENVO:00000447; feature: ENVO:00000209|ENVO:00000569|ENVO:01000036; material: ENVO:00002151; isolation source: viral sequences binned using virsorter ... | reverse complement strand
TGATAGTATCCTTAAACTCTACGTTTCTTAATGCGCCACTTGCTGCTATTTTCATAAACTCTTCGCTTCCCATGTCAGCTATGTCTCTACTTTCATCTTCCTTCCAATCTATAAACCTAACATTGATACCAAACTTTATAAACTTATTTGCCAATGCCAATGATTTCTTTCTAGCATCAGCATCTAATGCTATCACAACATCGGTCTTATTCTTAATAACTTTTCGGAATAATTTAAACTCTTCATTGATAGAAGATCCCAAAATAGGAATAGCATTTTTACGAGAGATAATTGCATCAAAAACTCCCTCCACTAGAAACAATTCTTTATCCCACTCTATCAAATGCTCATTGAATATTACATCCTTCTTAGGAATAGTTGCATTCTTATACTTCATCTTTTCATCGGGTCTAATAGACCGACTCACATAATAGTTCAGAGTTTCATTATCATCATAACTAGGGAACAATACCCTCTGCTCTGTAATACTATAATGAATGTCATACTTAAGAGTATCTTCTTTTTCAAACCCTCTTTTATACAGATAATCTAATGCTGCTTTAAAGAAGACCTTATTGATGTTTTTGAAAATAGGATTAAAGCTTTTAGGTAATGTTACAACTTGTTTGACTTCTTTTACATCGTTTTGTCCAAACAGATTATCAATGTCAAGCTGGGGCTTTCTGTATGTCTCCAACAACTTAGCCTGTGCTTGGTTGCCAGTCTTTATCATAAGACGAGACAAAGACCTTCCTCTCTGTTCACAAACCCAACAGTTCCATAATCCTTTCTCTACATTGACGGTAAGTTTTTTATTCTTGTGATTGCAGAAGGGGCAATGAAAATACACATTACCTTTTTTATCTACAGGATTGTTAGGACGCTGAGGGGTTCCTAACGCCGAAATCAAAACACTTAAACTGTCAGCCATTGCATCAACTTTCTATTATCCATTGTTTGATACATACACTTGTCGGGAAACATTCTATTAAAAGTTTTCATAGGCCGAATAAAATATGATGAATCATTTGTATCGGGTTCACCCCCATTCCATGCGCCTGTATCATCAAGTAAATCCACAATGTAGCAACTACAATTATTACCAGTGTCTCTGGCCACATTTTTAGCCATAGCATAAGCTTTTTCAATAACCATTGGGACCGTAACACTTGACCCAACGCAGATAAAAACCGCATCTTGTATTCCTTCCAGAGTTTCAGCTAGATTTAAAAAGTCAATGTATGAAGCTGCGCCTATCTTAGCTCCATCGCAATCGGGATGTTCATAAATAATATCATGCCCAATACTGGTGCATATACTCAATGGTATTTTTCTTGTCCAACAATGCCAACTAAGACTACTACAAGCCGCTGGCCAAATAACATCTTTATCTCTTTCTTCAGCTATGTATTTACCTAACGCCCAACCATAACCCAATGGAGTATAGTCATTAATAGCCTTGTTTATAAACTCGCCAGTATCCCATAGCCCGAAAGTTCCTTCCGCCAATCCTTGCCGAACATTTTCCTCAGTTTGACCAAACTTAGCAAACTCAAAGTCATGTATAGTAGAAGCACCATTAGTAACCACATGAGTTATGTAACCTTTCTCAAACATTTTTATCAGATGATGCTGACATTTATTTTTTATAAAGTGCGCACCGAATCCAATAATAACTTTCTGTTTATCTTCTATGTCTGATTTAAGAGTGTCAATAAAGTTTTGTTCATCTTCAGAAACTTGCTCTCTGAATCTTCTAACGGGATAGTAGGTTGTCTTGCGGTCAGTAACTGGTTGGATAGTCAAACGACTACGGTCAAACATTTTAAACTCTTTCTGCAGCACCTGCTCTTGCTACTACTACAGCATCAGCAACATCAAATGCCATCTTATCAAACTCTGCTTTTGTTTTCATTAGGGGCAACATTGTTTTAACTTCGGGATGAAGCTCTACTATTCGCTTGAGGATATATTCTTTTGAGTTTGATCCTCTGGGAACCTTACACTCGGCCAAATTCCTAGCCCTAATGACATTGAGTAAAGAAGGCTCCAATCCAAAAATCTCATAACACTTTCGTTGAATAACATGATTAAACCCTGCTAACTTTATAATGGTTTTAATATTTGATTTACCAGAAATAAACTTTGTAATAATATCTTCAATAACTACATGCGTAATAGAGTTAGTGTTCTCTTTAATCTCTTCTATAATATAACAAACTTGATCCACTTTGTCAAGCCAATTTTTATATTTATTTAGGGGAATGTGTCCTGCGGTTTCAAACTTATTTGCGGAAAGGTTCCAAATACAAAAACCGCAGCAGAACGTGGATATATCTAATCCCAACAAATATTCTTGTTCTGCTGCGGTCATCTTATATTACCAAGACTTGGATACTATGAAGTACGGAGTCTCCGAGTCTGGATTGTAAATGAAAGAAGCACCATAGCCTCCCTCAGTTGATACACTTACACCAACATTTACAAGAGCGAAGCTATCACCTTCAGCCGTATAGCCACCGTCACCGGCACCTACATGAAAGTTATAACCATCTAGCTCATAGCCCAGCTCAATGTATGTATCATCCTTAACAGCATCGCCGCTAACGAATCTACCTACAAATAAATCTACACCACCATATGAACCGGCGACACCGACTTCAATGTCATGGCTATCTGAATCAAGAAACGGACCATTATAATAGTAAGAGGTAATGTTAATAGTGCCATACTCGCCAACTTCTTGTGCGAGAGTAATATCATATTCAGTATCATCACCGTTGATAGGGATCTGACCCCAAATACCTACACTAGTAGCACCAATGTTAGAGTCAAAAGACACAAGATCCAAATTAGGTTGGACCGAAATAGCGGAGGGACCAGCGGCACCTCTCCAAACGTGTCTACTAAAAGTGTCAACCGACAGCTCTGGACCTGCGAAAGCTGCTGTATTGCCGACAAGCAGCATAGCAAACGCCATAGCTGCCATAATGAACTTCTTCATACACTCATCTCCTTTTGAGGGGAATTAGTTTACATCAACTATTATTGTTGGGATTGCTTCTTTAACGCTGTAAAGTTAGCGCTAAAATCTTTTTGAGTCTCTTCTTCAATATTATTTTCACCTTCATCGTCAGGCAAGAATCGTTTGGGCGCGATTCCTTCATTGTCTAATACAGACAGGATATCTGATTGGGACATGGAAGCTTGTGTTTCTTCTTCTTGTGTTACCATCTTTTGAGAAGCGGTAACCATCTTAATAATATTTTCTGTAGCCTTATGTGCGCTATCCAAATACGGCGCAGCTTTATCACCAGACATAAACGCATCTTCAGCATCTTCTACAAAGGCATTCATCTTCTTAAACGTATTCATAGCTTCGTTTTGTTGATCAATAGATTGTTCATAGATGACTTTAAAAATATCATCTAGGCTCTTGCCCTCAAACAATTCTATCTCTCTTAGCTTTTCAAGCTGTTTCATCTTCTGTACTCTCACCTAACGTGTTGAAACGATAGTTATCTTGTAGTTGTGACACAAACCACTGCATCTCTTGCATTTGTTCTATCAAGTCTCTTATTACAGGATCACTGCTGTATATCTCTCTTTCCAAAACATTGCTTAATGTTTGAGAAAACAACAGTAGCCTATTATAAATATCATCATACTGATCTTCATAGAAGCTTATTCGATTTAAACTACGATAAAGCAACACTCCTAGAAAGACGGCAATGATGCTAATAAATATCAATAATAAAATTTCAAACATCTACACTCTCTTCTTCCGGAAAACATACTAGTCTTATTTCTTGTTTATTAGAAAAAAGCTTAATATACTCATCCTTAGAGTCTATTAGCTCTAGCTTATTATTAAAAAAGTTATATCCAATTTCTTTAGTTACCATATCATATAGGTTCAAGATAGTATTATTATACATATTTAACAAATGAGGATGCACTTCTAAAAACAATAAAGGTCTTACTTTATTAAAAAAGTTAATCCCACCTTGTAAAACTCTATACTCATATCCCTCTACATCTACCTTAACCACATCTGCTGTGTTTTCTTTTTCCTCTAGGCTGTGAAACCAATATCTATCTAAAGGTTGCATTCTTATCTTTTCTTTATCTTCCCATGGCGTATCATCTTGAGTCTCTACTCTATAAAAAGGATCATCCCTTTCGTATAATATAGCCATAGTTTTAGCTTCTTGTTCTATAATAAAGTTCTTCTCATCTTCCTTTTCGCCAACCAAAATAGAAAACAGCTTAACATTATCATAACGAGGATCATCACTATTATGTTTAACAATCTCTCTAAACGTATCATTGTTCCAAGGAGAAGGTTCAAAACATCTTATTGTTTTAGTGTTGTCGTCATTATTGTTAAGCAGAAAAGTGAAGGAGAAGAAACCTATGTGTCCTCCAACATCCCATAGTGTTTTCTTATCTTTAGTAAGTTTAATAAAGTTGCTCATCTCCCAAGCTTGGCCAGTCTCTGCGTCCCACTCATTGTTGAATATATCAACACTATCTGCCATGCTATCTGGTAAGTCTATTTCAAGAATATCTTGTATGTTACACTTCATATCTAACCTTTGCTTTTTATATATTAACACAAAACAAATAAGTTTTAAACTCTATTTCAGATAGGTGACACTCCACACTATAATAGTAGAGATAGCTAGTCCAATCATTATTCTAAAGAAATCTTTGGTAAGCATTGGGAATACTTTTTTAATGTTTTTCTTATCCAACGCAGTAGCAATAGCAAGCTCTCTACCTGCGAGTAAGCCACAAAAAACCCATGTGGTTGACATGGGTATGGAGTTAACTTCTTTAAAAATATACAACACTAGAGCATAAACAAAATCAACTAGAGTTGCGCTTCGCACATATTTAGTATTTACTTTTGTCAAAACTATTTGTTGTATCTTTCCACCTCTCTCCCAAAACATATAACACAAACCCAATACAAACACAAGACTAATAGCAATCATTGTCTCCCATGAAACTTGTCTTGGAAGAAACACAGCAATGTTCGCCATGTCATGTGACAACCAAGTAAACCATAACCAACCAGTTGTAGTCCATTGTCCTATACGCCACCAGATATCGTGGCCACGCGGAATGTCTGCTTTGGTTTCTAACCATCGTGATACTGCCAACCATATTGCATAAGCAGCAGTAGCGGATACCACATAACCCAACGCAGATTTTATCAACATCTTCTCAAACACTACACCAGTTGCGAAAGCAGACAACACTAAAAAGGTAGTGCTTACAGGCACACCAAGTTTAGTAAGTGCCACAAGAACAAGAGGCGCTACTGCATGATACCATTGTATTTCTTGAAAAGGAATCTTAGTAAGGCGACCATAGGAAATGTCGCCACCATTTACAACCCAACCATACCACAAAGTAAATAACAAAACTGCACTTGCAGGTAACCAAAGATGTTGCCACTTAAATCTTTCAGAGTTAGAAGCTATCCATGTTCCTAAAGTTTGAACCGAATCATTTGCAATAACAGAATAAGCAGCTAACAGAAACCCAACCCACATATACACACTTGTCAATTCCAAAGTCTATCTCCTTAAAATAATTGAACGAATCCCTTTACTGTATACTGATCTTTCTTTTGTTGAACTTCTAAATACAATCTTTCTTTACCCAAAAACTTTTTCATCTTAAATTTCCAATAGCGATCATTGGTTGATACAAACAAAGGCCATTGTGGATGAGCATACTCTAGAGTATAGTTTTTATACTTAACAGCAATAATGGGATGCCCCTGTTCCTTATATTCATTGTAGGTGCCTCCCACATAAAAGTCAATGCTCTTTTGTATTTTTATTAAAAAGTTCTCGACACCAATAGCTATTCTTTTAGCATCTTCTTTACTTTCAATAAGAGCATCATTCTTAAAAAAAAGTCTTTCGGCCAGAGCATCATTGCTCAAAACCGAAAGACTTAAAAGTGTTATAAAAAAATATTTCATCTCTTCTCTCCTTTATAAAAATCTCTATATTTATTATGTATCAATGATGATACACCCTCAAAAAAGGAGAGTAAATAAAATGAAAAAAGTTGTTGAGAATTTGCAGTACTTATTTTTTCTCACCTCTGTTCTTATCACCATTCCTTCCTATATCGTTTGGATTACCAGTGTCCGCGATAGCATTGTTCAACTTAGATGAAGCTCAATAATTCATAATCAAAACTTCTTCACCTATGCTTTGTGATTCCCCTGCTTTAGCACCGGAGGCTTTAACAAACTCTTTTGTCTCCCATTTGTATTGATCCTTGGGATACATATCATTTAGCCCATCAAAGTCATAGTAAGAAAGGGAAAACTGGCCCTTCATATTGTGGAGGCAATTCATCAATTGAAAATGTTCTTCCCTTCCAAAACCATGCAAGCTATAATATTCTTCAGTGTTCCAGTAAGGGGGATCACAATAGAAGTAAGTTGTAGGTGAATCATACTTAGCGATGACTTCTTCAAAAGACATATTCTCACAGGCATCAATATTCTTTAACCTGCGTACATTATCTTCATCACTCAATCTCTTATGAAAGGCATGAAACTTAGAGGTGTTCTTTTTTGAATCATCAGTAAAAGTAGACTCAACCGCCGAAGCTCCAGAAAAACAATTAGTAAGAAGAAAAACATATTGCATTGCAGCCATTTGATCTTTTCTACCGGCTTTTATTTTCTCTCCAAACTTTTCACTTATCTCAGTATTAAGCTCCACTCTTCGCTTTCTTGCAAACTCTAATGTTTCATTTAAACTCTTACGTTCTTTCTTAACAATAGATTTATCTTCTAAAAGTTTACGCAAGGTTTGAATAGCAAATGTAGTCGCAAACATATCCTCCTTACAATAGTAAAAGAAATCACGACATTCTTCAAGAGGTCTTTTATCCGGCCCCGATTGTAGTGGAGGATTCTTCTCATTAATAAACTTATCAAATTGTTTGGGATTAGAGGCACACCTATAAAGATTAACCATGTAAGGATTAAAATCATTATATATGTGTTGCTTTGTTGCCAGAGGATTATCCGGATCACTTTTCATATAAACCCAAAATGCTCCCCCGAAAACCTCAACATAAGTCTCCACACCCTTTGGAATAAAGCTATGAATCCAAGGGGCCATCCTACGTTTCCCACCCATATAAGTCAACAAAATAAAACCTCTTTCTTTTTTAATGTAACCATTTAAGCCAAACTATCTTAATGAAAGTCATCCATTTTATAAACCAACTTCTGTAAAGAAGCGTTATTATATTTATAGGGACTAACACCAGGCGATTCTAGAATGTCTATTCTGTTTACCCATCGTTTGTGCATCGTGTCACGGACTTGATATAGTCCAGACTTTTCACCAGCAGAGACAACGACCCAATCACCATAGTCAAGAAAACCCCCATTACGGATAAGCATATTTTGTGCAACAGCAATGTAACGGTAATCACTAGCGTTCTCTATTCTAAAGACGGTGCCGTCTGCGGTAATGTTGGGAGTGCTATCTGTTTGTTCTGGAACAGGGTGATACATTGTAACCGTGACATTGAGCTTGTGAGCAGTTGATGCATCTATTCTTTCCTTTATTCCTATCAGTTTGCGTTTACAATCATCTAGACTTGTAGCTAAGTGTAATCCCTGTATAGTATTGACTGCCATCAAACTATCAGCCACATCCACCTTAATCAGTGATGCGATTAATTGTTCTTCAATCTGAGTAACATAATGATTTCTTTCAACAGCATAACCAATAAACGCCAACAATCCAACTACCAAGATTATGTTTTTAATCATCTTTATCTAGCTCTGCCAATATTTCATCCAAACTAAACAGCTCTGGCTCTTCTTCTTTTTTCTTCTTAAGTTCATCTAACTTAGCCTTTTGTTTTTCATCTAGACCATCTTCAATGGCTCTCTGAAACTCTTCATCGGGAATAAAAGAAATAAACTCTTCACCTTCTTCAAACTCATTCAAAGATTCTAAAGCATGAACATAATCTTCAAGCTCAGCTATGTGGTTCAAAAGCTTTTCTTGACGTTCCATAAGTTTATTGACAATCTCAATAAGCTTGGTTACCGACTTCTGTTTAGCTGCTCTACTCATATTATAACATCTCTAGGTTAAAGTTATCTAACGGTTTCTCTATTTTCAAATCCTTCAACTTATCATTCTCTACAATAAGTTTAGTGCCACCTGTTATTTGTTTCTTACCATTTGACTCCTGTATGTTATAAAGATAAAAAGTTGTCTTCCACATTGTTACCCTTACTATTCTGCCAGGTCTTCCATCTAAAATAACAATGTCATCATTGTTGTAGTCATTGCCACAAAATATCAAAAGCCCTGCAATTGTTGACTCTATAGTGGTTTTAAAAAATAATACTGCCAATGCTGCTAAGAACATCCATCCATATTCGCCCAACAAAACACTTATGTTACTTTGAATAACATTTTCTATTTGTTGCGCTTCCATTTTTTACTTCTCCTTCTTGATACTATATACTACAAATATCAGAAAGAGGTGTCTCCAACGCTACTTATCTACGGCATTCTTTTCCAACTGTTGAGGAAATGTTTTCCACTACCGTATCATACTCTTCCTTGAGTTGCTTTTCTTTAATTCTAATAAGTTTATATCCTTCTTTTTTAGCTAACCAGTTTTTAGTCATATCATTTTTCTTAGCCATAAGTATGACATAACTAGGTTTGCCTTGTGTGTCGTGCCAGTATGCCCCATCGACTTCAATGAGAACACCATACTCTACTAAATGAAAATCATAATAGCGCCATCTGTTTTGAAAAGCAAGAGCCTTTTCACGTTCATATTCTATACCTAAGCCATCTAGAATATCAGCAACAACTTGCTCCAAATAAGACATAGGTCTATTAGAGCGATTACGAGGCGACCACTTCTGAGCGCCTTGTAACTTCTCCTTCATTTTCTTTATACTATTTTTATTATATCTTTTCTTAGGCATTTAAAATCTTCTATCTTAACTACTCTTATTCCAATGTCGCTTTCTTCTTTTCTTATGTAGGCAATAACATTGTCATCTACGTATTGATTAACAACCAAGTCAAGCTGCCGCATCGAATGCGCATCTACGTATTTATCCCAAATGTTTAAAACCCCTACACCTAACCCGATACTTTCTTGCTTGGTTAATGGCATATTTATTCTCCTTCGTCTTCGTTTTCTAACTTATATAGCCTTTCTTTTATCATCTCAATATCAACCATAATATTTTGTGCTAGGGTTCGATAATCCTTCATCAGCTTTTCAGTATCAACAACCCTCTTATGTATGGCAAATAATACCTCATGGGGTTCAGCTTGCTCAGCCATTTGTATTTGCTGTGGTGTTAAAATATTACCTTCACTCTTCTCCGTCATCTGTTGTTAACCTTTCATTTAAATAATCCAAAACATTATTAACTAGTGGGTTTTGCTGCCCCTGTTTATTTACTTTCTTAACAGGCTTAGGTTTTGGTTCCTCAAACTGCTCTTCCATTTTTTCTACTTCTTCTTCCACAGCATTACCGGCAAGTTTCTCAGCTATACTTAGCAACTCTACGTTCAATGAAAATACCGCAGCTTGTACCATTTCCATTTTCTTTAAAATATAAAAATGACCTTGGGGTCCAATCATATCAGACACTTCATCACTGGCTAATGCAATATTAACCGACTTATCAAAGCTTCCCATAGCGCCTTTAATAATATCTATTTCGCCCAGCAATGATAGCACTTCATCAATATTTGTTGGAACATCCTTACTCCGCATCGGCTGTCTCCGTTTCTAGTATTATAAGCTCAATGTTTTCCAACTGTCCTGCGCCATTAAGGTCTACCCTTAAGTCATATTGATTAAGAAGCCTGGCAACATTGCCACCACTTTCTTCAAACATATAATACAACATTCTATTAAAATCTTCATTGTTTGTATCTTTTAAAGATGAATCATAAACCGTATTACATATAACCCACTGCTTAAAGAATCCATTTTCCGTAAGAGCTTGGTCAGGTAGGGTGCTAGGAACCTGCGCTCTTAATGCCTTAGATGCTTCCAGTAGTTTGCCACGTAAAAGCTCTAGGCGAACTGCAAGTTCTTTTTCATCTACGTCTAGAATTGTTTCTTCTTGTTCTGTCATCATAACCCTTTCTTATAATGACGGGGCTATTCAAGAGCATTTGCATAATAGTGTTGGTGAAAAACCTTTATGGGAGATACCAACTGCTTGATGCTTATTTGAATAGCCCCGTTTATTTATGGTATTTCTATATCTTCATCCTCATCGTCTGCCGGATAATATCTATCATCCTCATTGTCTAGTTCATATAAAGAAAAGACTGGCTCTTCTCCCAAACTATCTTTCTCTATATTTCCTTCCTCTAAAAGTTTGCCTGCCAATAATGGCGCATGAAGCGGAATAAAAGAATCAGCACCAGATGGATTGACAATCAAAGTATTAATAGGAGAAGGAGCTAAACTTTGAGACAATAAGCCCGGCCCTACCTTATTAACCACTTGCATATTGTGTTGCATTATCTCAGTTATTTTGAGAATAGAAAACTGAACCAACACTAACTTTTTACCAAAGTTCTTGACCAGTCCTTTTCTAATCTCTTTTTTATTCACATAGTTGGCGGCAACATTCTCATCAGTGAAGCCAACAATAACCTTCTCACCACTTGACAAATCTACTGTATATAAAGAGTTGCCAGTCGTATTTCCAACAAACCACATCTTCCATTCATTCTTAATAAGTTCATTGACAATAATTTGCGCACCAAGTTTACCGACATTATTTTCTATATAATCATTAGTCCACTTGCGCGAATCAATTTTCATTTACACTCTCCCAAATAAATATCAACCTATAACTGTTGTCGCAGCTCTAATATCTTTTCTTCACCCACAAGAGCGCCACGATCCCAAGCTATACTTCGCCCAAAGGTATCAGCATTCAACTTAACAATTAAAACTTTACCAGGAATCAAATCGTCTGTATGATACTGTAGTTTATTGTGCCACACTCTAAAACTGCTACCATCATCTGCCCTCACATTTGCATATGGTTTACCCTTCTTTGTCTTTAACATTTCTACAGTTCTTACTGTCAACCATACATGGTCATGGCTTTCAGCGTCATCATCAAAATCAGAGATGTGAGTAACTCCCATTTCTTTTACAACAGAAGTCATTTGTTCCCATCTTTCTCTATTTTCCGTAACTCTAAAACCTACATACTCTAACTCATTAGTTATCACTTCAACTTCATTATACTCTTCTTCTGTATTAATATTGAATACCTTTATCAATGATTCAAGTCTATCACTGCGAATCAAATCTTTAAGAGTTAAGCTATCATCATCAAAAACCTTTTCACAAATCTTCTTCAAATCTCTCTTTGGCAGATTGAACAAGTTGTAATAGATGTCAGTAATGTCAACCAACGCCTTTCTGGTATAGTCTCTCCCACAGAAAACAAGACCATCAAACAATCCTAATGAAATCAACATCTTCAAATCATTTGCTGAAACCATCTTATGTTGAAAGTTATCTTGTAAAAACTCTGTATAGTCAAGCCAACCCCCAGCACTTGGCATATGATTCTTTATCTTATTCAATACAGTTTTACCTAAACCTTTTACTCCCAACAACCCTACCATGAACTCATCCTTAGTAACCTTGAAATCCAAAGAAAAGTTATTGATGTTACCCAAAGTAATCTCCGGATTATCCAACAAGTCACGGGCCATTGAAAGACACAAGGCTATTTCATCATGGTCATCAGCAGAATGATTACACAACACCTCAATAAACTCTGCCGGATACTTTGCCTTGAAGTAACTAGTCCAATACGCCAAGATACTATAACTAATAGCGTGTGACTTATTGAATAGATAACCTGCGTTTTCTATCAACTTATCAGCAACCTTCTTGGTTTCTTCTAATGATAGAATGAGTTTTTCTGGGCTACTATACAAATGCTCTTCTAAATAAGCATTGCACTTCTTCTTATCCAATGACTCGGCTGTCTTACGAAGAATGTCACCTTCCCCAAAGCTCAAACCTAACATACTGAACATTTGAATAAACTGCTCTTGGTAAATCATAATACCTTGAGTCGGCTCTAGTATCTCTTCAAACATTGGGTGATGGTCATTGGTCGGGTCTTCTTGACCATTCTTACGGCGAATGAAAGCATCCAACGCACCCATCTTAATAACGCCAGGACGATAGATGGCGTTTACAGCTGCGATGTCTTCAATAGTCTTTGGTCTAGATTGTTGTAACACTCTCGTAATGTTTGAGCCTGCAAACTGAAACACACCAAAGGTTTGACCATCACACAATAACTGAAACGCCTTATCATAATAAACCTGTTCTTCTTCAGATAACACCTCTCTATCCAACGGCATATTATACAAGTCAGCAATGTTCATTCCTACCTTATCCATCACATCCTTCAACACCGACAAAGTAGAAATACCCAACATATCAATCTTGAGAAACTTCATGCTTGCCAGTTCATCTATCTGCCATTCTGTAACCAATACATCATCCTTAGTCTTTCTCAATGGCATCATGTCATACAATGGACTAGATGAGATAATAACACCGCCAGCAGCAATGGTTTGATTTCGTGCGTTTCCATTCAATACATCAATAGTTTCCACAAAATCATCAGCTTCATCCTTATCCATCTCTTGGACAAACTTTCTTACCTCTGGCTTGTCATTCATTATTTCGCTGAATGATGCCATGTCTTTATTCAGAGAGATGTGCCCCGATATAGTTTTGGCGATCTTATTTGATTCTTGGAACGGTAACTCTTTATCTTTCGCCAAATCACGAAACAAAGTATTAGCGGAGTAACGGGCATAAGCACACACAGAAGCAATGTTAGCATCACCCCATTTACTCGCGACATACTCTTTAACCTTTTCTCTATCTTTGTCCGAAAAGTCGTTATCAATGTCAGGCTCCTTAATTCTTGTTGGATTCATAAATCTCTCAAAGAAGAGATTATACTTTATAGGATTCAAATGAGTTATGCCTAACAGCCAACACAATAACGCTCCACTCGCACTACCTCTTCCAGGCGACATTAGAATGTCATTATCATACGCAAACTTACAAAAGTCTTGTGTGATAAGGAAATAGTCTATGTATCCCTTATCCGCTACAAGGTCTAACTCTTTCTTCAATGCTGTTGTGTATTCGGGAATGTCTTCTTCTTTTATTTGCCCTGCCTCTAACTTCTCTTGCATTCCCTTCTTCAACTGATGAACTATGTATTCTCTATTATCCTCAAAACCATCAGGCGTTTCAAACTTAGGTTCCTTCAAGGTTTCCATGTCAAGTTTAGCATTACACCTTGAAGCAATATGTTTGGTGCTTTCGATAGCTTCTTCTAGATACTCATCAGCAATCAAGTCTCCATAACCATTATCATACCACAACGCTCGCATCTCTTCTTCGTTAGCAAGATACAAAGTATGAACACCGGCTTCATCAAACTTACCATCTGTATTCATTCGCCAAAGAAAGTCATGCACTTTGTCATGTTGCTTCAATACCACATGAACATCATTAGCTAGAACACATTTTACATTCTCATACTTCTTACGAAACAACTCTATCAATGCTACATTATAATCTTTTTGTATATCCAAGTCATGGGGATGTAGTTCAATAAAAAGATTATCTTCACCAAAGATTCCCAACATTCTGTCAAACCAAGCTGTCATTTTGTCAGTTTGTTTTGCTTGTAAATACCTCGCCATATTGCTAATAACGCAAGTTGTTGTAGCAATAATGCCTTCAGAATATTTCTCTAACAAATCTAGGTCTATTCTAGGTTTCCCATAATAACCTTCTGTATTCGCATAATAGTTCAAACGAAATAGGTTTTTCAATCCAATATCATTCTCAGCCAATAGCAGAAGATGGGGTGACCTCAACCTCAACTTATTCTTTTCTCTTACCTCAGTTGCTGTCAGACCTTCTCTTTCTGATTCTGTTAGACCTCTCTGATACATATCTTCAACTGCATACATCTCGTTTCCCAAAATAGGCTTTACACCTACCTTAGTCATCTCTGTATAAAACTCAAACAATCCGGCCATAGTGCCGTGGTCAGTAATCGCACAAGCTTGCATACCAAGTTCCGCACATCTCTGTGCGTAATCTTTGGCTTTACCTACACCATCCAACATTGAATAAGTTGTATGAAGGTGTAAGTGAGTAAACGTATCTACCTTAGACATTTAGTTTCCTTTTATCTATCATAATACATTAAACAGGTTCCATAAACCATTCGGGTATAACTGCTGGCTCTTTCCATTTGGCGAACTCAGCCTTGTCACATTTGTAATACATACGATACGCCGCTACTGTATCTTCTTGCTGATAGTCGGGAGGCATACATTGAGGCGGTGGTGAAAATGGACGGTTGGGTATGCGTCTTGGTGCATGTCGAAGAGCTTCGGATAGCTTGCTAATGCTTGTGTGAACCTTTCCATAACGCCGTTCATACTCACGACCTAAAGCAATGAAGTGGGAATAAAGCCACATATAGTTTAGGTGACCAGAACGCGCCCAAATAGTAGAAGGATGATTTTTATAAGATGCTTTGTAGAGCAAGTCATTGTCAGACTTGTCAAGAATACGGTGGGCTGTAGAAAGCATTTGTGCTGATTCAAGAATCATTTTCACAACGTGCTTGTCACACATCTGCTCAGCTGCGCGAGCCGGATGGTTGTCTAAAAAGAAAATATTGATAATAAGCCTCCTTTGAATGTATATATAATATAACACATTCTCTTCGGTTTGTCAAGGATTATTTTTCAAAACATTCCCCAGTTCCACAATCATACAACAACTTCGCTGTTGCAGTGCAATATATCTTATTACTTGCTACATCTGGCGAATATTTAGCACTTTGCCCCAATGTAAAATGCTTCTCCATCATCACAATATCATTATCAAAGTCAGTGCCTAACTTCTTCAATGTTCCATAAAAATAAGTACCGGGCTTTTGTTCAACAGATTTTGCAGGTTTAATAAGATTGGTTAAATCAGCACCATGAGTATTGTTTTGCTTACGGCGATATCGCTCATGGGTTTTTTGACCTTCGTCTTTTAACTTCTCTTCTTCTTCACGTTCTAAATACTTATCCAATCTTTGACGTTCCGGAAGTAAATCCTTTTCCCACTTACCATTATTTTCTTGTTTACGTTGCGCCGTTTTAATGATACTGTTAACTCTCGACAATGTTATCTCCTTTTTAGACTATTTCACATGAGCCGCCAGCACACGCTAGCTCACCCGTCAAATCAGTGTTATCTGCGATTTCTACTATTTGTGATACATCAACTTGCTTTAACTGAGCATTTAGCTCATCAAACTTATCAGCTTCAATATCTTCAAAAGGTGCTTGTGTATAAGTTCCACCATCATATGGCAATACACTTAATCCATTATAGAATGTTTTATTTTTCCACATCCATTCACCAACCTTTTCCCATTCATCTTCTTTAATGGAAACAGTGCAAGATACATTATGGGTATTATTTCCTTGAATGTGACCAGGCTCAATCCATCTACTGTATATATCTCTTACTCTTTCAAGAAGCTCAACAGATGTTTCATGTCTTAGAATACCATCGCCAGGAGCTTTTTGTGGAATAGAAATAACCGCTTGTGTTTCGGGCTTAAAGAAATCATCTTCCAATAACTCTGGATGACGAATGGAGAGATAGTTATAAATGGCTTCGTTCTTACCTACACGAACTCTGCGAATATAATAGTCATTATGCCAAGCATGAACTCCACTAGAGGTTCCCAATACACAAGAAGTAGTTCCACTAGGCTTAACTGTAGTTACTCTAGCAGCGGGATTGATACCCAACTCACCTGCGTAATACTTGTTAGTCGATACTGCCAAGTTAGCAGCCTCTTCCAAATCAAGGCGTTGCACTCGACCACTACCAATGCCTGTCATGCCAATACCAAGCAATGCATCTTTCTCTGTAGTACGTCGCCACACATCGCGCAGATAATGAAAGTCAGTATAAGAAGCTTGAAGAGTTCCGATAAGAGATGCAGCAGAAACTCTATCATTAAGTTCTTGCTGTGTCTCTATGTCGCTCACATTTACTTCACAAAGATTACAAAACTGAAAAGGTCTTAGTGCTATTTCGGCACAAGGATTAGTTCCCCATTCCGAATCATTAGTAAAATAAACGCCAGGCTCACCGGCACCACTAGCTTTTACTTTTTCCCAAATGTTAAAAAAATCTTTCTTCTTAACTCTATGTCGCACCACGACTGCGGAGTTGTTGGCTCTTGCTCTTTGGGGTTCGGTTTCCCACCAGTCTCCAAACTTGCATTGGAGCATTTCTTGATCATCAAGGGAAAACAAACTAATAGTAGCAGACCTACGGATGCCTCCAGATAAAACTGCGTCTGCAATCCAACAGACGATATCATGTACTTCCAAAGTGGAAAGTTGGTCACCGTGTTCCTTTCTGTTAAAAATCCTTTGAATATTATGAACACAATCCCGAAGGGGCTCTGGTCCTGGCGCTTTACCCCCACTAGTGACTAACAACGCACCTTTTGGTCTGATGCTTCTAAAATCAAAAACTGGCTCAGGCTTTCCAAGAAAATAACATTTCATCAGCATTTTAATACAATCAGCCCAACCCTCTATACTATCTCCAACCAAGTATCGGCGTTTCTTAGTGGGCTTATGAACAGTTGGTAACTTTTCTACATGATGCTTCTGAACAGAATATCCTACACCAGTTCCCCCTAATAACAAAAACATGACTTCGCTAAAGGCACGATAGTCATCAATGGGTAAGTAAGCGCAATTATAAATACGTGTTGGGGTTTGAGAAATAGCACCGCCAGCAAACTGAAGAGATCGCATTGAAGGTAAAACCTTCTTATCATAAACTAACTTATACGCTTTTTCTATATCTGATTCTAACTGAGGAAAGTTAGAAGTATGCATTTCTTTGTTGCGAGTAATAAGTTCTTCCCAAGTTTCTCTACGTTGTTCATTTGGCAGATATCTTGCATACTTCATATGTACAGTTACTTCTGATAAAATCTCTTGGCTTAGCTCCATCAACTGTCTCCATCTGTTTGCGTTCTTACGTTCTTAGCCGACTCATAACCATCTCTAAAAAATCCTTTTCCAAAACTTAAACCCACCTGTTCTATTTTTCTTCTTGTCTCTATGCCGCAGTTAGGACAATAAACTTTTTCTTTTGGATTGTACTTTGTGATACTCATACTTTTAGTCAAGTGATAAGTGCAACCATCGCATATCCAAGTGTATTCAGGCATTATATACTTTTCTTTCCTTCTTTTTCTACACGATGAATGAACTCTGTGTTTCCGTTATCATAAGATAAAAGCACTTCAAACTCTACTGACTCATTAGTATAAAGCTCTTCTTTAGTGATAAGGTCATTAGCTATTTTTATAACATCATCACGGCGTGCTTTATTTCTACCTATACTATAAACATTTGAAATCTGTGTATCCGCATTGCCCCATCGTTTTGTTTTTGTAACCGTAAACCTATCCATTAATCCCCATCCTTATATGTTTGATATAGACTTCCTATTTTATTCCTACTCTCGCCGCCACCATTCAACAAACTAGTCAGCTTATCAGAAGTTGAAAAGCCAGCCGGTTGGTCGTCATTCAAGTCAATAAAGGCACACTCTGGCTTCATGTCAATGTTGAAGTTTACATTAGCTGACCCCATACGATTCTTACCAATGTGAAACTTACGTTGTGAGAATGTTCCAAAGAAATCAACAACATGAGCCTTATTGATTGCTTCACCAACTTTATCAATGGTAATAACATCATCATTAAATCCATCACGATTACTCTGAGTTGCTGTCCAAATAGGCAACTTCAACTCCATAGACAAAGCTCTCAAGTCTTCAAATACAGACTCAAGCTCAAATCGCTTTTGCTCATAACCTCTTCTAGACTTCATCAAATCACCATAGTCAATAATGATAAGGTCTGGCTCAAAACCATTAGACAACAACCTACCTACATGAAACTTGATTGTATTAATAGTTGCAACCTTTGGTGGATATTCCTTAATCATCAACTGACCACCGTCAAAACGAGCCAGTTCACTTTCTGCCTCTACCATTCGGGTTCGTAGTTCTTTTGTTGGAATACCTGTAATACGAGAATCATAACGATTACCCACATGGGTTTCGCTCAACTCCATAGAATAATGAATCACATTCTTGCCAGCAGCCAATGCTCCATAACCAAGATTGACTAGAAAGAATGACTTACCGCCGCCGGTTGGAGCCATTACCACACCTAACTCACCATGTGCTAAACCACCATCTAATACTTGCTCATCATCCAACAATGGAAAGCCAGTGGGAATAGTTTGCCGAGTATGAACTTTACGTCTTGACTCAAAGCTATCAAAATAGTTTTGACCCAAATCTTGTTCTGTGTTTATCTTTAGACTCTGCTCAATAACTGATTGAATCTCTTCATACTTTCCTTCTTTCAACAAATCTACAGAAGTAAGTATTGCCTGCTTCATGGATTGATTTTTACAAAACTCTAATGACTTATCCTTTGCGTATTCTATTTCTTGTCGGTTTACTTTTGTCTCAATGTCAATAAGCACTTCAAGCGTATCTTCTTTGAGTTGATTGTCGGGTAGAGATGAAATCTCAACCTTCAATGTCTCATAGGTAGGTGGAGTGTTATACTTATTGAATAACTTTCTTACTTCGGTCCAAACTGTCTTGTGAGCGTCACTAGTAAAATAATCGTCCTTCAATGTTTCAAATGACTTTTCAAAAAACTCTCTATCAGTGAGAAGTCCTTGAATAACATTATTCTGAAACCCTACTCCAAACGACTCAAAAGAATCAGTATTTGTTGCCAATGTTGTTCTCCTTATAGAACGGGTTGTTCATTTAGGATGGAAAAGTTAGCCACCCAGTTATCTATATTGTTTGGGCTAATGTCTTCGGACATAAGATTAATACGAAACTTATAAGAATTAAACTTTGGTGTGTCGGAAATATAAGAGTTTCTCAAACTATCTATAGAGGCTAGAGATATCTCCAACTCTAACAACTGAACTATCTTGTAGTTAAGCCTAATAAGCTCTTCGTTATCAATATACTTTTGATACTTACTTTCACTACGACCTTTTAACCATTCAAACAAATCATCAATGTCGTATCCCTTTTTATCATCCCAAAGAAGATGTATTTGGCGTTTAACTGTTTTTTCGCCTACACCTTTTACACCTTGAATATTGTCACTCTTATCACCCACTATTGCCTTTAGCAAAGCATAGTTAGGTGGATGAATGTTTTCTTTCTTGTGCATCCACTCTAAGTCAATCATTTCACCAGTAGGATTTTCTTTGGTTTTTACAGGTCGGAATACAGAGATGTTTTCATCCACTAGTTGTAGATAATCTCTATCGGTTGTAATAATGATTGACTTCTTATCAATGACCTTTTTAGCCAAGTATGCAATAGCATCATCAGCTTCCAAATATTTTACTGCTACCTGTTTCATTGGTAAAAAGTCTAAAGAGTTTTTGAGTAGGTCTAACTGTCTAGCAAAGGCTTCTTTTTCATCTATATCAGAGGTCGTAAAACCACGCCTCATCCCCACCATCTTTCGCCCTTCTTTATACTCTCGTAACTTCTTGCGTCTTCTCTCACCCGATTGTGCGCCTTCCCAAGCTATTACACATTCGCTTGGCTCAAACCGTTTAATGTAACTTTGTAGAGCATTGAGAGAACCATAAATACCACCTACGTGTTCACCGTTGTCATTAGTCAATGGAACACTTGCAAAACTTCTGCAATACAAGTTTAGTAAATCAATGAACAAGACAGGTTTGTTTTCCATTCAAAGAAACTCCTATAAGTAAATCAGACTATAGCCTGACTTGGTAGTGTGATAACATTTCTTAACACCATAATCTTGCATAATGCGATAACAAGATTTGCAAGGATGTGCTGGCTTAAGCCAACCATTTTTATCCTCACGGTAAATAAACATCTTTGAACCATAGATATCATCAGCATGACGATACGGATTTACTCTTAACAATACATCCAATTCTGCATGTATGCTTTGTGCGAAAAACTCATAATGCTTTTTAATCATTGGATGGCTTTTGTCTTTATTAAAACCAGTAAATACTTTGCCATTTTTTAGAATTAAGACAGTACCAAATCTTGTATTGTGAATACTCTTAAGACATTCATTTCTTGCAAGTCGGAACCACTTATTCTCCAAAACACCTTCTATAATATAACGATTTTCTTCAAACCTGTCAAGCATAAAATAAAACCTTTTTACCCTCTAAGACAAAAATAGACAGGGTTTTGACACCCCATCTAATTTTGCTTTCCTCTTCGGGTAATATAAATATGGCTAAAATATTTAAGAAAAAGGTACTATCAATCAAAAATATTTAGATTCAACTTTTGAAAAATATTTTTATGATTTTAGCAATGAAAGCAGTTAGTATCCATATGGCTGTTACTTGCCACCATGTTACTTCTGGAACACCAAGTGGCGCAAATCCAATATTCCACAAGTAAGCCAAAAATCCTGTAACAACATAAGTAATACCAACCACAGCCGCTAGGATAGCAACTGCTATAAAAACACAAGCAACACCACCGATGATAACATTTTTCTTATCTATATTTTCCTTAATCTTATCAGCTAGTTCTTCAGCGGCATTGTTGTTTATCGCAACCATTATAGTTCCTCTTCACCCACTAGTTCTTCAACTACTGCTTCTTCTTTTCTGTTAAAAGGATCTTGCTCTATTACTAATCCTTCTTTCACCTTAGTCTTACAATACGCATGCGCCTCAGCATTAGCGGAATCTCTTATCCACTCTACAAACTTTCTATTCTGAAACTCATACACTTCACCAGTATCTTTGTTGGTGATAGAAGATTTTTGAGCAGAGATTTTATCAGCGATACCGGCCTTCAAAAGTTCATCCAACCAACTTTCTTCATCAATCAAACCTCTACTAAAATACATCTTCAACTCTGCTTCACGGTGGGGTGGACCCATACGGTTCTTTATTAGCTTTGGTTTAATACCAACACCAATAACATCCTTACCCGTCTTAACTTTGCCACCACTATAAAGTTTCATTCTAACCGATGAGAAAAATGGAATAGCCTTACCGCCAGGAGTAACCGTATCATCACCAAAGAATACACCAATCTTCTGTCTAACTTGGTTTAGAAATACTAGTGCTACTCGCTGCTTACCAATGAAACGGATTAGCTTTCGCAAGCCTTGACCAATCATACGAGCTTGCATACCAATAGTAGCTTCACCATAATCATTTTGGATTTCTGCATCCGTAGAAGTGCCAGCTACACTATCCCAAACGATACAACACAACTTGTCTTTATCGTTTTCCTTGATTTTCCTAATGATTTCTTCAATAGCAGAAAATACTTTTTCTACCGAATCTACTTGAATATAAACTAAAGAGCCTTCGGGATAAAACTTCAATCCCAATAGCTGAAGGAAATCTTCATTAGCTGCATTTTCGGTATCAATAAGTACAGGAATCCCACCCTTATCTTGACAATCTTTCAGAATCATATACGACAAAAGAGACTTACCTGTAGCAGCCTCACCACATATCTCTGTAAGTCTCCCTACTGGTATGCCACCGTCAGCAGTAGCATCATTGGATACTATGGTGTCAAGAACTGTAGAGCCTGTTGAAAGCCATTCCTTGACCTCTGGTGGGGAATCTCCCTTACCTAAAATATAAGCTACATCACCTAGCTTTTTATTTAGGCTGTCAACAAGAATATCATTAAGAACGGAGTCTTCCCCATTAGAAGAAGACCCGTCCGTTGCAATCTTTTTTCTTGCCATTAATTCAACAACTTATCAAAAGCGTCATTGATTTTGTCGTTGGTGCTATCTTCTTCAGCGGTGACCTTTTCGCCCTTGGTGCTTGCGCCACCCTTGCTAAAGTCAATAGAAGTGCCTGCAGAAGAATCCGAATCATCGGCGTTAGGATTAATGTGCTTCTCCAACGCTTCCTTCATCTCTTCTACTGGGCTATACTCAAAGAGAGAGTTGATTGGAGAGATAGTATCAATCACATCCTTGATTTCCTTCTTAGGAGCCAACGGAGTCGGTTTCAAAGCAGTAGTAATGGTAGTCGGCATTAACCAACCATTGAAGCCAGGCTCAACAGTTACCATCAAATCCAAACCTTCATTTGGATCGGTGATGTCAACATTCTGACGTAGCCCGCTGCGAACATGATTTAGAATCTCCTTATAGGTAGTGCGAGGCGAAATACTCCACCAACGCAAACCCCTATCTTCTTCACCACGAAGCATGACCGGCAAGTATACACGAAGAGTAGGTGCCATAGTCTTAAACATTTCCTTGTAAGACTCATCCTTAGTTTTCGTGAACTCATTCCAACAAGTTGTAGCGAAATCGCAAATCGGATCTGGCTCATTCTTCATCTTGTTGGGGCAAAGAAAAGTACGACCACCGATACGGAAGTGGAACCACAACTCTTGGAAGGGCATTTCTAGATCTTCCTTATACGGAGCAATACGAAGTTGATGTTCACCTTCTTCCAACTTAATGATATTGTCCTGGTTGTTATTTCCGCCGCCTTTATTATCCAATCGGTCGAGCGCACTGTTGATTTTATCTAGGCTGATTGCCATTTTTATCTCCTTATGAGATTTGAGTGTGACACATCTTAATACATTTGTTTTCGTTTATAAACCAAGTTCTGGATTATTACTGTCAAAACATTCGCAACTCTCCCCACATCGTGTTAGAGGTTTTCCATTCCTCAATTTCAATACTATTAATATAAGCATTGAAACCGGTATTGTCAAGGCTAAAATTGAAAAAAGTAGTATTTTTATCATTTTTTATTTCCAATAGATATCTTCCCACACTTGGGTTGTTATTGGATAAAGCTCATGTAGCACTTTCTTCAGCACAATAGCATACTGCCTTATTTCCCATTGTGCATCAGTTTTATCACGTAACTCAATAAAGTTACAAATAGCCTGAAAAGAAGCTGTCCAGTAAAATTCTGTATAACAAGATAGCGGAAGTAAAGCTCTTGCTTGTTCTTTTGCTACTCCCACATCAAGAAGCTTATCATAATAATACTTTATAACTTGTTGCGCTTTCGTATAGGCTTCAGCGGCCTCTTCTTGTTTTTCAATCTTTCCACTGCTCGCCTGTTTGGAATCTTCGCTCTGCGCCCTAAAAACTTCTGGCACATAAAACTCATCCACAGGCACATATCGTTGGCTAATTTCATTCCAAGCATGATCCTTTGTTATAGAGGAAGAGGTTGTTTCAATACCAACAACGTGCTTATAAAGTTGTCGAGTAACAAACTCTGGAGCCTTTATATGAAACTGAACAATAAGATGGCGAAACGGAGAGAAATGTTTATGCTTTGCCAAGTAACGAACCAGTCGCTCATCACCTATATCATACTTGTCCTTACGCTTACCGAAACTTACGCGGGCGCTATTCGCTACCGTCAAGTCAGTTCCTAAGCAATCTATTACTTCAACAAAACCTTTATCTAAAACTTTTTCTTCAATTGACAATAGGGTTCACCTTTTGGGTTTTTATGCCAGCTTGTTTAAGAAATTCTAAACCATCTAGTATTCTATATGAATCTAAATAATAAAACTCTTTTATTCCCGCAGCTACAACTAACTTAGCGCAAGATATACAGGGTGTTTGGGTGCAATAGATAACACATCCTTCGGTGTTTATTCCATGACGAGCCGCATAACCAATAGCGTTTTGTTCAGCATGGATTCCAAGAAAGCAGGAACCGTTACTATCTTTACCACATACTTCTTCACCGCCATCAGTTTCACAATTGATATGCCCAGCAGGTGGGCCGTTGTATCCGAAAGATATTATTCTGTTGTCTTTAATTAATAAGGCCGCCTGCTGAGCTTTTACACAAGAACTTCGGTGGGCTATTTGTAATGTAATATTTACAAATAGTTCTGAGAATGTAGGTCTAGTCATTACCCCTACTTATGTGTTCATCATCATCGTATTCATCCCAAGCATCGGGGTTCGTATAGTCAATCTCTTGTAGCTTCTGTTTATTGTTTTTTCTACTATTACGTCTTTGATTCTTCTTCGTTCCACGGTTAGGGTTAACAACCTCTCTAGGCTCCCTACGCCGATTTGTTCTTGCCATCTTGCATGCTCACCTTTCTAAAATTTAGTCATTCCTAATATTTGATTGATGGGTGCAAATACTCCTGTTAGCTTATATGTATTTCCTTTGTAATCAAAAACAATCCCCTCACTAGGAACTATTTTGTCAAAACCACCAGCTCGTTTGATTCTCATCAACTGCTTCTTGAGCTGCGACATCTTTGTTCGATCACCCCCTTTTCGTAAAGTAGATATTGTTTGTGAAATATCCTTCCTAATGTCTCTCACACCTTTTTCTGGTGAGACAGCAATAAAGTTACGTGCATTTTCTAAAACGTCAGCTCCCAGTGAGAGGAAAACATCTTCAAATGGTCTAACATTTTTTTCAAACAAAGCTTTAGAATCAACTTTATCTAACTTACGTGCAAACTCATAAACTTTTTCATCCTTAATATTCTTCTTATTCAAAGCGAATGATTTATTACCTTCGGCAAATCTTTTAACTAGAGCTACCTTTAAGTCTCTACTTAACTTCACTCTGTTTTTCCTTGCCTCTTTTTCAATCATATTAAGCCAAAATTTCCTATGATATTGTAATAAACTATCCTTATTACTTAAACCATATTTTCTTTGTAAGTCAGTTATTTTTTTCATGTAAGCAGCTTGCTTTTTAGAAAAGTCTTGACTCTTAGGTAACTCTACGGCAACAGGGCCAATAATATCAAATGTCTTCTGTTTGTTTTGACTAATCTGTTTTATCATACCCGCCAACTCTTTACCTTCTTTGGCAGAAGTTCCAATCTTGTTTCCCTCTGCGTCAAACTTGTTTATACCGTGAAACTGAAGTAAGTCAGTGTTATATGGTATAACATTCCTTGTTGGTTGATAAATGATTTCAAGGTTAATCCAATTTCTACCATTATCAAATATACGGCTTTTTTGTTTTTCTGTCAAGCCATTAATTGATTTATTTAAATCTTCCATAGCAGAAACAAATGCTTTTTCTAACTCGCCTCTTCCGGCGAACATTTTCTTTATAGCAGCGATGGTTAATCCATTAGCTCCAAAGTTTTTACTTTGCGTTTTATTTCTTGCGGCAACTACTTCACCATTATGATAAGTGATGTTTAAGTTTTGGCCATCTGTTTTTTCTGATATTTTATTAACACTCATCTCACCCGACAGCAATGCAGTTATCATCTTCTTCATCTCTGCAAAGCTCATGTCTATATTTTCCCAAGGATGAGCCATGTGACCCGAAGCGCCACCTTCCAACATTAGACCTTCAGAAAGTTTACTGGTAACCATTTTAAATACAGAGGGGTTCTTAATGCCAGTAATATCTGCGAATAGTTTTTGTCTTTGTTTTGTGGAAAGTTTTTTATTACCAAGAGCTTTTCTAATGGTAGTGCCAGACATTTCTTTACCACCTACCTTTAACGCTACATGAGGTAGAGTATAAATGTATCCACCTTTCTTGTAGCTAACCATTTTCTCGCCATCTTTATAATGATTAAAATATTTGCCAGCGGCTAAACGATCACCATCTTTTTCACCAACAGCGAAAGTCACAATAGTATTATCGGGTAGTTTAGAAGTTATCTCTTCAGCTTTGTAGGGATTTTTAACCTTAACTATTTGCTTAGCTGGAACGCCAGCAGCACTGATTATTTTTTTCTTTTCATTAAAGTTAAAGGGGCTTTTCTCACCAGTAGCATCTGAAGTGGCGACAAAAACATTTTTAGCTCCAAACTTTGAGACAAGATGTTTGTAAGCTGTGAAGTGATGTTTACCCATCGGTTGAAATCTTCCGGGATAGATAGCAACAATACGGGGTTTAATGGCTTCAGTAAGGAGCATATTCTTTCTCTTGATAAAGTTATTCTCCTATAAATATTGTTCACAATGCAATAAAAACTCTCTCGCTCTATGTAATGTTCCACCACTTTCCATCATTCTTGCATAAGCATTATTGGCTATTTTTTGAGTCTCTTCTTCGTGACTTATATAATAATCAGCCTTATCAAATAGTTCCTCATTATTTCTATAAGACACATAATGCTCACCATCTTCATACGGAGTATGCCATACAAAAGGATCAATCGGTTGATAAAGAATCATACACCCCAGCGCCAAAGATTCCCAAAACCTTCCTGTTTGCCTGCACTCGCCCGCACCATAAGCTGCTACACTTATTTTTGATTCCCATAAGTTTTTAAAATAACCTACATTATGTCGCCCTTCTGTATCTACCTTTTGCTTTTCGGGCTGTTCATAATATGGGCCAATATAAAAACGATCTGAAGGTTCGCCATATTTTTCTTTAAGGCCATCTTGTATTTCTACTCTCCAAGGGCATTGACCTATTCCCATCATACATACTAGATCTAGTTTTTTATATTTCCATATGTTTGAATGCGCCCGGCCTTGACCATAAATAAAAAATCTATCCTCAACAGCAAACTCAAAAGGCACAACATTATCATAATGCTCTAGTTGAGTAGGATCTAGCTCTCTTTTCAAATAAAGTTTATACTTACTTGGATCGCTTTCATAAGGGCGATGATCGGAACCATCTAAAAATACATCTACTTCTACTTCATTTAATAATGGCCCTATTATTTGGTTATATTTACTCTCTAATGCAGAGTGTGCTAAAACCACAATGTCTGATGCTTTTGCCAGTTGAATCTGTGACTTTAACTGACTAGCAGGGCTAAGAGCATAGTTTTGAAATGAGTTTGAAAATACCTTTACATCATCAATCTTATTAAGACCTTCAATCAAAGCTGCGGTAGAATAACAATAATGATGGGGATTAATAACAAAAATATTTTTTCTTTTATTCATTTATACCTTAATAGCCACAAGTCTAGTGCATAAAATATCATCGGGATTTTTATAGGCTTTAATAGTAGAATCTTTTACTTGGAAGTTGCAAGTAACTAAGCCTTGATCATAATATAGGTTATCTTCTTTTTTGAAATAGTTATACCAATCTTCAGCAAGCCATGACACATGAGTGGGGTCACGATTATAAGCCCAGTTAGAAAACGGAGTTTCTAAATATAACTCCTTACCATGCTTCATAATGCGCCATATTTCATTCATCGTATCAATCAAGGGAACTGTGCGCTTACCGTCAACCCACAAACACTTGGGAACGTGTTCTAAAAAATCAATACCTTGAACAAAGTCAGCATAGTCAGAAGGTAGTGGTATGTCTTCAAACCCTAGGTTACAAATCTTATCAACACAAGGACCATCAACTACATCTATACCAATGTCTTTATAGCCCTGCATCTCTCTTTTGTTATTACCACAACCAATCTCAACATGAACCAGTTGAGCATCTATAGAGCCTAAGTTTTTATAGTTCATTTTCTATTTCTTTTACGACTAGCTTTAGCTATCTTCTTTTTCTTTTTATTCTTCTTTCGCCATTCGGGGCTAAACTTTTGAATAAATCTAGACTCAACCATTTTTGCATGCTCTTCTTCTTCTTTCAACTGAAGCTTTTCTGCTTGACTCATATTGCGAAGCTTCTCTTCTTCATCGGCCTTCTCAAACTTGGCCATCATTGCTTTTTCTAAATCATCTATTTTGTTCATGTGATTATCTTACTCGTAGCTTTCTTGAAGACTTCATCAAAAACTTCTTCTGGCATTTGAAACGTGCGACAGTTAGGGCAAACATAAATCATCATACCGCCTAAGTTTAATGGTAACACCTTAGACTTATCTTCATTTTGCTCATCCATTCGTTCTGTAATATTATGCCCACAAGCCTTACATGACCATACTATAGTGTTGCCACCACCGGCTTTATCTATTGGAAACTCCTTAATCTTATCTTCTGCCACTTGGTGCCTCCTTTATATCTTCGGGCTGTTTGATTTCTTCATCAAGCAACAATGTATAAATCTTCTTTAATGTTTCTGATTTAACACTATCGGAAATAGTTATTAATATCGTGCTATCTGCTTCATTATGCAAAACTTGTTTTAATAATCGTTCATTCATTCTATCACCAAATCCTCTACTATGCCATGCAGAATGATCTCGCTGCATAGTTCTATAACTCCATAATTGTAACTGTCTATGTGAATGTAGTCATGCTCAAAATTTTTACTAGGAAATGGGTCTTCACCATCCATTCCAAAAATAGAGAAAGTTGAGCCTAGGCAATCGTGGGCGTGTTCCAAAGCATTTAAAATGTTCTTACTTTTACCCGAAGAGGAAACAGCCACAAGATAATCACCCTTGTTAAAATGATTCATCTTTAACCATTCTACAAAAGTATTATCTTGACCGTAATCATTAGTAAGGGCGGTTAGCAAACTATTATTACTTAGCGTACTCGCCTTCACACTACATCGCTTATTTAGGTCAGTTGAAATGTGCTCTGCAATAGCGCATGAGCCGCCGTTACCTATAATAAATACTTTCTTACGATGACCAACGAACCCTTGTCGTCTTTGATACTCATGTCGCCACACCTTCGTAACCTTGTTAATAGTGTTTCTATCATCACTATCTTCTATCTTTTGCAATACAGAAATGATGTCTTTATAATAATCTTTTTCTACCATGCTAAAGTCTCCAGATTCAAAACTACCCTTGACCCATACTTGTCAATTATGAATGGCATTTCTTGATAATCTGCCAGCGCATCCTTTAGTTTCTTTTTATCTTCAGCCCAAAACAAAAAGAACCCGCCGCCACCTGCGCCTATTACTTTTCCACCGTTAGCTCCACCTATAGTTGTAGCAACATCATAAACTCTATCTAACTCTGAGCTACTAATGTTGCCAGCAAACTTTTTCTTCAACTCCCAGTTTTGCCTCAAAGCAATAGGAATAGCATCAATGTCTTTGTATATTAAATGCTCAACTAAGTCTTCAGCTACTTCAACATTACGATGCATATTCTGAACAACTTCACTATCGCTTATAAGATTTTGTGTTTGAGTTGCTAGTATATCTTTTGACTCTCTTGTTATTCCTGTATAAAACAAATGTAGGTTTTCAGAAATGTCTCTTATCTCTTGGTCGCAAAAACCAAAACCACTTACTCTATGCTCCGCTGCAGAAAACTCCATATGATTGAATCCACCAAAAGCCGCAGCATATTGGTCTTGTATTCCAATAGGCTTATTACATTTTTCTATTTCTATGTAACAAGCTTGGTCTGCCAAAGTTTTCTTACTAACGTGCCTACCTTCCAAGGTATGTAACGCAAGCAACAAACCAACAAGAAAAGAACTGCTACTACCCAATCCAGTTCCCTTTGTAGGTATGTCAGCCCAGTTGATAATCTCCACACCATAATCTACATTCATAAACTTAAGAGTTTCCCGAATGAAGTCATGTTGTATGTCATCAATCTTATTTACATCCACCACTTCATTGTCGGAATACTTCAAATAAATCTTATTGTCAAACCTTTTTTTAACCAACACATACACATACTTATTGATTGTAGCCGAGATGCAAGTGCCAGGATGTTCATCATAATATGATGCCATGTCACTTCCGCCACCTGCAAAAGTAATGCGTAATGGTGTCTTGGTTATAATCATTATTTTACAAGCGCCTTAATCTTATCAATAACTTCTTCAAGTTCTAAAACTCTTTGCGCTAAAAGACTTAAAGCATTCTCATCTTCTTTTTGTAGCTCTTTAAGTGGCAACTCTAACTGCACCCCACTAACATCATCATAAATCTCACGGCGATATATCGTCTTGCCATTATCGGGGCTTTCATAAATGTAGTTTTCTTTTTTCATATCTATCTTCTTCGCGTCTATTCTTTCGCGCATTTCAGGTGTTACTCTTACGGTCATTGCAAAACCTTTCCCAAAGATTAGTTACAGTTTTACCTACTCCTTCACTAAAACTTATTTTCGGCTCCCAACCAAGATGCTCCTTTGCCTTATCTATATTTACCAAAGTGATTTGTGCTTCATTAGGTTGGTCTGGTTGGTAAATAACATTGCCCGAAGCGTTGGGATAATATTCTACACAACTATTGTATACAACTTCCCACACTTCGTGAATAGAATGATTCTCACCAGATCCACCATTAAATGTTTGTGAATCTTTTTTATCTTGCCTATGCTCCAACGCTGCTAGATGTAAGTCACTCAAATCATCTATGTGTAGAAAATCACGGCGTTTTGAGCCATCGCCATAAATAACACAAGCTACACCATTAAAAAGTTTATTAGCAAACGAACCAATAACAGGTGGAATATCTCTGCTTAGATTCATCTCTGGGCCATAGATATTAGTATACCTAAACAGGGTTGTGCCTATATCATTAGTTAGACCAAAACTTCTAACAAACTGACTAGCTGCCATTTTTGTAATAGCGTAATACCCCATTGGAGTAATAGTGTTTGGAGCCATCCACTCGGCTACAGGATAATATTGTTCATCTTCAAAACTATCGTATTCAGCAGATGTATCGGAAAAATAGAAATGACTGACTAGACTTTCTTTAGCCAACTTCAGCATATTCAAAGTTCCCTTTACATTAACATCAATGGCTTCATCAACATTATCTCTACAATAATATAACTCACCTCTGGCCGCAAGATGCCAAACAGCATCATAAGATTCCCCAGTACCTTTCCAATCTCTAACATCACCTTCTTCAAAATGAAAACCAGATGGATGTGTAATCAAATCAGCAATATTGGAAAAATAACCACAACTCATATTGTCAATACCAGTAACGTGATGACCTGCTTCTAACAACTTTCGTGCTAGGTTGCTCGCAACGAATCCTGTTACACCTGTTATTAAATGTTTCACTACAGCAACTCCCTATAAAGACCTAACTGCTGTTTAGCAATATTCTCTGGTATACAATTTTCTCTCCAGTTATTAATACATTTTTCAGATATTTTAAAGTAATCAATATCTTTTTTTATAAATTTTTTCATTATTCTCGCATATTCATCAACATCATCACTCAGAACTACAAAACCACAATCTTGAATAACTTCTATGTGACCGTTAAACGGATGACCATAATGACTTATAACTGGCCTGCCATGAGAAAAAGCTTCCCAAACATTTTGTGGGCTACACTCGCCATCTTTTCTCGCATGGGCTAATACATCTATCGTATTATAAAACTTACTTATTCTTTCTTCGTCAGTAGTTTTATCAATATACCTTGCGTTTTTGATACCAAGTTTTTCAATATCATTACGACATTGTGCAGAGGGATTAACGAGAACAAAAAATACATTTTCTTTCTCAACCTGCGCAAAGGCATTTATATTAATAGGATCATATATATTTTCATCATCTCTGCCTATTCTTCCAAAAACAAAAGCACCAAGAGGAATGTGCAACTCTTTTCGCAAACACTCAGAAGACACGGGCGGCTTAACTGGAATACCTATAACACTATGACCTTCTTTGCCAGCTTGAGCAGCTTGCCATTGAATATGCTTAGATACATAAACAACTTTACTTATGTCTATTGTAGTATCTTGATTTCCAAAAGTAGATGTAGAAACAAAGTGTTCGGTATGTTCTTTAACTTCTTTTACGAAAGGAAACTCTGGAATGCCTGCAGAATAACGGTGAATAATAAATGGACTCTTATCTCTTACTATATTAATGAAGTTTTCCTCACCATTATATGGAAGCATTCTTTCACCAAGTATTTCCTTAAAGAAACCTTCGCGTGATAAATCTCCATCTGCTTTATATGCCAAATAATGCTCAAACGTATTATCGCCAACAAAGAAGCTCATATTGGTCTGAACCATTTTTTCAGTTCCACCTAATGTCAAATCATTTAGATGGTGAATAACAATAGGTTTATTAAGGCTTCTCTCAATCGTCACTCCCTTATAACTTACTCTATTATACATTATGACCTCATGTAAGCTTCGATGATACTGCCCTTTGATACATTATGCTGTTGCATATACATCTTTTTCTCATTCATGTCATGTAAATGACCAAACCCATACTTCCCTGTATATCTGTATCTTGGATGGCCATCTCTTTGCATTTTATACCATAACTCATCTGGGTTGCCCATCTTATGTAATGCGTTAAGAACCCACTCTTCTACATTGTGAAAACCCAACTGTGTGCCATCATACTCCTGTTGCAGAAACTTTATCTCTTTACGGGGTGGATATATCTCTGCCTCTATCGGCAGCAACTCCTTTAAGAAAGATTTCTTAAACAACATCAAGTCAGTTAAAGGCATATCGTGTGATTGATGATAACCAGAGCTAAATGGTTTTCCACTTTCAATAAACTCATCTAAAAGAATTTGATATTTTTCTTCAGAAAAGAAATAGCCATCAAAGTTAGTCAAAACTATAATGTCTCTATAACCCTCTAGTGCAAAGTTAAGCCCCACATTAATAGCATCTAAAGCACCATATGCGTAACCTCTATTATCACTTATCTTAATAAAAGTATTTTCTCCAGCCCCCGATGGAACTCTATCAAGATCGCCATTATAAACTACAGTAAGCCACAAGTCACTACCATGAGCAAAGTTATGTCGAATTATTTCTCTGTTAAACATTAGATCAATGTATTGATCATAACCAATGCATATATGATGAACATTTTTTAAGTCTGTCATTTTATCCTATAGCCTTATAAAACTTTAAACTATCTTCAGGCGCGCCGTCTAAATACTTCTCTATAAAATGTTTAGACTTCTTCTTAATGGCGTTTCCGATATTGCTTTCTATTTCAATATCAGTTTGCATATGAATGATATACGGCTTCACCTCTTCTAAGATATATAATAATTCTGGTATACTGGCAAACCTTATTATATTATCATCTCCTAATAAGTTAATAAATTCATCCTCTTTTGTCAAGTCACTATGTGCGGGCGTGGCTAATACATGACAAAATCCATCTTTATTATCTACAAGAAACTGAATATTATCTTCTAACTTTTTCACTCTATCATCATCGGCCAAACTTTCAACACAATGTATAACAATATTAGAGCTAGTATCTAGTTTTTGTTTAGCATCTTTAGCTGCCAATACATATTGATCATGCTCTCTTTTAAGACCTCTTTCCTGTCGTGAAGCACTCTTCCTGTGAATAATATGCTGACCCATTATTGCGGTTGGTTTTTCTGCCCCAACAATGCGTTCATGGGTTTGCCCTACATATCTACAGTTTCTCTTATAAAGACGTTGCTGATAATCGGGATAGTTAATCCAGTTAAAATGTGAAAGCTTCCATCCGTTTCTTTCAACCATATCTTGGGTTAGTCCATCAACAATATTTATACGAGGCACACTTACGCAATCAGATTCATCAGCTACAGCTTGCGCTATGTGCCAAGATAACTGATTCCAAAAAAGATGTTCATATTGTTCATCAGCATCAATCAACAAACGCCATTCTTGTGTAGTTGCATCTAAAGCAAAGTTCTTTTGAGTTTCAAAGTTATCTTCCCACTTATTCTCTAGTAGTGTAATATCTTTGTGTGACTTCAAAACTTCTAAAGTGCCATCAGTTGAACCACCATCTACTACAACAAAGTCTTTTTTAATATAAGGAGCCACATTTTCTAATGTGTCTTCAATGCAATCCATATCGTTATATGTAATCATAGCGATAGAATAATCAACATCAGGCTTTTTCTTATGAGAAGTAATGAAGTTGAAAACATCAGCTATTGGATAAGCAGACTCTGGCTCTTGGCTAAATGTATCTGTTTCTACATACAGATTATCCCATATTGGTGATGGTTCTTGTGGAACATGAACCGGCAGAAAGAAGTGGTTTTTTAAATAAACACAAATAGTAGGGAGGCCGCAGCGCGCTGCAATATTCCACTCCCATGAGTTTGTTGTTATACACCCATTAGAGTTATTGATTACTAGAATGGTTTCTTCAATAGACCTGTCAGTAAAATCTAAAAAGTCTATATTTTTCTTTTGGCATTGTTCTGGTAAATCTTGAAGGTCTTTTTTCAATCCGATAAAAATAGGAAAGAAACCGTCATTCTTTAATCTTTCAATAAGACAAACCCATTTTTCAGTTGACCAAAATCTATTGTTTTCTACGTCATGCTCAAAACCTTCTGCATTACCTTCGGTAGTAAAGGGTTTTATGACTACTGTTTTTGTATTAACAAAGTCGGGAAACCCTTCTAACATCTCTGGTGTAGAACTAGTATTATAGGTATAGGGAAACGCCATTTCATACTGCATAAAACTGGGTTCTTGATTTGAAAAAATCTCTTTACAGAATGACCATGTTTCATAAACATCGCCGCGAGACTCCTTAACATAAGTCTTTTTGATAAACTCTTCCATCTTATCATGTTGACTATGCCATGTATAGTTTTTAATGATTAAGGCAATCTCACCCTGTCTTTCAATCATCTCCTTCATTAGTCGTGGGCTTGCGCCAAACCCACCCAGAAGGAAACAAACAGTATGGTTAGGGTATTTCTCTTTCACTGCGGGAACGCGTGTTAAATGGGAAACTACATCCCCTAAACCACAAAGAGCATTAATAAAAAATATAGGGTTATCACCCTTAGTGATTTCTATAAAACTCTTAGCCATCATTATTCCTTTCATCCAAAATGGCATTCGCTGCAGCTCTTGCTTCTTCTTTGTTTCCGCCATGATAAGAATAAGCGTGTCCTTCTTCTAACAGAATGTCACACGCATCTCTATCATCATCAAGAATGATACTACCCAAAACCCTACCATACTTACCAAGTTCATGGCTCTGTAAAACAAACTTATTTCCATTATCCTCTAGTATCTCAATCAATCGTGCCTTAGCTGCTAGACCCTTCTTCTTTTCTTCCAAGTCTCTTGTGCGACTCTCCCAAGTATCAATGCCATACAACCTAATACGCTTCTTTACAAACACATCAAAACCAATGTCGATTTCTGCATCCAAAGTATCACCATCGACTATTCTAACTACTTTTGCACTATATTCAAACATTATTTTTCCTCGCTATTAATCCCCATTGTCTTCTTCAAAATAAACCAAATAATAAAACTACTAACAAATACAAACCCACCAATAGCTCCTACACCTTGTAGCTGCGATAAGAAACTTACATCTTCTTTGAAAATGCCTACAGCTAATGTTCCCCAAATGCCAGGAACCAAGTGAACAGAAAGCGCTCCAACAGGGTCATCAACTCTTATCTTATCAAACAAAGGTGTAGCAACAAACATAATCACACCACCAATAGCTCCAATCAAAACAGCTAACTCTAAAGAAGGATAGTCGGGACCAGCAGTAATAGCTACCAACCCAGCCAAAGCTCCATTTAACATAAACGGAAGACTAACTTCTTTGTTAATAAAAAACGATAGAGCCAGCGCAGCTAACGAACCAGCTACTGCTGCGATGTGAGTATTGGCGAATACATTAGCAATAGCGTCAACATCCTCTTTAGAGGCCATCGCAAGTTGAGAACCACCATTAAAACCAAACCAACCTAACCATAAAATAAATGTTCCTATCGTAGCCGCTGTAAGATTGGAAGGCTCAAAATACGTTGTGTTAATCGTTCCATCACTATTGTATCTACCTTTTCTTGCACCCAATAGAATCGCACCTGCAAGCGCTGCCCAGCCACCCACACTATGAACAATAGTAGAGCCAGCGAAATCACTAAACCCTATCTCACTTAACCAACCACCACCCCAAGTCCAAGCGCCTTGAATGGGATAAATAAGAATAGACAACACAGCTACTACAATCATAAACGGCCAAAACTTCGCTCGCTCAGCGATAGTTCCAGAAATAATAGAAGCAGCTGTTGCCACAAAAACCATTTGAAATAAAAGGTCTGCTGCCGATGAATGACCAATACCTGTAAAGTTTCCATACATTATATTGTATCCACCAAAAGCAAAAAAGATAGCGCTTACACAATACAACCCTACATTCTTCTTAAGAATATCTACAGCGTTTGCTGCTCTAACTAAACCACACTCCAACATTGAAAATCCTGCAGCCATCCAAAAAACCAATGCACCAGAAAACAACAGCAAAAATGTACTAAGAATATACTGTATGTCTAACATAACCTAAACCTCTCTTATTGTATCTATTATTTTTGTAGATGAAACACCTTCTATCAAAGGTGCTGTCATTACCTTACCACCATAACTTTCAACATATTCTTCTCCTACTATTCTATCTGCTTCTGCGCAAGCTTTCTTTGAGTAGTTGCCTCCTTTAACCAACACTCTAGGTGATAACTCTTCTATTACAGGGAATACACTTTTTGTATCAAAAACTACTATATAGTCAATCCATTTTATAGCCTTTAAAACAGCCAACCTATCTTCTTCTTTCATAATAGGTCTGTCTGGCCCTTTTAACTCTCTAATAGATTTGTCACTATTTACACCAACTACAGTGGAACTACCAACGATTGCTTGCCTATAAGCAAACTTAAATAACTCTATGTGACCACGATGAAGAATATCAAAACAACCATTTGTAAAAACACAACCTTTAAGACCATCATATGTTTGCTTAATATTGTCAAACTTAAAAATCAAATTAGCCATTATGAGATTGCCATTCGGTGGCTCTTTTATAAAGTTCTTTACAAGTTAAATCAATACCATGATCAACACTTACTTCTGGAAAACATAAATACTTATGCATCTTCTCCACATCAGCACATCTTCTTTTTACTAGATTAGGATCATGCTCTTCATACTGAACATCAATGGCAACATTCTCTCCCATTAGTTTTTTCATTCTATAAGAAATCATTTCAAATAGATTAATAACAGAAGTTTGAAATCCTGTGCCTACATTGATAAACATATTTTTACATTCATCATTATCCAATGCCGCAACATTAGCTCTACCAATATCAGCCCCAAAAATCATATCCATTGTTTGTTTTCCATTACCATAGATAGTAATGGTTTCGCCGTTAGCAATAGCGTTAATCCATTTGGGAACGATTTGCGTATAGACATTAGATAAACTTTGTCGAGGCCCATAGACATTGAAATACCTTAAGCCCACAATGTTTAAGCCAAAATCCATAAAGGACTTAGCTATGTATTCTAAACCAACCTTAGATGTTCCATATAATAATACACAATCATCAAAAGGATAATCTTCTTTTGTAGGAGTTAATGTAGGAGTGCCATAAACAGAAGCAGAAGAACTATACACAACCTTTTCAACACCGAACTCTAAACACAACTCAAATAACAAAGCACCACCATAAACATTTACTTTTACACTGCGGCTTTTGTATTTGTTAGAATCTAAAGTAAGATAGGATGCACAATGAAAAACATATTTCGGTCTATACTTGGAAAATGTTTCTCTCATTAATGCTTCATCAGTAATGTCTGCCAGCACCGGCACTATAGAAATATTACTATCTTGAGCAATAGACATTGATTTTTTTAGATTATCAACAGTGCCATTATAGAGGTTATCAACACAGATTACTTGAATGTTGTCTCTGGTCTTGCAAAGCTCTTCTACAATATAACTTCCAATGTGACCATGCGAACCAGTTACAAGATAAACATCACCATCAGCGTGTGTAACATCACCACCTAAAAAATGATCAACCATTAATGATTCACTCGTTTATAGTTCCACATTGCCATATAGGGACTCATTCTTTCTTCATCTGTTCCATCATACTTAGTAGTGATGTGATAGATAAGAATAGCAGGTTCGTTGGTATAGTTATAACAACCATGCCACAATCCAGTGGGGATATACAAAGGTCCATCATTAGCGTTTCTCTCACTCAAATAATGCCAACGAACTTCTGGCTCATCACTCCAATCATCCAAACCAAAAGCAAGTTTTAGCTCTGGCCATTCAGCTACAAATGGGGCTTGATAATCTTCTATGGACTTTACAATATCATCTGGACGATTCATATCAAAGCCCGTATTGGGCATATTGCACATACCAATCTTTAATGAACCCTTTATCACCAACTGATAATCAGCTTGCTGTCTATGTCTATGCCACATAGCAGCTGCTCCAGGCTCAATAACAGAAACATTTATATCTCCCTTACCAATCTCTGGAAAAATATCGCAGTATCGGATTCCTCTATCATCCATATGGAACCTTCCACCATGTTTCATGTCAGTTGCTGCTTGTGCCATTAGTCATCTCTCTTCTGTGGGTAATCTTCGGGATCAACTCCCAGTTCCTCAAAAATACTTTTAGCGTAAGGAAAATATGGATCAAAGAGTTGAACGCCCTTCTTATGCTCTTTTGTCTCCACCCTACTCAAAGCCCTATCCTCGTCTGCCAACCAATCCAAAGCATTGATCGCCTTATCATCTACAAAAACATCTACGCCACCGGGCTTCAAACCAACAATAAGCTGATCGTATGGAATACCAAACTTGTTTAGCTGCTTCTCAGTAAAGTCTCTCCAATCCACCTTGCTACCCGAACCTCTGGCTGTCATAATAATAATATGATCGCCACGATCTTTATATCCTCTTACCTTAGCAATAGCTTCGGGAATAGGAGTGCTGTTCTCATAATCGCTGCCCTTTGTATTAACAAGTGTATTATCTAAATCAAAACACCATCTCATCATATTGTCTATAACCTATCGTTTAAGTGTTGTTGGTTTTAATAAAAAAACAGCTTTAAATAAACTCTTTATGCTTCACAAAACCAGAAACTTTTTCTTTTGCCTCACTTAAAATACTCTTAAACTGATTCTTGTCTTCTTGTGTTTTTAACTTACTATGTTCTTCATATAGATACCAAACCATTTTATTAGATTCATGGGGCTTACAGAGTTGCGTGCAAAACTTAAAACATTCTACATCGTCTATTTGATGCATCACTGCTTGACGAGCCTGTAAGTCGTTCCAAATATCATAGAAACTAGCATCATGCAAAGAGCCATAACTATATTGTTTATATCCTCGCTGGTTAGGGCAAACATAAACATGACCATCAGCACCAATACATGGTTGTATCTGAGAACCTAAACACTTTTTATAATGCCTACCAAAAAGTTCTGGATCTTCACCTAAGTCAGTAATCTTGTAGCCATTCATTTGAAACTTGTCGCCCAATATGTTTCTAGCTTCTTCAACTAATGGATCAACCTTTTCATTCCAAAAATCAACATCCCGCTGAATACCTTCTTCTCTTTCACGATTTACAATCTCTGGTTTGAACTGGCAGTAATCTAAATCAAAATCCTTAAACGCATTTGCATAATCTACTATCTCTGTATAAGTGTCTGGCGTAATAACCATACCTACACCAATATCTATTTTCTTACCATGTTCATTATTGGCATCTATTAAACGTGTAAGATTCTGTCGCATCTTGTTCCAATCTTGGCCGCGGCCTGGTCTTCTAATGTGGTTGTAGGTTTCGGCTGTGCCAGCGTCTACAGATATTCTAACCCAAGTCATATTTTTAACGAGTGTTTCAAACAAATCAAACTTGTCTAATAATGCACCATTAGTAAACATACCCATAGGAATATTGTTTTTTCCCATATACTGAATAGCGCCTTTAAGATGTGGGTTTAATGTAGGCTCGCCACCACCAGTCCAGTTAACTGCTTTCACTCCCATGTCCACTAAATCCTCGCATACGCTCATCAACATCTCTTTAGACATGATAGACCTATCAAATGTTTCAAGCTCTTTAGATTCGGGCAGGTGGATGTATGAGGAAATACAGAAGTAACATCCGTGATTACAAGCGTTGCTGGGATCAATCTCAACCAACACTGGAGCAGTATTTTTGGTTTCCAAAAACTCCATTACATTATCTATGTTAGCAATGATTTTAGCTTGTGGATTAAAGATGTTTGTTCCAGAGTTTATATACTCTTGAATCTTTTCTAACATTACATTCTCCCTATTTCTTTTAAATAGTTTGCTAAATCATCTCGCAAATAGGGGATTGTATCATCTCTATCATCTTGAAATGTATCTTCTAACTTTGTTGGATTCATTGGTGTGTATAAAGGGCGCTGAAGGTTTGAATAAAACTCATCACTCTCTATAGGATATACATCATCAAACCTACCTATAAAAGCAGCTATTTCTTGAGCTACCTCATACCAAGTGACATCACCTCTATTCACTAAATGATAAAGACCATATACATCTTTGCTTTCTTTCCTTATCATCTTTTCCACCCACTTAGCTGCTGTAGGGGTATATGTAAGATTAATAACTTGATCTGAAACTACATCAGCCCTATCTTGTTTGTCTAGCTCATTCAAAATAATACTAGGAAAACACTTACCATCTTTAGCTCTACTGCCCTGCTTTGAAAACAAACCACTTACTCTAATATTATAATACTTTTCACAAGTAGTAGATACAACCTTTTCGCCAGCATATTTTAGAATACCATAAAGATTTACAGGGTTAGGTGTATCATGCTCATTATAATGCTCTAATGCTCTAAAACCCTCAATAGGCATTTGTTTACCATCAAAGACATAGTTGGTAGAAAAGTTTATAAGAGTGGTTTCATACTTATTGCATAAGTTAGAAATAGTGTGAAGAGATGCTACATTTATTGCAGCAGCTAAATTAGGATTATTATTTATTTCTTCAACTACATGATAAGATGCACCTTGAACCCATACATCGGGATCAAGTCTTGCAAATGTTCCACTAACTGCCGTTTCATTTGTTACATCTAGTTCCTCTCTTGAAAAGGGAAACACTTCATATTCGCAATGCTCCCCAAAAGATAGTTCTTTTATTAAGTCAGAAACAAGTTGTCCGTTGGCTCCGGTGACTACTACTTTTTTCATTCGGATGTGGTTCCCCATATTTTAGTTTGCTTCAAACGATTATTAATAATCCTATCTACATTTTCCACTAAATCATTTCGCTTCTTATTAGTAATGCTCACCTTATCACAAGCTTGCAATCTACTCTTATCACTATTGCCTTCATCCCTTCTTACATCTTCAAGATACCATAACTCTTTATGTCTTCGGTACAGACTGTACAAAACATCAATAAGGTTATCATTATGCATTTCACCAATGTGTTTATCATACTGCTTATGTTTAGCAAAAATACCGGGACGTTTGCCATCAGCAACTTCTATCAACATTTTACCAATCTCTTTGAGAAGATGACCATCTTGCTTGAGTAAGTCGTGCTTAACCTCTGAGTCAATCTTATCACCAAGCTCTTCTTTTCTTACTTGATTGATAATAAACAAATCTAACAAATAACCTGCGGTCATTTTATCCCTTTCTGCATTTCCAAAAAATCATTTCTTCCTCATTATTATCCCATTCGCCATATTTTTCTACTACCAAACCATTATCAGTAAGTAGTTTCTTTAGGCCATCAGAAGTAAACAGGGTAATATGCTCCCCGTTGCCTACTGGGGGATATCCTCTTGGGTCTTGAATAAACTTATCGCTATCAATGACTACAGAGTTTAGGTAACACACCCCATCCTTTTTAAGCATCTTACTAATATTACCGATAGTATCATTGGGCGAACCTACATAACTAATAATATCACTTGCCAATATTACGTCATATTTTTCTTCCTCTTCAATAAATCCACTTACATCCTTTACAACTAACTTATCAGCAACATTTTTATAAACTTCTTTACCTCTATCTACCGACATTCTATTAATGTCATAGCCAGTAATATCAGTAAAGCCTTTATCATTCATTCCATTAACAAAGATGCCCATGTTACAACCCAAATCCAAAATATTTGGTTGCTCTGGATTTCCATTCCACTGAGTTTTAATTTCATCATGGATGCTTTCAAAGTTGTTTTTCCATATCTCATCTTTTTGTTCTTCATAAACCATAGAGATATTGATTCTTTGGTCGGGATGATAAGCGGGGTTTTCACGGTGATAGCTGCCAGCTTCATCTTTGTAATAAGCAAAGCCGGGAATCTTATCCTTTTGTGAAATAGAACCCGATATATTCATGGAAAACTTGCGTCCTTCTTGAGTAGAAAATAACTTATCAATAGCATCAGTAACATGAGACACTTCAACATTATTCAGACCACTGGATGGATCTTCTTCAAACAAAGGAACAAATGTTATGCCCTGCTCAGTAAGATTAAAGAACTGGCGGTGCTTGATTCCATAACCACCATTGCTTGGATCTTCTACATAAATAATATCATCTCTATTTGGATTAGAAAGATATGTCAATGCTGCTCCATTAATAGCCACACATGGCTTATTAAAACTACGAGCGATATGCATCGGGCCATTATCAGCGCCAATATAAAACTCACAATGAGCTAATAGATTAACTGCTGTTTTTAAATCACAAGCATGATAAGCTTTATCTGTTCTATCAGTAACCTCATAACCAGTTTCATAAACTTCATAGCCCATACTTCTTACATGATCAATAACTTCAGCATACTTTTCAATAGGCCATGACTTGCCAGGCCAACCACTACCGTCAGCACCAACTACTACATACTTCTTATCAGTAATGATGGGGTCATCAGTGCAAACAAGTTGTGGGTGTTTATCTTTTACATCTTCAAACTCAATACCTGCAACTCTACTATAAGCATCCACAAACTGGCAGTTTAAACGACTCTCATAAGACAAGTCTAAATCTATCTTCAACTGCTCAGGCTTATCATGTAATCCATCCTTGACTACCATTTCTTCATCAATAGTCTCAACCTTATCTGGCTTATTCTTAAAATACTCAACTATATCAGCTTTACCAGTATAAAGAGTGACAGGTGCGTTCCACTTCTCCTTGAGCTTCTTAATAATAGGCTCAACCAAAATAACATCACCCATACCCATTGTTCTCTTAAGGGCAATACTTTCAATGGTGTCTTGGTTATTAACAATATCCATAATCTTATCACAATATTCATTGTGATGCACGCTACCCATAATAGTTGGGAAGTTATATTTAATCTCCAACCCTTCTTCGGTTTCGATTACCTCTTCTTCGGGTTCTGTTCTTTCGGGTGGTGCGACTTGCCCATAAAGCTCTTCCATGTTAGGCTGATTAGGTTGTTGACCTTCTTCGTGGCGACTCTTCCATTCGATAACTGTGATTTCATCGGGAATACCTCCGCGCAACTTCTTGTCACCAATCCATTGCTTTAACACAAGACCAGCAAAGAAAACAGGCTCTCCCTTATTATCTCTTAAGCACTGACCCCAATCAGTTTCAACATGACCGATATGACTTATTTCATCAATAATAATATGCTCAATCTCTGGCACATTTGCAATACGCCAAGATAAAGTAGAATAAGGACTATCGGGGTTATCAAGATTTCTCTGCTCTATCCTACTCAGAGAGAATCCATAACCACTATCTTTGTTATAGTTGTCGAGATGAACTTGAATGTGTCGAGGAAACCACAAACAGTTATTTGTAGTCTTATAAAAAACAACTTCACCTTCAGCCAATGCTGACAAAGGATCAATAAAGTTATTCTCTGGCTTATGAAATACCCACCGAATATCCAAGTGTAGCTTCGATGCGCGTTCCATGATATCTTTGCACTCTTCTTCTTCTCTAAAAGAAGAAACAATCAAATCAATCTTCTTATGAGTCTGTTCATCTACGACATTCTTGATTACTGTATATAGACTATCATCATCTACAGTTTCAGCAATAAGAATAACACTAACTAATGTATCTTTAGAGAAATTTGAAGTTGAAGTAGCCACAGGTCTGGCAACCTGCGCACGGCGAGACTTATTCTTTTTCTTCTTCTTGCCCATTAAAAAACCTTTCTAAAAAACCTTTAATCAATATTTACAACACTAATAAGCCTTGTGTTTATTCTCCTAAGCTTTTGTTCGCCATCCTCTTCTTTGTATGTTACTAACAAAGTATTTCTATAGTCTTCCCATTCAACTGAAAACTTAGAATCAAGCACGCCATTATTTTGAATCTTCACTACTTCATTTAAAGCATTAAGCGTATACAAAGAATTGACTTCCTTCTTACGATGCAATGAAATGGTGTTCTTAATAACGTCTGAAAATACTACTTCGTCTTTAACAATATTGTAGGTAAGTATTTTTTTATATCTGTCTGACTCATCCTGTAAAATAAAAATCTTGCCACCAACAACTTCAAAACTGTCAGTAATCAAATCAATAGTAGACTTAACATTACGAGCCTTACAGAAAGTGGCTAACAATAGTGTGTCACTTATCTGTTCCATATCAAAAACCTTTCTTGATTAATATTAATAAAAAAGGGCATGATACTAAACTTGCCTTGCCATTTCTAACAGAGTTTGTATGTGATCATATACTACTGATTCATTCTTGCTTCCGCCATAAACCGCTTCATTAGCCTCTCTTAATTTAACAGCAAATCTTTTATCCAATGTCATCTCAAATTTAAATTGGCCACCGTACCCTACTCCGTCTTCACGCACAACTATCTCCGCTAATGGAATGACATTGCCCTTTGGGCCTGCTTTGTAGGATAGATAAGGTGGAGGCCCGGGTTCGGCAGAAAGCCTTTGTTTGATTGTGTCGAAATCATCCGTTCCAAATATTTCTCTCATTGTTGCTCTATCTAATGATAGATCCCCAATAGCCATAGTTTCTTCGCCTTCGCCAACGGCTTTTAGTGGAAACTCTGATCTGATCTCTTTTAGCATTCCTTCTTTTAATTTTTTATTAGTTACAATAGCTTTGATAGCGTTTTCATTAAAATCCTTATGCGCTCTATCGACCTCTTCAGTAAACTCTTTAGCGGGGCCATTACCCGCAGCAGATAGCGCTGACAATGAAGCTTGTACTATATTAGATTTATTTCTACTACCTTTGCCATCAATTGTGTCTTGTAATGCATCCGCGAAATCTATTTTCTTTGATTTCATCAATTTTCTAAGAGCCTTAAGTTCTAAAGAATCACTATTACTAGGTTTTTGATTGATTAGTTCTTCAATTTGATCCTTTAGCTTATTACCTACTTTAGCTAATCTTTCTCGCTGCTGCCGAGTATATACTTGTGAATTAATTTCATCTGGTAGATTTTCATCCCACTCCATAAACTTTCCAGTACCTGAATTTAGAAAATTTACATTCACATCCTTTTTCAAAGATATCTCATCCAACACATCGCCATCAGCAGTTCTTATTTTCATGTACATGTCTGTAGAAAAACCCTTGTTTTTATCATAGTCATCTAGCCCCAAAGATTCAACATCATCTTTGGTGTCCCATGAAGTAGCTACTATTTCAGCATCGGGGTATTCTTGTTTTATTCTGTTCAAAATGGCCTGTCTATTATTTCTAGCTGATTTGATCCAGCTCTTAGAAACAGTTCTTTGGCTGTCTGGTTTGAGTGAATCATTATTTTTTATTAGCTCTGAAACATGATTCTCTATAGCATCTGTAAATAAAGCAAAATCTTCATCGCTCATAGAGGCACCCATCATAGTCATTAGCTCGCCGGCTTGAGCTTGTATTCTACCAGCTCCACCTGGGATTTCGCTATAATGACCCCACTTCTTTGCTTCGCCATCAGGCCTAGTGTTGATTATTCTTTCAAGTGCCTTTACATACTTTTTAGGAAAATTAGGATTATCTAATAAGCCCTCTGGTGTAGTGAACGCAGGAGGTGGTATGGGATTGGCATACTTTTTATTTCTTTTTTCAAACTCTTCATCACTTGGCTCTAACTCTCTTTGAAACTCTTCTGTTGCTGTGCTATCAACATCCCTTAAGGTTTTATCCTTATCCCCAATCATTCTGCGACCATCGGTATCTTTATCTTTTTCCTTGTCGGTATCCTTCTGTGGTTGATCATCACCAACTTTTTCAAAATCAGAATCATCTGTTGATTGATCAGCCCGCGCCGTGTCTTTTTCCTTATCGGGCTTATCAGATTTGGTCGCTGAATCATCACCACGGTCGGGAGTTTTTGATTCAACATCACCCCTTATATCGCTAGGTATTTGTTTTCTTGTTATATCACCGGTATTAACACCGCCATGCAAGTAAGTAAGTGCTTGAGCATATGCATCTGCGCGAGTAGTATCTTTTTCACCACTCTTATTTTTAAAGTCTTGGGACTTATATCCCAGCGCAGTTCGTATAGAAATTTCAGAAGTGCCTGATTTTGGGCCAATACCTTTTTTTGTTATATTAGGAGCTTTATCTAAAAACTCATCATAAGTCATAGCCTCACTCAACATCCCAAGTATAGTTGCCTCTACTAAAATCTCATCAATCACTTTGTTCATTATTAATCTCTTCCATTAAGCTTTTTAGTGATAAACTTACTCCAATAAATATCTTTTTTTCTTCTTCAACGACTGGCTTCTCTTCTGGTTGCTCTTCTTCTTCTACCACTACCTCTTCTTCTACAACCTCTTCCTTAATAAACTCATCGTTTAATACTGGCTTATTTTTATCAAACTCAGCTTCACCATTAATAAAACCATTAATATCATCAACTATCTTTCTAACTACAGAAATAAGTTTTGTTTTATTCTTTACTAGATAATCTTTATATTGTTCTTGGCTTCCATCAAAAACTATATCTTTAACCTTCATATATATAGTTCCATCACTTCTGCTTCTTATTTTGTTTCTAATGTAGTTTTCAATATCACCTTTAAGTTGTTTGAAATCATCATCATTATGAATATAGCTATGCCTTAAATCTAGAATAGAGTTTCTTAACACCCACTGATACAGAGAACGCACTCTATCCAACACATAATAATTACTAGGAGTGCTTATTTTCTTAGCGTGTTTAGGATTATAATCATCCTCTGGCTTTTCAAACTTTTTAATATAGGTTTTGAAATCATCAACCGTTTTATTTTTATTAATTTGAAAATTCATAGTTTAAATCTCTGTAAAAGTTTATTACTCTTATATGCTGTTGGTTTTAAGTTTAACCTATTTTAAAAGATTTTAAAGTAATATTACCTGGTACAGTAGCTATATAATTCTGGAACACTTCTGAATCACTTAATCCTCTAGTAAATATTCTAGTTAAAGATAGATCGTGAGCTACCACTGCTCCATTACCAGCCTTATCAGAACCAAAGAAAGCTAAAGGATTAGTTGGTCTAGCCATAGCTACTATATTACCAGTAGCAGCTGCAGGTCCAGTACCAGAAACAGAAGCTGAGGAACGAGCCAGTTTAGTTCTCTCTCCATTTATATACAGAGACAATCCAGATAAATCACCAGTAGAAGAAACTCTACCGGCAATATGATACCATCTATTAAGTTTAATAGGATAAGCTCCAGCCATTGTATTATCAGAAGCTGTAATAGAGCCAGCAGTAATAGAAGATAGGTGATTACTGAACTCTATAATACCAGTGTCAGCTTGTTCTCCATTTCCCTTAAATGATAAAGTAAAAGCAGGGTTGGTTTCATCGCCAGCTATAGTAATAATATTTTGAGTAGAGCCAGTAGCGTGGAACCTAGCATATGTCATAAAGGTCATACCACTAGTGGTTTCATCTCTTGCATTAAAAAGACTAGCATTAGGTGCTACTCTATTTGTTTTTATATACCCACCATTATCTAATCTAAAACCACCTTCTATTGGTCCTAAACTCCACCCTGTAACTGTTGCAGTTCCAGCGCCAGGGTTTCCACCAGTTTGCATTGCACCTTTGCCTGCGGCCTTACCCATCAACGCACCACTTAATCCATTAAAGGATCTATCATAAACACCAGTCAAACCAGATGAGGTCCAAGAGTTTTGTACTTCCATTCTATTATAAAGATAAGTTAATATCTCTGCTTTACCTTTTTCTCCATTTGGTGTAGTACCTCCTGTTTCAGTTTGCTTACCTAGTGGCCTTACTCCATTACCCATTACTTTCATATCTACTAAAGTAGGTAATCCCGTAATAGTTAAAGCACTAGTGAATATATTTTCTTCTTCTTCTAATGTTATGACTTCTATTTTATTGGTATCAGTTTGATTAATAACAATATTATAAACAGGCAACCATGTAGTACTTGTGGTAGAAATCAAAGTACCAGAGTTAGGCCCAGCGGACCAATCAGCAGTGAGAGTTGGTGCGCCAGCAGTTAAACTTTGTGCTTTTATTCTAGTACTACCAGTTAAAGAAGTTATGCCTTGAGAGCTTCCGATAGTCAACCCTATTCTTCCATCAGCAGAAATGGCTGTGCCAGACAATCCTTGACTCGGTAATGTGGATCGTCTTATTCTATACAAAGAAATAAAATCATCACCAGTTAATCCCGGATTATTAGTCAAAGTAAAAACGGGTTGATGATCAAAGTTTCCCTTATTGCTTTTGAAAGCAACAGTTGCTTCTATTACTAAATCTTTAGTTTCCATTTAATCCACCACGGCCCAGTTAATTTCGCCCGACTTTCTTATTTGATCGGGTCCAATGAATGTAGAGTCGTAATCGCCTTCTTGTATTGATAAGCCATCTATTCTAAATAATGAGCCAGCATTATCATCTTCTGAAGAGTTAGTTAATGATTCAACTTTAATCGAACCAGTAATACTAGTTTCATCAGCATCAGCCGAACAAGTCAAAGTAAGAGTAGTAGGCACCCATGTAGTCTTATTAAAGACAGCTGTAGTAGAAGTAGAGTTAGAAAGATGCCCTAATGTAAAGGTAACTCTAGCTGTAGATGAGCCAGAAGTTACTATGTTTCTCATACCTATAGTATAATCATTTTTATCAAAAATTAAATTTCCATAATCTATTGTATGAACCGCTCCAGTTCCCGCACTAGTAGTATTAACAATAACCGCTGAAGAGCCATAAAAAATATTTATAGTATCTTGATTAACAGCAGCCTCAGAATCAATGGCACTCCAAGTATTATTAGCAGATGAGACTAAGTTTTCCATACCCTCATCAATTAATATAGCATTATTGCCTCTATCTTTTTCTTCTACAACAGTTAAGCCACCATGATCTTCTGTGCCACCAGATAACTTCCAAAAATCTGTACACCTAACACCTCTTGTATGTACCGTTTCTTCAGAAAAATCTACAGCACCAGAAAAGTTATAGGGTGTGCCGCTATGACCATAAGCCGTAACATCGGGAATACAATCCGCAACAGTAGCAAATAAGTCAATAGCAGATAATGTCTCAAACCTCCACCAAGCAGCCAAATAATCTCCACTTGGTGCAAACTGATCATAAGTAGATTGTTCTAACTCGTCAAACTCATCTGGCTTCAAACCAATACCAGTAACGGAAGTTAATGCTGTTATAGAATCTGTAGTAGCCGACATTAACCATAGTCGCATCTCATCCACTCTACCATCAAAAGATACAGGTCTATCATACCAATAACTTTCTCTCAATGAAGTAGAAGGAAACTGTGACGCTCCTCCGGCTGCATTGGCTTTGTCTATCAAGTTATGGCCTGTTTGCATTCTATCTAGAACACCATCTCTATATATTTTAAAAGTATGTGCCCCACTTAACGCTTCCGTATCTGTAGATGATGCCGTAACAGTATGTTCACACCACACATTGACCCAAGTATCCAAAGGAATACTACAAGCAGAAGACATAGAAAGATCGTATATTGGCCCAGTACCACCTAACCGTTCGCCCGCATAACTAAACTCAATAAAGTGAGCCGAAATAGCTGCATCATATCCGGGAGAAGATGGATTAGAATCATTCGCACTGGTAGCGTATATTGTTTTACAACTATAAATCCCATCAAAGCCACTAAAAGATCCAGTAGCGGTTCTTTGAATAGTAGCTTCATAATATTGTGAAGGGTCGTCTATGGCAGTAATAGAAGAATCAATTTTTATCCACGATTCAAAAGCTATATTGTTAGCTGTCGAACCATGCTTAACTCCTGCATTATCATCACCGATAGCTTCAAGAACTATTTCACTACCAAGTCCCGCGCTTGTGGCTAACTTTATGTAATCATCTATGCCGTCTAACTCTACTGATTTTAGAGAGCCAGTAAGATTGCCACTTACATTATTTCCAGTTATGCCAGCAGCACATAAATAACTAGGCGTATCTCCAAACTCCAACGCGTCGGGATCATCAATCAACCTTACATCAGTGCTTTGAGTAACGCCAGTTCCACTAGCTAAAATATTTTTAAACATCTATTTGCACCTTAAAAGTTAGTGGTAAATCATTTGGTTTCTTAAGTGGTGTAGCGACTTTAGCAACAGCCAACAAATCATTGTTATGATTATAAAGACCAACTGTTGTTATGTATGGCGACCAACCAGCTCCAGAACTTACAAGTCCTGGTAAATATTGCGCTCTGTCAGTACTAGCTGTTATTGTAGAGTTAGCTAAAATATTATTAAATGATTGGCCGATTTCGCCAATAGCAGGATCTGTAGAAGCACTAATAGAGCTAATACTATAGCTTGATGGGTTTAATGTAAAGTTAAGAGCGTCAGGTGAGCATTTACAAAAAACACTTATAGTTGTATTTAATACATTAGTTCTATACTTAACCGCAGTAACTGCTGTAGCTACTTCTCTCATAGTAGAAGACGTAACCACAAACATTCCTTCATCAACCAATACAGCGCCAATAGTCCCATCTGCTTCAACAGCACCACCATGTGCTGTTTTAGCTTTAAACTCACCCGAACCAGAGTCATAATAATCACCGGCCATATCTATGCCAAAAGAGTTGGTTCCAGTTACAGTGGCTGTTAAACTTCCAGGCTCTATTTTAGTATCAAAATAAAGTTTTCTAATAGAAAACACGCCCATTGCACCATTACCTACAATAGCAGATAATGAAGCAGTAGTAGTTCCGGTCAAAGTGTTAGTAAAGTGCCGCTGATTCATCAAACCTCCAATAACAAAAAAGTTACCGGAGTTACTACCTGTTACAGTTGCTGTATAAGCCTGTACTTTATTTTTATTAGTTGTCATTGTGTGATCAGCTAAACCTAACGCAGAATTAAAACCGCTTAAGGTTACTAGGTTAGAAGTTTCCCAGTTATTCATAAACTGATCTTGTGGAGACAAACTTACATATGCTGTTTTAATCAAAGGATGAACAGCTACAGGTACTCTGGGTCCACCAGTAGATGAGTTATTAAAGATTTGTTGTGGTAGTTGATTCATTTCATACCCCTAAAAATCTAGCTTAACTTGAGTAGTCAAATTAATAGTATCATCTTTTTTAACTGGCTTAGCTAGTTTAGCAACAGCCAACAAATCATTGTTATGATTATAAAGACCAACACTTGTAATGTAACTAGTAGGATCATCAAACACTGGCTCTTCAGTTTCAGCGCTATAGCCTGTTCTGTTACCAGCAAAATTCATTTCATCACCACTTGCTGTGGCGTTCAATAGCAACGTAGCAATATTTTCTTGATTTTCAAACACAATCCGTTGAAAGTTAAACGAAGTATTGTTAAGGCCACTTACGGCAAATCCCATATCACCCGTAGTTCCCGAAGCCGCGAAGGTCCAGTTTAGCCGAGCAGTCGGATCATCACCATCAATAGTTGCTAAACCCAAATCATAATAAACCAAACCAATTCTATGCTCAGAGTTATCAATACCTGTTCTCAACAACCTGCCTTGAGGCAAATAGTTATCAACAGGTGAGTTCATAGGCTTCTGATCAAAATATAAATAATCGCGTGGAATAGCAGACACTTGTAAATCTGTTAAAGTATTGCCGCTTGTTCCCAATGCCAAATTTTTATTATCAAATATTTTTACTTTGCCATTACCCACCACCGAACCTGTGTTAGATGATAATACACCAGTAGCATCGCCAGGTTGAGTAGATGCGGATAACCCACCCGCAATATCAGCGCCACTAACGCCGTTAATATTATTAAAATACCACCAAGCTGCAATGTTAGCAGCTGAAGTTGAAGTCAAGGCAGAGTTTTGGAAGTTATCATAACTAAGAGCAACAGAAGTATTGGTTTCTTGATTTGATGCGGATAAGGTTAACTGTTGCCCAACACCTAAGTTCCATTCACCATACCCATCCTTGAGTCTTTGATTCCATACTCGCAAATGTTGTATCTGTCCATCAAACATACCTTGTATCTTGCCATCATACTGAGTAGCTAAAGCACCAATGTCTCCCTTAGTATCGCCATTTGGTCTATTATAGTTAGAGGTTCCAACATATACATTGTTTAGATTAAAAACGCTGTCTCCTAATGCACCATACAAAGCGGTTTGTTTGACTGGTATTCTATTCTCTATCATATTAGCCTGTACAACTGGGCCGTCTGCAGCATCAGCACCCGAAAGTCTCGGAAAAACCTGTTCTCTATTTTGAAGCTTATAGTTATCAATATACCCTAAAACAATACCTGCGCCTAACTCAGCATTACTAGAAGAAGTCAAGTCATCAAACTCATACATATCCCAACTAACCACAATATGATGAAACTCACCATCAAATAAATTAATACCTACATCATTAGGAATAAATAAACCAGAAGCTTGAACATTAGATTGAGCAAAATCAGAAGTAAAATCACCCGCATCTGAAACTGTTCTTATACTAAACCTAAAAGCTGGTTGAGTTCCATCGGGAGAATTGGTTAGTTCCAACTTCATAAAATTGTTTTGAGTTAATGCGCTAGAAAAATCTGTTCCATTTGCACCTGTGTTTAATCTTCTAAAATATATTGTAGAGTCGCCTCTAAATGGCCTAATAATAGCCTCTATAGTACAGGCTGTTCTTACTGAATCTAAGTTAGGTTGGGTAGTTTGTTTAGCATTACTACCATTTCTTTGCACATCTACGCCAAAAAAACTTTTCTTAGTAGTAGATGCTATACCACCAAAAGGATTCTTTAACTCTAGCGCTGTGGTGAAGGCCGATACATTTGGAGTTTGACTTCCAAACAAAGTGGTTCCACTATATGCTGCATTAGCAGAAGCACCATTAATAGCCCCTGTTATAGATGTATTGGAATCATTAACTTGTAGTCTAAAACTTTGTGGCTTAATAGCAGACTTAAATAAATCTTTACGAGTATTAATCTCTCTTACTACGTCTGTCTTATAACCCGCTGAAGATGAGCTATCAAGAGCCGTAGCTGCAACTGCTCCACCAAACTCAACCAAATCCTTATCTGCTCTATAAAGATAACTTTGACAAAAACGAAAAATATCTTGATGACTTTTAGAACTATTAGCATTTGTATCTGTGGCAAAAAACTGGTCAGCAGAGCTTAAGAAAGCTCCATCATAAACTTGGGCTGTTAAAGTAGTTTGACCTGGTAATACATATCCATCAAAGTTCCAGTTATATTTTATTTCCGTCAGAGTTGTTATGTCAAAACTAGGGGGTTGATTAGGGTCAAAAATATTTACTTTACCAAAACTTCTTACACCTGTAAAAAAGTGTAAAAAGCTGGCGCAAGGGCTGTCTTCACTAAGAGAGACATTTGCGCCCTTGCTTGTAGCAAAAGGTTGTTGATCTTCCAGACTAAATGCTTTATATGCCATAACATACTATCACTATTAATATTGTAGTCTAATATTAAAAATTTTCTCCGTAGAAAAATCCTTTCTTACCGGAGGCGAAGTTTTTGCTACCGCTAACAATTCATTATTATCATTATATAAACCTACGGTAGTAATAAAAGTAGTAGGATTGCCAGTAAGGTTAGAAGAAACAGAACCATCAACAGCGTTTGTAATAGCAGTAGGATTGTTAGTGTAGTTAAACTCTTTATTAAACGCTCTTGTAAAGAACATACTTCTCTTTATCAAATTGAGACTGGTAAACTGAAGGTTATTAATCGCAATAGTATTAGCTGTAGCTCCAGTTCCAAACTGAAAACCTGAAGTAGCGGCATCCAAAAAGTTAGTATCTCTAGAGCTATCACCACCATGAAAAACCAAAGTGCCACTATCGTAAAAAACTGTTCCTACAATATTAGTAGTCTGTGCAGCTTCCACCAAATCGCCTTTTTGTCCCACACTACCCGACACGGTTGTCTCTGGCACATCAACAATAACCTTATTCTGTGCAGTACCAAAACTAAAAGTAGCTGTAACACTGCCCGAAAGAATAGCGTCATCAGTTGTCTCTCTGCCAATAGTAACAACTCTTGCGATACCAGAAGTAGTAACATTATTCTGTGCTACTGGTATGGCATTGGCAGCAGAAGATGAAAAGAAATAGTTTGATATATTTCTAAACGCTGAGCTAAGAGGTGTTGTAGTGGTAGTGCCTTGAGAGTTAACCAAAAAACCGGTAGATGTAGCTTCCATAACAAAAGCGGCAACACTTCTATTCTGAGCAGCAGTAGGGCTTGTTATTTCATAGTTAGTTTTTGATATTACTGCTGCAGTTGTAACATCTCTATCTAAATCGAATGTGTTAATTGCCATAATTTATTTCCTATGTTGTGGTGCCTGATGCGCTTACAGTAAGGGTTACCTCTTTTCTCGCTCCGGTGTTAATGCCTGTAATGTCAATAATAGTAGTGCCAGACTTACTACCTGCGTTAGCTCCTGTTCTTATTGTAAAGGTACCTGTCGCATTATCAACTCCAACAGTAGCAGTAGATAATCGCGCTATGTCGGGATCTCTAGATGTAGCTGCGTATCCTTGACTATCATTTCCGTTATCAGTAGTTACAGTAATGTTAAAATCATCGCCATAGTCTACCGTACCAACCGTAGGAGTAACGCTTAGAGTTGCAATCTTAAGCGTACCTTGTGGTAACGAAATAAGCCTATAAAGTAACGCAACATTTTCATTAGAGATAGGCTCTAATACGGGTAGGCTAAGAATATCTGCATCTTGATTAGTCGCCTTAGTGGCATCATAAAGCTGATAATTTATTTCATCATCGCCAAAGGCAAACTTAGTAATTTGAAAACTACCATCGTTTTTTGCAAGAAGCTCCCTGCCCTTACGAGTTAAAATCGCGTCAATGACTGCGGTTGTTGAGTCTAAGAATGCCATAGTATTTCCTTTTCTTTTATCTTAATAAATAAAATATACAAAATAAATAGTTTTATAAAATAAGTTTAACCGCTCACACTATCCTGTACAGCGGGTTTCTTTTTAGGTGTCTTCTTAACAGCTTCTAACTTTTCACTTTCAAAACCAGTTTCTGTTCTATACACAATAGTAACACTTTTATAATCCGAAGCAGTTTTTTGAAACTTCTTAACTACATTTAGAAAAGGAGTTATTTCATTAGGAACAGAATCAATATAAATAACCTCTGGTTTATTCTTTATTTCTTGCTCTAATACTGTTAAAATATCTTGCTCATTCCTAACCTTAACATTATGAATCTTATTTAGATCCAAGTGATCCCTAACAGAAGGGCTCCAAAATGCTGGCTCATCTACAGTAATAACATTCTTGGAAATACTAGAAAGCATTAATGTAGCAAACCCTGCTTTGGTTCCTACTTCTATAATATTATCAATATCATCTGGATGGTTATTAATAATAGTATTTTCTAATTCCTTTAACTCATCATTACTAAACTGTTGATACTTAGAAATATATTTGTAATCCATTTTTTATCTCCTATGATGTAACCTTTACTCCGCCTTGATCGGCAAGTTGTCTAATAAACTCAGTATCCTTTGTTGAGTCAGTATTAACAGCAACTCTGAATACATTCGCGTCATTGTTAAAAAGATTAACTATTCTAATCGGCACAATACCTATAGACCCAGAAACAGAATCGTCTACCCTTGATTGATTAACGCCAATGCCAGCATTAACAGCAGTTAATGATGTTACGACACGGGCCAATCTAAGCTCAAACTCTACCGACTCTGTTTCCAATGTAGATGTAAGTTGTGTGTCTTTATTTTTTATAACTCTACCTTGACCTTGTGATATATTGCCAATAGTAGCTTCAAAAAAGTTAGTTCCATCAGCAGATGCCGGAAACTCAAACCTTAAAGCTGGTTGATCTGTTTTAAAAGAGCGGCCTTTAGTTAGTAGTCTAGCTGTGCCTTTAATAATAGCTCTTACATTAGTATCAATAGGTGCAGCAGATGGTGAAATCAATAACTTATCTAAAGTAACATCAATAACAGAAGCTGCGCCAGCCGCAGGCATAACTTTTACTGGTAAAAATCTTCCAACTCGGGTTGGTGAGAAACGAGGAGCATTAACAGTGCTTCCTGTAGATAGGTTAGGAACAGCTCTATCTGATGTAACAGAGTTGGTTATAGTTTGTTGAATACCGTCATACATATAGCCCATAAATGAAGCTGTAGTAGCTGCCGATGCTGCTAACGCTGTCGTATCCGCACTAGAGGCACCAGTAAGAGCTAAGTTACCACCTGTATAATGAGTATCAATAGCAATATATTTTGTTTCTATTGGAAATACACTGGGTGTTTGATTATAAGAAACCGCACCCAAATCATCAGAAACATGGCCGATGTCTCCGCTTGTAGTAGGAGCGCCAACAAAGCCGGTGCCGCTTGACTCTCTAAAGCCAAACTGCCTTCTCATTTTTGATCTTTCTAATAAGTGGTTTTCTACAAAAAGACCTTCAGCTAGTAACCCACTTTTAGCTGGCAAAAACTGTTGAGCGAACTGAAAAATACCACCAAATGTATCATTAAAGTTTTCCATTCCTTTAACAAACCTATTCAAGTCAGCTAACCCAACCGTAGATCCAGTTACACCTTGACTTTTTCCAGTAAGCGCCCAACCAGTGTCGCCTGCTAAAGTATCGCCACTATTAACTGCTAGCCCCCATTGAGAAGTTATTTCATGCCACCTCTTTTGAAACTCTCCCTTATAAGAAGACTTATACAAGTCTTCGGGGTTACCCAATAAGTTAGGAGGAGAAATGTTATTAAAATAATTTTTAATACTTCTATTAATAGCGTTTATGGGATTCAAGCTAATACTAATGTATCCTGTATCTTGGATAGCTCCATCAATAGCATCTTGTCGTATTCTATCATTATCTGCAGCGAGTCCTACTGGCTTATACCCAGCTATCTTTCTCATATCGCTGAATACTCTATATCTCTTCGTAGAGATATCAGAGAAGCTTACAGGAGTTGCAGAGTTACCTGCGGTAGTAGAGTCTACAATAAAGTTATATGGGTTTTGTAATACCATATTCTCTTTAAGTTTATAATGAGCAGACAGGCTACTATAAGTGGCAGCATTACTAATACCGGCATATGTATCTGTGGCAGTTGAGCCTTGAAACGAAACTGATTCAAAGTTTTTAGTATGCTCTTCCAAGTCAACCTGCTTCAAAGCCACATTCCACACTCTAACCTCGTGCATATACCCTGTAAATCTCGTATCACCGCTGCCAGGGAAATAAGATGGGAAAGAACTAGAGCCACCACTAGAGCTTAAGTTAACTGCTGATAAAGTGTATCCGGTAGTTTGACTTGTTGATGCAGTTTCGGTTACTACTGATTCATAACCGCCCGATGGAGTAGCAGACAACACCATCGCATATACATTAATGGTATCACCAGAGCGACTTACTGCTACATTTAAAAAGTTATTAGCACTACCCGCACCTTGAATAAAACTTGATATAGAAGATTGAGTAGTTTGAGCCGACAAAGAAGCAGTAGCTACAGACTTAAATGATACTTGACCCGATGGATCTAACTCAATACGATACTTTGGATGAACAAGTAATGTATGCCCTGTAGTAGAAGCTCCAGTTGCCGATACTCTCATCTCAATAGTAAAGTTATCACTAGGTTGAAAGTCAAAAACAGAAGCTGACTTATTAGCTACTGTTTGTGCATAGTTAGAGCCTGTAGCATAAAGGGCTGGAACATCAACTTCTTCTACTTCAGTTACTTGAATGGGTTTTGCAAAAATAGAATATTCATTTACCTTCAAAAAGTTTCTATCTACACCGTATATTCTACCAATAGACTCCAAGGTTTCTCTTGTGCCTTTAGTTTTGATAAGGTGCATTACATTATTAAGTATTCTATTCCAAATCTCGTAGTTTATCTGTTGAGTTGTGTACCCACTCGGTGAAGCCTCAACAATACTATCAACAACAGCACTCTTTCTTGCGTTTTCAAATACTTGAACACCAAACTGTTTTAGAAACACAGGAATAAACTTACTTGGAGTTCTATTAATCTCACCATAGTCTATATTTTTTACTGATGGTATTTGATTAGCAAAAGCCTTTATTTCATCTAACTCATCACCAAAAGCAGCTAACAGCCGTGCCAACACATCTTGATCATCACCTGTAAACAATGTAGCTGGTAACAAGTTCTGTAACTTCTCCGCTCTTGTAATAATAGTTTCGGCAGTAGAACCAAAGATAACTTGAGAACGATGAACACCAGTAGATGATCCTACTATTTCAGTAGCAGTACCAGCAGTTTGATCTATAACATTAAGTTGCTCATTTTCATAGTTATGCGCCCTCGCAGAAATAGACTCTATCATTCCTGTTTGACTACCAGTGATAGCATTGCTAGTATTTCTATACAAAGCTATAAGAGGAACACTTTCGCCTTTTTGATTTTTGGATAAAACAGTATTGTTAGAAGTAGCATTTACATTGCCGGAAGTATTACCAGTAACACCAAGTCTATCTAACACATACAAGGTAAAGCCATCAGCTTCTTTACGAAACTTATCTACTTCAAAAACTGCTTTAATTCCTGCGTTTGCATCACTGGTTAACTCAGCACCCGCAGATAATCCAGAAAGACCAATAGGATACTCATCAATAATCTTCTTTCTTACTGAATCATACTTTCTTACTGCGTTACCAAAAAAGATATGTTGAGAAAAATCATTATAGTCAATAAGAGGCAAAACTCTAGCGCTACGACCGGTGGCAGAGATATCTGCCAACTGACCACTAGCAGCACCTAGTCCCGATAGAGAGGCTACTAAACTATCAAATGTTATTCCATCAGCCATTTATTTAATATCCCGACTTATAGTCTATGTCATACACATTACCTATTTGGAAGTTCCAATCATCCGGCTTATCATATTGTAATATTTCGCCCTTCGCATTCAACTTTAACACAACCTTGTATCTCATGCCCTCATACAGCAAGCTTGTATCCAAATCAAAATAGTTACCGTCTTTATCAAATGAAAGACCAAAGGCTGGCACTTCAACATCATTTGTTACTAACTCTCTTACTTCTATAGTGCCACTTTGAATAACACTATTACTCATAGCTGTACTTGTTCCTGTTACTGCTTGCCATTGAGTTGTTTTGTCTCTTACAAAAACTCTAACTCGTTGATACGTTCCTTGCTCATATCTATTTCTTAAGTTAGACAAAGATACTTCATAGTTAGCTGTCTTAAAGTCTTGAAAACCAGACACAGGTAGAGTGCAATCAAAAGAGAAGCTATTAGATATCTCTTCGCCAGCGGTTGTAACAACCCAAGTATCAACAAATGCTGTGCTACTTGAGGTAGCAATATTAATACCTGTAAGTGGGCTTGCACCACCGGCCCCATTAGTAGCTGACCCAATAGCTAACTTGTATATTCCTTTAGAAACACGACTAGCTGTTAAGTTTCCTCCTACCGCACCCGCTAAACTCGTTCCATTGCCGCTTAAGTTAACATAGCCAGGAAATGGTCCCGAATCATTTAAGTCTGCTAACTCACCATTTATCAAACTATAATAATACAAGTTAGCTGTCTTACCAAACACAATACTATTTCTATTATCTTTTATTTCGCCAGGCCATTCCATCTGAATGTATGGTTGTTTTCTTGTATTAGTTTGTCTACTATAAAACTTCTTACTATAAAAACTTGAAGAAACTGTAGCCGTAGCTACGCCAGCAGAAGTTGCTTCACCGGCTGTTATACATTCTTGAGCATCCGACATACGAACCAAAAAACCATAATCAGCACTACCGCCTGCTGCAACACTTGTTCCTGTAGCGTAGTTTAAATAAGCTTTGAAATAATCTGTCACATCTACTTTTAAATCTTCTTGACCAGTTTCAAAATATTGAGAAGCACTATTAGAATCATACTCTCTATTGTCCCAACCAATATATACATTACCACCAGTTCCACCTCTATTATAGTTCCAAGCATTAGTATTAGAAGCGCTGATAGCATTAGCATATCCGGTTTGACTAAAGGTATCATTATCCACACCTTGACCTTCCGTCCAAGATGCAGTTAGAGGAAAAACATCAAGTGTAAAGTTTTCAGCTTGAACTTGACCATGCTTTGCGTTTTTAATACACAAGAAGGCAGTAACAGTAGAGTCTGTTCTTGGGTCAGGATACTTAGCCAAGCTTACAATACTTGAACTTAATGCTGATAAGTCAAACTGTATTAATATTCTGGATCTTTGTTTTACTGGATCAGCTAAAGTAGAGTTAAACTTAGTCCATGTTTCCAATATAGGAGAAGCCCCAAAGTTTGATGTAACACTTTGTTCAGTAATCCATGTATCTTTAGTCGCAAAAGCTCTTGCTATAGTGGCCATTATGAGGTTCTCCCAACAATATCAAAATTCGGATACTTAAGCTCCCAACAAGTATCTTCGGGGAAATATATAATTCCATTTTCAGTGTTAGCTGGTATATCACATTGGTAACCAGAATATGCTCGACCACCAATGGAACCAAACTTACTTGTTACTTTAAAATCTACCACAGACCTAACCTTATTTAATGATTGCAATCGAGCTATCAAACTTGAGCTTACCAAAGTAGCGCCAAAGTTAGTGTTCTCTAAAATAAAAATGCGTTTCAATAAAATAAAACAATCTAATAAGGCATCGTTAACATTAAAATCTTGATTAGGAACAATAGTAAAATCAATACCAATATTACAAATACGACCAGCCGTGATTCTTACAGTATCAGAAAATGACTTAAACTGTCGAAGATAAGTTTCTATATTATTTTGTAAGGCTCCTGTAGGTAAAGTTAACGCACCAGAAGCATTACGAGCCAATGTAATCAATTCAACGCCCAATATATTATTAGGATCTTTCCTAGCATAGCTTCTAAATACAGAACCAAACTCTGTTGGCATTGATAGAACTCTTACTTGATAATCTTCTAATGTAACCGCTCTATTTTGAGAGTTAAAATATTGTAAAGCATTCTGTCTAATAGCCGTTCTGCTTTCTCTATCAGCGCCCCCAGTTGCTTGATTTAAATTACTTACACTTAAGGTGCCTAATACATTTTGAGCAACTACTGGATTAGAGGTAGAGTAGTTAGAGGTTTTAAATGAAATAACTCTAGATACAAATGAATCCAAAGTTCTTGGCCCAATATTAGTAGCATTACCGCCACCATATCTATACTTGATATCTATAGTAACATCTCTTGGCGCATATCCAAGCCCACTTGTTTTCAGAAAGTTAGAAGAGTCTACAACTGCGGGAGCAAAACCAGAAGGGGAACCTCTTAAAGTAGGCGGCAACACAAAATCTTCGGGATTAGGTATTATCTCTGAATCTTGTAAATCAGTAGTTCCCGAACCAAAAATGATAGAAGTATCACCATTGCTTGATACATGACGAGTAAACCTATAAGGTATCTTTTTATATTGAAGAATATACTCTGCATCTCCCGAAGAAGAAGTTGTGTTTTTATATCCTGTAAATATTTGGCCTTGCGCTAGGTTATCAACTTCAAAATATTCTTTACCGTCAGACGCTGTTACGGAAACCACTTCTGTTATATCATTATCGGGCAAGGTTAGTTTTAAAAAAGGAACAGCATCATTAACTTTATATGAAAATGTTCTAGTAGAACCAGCCATAGCTGAAACACTAGTAACTGAATATTGTGTTGTGTTTCCTATTTTAGTTGTTACTCTATTAGCAGCGTTACCAAAATCAACATCATTTAAAATTTCAAACTCCACAGAAGGCTCAAAGTTACTAACTACTTTAGACCCTTTTTTTAAAACAAATAAAGAAGCACCAGAAGTAGAGTCATCAAAAGTTGCACTAACTGATAGTTCAGCTATAGCAGGTCTGGCAAACTTAGGTTTATATCCCAAGTTTTGAGCTAAAGAAAAAATATTTTTTTCCTCTAACGCTCTATCCAAAAAGCCCTCGTTAACCTGTCTATCAATATAGAACGACATAGTGTCGCCTATATAAGCTAATAGTTCAACAATAGCCATTCCGCCAGAAGCATCATTAAAGTCTCTATAGTCATCCGGAAAGTATCTTTGCAGATAGTCTATAAGGTCCGACTTAATAGAATCAAAGTCTTTTGATAGATAGCTAATATTAGGTGATTGTTTAGCTGATTGTCTTGTTGATTGATAGTCTGGCATTTCTTATCTCTTTATATTGTTAGCCCCGCGCTGTCGCGACAGCATAATCTAAATCTATCATATCGGGTATACCTGAATATTCATATTCCATTCTTACTAAAATATCATTTGGATTTAGTGCCGTTCCTCCTGGCACAGTTTCTTGTGTATATACACGTATTGAAGTCATTTTCACTTCTGGCATCCATACCTCAAGAGCGGTTTCTATTTCTGAACCAATCTGAGCTTCCATCTCGCCTGGCTCAACTTGTTCAAATAACTGACCCATGAGAGTAGGAATATTAGTTCCAATATCTGGGTTAACCACTCTTTCTCCCTTAACTGTCATCAAAAGAGTTTTTATATTCTCTCTAACAGCAGCAGTGGTGGTATTGTTCATTTCAAAAAAACCTCTACGATAAGAACGTAAAGGAAATTTTAAGTTTATTCCCATAACATATCTCTAGTTTATATATTGTCTTTGACTATATACTTCTTCAAACCGCTCTATTAACGCAATAAAGCCATCTCTAGTTTCATCAAAACTATCTTTCAAATCATTCATATCATTTTGAACTCTATCAGTTACTATATCTGTTTCAATAGTAGTAGTGTTTCTTGGGTTAGCAGCCCCTCCAATACTTATCTTTTCGTATTCTATTGTCTTTGTTCTTTTTTGCGTCCTATAGCCTCTATTAACCGCCTTATCTGGTTGAGGAACGCTAATAAATTTAGATGGAATGGTAACACTTGTTCCAGGGGTTCCTGCAACTTCTTCAGTAACAAATTTTGGGCCAATAGGAGTCATTACCGTTCTACTAACATTTCTTGAGCCACTTCCAGGCACATCTACTGTAGTGGCGGGAACAAAAACACTAATAGGATCTTGAGGCTCTAACTTAATACCCAAGTTAATCCTATCATCAAACTCAATTTCTTTATCGGGAATATCAATATTGATTTCCGGAATAGTATGAGTATGATCTATGTAAGAGTTAAACAATAAAGTCATAGTATTAACAATGCCCTTAACAGACGTTAACATGCCTCTTATTAACTGATCTTGTTCTGTAAAATATTCTTTTAATTTTTCTCCTAAAACCTGCCTATACATGGATGGTTCTGAATCAGTAGTATTGGATACATTATATATTTCATTAGCAATATTAACAATAAAGTTTTTCTTAGCTTCTGCCCTTATAGATGTAGAAGGTAGCATAGGGTTTTCGTTTGGTATCATCTCTGTAACTATATCTCCCCTATTAGGAGTTTGTTTATTAAACTCCGAACCCAAAGCTGATACAACACTATTACTAAAATGGGCTGTTTTAGTATAAGAAGCACCCATAGTTGGAAGAACAGAAACTTGGTATGGTCTTGGTTGTAATATACCCATTTCCAAAACGCCGGGCTTAAGACTAGTTCCAGACATAGGGTTGAAACTATGTCGTGTGTAGCTTCCGCTGCGTCCTTGAATAATAACATCACCTAACTGTCCGGGCAACTGGAATATTTTCTTTCCTTCAACGTAAGAGTTTCCCTGTTTTGATCTATGGTTGAGTGTTTTTACATCAAAAGATTTTCCATATCTAGATAAAGAAAGAGGGTTGTTTTCTCTTCTTTGTTCATTAGTAAGTTTAAGAGTCATTTGATCAGAGTCATTTACTCTTCCTATCCAATACCCTTTGGAGTTAGATTTTAAGGTTTCGTGAATAACTAAAATTTGCTCTCCCACTTCGGGTATAACCATAATAGCATTTGGTATTAATGGAGTATACCATTCTGGAATATCATTTTCTGGAATAGCTGTACCAATACCTTCACCAATAACTCTAGCATTAATAGAATATTGAGGAAGAAAAGCAGAAGTTTGGTCGTTGGTATTAACTCCCATTTTAACACTAATAACAATGGCTCTTTTTAAAATAAAAAAATCGGGAGTTTCCCATTGAAGCGCACTACTATATAAGTCTTCTTGATAACTGCCAGACTCAAATAATCTATCTATAGAAGGAGTTTGATTCATTTTTCTTCTTCCGCTTCTGGTGGCTCTTCATTTATTTCTATTTCTATTTTTCTTTTAACCAGCTCTTCTTCTAACTCTACTAAATCATTCCTTACTTCTATGGATTTTTTTCTAACATAATCCATTAGTTCAATTTGGTCTTCATAAACTTGAATACCTTGAAGAAATAAGGATGCTATTTTCTCATCGGGCACATCTTTAAACTTATCTTCAGTTGAAGTAGTCATCTTTTAAAACCATATATGTCTGCTTTATCTTTTTAATAGACTTAGTTATCTTTCTACTTGGCAAGTCGGTTGCTTCTCTTACATAGACATATAGTTGTTTCTTATTATAAATATTAAACTTGTGATAGTTTTTCAGTATATCATTTATTATTTCTAAAACAGCTATATCATCCTTGTTTAATGTTTCTTGAGCCATTAAACTATCAAAATGTTGAGTAAGGCCACCTATAAAAGCATAATCGTCTTCCATCTTCTCATTGTCTTGATAAGTTTCCATACTCTTATCAAACACAACAGTATCAGCATTTTCGTTATCAACAAACACTTGCTTTTTAGCAGCATTAGATTGTTGTATCATCCAGTTCTTTACAATGGTGCCAAAATAAGAAAATGACTTAGCACCAGAAGTAGGATCAAACTTACTCAACTTCTCATATAAGTGAGCCATAGCTTCATGTTGAGTCTGTTGATAGTCAAAAAGTATTTTATTAAAGTTGTAAGTATAATAGATGTTTTCTATTAGTTTTAAAAAGGCAGGTAAAATAACTTCATTATAAACCTTGTGCTTCGTATGTGTGTCACTATCTGTATTAAACTCTATAATAGCAGACTCCTGTATTTCCCCCCAATATTTCATACACTTCCTTTCAAAATATAGTTACATCTTTATATTAATAATATTTACTATTTTTCTATACTAATCTTGTAATGTACCGTCACTCTCGTCAATAGCTGTAATATATGTATTCAAATCAACAAGATTATAATGCTGACCAAACTCGATTTCTTCTTTTCTTTTGCCTTCTTCAATAATAGTTGCCAAACGATTAAGATCAGATTGGCCTTTGTATGCCAATGGATTAGTTTTAGCACTATTATTAACATATTCTATTAACTTGCACTCTAAGGTGGTTGTAAAGGTAGATGCCGCAATACTTTCGTTAACACTACTAATCAAATACAATCCCTCCACCCCACTTAGAAGCCCTTTAAGGTAAATCAAATTGAATACATTTAAGCCAGTAGTTCCATGAATAGTAAGAGTAGCAGTTCTTAAAAAAGTACTCAAGACATTACCATAAAACTTACTTCCACCATTTCGACCAGAAATATGAGTTGAGCCTGTAGTTCCTTGCTCTGATCTTTGTTTATTCATAAAGTATTCATTTTGCATTAATAATATTTTATTATATACCGTTACATCTTGAGCCATCATATCTTCTACAAAACCTACAGCTGCTTTTGAAATAGCAGGTACATTTTCGGTTAATAAAAAGTCCGTAAGATTTTCTGTATTAACATTAAACGTCCCGCCATCGACTTCTTCCACTATCTTTAATTTTTTAAGACCCTCCATGCCTGTTGTTAGACCACCTTTTAATATTTGTGCAAAATCTCCTAGAAGATTTTCAAAAGCTTCACCATTGCCAAGTTGAGTATTACGTAGGGCAGCTAAAACGTCCATTTCTGCGCCACCTACCACTGCTGGCAATCTAAATGCCGCAAAGGCTGTAGGATCTATTTTAGAAGATAAGCCAAAATTTTCTACTAATGAATGACCCATTCCAAACTGACAAACCATAACTTTTTCAGAAATTAATAATCCTTGTGGATTGTTTTGTTGAAGTCTCTCTATATCCGCACCGGCTTGATTGATATTTATTTGATTCGGATCTGTTGATGAACCACTTATCTCAACCTCTGTAAAAACTTCTTGAACAGCACCGTCATAGTTTAGCGCACTGGGAAACACATCTATATATGAGGTATCTGATGGATGTGGCCTCATAGATATTTGCATATTAGGAACTGTTTCCTTTACAGATGCTAATACCTTTTTCAAAAGATTATGAAGTGGCGCTCTAGGTTCAGAGGTTAAATATTGTTTAATAGTGTTGATATTTACCGGTAGTTCAAAAGTACTTCTTATAGGAAGTTTTTTAAATATTTGAGTTAAATCTGCGCTCTTTTTTAAATCTTTTAAATCATCTATTCTATCTTGTATTGCTTGCATTTCCCTATGCCTGTCCGCGGTTTCTGATTGCGCTTCGCCCGTTCTTGGGTTTGGGTATTCTGTTGTTGGTCTAGGGCCATTCATAGATACAAAATCTTTAACCACGCGGCCTCTTACCCAAAACTCTTCTTCAACCTCGTAAGTATCACCTGGGTCAGTTTCACTTATTAAAAACGCCGGACGTTTACTTTTCCATTTTATTTTATACCAACCCTCTAGAGCTTTTAAGTTCTCTTGAGTTCCTTGCCCGCCACTGAAATAGCCCCTAGGATCTTGAAAGCTATTATTAGGCTGATTTGCATTCCCATAAGAAAGATGTATATCTCCTCCCAAAACATCCCATCTACCAGAGTTTTTATCAACTGGAATCCAATTGCACCATCCCATAATTCTTTGCACTACCACTTTTTTTCTTTCTACAGATGGGCTATAGTAATAATTTGTAGCTGTTGAATATCTATTCTCACTTCCGTCCCTACCCGCTGCAAACCTACCATTTTTCTTATAAGCAGATTGTAGTCCATAATCAGGCATTCCAGGATTACTATTTATACCAACGTCACCTTGACCAAAAGAGTCAGTATAAAAAGATGGATAACCACCTCTGTTCCAACTTCTTTTAGGATCAGATACATCGCCTTTTGGTTGTCGCCATATTATTGTACTATTATACATTCCTAAATCGGCAGTCTGAATGGCCGCCTGTAAATCTTCGGGTCGCCATAATCTCAAAAATCCTACATCACTGGGCATCCAATGTTGTGTTCTACCATCACTATTTGTTTGCGGCCAATGACCAGATATTGTTGCTATTCCAAACCTAGCTGTTTCTTGAGCATAATATGTTTCTCTCCCACCAAGATTATATACCCAAGGCAAAATAGCATTTTTATAGCCGTTTGGATTATCCCATCCCCCGTTAAGATAATCCATTCCATCCTCGTAATGAGTTGCTTTCCAGTTGCCGCCACCGGCATCGTTCCAGCCAAATTTTGGAGATCTGGGTTTTATAGGATGGGTGGTACCATCAAGAGTAGTATAAGAATGATACACTCCTTGATTTTCATAAAGCTGTATTTCTGATGACACTTCTTGATGTAAAGATGGTCTTCCTGCATCGTTATATCCTAATGTAGCTACATCTTGACCTCTTCCTCTTATATATGTAGAAAGGGCGGTGTCCCATAAGTTTTGATTTTCTGCAAGCTGCTGTGCTTCAGTTGGGCCGCGATCCGGATTATCTTCTGGATTCACTATAAATATACGACCTTCATCATCTCTCTCTAATGGTCCCCCATTTAATTGAACTAATTGTTGAGTTAATGACTCTATTTCGGCAGCATAAGTATTTTCAATACTGCTCCCCGTATTCTCTGGTATATTAATAGAAAATGGTTCACCATCTTTTGCATTAGGAACCCGCGAATAAACAAATTTGACTTTATTACCAATAGCTCTCCTTAGTGCCTCTAATACTGAGCCTAAGAAAAAATATACAGGTTGTCTAAGAATAACATGAGTCGTATCACCGTCTTCGCTTGTAGTAACAATCTCATCTGCAACAGAGGTACCTGCCTCTATGCGTTGTGTAGTTATCGACCCTTGAGTGGCAGAGACTATAGCGTCTATTAAGCCAGTTAGCACATTAAAAGTATTGAATACAGCCCGCCTGCTCTCTTCTATCTCATCAAGATCCGATACCTCTTGATCACTCGCGGCTTGTCCGCCAGCGCTGACCGCGCGCTCACGATTCCCGATAGCGGTATCAAGACTCTCTTTTAGTGTAATCTTATATTCCGCTAACCCTTCTGCTGTCATAGCTTCTACTGGTAACATTTGAGTTAAAAAAGACAATCCGATTGGCTCACCATTTGGACTAACGATTAATCTAGGCTCACCAGTATCAACAAATTTTGTCACCTGCTCAGTTTCTCTATACTGATTAACAACATATCCGTTTTTTAAAATAGCATATTTAGTTTGCACAAAACGACCTTGACCAATAGGGGCATACACTCTGGATAAGTTCAACCTATGAATGATATCCTCCTCATGCAACACTACCGAACCCTCTGCGAACTGTTGTTGATAATGTGTATACACATCATTCATTCCCTCAACAACAGACAGAGATACGAGTACCTCACTGGTATGGAAAATAATCCTATGTAAATTATTTCCTTGAAATGTTTGATTATTACCTTCGGCTATACTTACGTTATTTAGCATTTCAAATTCCATTAACATATCGTCTGTTGGAATTTCTGAATATTTACGAGTTTCTACTTGCATGGCATCGGCTTGATCTTGAGGCACAGGTACAGGAATAGAAAGAACAGAGGTCATGGCAATCAAATCACGTACATTTTTTACTATAGTGGGTGTTAGGTTTCTTGCTTCATCGGCATAAAGAAGATTATGATTTGGATTTTTCGGATCACTAAAATAAGCAAAAATATCATTCTGCAAAGCCTGCCCAAAAGGAGGCATTTGTTTTATATAAGAATCTGGATTTACCTGTGGCCTATAACTAGGAGTGCTCATCTCGCTTTCAAAAACCATTGGCACTACTACTCCTCTAGCTCCCGGCCGCTCAACGAACATTAAACGCCCCCTACCATCTTCTCTTCCAAGATCAATATATTTTTCAAACTCTTCATATGTGTTACCTTCGCCAGCCACAACTCTCGATGGTCGGTTCTTATCAATAGTTCCTATTGGCCAGTTCGTTCCACCATTGTATGCATTTTGTTGAATCACTGTGCCATCGAAGGCTTCCAAACCTTGAAATCGCGTATTAAAAAATAAATTCCATGCTTGATTAACCAACCTATTATATGCAGGTATACTATCAACTATTTTCGCGGCTTCTCCATCATCCTCAAAGGATTTTGTCATTCCCATTTCTTCTAACTGATTAAAATGGTCACGCTCATTCATAGTTATTTCTATACCTTGTTCTTGATTGAAGTATAGGTCTGACACCAGCGTTTTTCTAAAACCAAGTAAAAATTGTTCCCCTAACGCCTCTAGGCTATTAATATTGTCCCTTAATACAGTTGCTTCCTCTACATTAAAGTTCTCTTCAGCGAATATTCGTTCAGTGTGAATAGTCCAACCACTAGTATCGCTTTCAAAAAAATCTTGTAAAACCGCATTTCTATGTTGGCTTGAGGTGATATCCATTAAAGATTCTTCATCATCAACTGGTGGTGCCCAAGGTATTCCATTTTGCCAAATAAAATTTTGATTATTATTAACCGATGCTTTCACAGCTTCAGAAGGCTCTGTTAATTCTCTGCTTATTGTTTCACCAACAGATGATGTTTGCATAGTGCCAAGAAAAATACCGGGAGGATTTAAAAAAGTAAGCTTACCTACCAAGTGTCCTACATTATCAAAATTAAACTGAAAATTGGATAAGCTTATTACCGATGAAGACCAAAATCCACCCATACCATTTCCAACAGGAACCGAAGCGCCTGCATTAACATCTGGCGGATAAAGTTCATCAAAGTTACTATCTTTAGTATTCCATCCATAGATCAGAAGAAAGGGAGAGTTCATTAACATTAGTTTACTATATTCAAATTGCTCATTAATAATTTCTGGATTAGGCAGTGTAATAGTAAGGTCATATTTTACATTTTGTGCCGCGGCTGAACCTCTTGATATAGCCAGATCATTAATACCGGGTATTCCTTTAAAACTCGCATAACCTTCATATGTACTATCATCAATCTGTATTGCGGAATCTTGTTGTATTTGACTTTTATTTTCACCAGCTACTTTTGCCACATGACAATTAATACTTAACCCATCTGGTAGAGGAGGTGGCATACCACCAGACCCCACAAAAGTTATAGGTATCAATCTATTGCGAAGACCAGTGTATCTTGTACCATCGTCATTAGCAATCAAATCTTCGGCATCAAATATAGCATATAACTCACAAAAAGGAACTAATCCACTTATATCTTTAGATGAAGCTCTTAATTTTTGATTCCATCCCCTTAATACCCTGCCATAAAATGGATCTTCTAGAACATTGCTAGCATCTGTTGCTGTCTCTGTAGGTGTAGTAACGTCTGGAGAAGCGTCAGGGTTAGTATCGGCTGTATCCAATCCATCAGCAGCTTCATCACTTTGCATATTTTCTTCAGATTCGCGCTCTATATTAGCTCCATTATCTTGATCTAAATCATCACCGGCCGGTGGTGGAGTTTCTTCTGTTTCCACTGGAGCTAACTCTTCCGCTGTATATTCTTCTTCTGGTGCTGGCTCTGGTGCTGGTTCTGGTGGGTCAGGTATACCTGCTTCTCTATTCTTCTTATGTTGTATGGCAGCAAAAATATCGTTAGCCAGTTTAATACCAGAGCCTCCCCGATTCAACGGATAACCGCTTACTTCTGGCCCAAATTGACCCGTTTCATACAGATGTTGCAACCTTGACCGGTCGTCACCTATCGTAATCTTGGTGCCACTCACAAACGGCGACCAAAGATGCCGTGTGCCGTTGTCATCAATAACAATATCCCAGCCAGTTAAATCTACAACTAAGTTTTCATGTGCCATTATCTAGATATCTTTCTCTGAATAGTATCTACAAAAACACTAATACTTGAGGGTATACGCAAAATAGTACCTGCTGCTATTTGTTGCCCAAAAGGAAATGTAAGATCATTTAATAGACAAATAATCCACCAATATCTACCATCACCTAAATATTGAGCAGCTAATACATCAATACGCTGAGCATCATTAAGCTCAACAAACAAATCATCTGGTCGCCTCAACTCTTGCGAAGAAATAGGTGGAAAGCTTTCCAATCTTCTCTTGCGAGTTCGGGTATCTAATACAGTAGAAAAATTTTTATATCTTGATACAGGCATAATTCATTATTCCCCCTTAAGTAAACACAAGGTCTTTTTCACCGGCACTATTAATATAATCTTTATCATTTTTTCCAATAGATGAATTAGTATTAATCCAATCAATATATTGTTGAGTACGGCCACCACCACCCGATTCGGCCGCGCGCATTTTATTAACTAAACTATCAACAGACAACCCAGCCGCATTCGCGGCTTGTTGAAGCTGATATCTTGACATCATACCATCGGCCCATAGTTCATCAAAAACCTCACCACTTCGTTTCGCACGAGCAGCAGTTGAAATTAATGGGCCTCCTTCTGGATGATCTTTAGATATTCCTCTATCGCCAATCAAGCCCTTACCACCACGTAATGGACCAGGATAAAAAGCGTAGTTTCTATCCGGCATATCATCATGCATTACAGTGAAGTTCATCGTAACAGTGCAAGACATTGGTATTCTTAACCCTTGAGTTATTTCCCATTTACCGCCAGGACCAAGATGATTCCAATCAAAAGATAAGCTACGAATAAATCCATTTAATCCCGAAAACATATCACCAATAGTCATCTTAATAAGTGGTCCCGCTTTTAAACGATTATTTGAATCATAAGACGGATATGCTTGTTGGGCAAGCCATGTAACTCTTTCGTAAAGATTCTGCAATCTTCTTATTTCTGTAGCAAAAATTACAAAAGATAAATCAATAGTTCTTTCGGTCATTGTATAGGTGTGAATCTGTTCTGTTCTTCCAAAGAAATGTTTAGATGACCACGCTGGCGCATATGATTCTGTTAAGCTTTGTAGAGTTGCTTGAAAATAAGCATATTGTTTATACTCTTGTCCCATAAGGGCTGAACCTTTTTTATTTATTGTTTCAAACATAAAAGGAAAAAACTGCTCGTTGGCGCGCCATCGTGTTTTAGTAAAAGTAGTTTGATCTGGGAAATCAAGTGTTTCCGCACCTACATTCGCTCCATCATTTTCTACAGCAGGCATTAACCCACCAGGGCTACTTATATTTCCATGAACTTGACCAGGAATATTATCAATAAAACCACGATCTTTAGTTATAGTGTTATTTCTACCTGTAGGTCCATCTTCATCTTCAATCCTAAAAACTGGACTACCGTCATCAGCATCACCTGCATCATATTGACCACCAACTCCAGTTTGCGGTGTTACTGGACCTTGTAGGTCAGCAATAGGGACACCTGCTATAGTGCCAGGAGGATTCCTTTTAAACTGACCACTTTCTGTACTATGAAGAGCGGATCTATTTTCTAAATAAAGTTTTGTAAAAGTATCATCATTTATGTGACTAGAAACTCCTTCTTCAATAGCTGTAGCCAAGTCAAGAGTTTGATTATAGTTACTAGCATTAGCTGGATATAAATCCGTTGGCATTAACAAGTTTTGTTGTAAAAGCTTGCTTAAATTAACCCTTATATTGAAAACAATATTTATACGATTACCGCCGGGTTTTATTTCCATCAACTCTTGTTCATAACCATTAATATTTGATAATATACGATGCAATCTTCCGCTATCATATATATCCATTTCACGGGCATCACCAAACTGATAATCGCCAGTATTTTTATTATATGGCTCTACTTGACCAACATTAAATCCCCTAGCGCCTTGATACGATACTTGCTGAGAGTCTGGTACATTAGCAAAACTGCCATCTAAGGCACTTAGAAACCTAACTTTATAATCTAGATTAGATATTCTATCAGAACTAAAAAATGTTGATAACCTAATATCAGCACCACTTCTTTGAACTTGAGTACTAGCAGGTCCATCAGTTTTAATATTAACTAAAGAAAACCAGAGTTCCTCTAAGTTTCTTGCATACCTATTCTTTCCAAAAGGCTGAATGTTTGGTGAAATGCCAGTAACTTCCGGCCAGCCCAACATATTATTTATTATTTTAGTGCCGTCTTGTTGATAGATTTGGCCCCTATATGAAACAGTATCAGACTTCTTAAATCTCTGATCATATTGTTCATTTCTATTAAATATAGACTTACCATTTGCGCTACGATTAGGCCATTGGTCGCCCTCTGGGTTTCGTACAGTAGCTCTTTGAATATTTCTTTTCAACTCAATAGTTTTTTCATCGGGCCTACTTAGAGTAAAGCTTTGATGATTGCCTCTTGTTACAGGGTCATCTGCATCTCCGAACTCTAAGTTAGGAGTATTATCATAATCATAACGATAATATGAATCAGTAAAGACGTATTCTCTACCCTCATCATATTGAGCATTCATATCTTCCTGTGACCATTGATTCTTTCTTAATATTTTAGTAGCTTGAACAGTAGGAGCTTTACCATCAGCAAACTCAGCATCATATAACTCTCTTATAGTGCCTGCTCCATATTTCGTCATCCGAGCGCTATCAGAAAGACGAAAGAATATATCAAGCATACTAAGAGATTCACCACCACTTTCATTTTCAAAAGTAACATTTTTACCAGTTTGATATGCTTTTTTAAAACCTTCAAATAAATCTCTATTTTCTGGACTATCTGGAACAAAAGCATTTACATCACCAAACTTAACAGACAAAGCTCCACCAGTTTCCTCACCTTTATATGGAAAATGGCTACGTGCGCTATTAGCCCTTACTTGGTGGCGCGATGATCCACCACCCTTAGCTTCAGCCGCTGGACCCCCTTCTGCTGTTGTAGTCGCCCACTTTTCTTCAATCGTAGGTGGCCCAACTTGTCTTGATTTTCTTGCAGATATTTCATCAGCCTTTGCGTAAAAAGCATCCCAACCACCAGTGCGATATGCACCCACTGCAGCGTTCCTATCTTCCCTCTCTGAAGGACGTTTATGATTCTGATTACCAAACTTATGAAATGGCTTATTATAATTGTAATCAGAAACTCTATCGGGTGGAATGGGACCACCATGCCATTGACTACCATGTTGCGACCAATAAAGAACACTGCCAATTTTTCTATGAAGCGCCCTATGCTTATCATTGGTTGCCCATTGTTCTGTATAATTACTCTGATGATTAACCCTTTCTGCAGAACCTCGTTCGTTATCATCAGCACTAGTGGTGTCTCTATAATAAGATTGAGTCCACCTATAATCGTCACCACTGCTAAACAGCCCTGCTTCTTTTTGTTGTTGTGGGCCATATCCTTCAGACGCATCAGTAGCTTGAGTAGACCATGCCTCTAATATAGATTTAGCTTTTAAGTCTAGCTCTTGTAGTCTAGTACGCTTCATTCTTTCGGGATCAGCATCGACCTCTGCTGCGGGACTTCGACTTATAATTTTTAGTGGCATTTAATATCTCTATACTCTTGAGTTAACAGTGGATACGCCGGTTCTAATATCATCTGAGTTTACTGAGTTTAATACTCTACTTACTCGCTGCCCATCAAGATTGACAGGTGGAGGATTAGTTACAACTTGTTTTAGCAAACTATTCATCTGTCTTATCTCTTGAACTAGATCGCCACCACCACCAAGGGGTGCATTTCCAGGTGTTTGATCAAGTGGGGTAACAGCTTCGGGTCCAGCCTCACCAATCAAAGCTACTGTTGGTCTATTAACAATAGCTCCTCTGGCTCCTACGCCTTCTATTCTTCTTTCAAAGTTAGTAAGTACTGTTTTTTGTTCGTGATCCATCATCCCTGTGCCTTGCATAGCGGAAAGCAAAGACATAACCTCATTAGAGCTAAACTGTACGCCTGTAGTTCGTGAAACTACACTTCCCACATTACTAACCAACTCTCCCTTCAACCCTTCATCTGGCTGACCTTCAGAGTTTTGCATGGCGGCACTAATATATTGTTTAGCTAGTTTGTTTCCACCACTACCAGACTTGAATGCGGCATATAGTTGCTCTCCACCAGGCTTCTGAGCCATTCTTAATGCTCCAGCCAACGGACCAAGAACTTTCGCTCTTGCTGCTGCTCCTAGAATGGCCTTTTTACCACCACCAAAAAGAGCGCCCAATCCCTTAGTGACCAAACTACCAGCCACACTGCCCAAAAGAGGCGCTATAGGTGCAAGGGGTGTCGCAGACAATGCGGCTGTAACTCCCGCTGATGCAGCGGCTCCGCCACCACTTATTAAGGCTGACTTACCGGCTTCTTTAAAAGAACCAGTTTCAGCGAAAGTACTAATACCAGAAGTTAAAGCTGCAGCACCACCAGACGCTAAGGCTTGTTTACCCGCACTTTTTAAAGCCTCTTTCCTCATATCAGATGTCACCTTCTTCGCCTTCTTCCCGTATTCGTCTGCCATTTGAGTCCACCCTTGTTCTTTGTAATACTCTTCCTGCTTCTTAAAAAAGTCTGCCCGTCCTGTCCGCCACTTTATTTGTCTTTCATTATCTTTCAGTTCATCACTAGCTTTACTATTCAATTTCTCAAGTTGGGTGTTCATATAACTGCCTTTTGTATTTAAGGATTTTGTTAGCTCTTTTCCTAATCCCTTACGCCAACTTTCCCCTTCAAGCATTCCCGCGACTATATTACCAGCAGCTTTTGTAAACTCGCCACTCTGAGCAGTAGCCTCTCTTATCCCTGCTGCAGCACCCATAGCTAATGCTTCTTGTAGATTACCTGTATCTAGATAATGATCCCACGCTGTTTCAACTCCTGTCGTAAGACCTTCCTTAATATTGTCAGGTAGTTTATTAAAGGCTCCCTCTATAGGGTTCGCAATTTTATCGGGCATTACGTCCCACATATCTTTCCAAGTTGTATTGGTTAACTTCATAAAGTTATCCAAACCCTTAGCAAGATTATGCATGGTTTTACCCCAATCACGACCCGGACCTTTTCCTTGAGCGCCGCCGCCGCGACCACCAGCGCCAGGAGGTCCACCTGCGCCCATTGCAGAATCAGAGAAGTATTGTTCTCTTGCTAACTTCTCATTTTCTTTCATTATTTTATTAACCAAATCACGTTGAGCAGCTCGGTCTGCGGCAGCTTGTTGCTCTATCTTTTGCTCTCTTCTTTTAATGGCGTTAGGATCACCTTGAGAACTATAGATTGATTGTTGTTGTGATTGTCTTCTTCCAGTTGTTTGTGCTGCTGCAACAGCCGCCGCGGAAACTTGAGAAACACCTCTTGCGTATCCCGGCATTCCCATCGCACCAAGAGTATCAGCGACTCCTTTATCTATTGGCATACCACGCGCTATTCTTCCCGTAGGAACAATCAGTTCGGGTAACCCTTCTTCGCCAGCCATAAACATAGTAGGTTGATTTACCACCGCACCCTGTTTAGCGCCAATAAGCCAGTTACCTAACGCTTCACCTCCCATACTACCACCCACAGCACCGCCTACAGTTCCGAGTGGACCGGCCAAACTTCCAGCAGCACCACCTAAAATACCACCAAGCACACCCATGACAGTTGGAATTATTTGCAACCAATTTCCAGTTTTAAACGCATCTATAAGTTGCCAAATACCCATCGCTGCTGTAATGACCCAACCTACACCTGGCAGCTTTTTTAATACCTTAAGTAAGTTTTTTGGTTTGAGCATCGAACCTGCGTTTTTTAATAGCCCCATAAAACCACCACCACCAGTCGCAGCCTTTGTAGCAGACGCAGCACCAACACCCACGGCTGATTTTGCGGCTGACATTCTACCAGCACCGCCAGCCCTAGCCGTTCCATAAGCACGACTCATTTTACCACGCTTACCACCCATGATGCCCATACCTACATCTCTCACCACCATAGGCTGAGCCATAGTTCCTCTAAGAGCCATGGCACTTATAGCTTTAACCATAGTAACAATAGTGCCACCGACCAACGCAGCACCTGCTCCCGCCATCATCGTATTAGTAATACCAAAACTTTTAAGAGCATCAATCATAGAGAATGCAGTGTTAGCCCAGCCTTTTAATGTTTCATACCCACTGGCTAAGCTTTGGCCCCAACCATGTAATGTTTTTCCGATTTCTGCAGCGCGCTTTTGCGCTCGTTCCAACACAGGAGAAATATCACCATGAAGGGTTCCGGCAAGACTATTGAACAAGGGAACTACTGAAGCCGATAAAATAGCCTTTACTTTTTCCCATAGCGTCATGGCATCGCTAATATATTTGTTAATACTTTCTTGTTCTTTACTAGCTCCTTTTTGTGAGCCTTCAAAATCAGCTATAACCTTATTCATATTTTTCATATCTTTGATAGTAAGGCCAAGCTCATTTCCTAGTTGTTTAGCTAAACCAGGATATTTCTCAAGTTGGGCCATACCTCTTGGAGTACTAAAAACTTTATTTAGTTCTTTAAATGTACCAAGAGTATCTCCCTTAATAGCCATATTATACATTTTTAATGAGTTAAGATTACTACCAAAAAATTGATTTATACGGCCAGCTAAATCACTACCACTTTCTATATTCAGAAAAGCATCAGTAGTTGCCATGTTATCGGCCATTGACTTGCCCATCTTGGCAGCCAAAATGGCCGTCTTAGCCATATAATCTTCACCACGACCCAAATAGATTGCTGTAAGATTACTATCATTAGAAATATCTCTCATAACCTTACGAGCATTTACACCAGAATTTGTGGCAAAATGCATCATGCTTTGAGTAAATGTTTCTACTTCTCCCGCAGTTTGTCCAAAACCCTTCATAAGATTAGATGAGAGATTAGCAGCTTCTTGGGCGCTCATTCCAGTAGCTTTTGCAATCCTACTAGTTACATCTAGTAACTTAGGTGTTACTTTATTAGCGTTTCCTAAAGAGTCTACTAGTGCGCTAGCTTGCTTCCCTACATCTTTTACACTTATTCCCCACGCCTGTAGTCCCGCACTTGCTTTTGTTACACTACCACTTATTACAGTTAGATTTTTTCCTATGAGTCCAGTGTCTTTTGAAATACCCGCAAACATATCACTCACAGCTACTAGTTGTTTTACAAACAATCCAATACCTGTAGCCATTGCACCTAGAAGACCACCTTTACCAAGTTTATTTAAGCCAGGAATTTTTGCAGTAAGTTTTGACACCAAGCCATGAAATTTATTCATTAATGGTGTTATTTTTTGCCAGGCCTTAGTAAGACCCTTTACTAATCTAAACTCTTTTAATTTAATCTTCCAAAGTCTGTCGTTTTGCTTTTTTCGTTTTTCCTCGTCCTCTATAGCAACACCCATAGACTCAGCTAGTTTCTCCATACTTTCTTGCATACCACTAGCAAAAGTTTCTACCACACTTCCCATATTGGTAAACTGTTTCGTTAAATCTTCTGATGCTTTTCCTAGTTGATTACCAATATCGGCCATTATACTTCTCTATGGATTGGTTTATATAAAGATACAAAATAAATATCCCCTTCCTATAAAAACATAGTAAGGGGATAAAGATATTAATTACTTCTTTGGTCTTTTTGCTAATGTTTCTTTTTGTGCTTTTTCTTCAGCCTTACGCTGCTCTTCCATTGTCCAGTTAATTCTTTTTATCCACCAACTTCTCAAGTTAACTGGCATATTATATGCGTCTTGAAAAGATACTTTACCATGATACACTATATCAAAAAGTTCTTTATAAAAATTCTCTTTACTATTCGTCAGGCCAAAAGAAACCTACCGAAATCGGTACATCCACCTCCCCTCTATGGCCGCAGTGAGGACAGTTAAACTCCTGCTTCATATCAATATCTGGAGTGTTATCTTCCATATACTTTCTAAGCGCCCGTGAATCTCTAACATTAAGAGTATCTACATATTGATTAATCAAAGAAGAATCAGTATTGCCGTCAATAGAAATAATAGTATTCTTAAGGCGAGTAGTAACATTTCTATCAACAGGAGAGTTGGTGCTTCTCTTAATCCTGTCTTGTGCGTCAGAGATTTCCTTCTCTTCAGCGCTATTCAAAAACTTAAACTCTATGTGAGTGCCAGTTGGCAATTGAATATGAAATCTATTTTCACCCTGTTCAATAGGTTCAACATCCAATGTCTTCATTTCAAGCTGACTCAAGTCAAACTCATACTTAGAAGTTTCCTCACAACTAGGGCAATCTATTTCAACCTTATATTCTGGCCCATATCCACTTACTCTCAGAAAGGTAATAAGTGCATTTTTATCACCCGACAAAAGTTCTTCGGGGTTAATCCTGGCATCCAAAATACAGTTCTTTAAAACAGCGTCAATAGCCTTACCGCTACGCAACAAAGACCTTGATGTAAGAATGTCCTCATCAGCAGCGGTCATATATCTTACTTCAATTTCTTTAAGATTATGTAAGGGAGAGTTAGGTGAGTAAACCAAACCAAAAGAAGGAAGCGGAACAAACTCTGTTGGAACTTTGAAGGCAGAAGCTTCATTAGCTTCTGCCCCCATTTTCTGAGCGCGTTCAATACCTGCCATTTCTTCTGGAGTTAAAACCTGTTTTTCTTCTTTTGATTCTTCCAAATCAACATTAATTTCGGTCATTCATTTTTGTCCTTGTTAAAACCTTAAAAAACTAAAACTATTTTTAGTATCTTAGTATACACTCGTCCATACGAATCGTAAGGTCGATAGGTAATACTTCGCTTGATGCCATATCATAATCACCAAAAGTGGCATCGGTAATAAAAGCCCCTCTGATTTCCCATCTTTCTACAGCTGCGCCGACAGGATCAAGGGCGATTAGGTTAAAGTTCTTCTTATAAAAAGCTGCGTATCCATCTCTACCAGAAATTGTTTCATGTGCTAGTCGCGCCCACTCCATAACCTTCTGTGCTGCTGAAGGTGCGATAGGATCATGTAGACCAATGGTCATTGTATTCCACTCAAACTTACCAGCCAAATAGCGCTTAGTGTTCAAGTAATCAATCGTAACAGTTTCCTGTGTAAAAGATGGCCGAGCCGCTGTTCTTGCGATGTATGCTGGAAGAGTATCATCAGTGAACTGAAACAAAAATCTATTTTGTCTCTTAGGTTCAAAGGTATCTGCCAACATCGCGTTTACTTCAAATGGCTGTGGCATTCTAAATCTCCATCTTCATTTTAATTTTAATAAACATCCTACAATAAATACACTACTCAATAAAAAAATATAACAGGATGGGGCCGAAACCCCATCCCATTAAATCATTTACTCACTAAAAGCTGCGCCGTTAGGTGTGACAGTAAAGTCAAAGATAACGATTTCAGCTGCGGTGGTGGGCTTCAAGAAAATCTTACCCTTGATAATGTTTCTATCAATCAAGTCTGGTGTAGTAGTGGTTTCATCCAATACTGCTCTAAACTCGTTAACACCGTTAGCGGCTTGTACGCTAGAGAGATAGTCATTAACCTGTGTCAATAGACGTTCTCTTGTAGCAACAGAGTTGGGTTCAAAAATGAAGAGTCGTGAGAAGCCAGCAATAGTCTTACGAACTTCAATCATCATACGGCGAACATTAACTCTATCCAATACCGATTGCTTAACCTGTAGAGTCTTCTGACCGAATATAACAATACCTTGGCCGGGGAAGGTTGCAATTGGGTTGACATTGTTCGTGTAAAGGTCATCACGCTGACCTTGAGTAAGCCTTCTTCTAACCTCTAATACCTCATCAAGACCACCACGATTGAAGCCAGCAGGTGCAAACCAAGGCTGAGCCACTCTATCGTTGAATGCGTAAGCGCCCATTACGGCTACTGATGGAGGAACCCAAACGAGCTTGTCATTATCAATATCGTTAATACGAACCCAAGGATAATAAGTAGCACCGTAGTTGGAGGTATACTTAGCAGCTTCTGTCTGAGCGTTTACAACTGATAAAGCCAAACCAGAACCAGTAGCGGTCGAGTCAGCAATATCAATAATACCAAATGCATCTGCTCTTGTTGAACACATATCCAACAGACGATCAGTTAATGAACCGCCAGCAGAAGAAGTAATACCAGGCATTGCAATGAGGTTAAAGTCAACTTCATCGGGGTTAGAAAGAATTTTAATAGCTGTATTAAAGTCACCCGACAATGTATCAGTGCCAGTTGACTGCTCTGTTTCCAACTGATTCTTACGAGGATCAAAACCATCCCAACCACCATACATAGGAACAGTAAATCTTACCTTATTAGTAGTAGAGAAGTTGCCAGAGTTAGATCCGACTTGATCAACATAAGTATATTGAGCTGAAATTGAAGTATTAGTCGCACTAGAAGCACCACCAACATCATCACTGTTAGCAAAGATTAGAATACCATGATCAGTGCCTTGAGTACCAGAAGCTGATGTTACGGTTTTCTTAAGCCTATCACTAATGCTCTTTCTACCCATATCATCAACACCAATAAAGATACGACCATCAACAGCGCTATTGGTATTCAAGTGGTTGGTTTTCATTGGAAGCGCAGCGGCACTTAGAGTCTGACTACCTGTAACACCGTCATATAAGTTAGTAGCAACACCCTTAAAACCTGCAGGTCTTGCGGCTTCAGGTGCTGTTGCAGCCATAGTAATTCTTACATATTGTGACTTATTAGGATAGTCACCGTTGTACAATACTTCTGGAGGATCTTGAGAAAGATCGAAAACAGTTTGTCTATCACCAATAACTCTAGCAACATAGTTTTTGCTATTGGGGTTAAGAGTACAATCTGTGAAAGTTTCCAACACAATAGGATTCTCATCCGTATCATTAGCCTGCCTTACAGCTACAGTAAAAGCCGGATAAGAGCTAGCTGAAGTTTTGATATCTACATGAGAGATAGCAACCTTATACTGGTTATTAGTATTGTTACCATCAGCAAGAGCAGTAAACTTAAATAGCTCATGTACTGTGCCAGCAAAGTTCTGAGAAACAACATAAGGTGTAGCTGCGGGACCAAACCCACCTGTTACTTCTTCAAACGCATCAGCAAGAGCGCTAACACTTGACCACTGGCCGCGACCAGTGTCAGCGGATACAGTAGCACCATCGGGTGGAGTTGAATAAGTAAGAACAGAATCTACATAAAAACCAGTAAATCTGTCACCGTTATGTGATTGAATAGGATCGGTACCTAATACTTTCTCAATATAGCCAGCATCAGAAGGAACTAGTGAAAGACCTTCTACGACATCTGAACCGGCAGACAATGAGAAATCCCCATGATTACCACTAAGACAAATATCACCCAGCCCGCTCGCTCTTCTTCTAATAGTAGCATAAACTGTATTAGATGAAGACAACCCAGCCGATGCTGTCTGTCCTTCGATACCAACATTAGGAAATGCAATGACACCAACCTGGCCAGCATTAGCGGTTCCCTTACCAAGAACCCTAACTACTGTAAGAGGTGAGCCATTTCTGAGATAGGATTTAGCAGCATAGGGCATATACTTGGTAACATCTGCGCCACCAAATGTATTCCTAAACTCACTAAAATTATTTACCCGAATTGGTCTAAACGCAGGACCAGATACAGTACGACCTATTAGGGCAGCACCAATCGTACCAGCACCAGCGGGTACAAAAGTATCATCAATTTCCTGAGTATAGACACCGGGCGAGACAAAGACTTCGGCCATCTATTTTCTCCATCTATAAATGTTATAAAGCTGTATAAATCTTGAGACTCATGGAGTCGTGAAAAGATATATATACATAGTTTTTTGTTCACGTAGAGAGTTAAACTTTAAACAATTACAAAATAACCTATAAAACTCCTAAAATAAATATGAAACAAAAAAACGCTAAAACATCTATAGATGGAGAAAAATGGGTTTTAGAGAGCCACTTCTTCTTCTTCAGTTGCTTCTTCAGCAGCAACCACATCATCCACAGAAGGCTGCTCTTCGCCAGTGATGCTTTGAATAAGCGCATTAGCATACTGCAAAGCGCCAGCGTTTGTAGCCAAGTTATTACGAACTGCCGCCAACTGTTCCTCAAGCTGAGTGCGAGTCGCGGTCAACTGAGATACAGCTTCGCTCAACTGCTTCTGCTGGTCTTCCAAGGTTTCCAAACTTACAGAATTATTATCTGCCATTACTTCCTCCTTTTGTTATTTAAAAAATCCATCGGTATCCGATAGTATTCAGTGTTATATTTTTCATACCCAGCTTTAAAGGCTTCGTATGATTCTTCTAGCTTACCAATAAACTCCGCAGCTACACCCACATAATAATAACTTTGATACTCTTCGGGATATCTACGTAATCTATCTTTAGCTAACTCATAATAATAAGGGGCTTTATCTTTCATATTCAACTTGCCCCAATGATGAATAATCAAGTTGGTTTTTATATACTTAAAACCGACTCTATCTAGAGAGTTGTAAATGGTTTCGTGAGTATTAAACTCAAAAAATATTCTTGGGTCATTTCTAAATAATCTCACACAACCATCATCAACAGCAAAATCATAACCCTTATAAGATGGAACCTTTTTAACCCCAAACTCTTCTCTACCTAGTGGAAGATAACCTCTTTGTTTACACTCAAAAGCATCTACATCTTCCATCTTAACTGCTCTACTTATTTTTCCTAAGTTCTCCGAATCTATTTCTTCATCAGTATCCATTCGGAATACCCAATCAGATTCAATCAATCTTAAACCTGCATTAAGTGGAGCAGAATAGTCATCGTGCCACGGATAATATAAAACCTTATACTTCCCCGTTTGCTTAACCTGCTCGTTGCCCGTGACAACGATGACTACTTCACTTACCACACTCTCTACGCTTTTAATAATGTTTTTTACTTTTTTAAACTCATCCTTACACATTATCAATAGAGCGATGGACATATAGCTTACCTCCGGTTCCCTTCATTATATTTGTTTTAGCGTTTCTATATTCTTCATCAGCCATTTCTTTTGTAACTACATCCATAGTTCCCAACTGCTGCGTAGAGAAATGTGCCACTATATCAGCATATATCAAAGCAGGTAGATGAGCTTCATCATGCCTTGTCATATACGCTACAAAACCTGCTAAAAAAGAATCGCCAGCGCCAATACTATCTATAAAGTTATTATCCTTATCTTTAGTAAAAATAACATTTACACCCAACTCTTTAATGTAAGCTACACAACCTTTATCACCTAAAGTTACAATAACATTAGAACCTGTTTTTTCAAAAATATCTTTTGAAATCATTGTAGAATCACCATCACGCCATTCTACTTTCATAAAATCTTGAGCTGTTTTTAAGTTAACTTTCAACCAATCTATATTGTTATGAGAATCCCAAATATGATTGGTATCAACGAAACTAATAGCTCCCTTAAGGTGACATTCCTCTCTTATACGAACAACATCAGATTTTTTTATAGTTCCCTTATGATAGTCAGAAACAATAACAAAATCTCCATGCTCTATACTATCTATACACCTATCAATAACGCTTTCATCATACCCTACTTCATCATTTATATCTTCCCTTAAGAAGAAGTTATCATCTATATAATGCCTAACTTTTGTAGGATAATCAATCCACCCAGGCTCATCAAAACACCCAGTATAAAAAAACTGAACCTCTTTGCCGCATAAAGATTCAATGTTACGAACAAGATTACCGGCCCCGCCATTTACAGACACCTCTTCTAGTAACTCTACTACAGGAGCATTGTCATTAGCGGGGTCGGTTCTTGTTTGTTTATAAAACCTATAGCGATCAATCAAATAATCGCCAACTACAATTATTTTCACTTGGAAGCTTCGATACTTACCTTGCGATATTCTGTCAATAGCTTCTTAAGTTCAGTAGCAGCCTTGCGAGCGCGAGTTCCAGCGGCTTTGTTGCCCGCTGCATTCTTTTCGTGATTAGATTTGAACTCTTCCAAAACTGCTTCAATCTGATTATATGAATCCTGTACTGCCATTTAATCACCTCCTTTGGTAACGTAATAATTCTCTAACACTAAAGCATCAATGTTAGAGTTAGTAAATGTTCTTACAGCATCTCTTGGTGATTCCACAATCGGCTCTCCACCAAGATTAAACGATGTATTTAATAAAACAGATACTCCTATCTTATCTTTAATACATTTTAATAAATTATAAACTTTACTGTTTTGATTCTCATTCACCGTCTGTATTCTAGCTGTCCCATCTTCATGTGTTATTCCCGGTAGATTATCAACTTTCACCTTATAGGACATTAACATATATGAGTTAGCTTTAGTTTCTATAATATCAAAATAGTCGCTGGCTTCGTCTTCAGTAACGATTGGAGCATACGGTCGCCAATACTCCCGATACTTTACTTTGTCGTTTAGATGGGATTTGGCAAGCTCCCAGCAGGGGTTGGCGAATATGCTTCGGTGGCCGAGTGCGCGCGGCCCATACTCGCTGGCTCCTTGAAACCATCCTACTACTTTATTATTAGAAATGTCTTCAGCTACTCTATCAAGTAGCTCATCATCAGCTAGCTTCTCGTAAAGCATCTTCTATTTCCTCATCGTTATAAAGTTTACCTGTGAAACCCAAATAGTCATCCATCGTTATTACTTTTTCTTTTTGAGATACTTCATAAAGCGCTCCACCGAAACACAAGCCCGAATCATTAGCAGCCGGAAAGATATGAATGTCTTTGAAAAAGCCTGGTCGCCAACGAGCCTTTAGAAGAGCTGCGTTAGCTAATACATTCAAACCACACCCACCACCTATACAAAGATAAGGAGCCTTGATAGTTAGAGTGGCAAAAAACTTTATAAGTATTTCTTCAAACTGATATTGTAGCCATGCAGAAACATCTTTAGCGTCATACCTATCTAGTTGTGTATCGGTAGGCATTTTATGGTCATAGATGTAAGGAAAATAAAATCCATCATTGTTTATCTTAAACAAATCTGGTAAGTCAACTTTATCTTTATTTCCATAAGCCGATAACCCCATTATTTTTCCCGGAGCTGTTTCCATAAAAACATAAGGATTATCAATAGATTCTGCTTTCTTTGGCTCCATTTTGCTATAACACCAACGAGAGATGTTATTATAGACTTGACCTAGATTGAAAGTAGTATGTTCTTTTGTTCCGTTAATAGAATGATAAACTACATAAACACCTTTTTGTTTATCTCCTATCGCATAAAGTCCTGTTTCATAACCACCGCCAGGAAAACTATTACCCGCTCCATCAAAAGTAAGAATACTTGCCTTCTCAAAAGGACTGGTATAAAAAGTAGCACAAGCATGAGCTTGATGATGGTCACAAAAACTTACCTTTGCTTGTGGAAACTCTCTACTCAATACATCTTGGATAGCTGTATGCCTAGAAGGAGAATGAACATTCTCTACATACACTACTATATCTACTTCATCCCTAGTCATTTCTGCTTCATCTAAAACATAGTCAATAGATAAGTCTGGAAAGTTGCCATCATATTTTTCTCTAGTGAGTCTCTCTTCACTAATAGTAGAGACATGAGTTCCATCAACCCATAATGAAGCGCCAGCAGAATGAAGCCATGCGTCATCTGGTGCCCAACCACAGCATCCATAAAGACCGATTATTTTCATACAGTTTTCTTTTCTATCAAATAGTTTTCCAATACCAAAATGTCAATGCCCGTCTTTGAGAAACAAGCTATGGCATCCTTCGGTGACTCAACAATAGGTTCACCCTTATCATTGAATGAAGTGTTGATAATGATAGGTATACCCGTCTTTTTATCAAAGACTTTTACAAGAGAATAGAGTCTTCCGTTATCTTCCTTTGTAACGGTCTGTACCCTTGCTGTAGCGTCTACATGAACACCCGAAGGTATTTCCTCGGGTCTATTACATAAGACGCTATACAACATGAATGGCGAAGCCTGACCGTTTAGTTGAAACCACTCTTCCGCATTCTCTAATGGCACGACAGGAGCGAATGGTCTAAACTCTTCACGGTGCTTTACTTTATCATTTAGAATACCTTTATTATTAGGATTACGAGCGTCAGCAAGAATACTTCTATGACCCAAAGCTCTTGGCCCAACTTCACTACCACCTTCAAACCAACCGATTATCTTACCTTCAATAATGTAGTCAGCAACTCTATCAACAATCTCTTTGTTTTCCAACTTTTCATAGGGTAACCCACTATCCTTAATAGCTGTAAGTATCTCATCACCAGAATACTTTTTACCACCCTCAAAAACTTCCTTTACACTATGAACCTTTTTTTTGCTTACTGATTGCTCTACTTCACCCTTCTTATTCTTTTTCAACTGATTAGACAGGAATACTGCTCCACCAATACACAACCCATCATCGCCAGCAGCAGGTGCAACAAATACATTATCAAACAAATCACTATTCAAAATCTTTCCATTACTTACACAGTTCAAAATAGTCCCGCCAGCAAGACATAGATTTTTAGAAAGATTACCACCCGTCTTTGCCAGCTTCTCTACCATGTTATGTATTCCTTCTTCTAACACAGCTTGAGCGGTCGCAGCAATATCTTGTGATTGTTTACTATCCCAATCATCCTTATCCAACCATTCGGGAAAAGCTTTTCCACCTTCACCTTTTAGTTGTGGATAAAATACTCTATTATCGGGGAAATTTTTGATGCCAGCCCTTGAAATAGTGTGTAAATACATATCGCCATGGAAAATATCTCCCATTTGAACCACTTTTGGCCATGAAAAGTCTTTATAATCCTCATAAGGTACCCCATATGCAGCTAACGCCATCACCTTGCCAGCGTCAGTTAAAGAGGGATAAAACCCCAAATAATCACATATTTGACCATAAAATGAGCCTACAGTGAAGTCGCCACCCCTTCTGAGAGGTCTGAAAATGGTATTCTCATCGTCAAAGTAATAAGCCGAGTGGGTTGACCCAATGTTGTCAGCAAAGTCTACTGAGAGACAAATGGCATCCTTATACGGAGACATAAAATAGGTATAGGCACAATGAGCGAAGTGATGGTCAACAAAGAAACAAGGTTTAGTCTGGTCACCAACTGCAAAGTTATAAACACCTTGAGCAACCATAGATGTATTCTGGGCTAACTGTCTGTATTCTTGCTCAGAGAACTCTATACCCTGTTCATTGGTAATAGAAAAATCTTCTTTATCCTTTTTGAATAACTCTTCACCCTCTAATCCTCTATCCCAAAACCAGTTAGACACACTAATAACATTTATGTCATCAAACTTCATGTTTGCTTTATCAAGCACATACTTTATTGTCTTCTTCGTTACTCCCCGCTCCTTTTTGAAACGAGTAAGTCTTTCAGTAGCAATAGCAGATAATAGCTTTCCATCTTTTACAACACACGCACCACCATCGTGACCAAAGCTTAACCCCAACACGTTTATAGCCATTGTAACTCCTATAGGATTATTTTATTTTTATTGTCTTCCTTATTTAATGTTGCCTCTAACTTTTCTACTTCCCTCAAAACCTGTTTTACTGTTATTGACTTCATACAGGAATAACCTCTATCGCATACCCAACTTTGCCCCTTCGGGTTTACGTCAAACATTGAAGGTCGCCAACAACCAATAATATCACAACTGCTTTTATTCCAAATGTTGATGTTATGGTCATGCCCCCATACATTCGGGCTAACACTACCCCACAACACAATGCCCTTCTTCTTGATAGCAGCAGCAAGGTGAGGAACATTATTATCAATGCTCATAAAAAACTTACATTTTGGATGCTCTAACATTTGCAGAATAGGATTGAGGTTGTCTACCTTTATACTCTGCACATTAGGTATGTCTGGATTGTCTTGACCATTAGATACTTGAACAAAAGAGTATTTACTTTTTAGCTTATCTACCAGTTCAGCCCAACGCTGTAAAGACCAAACCTTGAATGTTCTGTAGTTGATGGGTTGAGCATAATCTTGTGGGTTTCTATCCATTCCTAAATGTAACAATACAACTGGTTTAGAAGTAGACCTCATAAAACTGGATACTTGATTGTTTTGTTCCGTAACCTTAAGCATAGGAGGACCGCCATCATACTCTAATCCCATTACCTTACCATAATGATGACTAATAAAGCTCTTCTTATCAGCTTTGTATTTGTGTTGATGAATAAGTTTGGTAAGAGCAAATCCATATTCAATAGAATAAGCTCGTTCCCAGTTATTATTGAGAAGTTCCCATAACTCTAACTGATTAGGGATTTTACTATTTTTGAACTGTTCCAACCAATGTGTAAAGGTTGGATGTTCCATACCGGCTTCGCCTATACTCCAAAGACCAGGATCATTGGGATAACCACCATGACCTTCTGGAATCTGAATACCATAAACTTGTTGGTTGGCTAAAGCAGCAGAAACCATGTGACCTATAAGAGTATTGTCACATACTAAAATAGGATGCGTATTACCATCTTGTTTTCTTTGTCGGATAAGAGTACGAATGAAAGCAGTTTGAAGAATCCTTGCTCCCATACCGCCTTGAAGAATAAGAAAATAAACTTTATCTTTTGGGCTACTAACTTGTATTTGTTGATTCTGCTGTTGTTGATTCATAAAACCCTTTGTATAGAAAGATTATAATGGATACACTACTATAATCTTAATCTAAGAACTGTTTATTATAAACACCTATAGGTCAGTTTTTTTGGTCAAATACTTAATGCTATCTTGATGAACAATCCTAACCCACGGGTCAGGTTCTACATGAGATCCAATTAAAACACAATTATCGGGAACTGTTTCATTATAGCCGTTAAGAGTTATAAATGATTTGTTATTTATTTTTATTTGCTCATTTTTAGTGATAACTTTTTCATTCGTTAAGAAAAAGAAGCCTCGCTCTAAAACCAATACACGTTTTATGTTTACTTTTGTTCCGTGTGTAAATGTTACATAATCATCAACTTCTATGTCTTCAAAATCAAAATCTACACGCGCGTCAATAGTTTGACGATCATACATTTTGGGCACTAGACAACTACCCTTAACATTAACCCTTATCCACCTCACTTTTATGATTCAGTAGCTTTAGACTCATCAACGGTATAAGTAGTTGCAGCTTCTAATGTCGCCTTAAATGCCTCAAAAGCTGAAGTAAAATCATCTCCTTTTAAAGCCTTACCATCATCATCTTTAACACTACCCCAACTTGCTAAATCTGATTTAATATTTGCCATATTTAACTCAGTAAAATCGGGTTTTATTTCCACTGTGTGATCGAAATATTGTTTAGCCAAAGGATGAGGCACATAATTCAACATTGGAAAAATAGCTTCTTCCAAAAAACGATCTCTTATATGTTTTAATGCCGTCTGATCTAACGGTCTATCTGGAATAAAATCATCAGAATTACTCAAACAAAAAAGTGCTAAATAATATAACTCTTTGAGTTCAGACGAGTACTTTATTTGTACGTCTGTAAAATTTGAATAGTCGGCCATTTTTACCTCTCTTTATTTTTCAATTTAATCAATTGTTATTAGTATGACTTACTTGTAACTACATCAAAAGCTACCCATATACTGCAAGCATTCAATGCTACATTGGTGCTACCGTTGTAGTAAAGACCCTGGCATTTCATTCGATAAGTAGTAGTGCAGCAACCAGCGCAACTTAATTGTGTTACCGCACTCCCCCAACCACAGTGTGTTTCTCTCTGAGAAACGAAGGTATTTTCCATAGGTACATGGGTCAGAGCTTTATTACACGTACTGACACCCATAGTAGCGTCCTGGTTATAAATTTCCAATAAAACATGCTGAACACAACACACACCACCCGCTTGAGCATCAATGGCACAATCTACATAGCACTTCATAACAGCATCATTAGCACTAGAAGGATTCGCACCACCTCCAACATGAAGACATTTTATACAAGAAACATTTGTAGATTCCGCCTTAAAGGAGTGTCCAGCACACACACAAGTACCTGCTGACACACAAATCTCACTACGAATCAGACCGGCACTACCAACAGAAGTTGTCGCGCAAAAAACTGTACCAGCAACACAAGCATTTCCACAAACCCGCGGCGCAAATAAACATATCCCAGCCAGAATACAGCCGCCAGCAACAAGACAAGTTCCGGAGCAAATAACCCCATCAGCACATATCATCGCTTTACCGCATATATTTCCAGTAGAACACATGGTTCCAGTAGAACAAATATTACCGCCTGCACTAATCCAACCATCAGAACGAACACCTGTGACTCCGGCGACACATCTCTCAGCACATACATCCGTTGAAGCATGAGCTACACCCTCAACATCTAATGTATGAGAAGGAGTGGCTGTGCCGATACCCAGTCGCCCCCCACTGGTCATGCGAAGTTTTTCGGTTACGCCGCCATCATTCGCCAACAGAAACAGCAAATCAGTTTGGTTATGTGTAGCAGTAAATTCCTCCGCTGCCCTCGCCTCAATCCGCGCCGTTGGCAACACAGCGTTAGAGCCATTGATTTCAAGCGGAGCCTTAAAATCAATTCGCCCCAGCGCATCGGTGGCAACAATCGTGGTTTCAGCAGTCGATAATGTGAGATCACCGCGGTATCCGGCTGCGCCCATAATTTCAAGATTGGTGCTAGGAGCGTCCGTCCCGATGCCCACATTACCATTAATGTTCAAATAATCACCAGAAACACACACACAAGTACTCCAAATTTGCATTCTACAACCAGAAAAATCAATCTGTGCGCCTGTATTTTGAGCTTTTACTTGTACCCATTCCCGCTCAGTGGCACCACAACCCGTTACAGTTCCACATAATCTTGTGGTGCCAGTATCACCAGTACCACTCATTAGAGTTTGATACCAATTTGCATGCGATGCGCCATGTTGCATTCTAAACATTACTTTTTCATCAGCAGAGCCGCCTGATTGACGAATTGTTATACAAGGTGTTTGAGCGGCTGAAACATGAAGATCCGCGATTGGATCAGTAGTGCCAATGCCGACATTACCGCCTGTGTAATAAAGCTCTGGACCACTAACACAAGTCCAATAACCACCAGGCCCAAATGTTAGTGTATCGCTACCATCAGTACAGATAACCTCACCTGCGCTACCATCAGCCGCTGGCATTGTATAAGCATTATTTATTTTTACTGCTCCGCTATTTACTTCTATTCTTGAGCCACCAGAATCACAAACCAATAAGGCTGGAGCGGATGCTGCGTTACCACCTACATGAAGTGTATGTGCAGGAGTTGTAGTGCCAATGCCAATGTTATCGCCAGCGGATAACTCTTTGTAATAAGCATCTTGACCATTCATTGTCCATACATCATCTGAAACACCACCACCAGAGAATGTTTGAGCATAAACTGTTCCTGTAGTGCAGCTATTACCTTGAACCTTAAAAATAACATCACTAGTTGTGGCGGTTCCTATACCAACACAGCCAGCACTAGTAATGGTCATTCTTCTAGTATTGTTTGTCCAAAGAGCTAACTCAGCCGTAGTCGCAGTGGCTAAATGCAATCCCGCTGATGCATTAGCATCAGATTGAACCAATACAGCATCAGCTATTCTTTGATTAGCAGTAGTAAAAGAAGAACTATAAGCAGCAAGAAAACCACTAGATGTATTAGAATAAGCTGATAAAATAGCAGCCGCAGCTGTTCCGCCAGTATCATTTAATACTTTAAGAACTGTTGATGCATTTTGTCCACACTGTGCGGTAAGAATATTATTTGAACCCGGATCATCAGTTCCTATACCAATACAGTTACCTGTAACATAAACAATATTTGTTCCCGATGACCAAAGAGAAGTGCCGCCACCAGATAAGTTAGCAGCAGTTAAGGTTCCTGTAAAACAAGCATTACCTTCAACTCTCAAAGGTACGCCAGGAGTTGCGGTGCCAATGCCTACATTTTGACTAGCATCAATATAAACCGCATTTGTTCCATCAGCACTATTGAGTTTTAAAATACCACCAGATTCTTTAGTTCCTACTTCCATCGTAGTTGTGCTTTGAGTATGTTTTATTTCAGCCCCTAATGCATCCGCAGGCGAACCAAAAACTAAAGATGCGGCAGACGCATTAGGAACCAATATAGAAACACCACCAGCTGTGCTATTTTCTACCACTAAGTTACACGCTGTTGAATCAGCAGCCACAGAGCCTGCTGTTCCCGCATGTACATGAATCAAACCATCGGGAGCTTGAATGCCTACGCCTATGCAACCACCACTTGTAACAGTGGCTCTTCTAGTGCTATTTGTCCATACTCCTATTTCGTGGGCACCCTCTGTAGCTAATTGTAATCCACCCGATGAAGTAGAGAATGACTCTAATACCAAAGCATCTGCTATGTTATAGTTACTAGTTGTAAATGAACTACTAAATATTCTTAAATCACCGCCGCCTGCATCTGATTCCAATTGAATACCAGCAACTGCAGCAGTTCCTGCAGTATTATTATTAATTAAAAGCGTTGTGGCTCCATTTTGATCTTGAACAACATTTAAAAGCGCGCCAGGAGTTGCGGTTCCTATGCCTACTCTATCGGTAGAGGCATCAACAAAAAATAAATTAGCTTCGGTATCACCCTCTATTCTAAAATCAACATCAGCACCATCTTGATTAAAAATGGCTGCCCCTCTTACATCTAAAAGGGCATCGGGCGCATCTGTTCCTATGCCGAGGCGACCATTTGTATCAAATACACCACGCGTTAAACCTGCGGTTCTAAACCCCAAAGGATGAGAAGAAGTAGTTCCTACAGAGCCTGAAGAACCTTCATTAACAATCTTGGTAGTAATACTATTGGTAGTTTCAGTAAGAATAATGCCGCCTGTTGACGAATCGGCATATGCTATATCTAAAACAGAAGCTGCGGATTTTTTACCTAAACCAATCGCACCTGCGGGAGTAATAGACAATGCGTTATAGTGAGTAGTTCCACCTGCGCCAGTGCAGTTAGAAATAATAAATGAATCAGACGTATTGCCTGATACAGCCAACTCCCACATAGGCCGAGCGTCATTATTAAGAAAAATAGACGCTGTTCCATTTGTATTGGTTGTCTCAAAATAAGCCTCTACATTATTGGTTGATTTCGCTGTAAATAAACCAGTGGGTGAAACAGAGTCGCCGCCTACAGCCATAGAAGTAGAGGCTGTAAAACTGGCAGCAAGAAATGAACAGCTTGTATCTAAGGCCGCTGGTTTAACCGCCGCGTCTTGAAATTGAATATCACTAACTATGGCCATGCAAGTATCTCCACATCATTTATATATTGATATAATATAAATATGTTGTTATTATCGTATCGGCTTCTTTTATATCTTTTTATTCTGTTTCTGCCCAAGATGGAACAGTTTCACCTATTGGAGCATTAAATTGTGAATTTATTTGATTTACTACATTAGCAGTTACCGACCCACTCCACGAATCCATCAAAGGTTGAATAAAGGCAGGCTTAGAAGCACTAAGAGTAGCCCAATCTACATAATCAGAAGCTGTCTTTGTGTCTGGGGTAGCAAAAGCAACCACCTCGCCATAAACGCTTTGATAATCACCACTAATACCTTTTACCTCCATCACCATAGAATTAGCGTAATCTGTAACCTCTGTTCCATCTCCAAGAGTAGCTCTAGGTGTAATAGTTACCCTATCTGTAAAAATCAATTCCCATGTTATTTCCATTTTTTATTCCTCCGGAAAATCAGTTTTGCCGCCTTCAGCACTATTTTGAATAGCGTCAAAAGCATTACCTATCATTATAATCTTATTGGCCTTAGAAGCATTCTCGTAACCAGTAACAAAATCTGGATCATCATTATCCCATGTATTATTGAAGTCAATGAAGTCATCTAGTTCAGCACAAGTCATTGATTCTAAACCATTAATGTTTTCCATTTCACCTCTGTATTCCCAACGAGTAACGCACAACCTACCATCATCACAAGCACCAGGTCTATCACCTTGAGCTATGTTGCATAAAATGTGTTTATCAATTCTTCTACCATTGACTATCCAATGGAAACATTGAGTTTGATTACCCGCCTCATCAGTGCAAACACAAAAGCTATTATTACTAAATACATTTTCGTCATCTAGTTTTATAGTTAGGTTAGAAATACCACCCACTGGAGTAAGCTGTACTGTAGCATCTGTTTTTTCTGCTAATGCTTCAAAGTATTCTGGTAAGTCAACCTTTACCGCCCCACTATCCAACTGGGACGAACCTCTATAATAAACACCATACTCTGGACCCTCCAATGTTGAGTGAACCAAATGCATCATGTTGTATTTGTTGGGTGATTCATCACTTGCCAATGGATGTTCTATTTCAAAGTTCTTAGTAGGTGAGCCTATACAACCAGCAGCACAAAAACAATAAGGGATACACATACAACCACCCACACACAAGCCACGAAGGTGCAAATACATCACAGAATAATTAGTATTAACCTCTGAAACAAAAAATACCATACGTCCACAACAATTTTGGTGTTCTACACACCCATAAATAGCACCTTGTGGATACCACCAATTAGCATTACCATTAGAAAATGTTAACTGACCAGAAACACAACCGGCGCAATTGTTGCCAGTAACACTTGCAAGTGCCGAAGACCCATATAGAGTTGTGTTGCCTGAACTATCCAAATGAAATCCATAATAGTTACACATAGTTGGACCGAAATGCAGCACAGAAGTTCCCATACCATGTATTCCCCAACAATACTTATTGCAAGTGCTTCCATCTTTTCCGTATCTCCAAGTAAAACCGTCACTTGGACCCATATTCATGTTAACAAGGGAGCATGGCGAGGCCGTGGCGATGCCGATCTTGCCAGAGCCTTGCGCTAATAAAAGACTAGCATGGGGCGATATACTTACGGGTTTCCATTCGGTTCCTGTATGAATAGCATGTATCTGACCCTGGTTGTCGGTGTAGTCGTAGAGAAGTGCCATGCCTTTTGAACCCGATGGTGGAAGGTCATTTATAACAACTTGATTATTACAACAATTAATAAAACATACGCCGCCGCATGTGCTATCAATCCGCATTCGCACTGTACCGTAAGACGAACCTGGTGTAGCACCTGTATAAAACGCAAGATCCTCATAACTATGGACAGCACCAAGTCCAGCGGAATCTGCCCGTAAAATAAGACCATCAATACTATTGGACCGCAAGACAACTCCAGTTTGACTTGCTCCAGTTCTCTCAAACCGTGCGGAAGGAACGGTACCTGCAGTCGTGTCGGTCCCTGCTTCTACATGAAGTTGAACATCGGGTGCGTTAGTTCCTATGCCGACATTGGTGCCATCCAGCAAGAGATTCACCGCTCCGTTGTCTCGCTTAAAATAGAGCTTATTATCACTACCGTGATACATTTCCCAATCTTTAGAATTGGTTGAGTCATATAAATTAATACCAGCGCCACCTGCGCAAGATATCGTAAGAACCTTAGGTACAGAAACATCTGTTTTCGGTGTCGCAGTGCCAATGCCGACATTAGCAGCGCCATTTATAACAAATGCGGCGGCGTTAACTTCTGTCCCACCTTCATCATAAACCTGTACTGCTAAATAATCACTCGCCGGAGTAGCGCTTGCAGTTTGTTGAAACTGATACGCATGGGCAGAACTATTAGAAATACTGCCATCAGTTGGATCGCGATTAAAAGAAAGCGACAACCCACTATTACCAACATAGATATAACCTGTTCCGTTACCAAACGCAGCAGTTCCAAATACATCAAGTTCTTTATCGGGTGACGCGGTTCCAATGCCTAATCTATTATTACTATTATCCCAAGTAAGATTGGCTGAGCCTCCAAACGAGCTGCTACTATTAAATTGTACCTGACCGCTACTACCACCAGGCGATGTTGAGGCAATAGTTGCCCATTGTAAAGCAGCACTACCATTAGTACACAATACCTGTCCAGCACTACCATCTGCTGTGGGATGGCAGATACCATCAAGGATTACAATACCAGAGCCATTTGGCGTTATAGGAATGTTACCATTAGAAGCTGAGACAATACTCTTACCGTTAACATCTAGGTTTCCGCCAAGAGTTGGACTTGTATCGCCTTGTAAGCAACCACCAATAGCAGCTGAAGTAAGAGCAATGCAACATTGAGTTCCATCAGCTTCTCTAACCTTCAAAAGAGCATTGGTTGCACATACCGTAACATCGGTAGCGTTGGTTCCAGAGTTATCCGCAGCTGTAACTGCAGCTCCAACAAAGTTAAGACAAGTACGAGAGGCTAAAACACTTCCGTCTTCCGCTATAGTATGACCGCTACTAGCAGCATCAGCAAAAGCAAGCGCCCCACTACCATCAGTACAAATAAGCTGACCGGCAGAACCATCAGAAGTTGGTAACACATACTCACTACCAATACACAAAGCAGGCGCTACTACCTTTACTGTCGCACAAAGATCACCCGTAGCTTTCAGTATAGTTCCATCAAAAGTAAGATTACTTTCAGAGGTTATTGCACTAGTGCCGTTACCCGTTACAAGTTGATTAGAACCAATAGTAGCTAAGCCAGTTCCGCCATGAGCAACACCAATGGTATCGCCAGAGACAAACTGCGCCAATCCTGTTAATGATGAACTTCCATCAAACCCTGCTCTTATGGGTATCTTATCTGCCATTATTATTTATCCTTTTTATTATATTTTACTATCTAACAAGCCACAACTCTACAGCATCACTAATATTTTTCATCTTTACCCATCGCGGATTAGTTGCTTCATTTGCCTTAATCTGCACCTGACCCAAAAGACCGATCAGATTCCACTCGTCACGGTCCTCGCGTGGCTTGTAGTCATCAACTTGTGACTCATCGTAATCGGGATTAAGCTTGCGCACATTCTGGATTGAACTCTTCGCATGGCTCGGCGGGGTCCACTCTGCGTCTTTTGCGAGTTGGTCGCGCTCGTAGCATGACCCTGCTTCGATCTTGACATCACCGATCTGTTTGTCTTCTGGAATGTCATCGCCATCGGTATACCTCACTTCATCCCATTCCCAAACCGCCACATCCTCTCGCAAATACACGCCCCAATCATCTGTTAGATATTTGTCTGTCCAGTGATTCCATGCCGTATTACCGACCACTGCGCTGTTTTTATTCTCCGCTTTCGGCCTGACAACGCCGATGATGTTGTCTGTGCTATCGGACGATGCGTTGTATACGCGCACTTTATCGCCATCCATCACCACCGATTTGCCAACTTCCAGCGCACTGCCATCCGCAGACTCGAAAAACTCTTGATAGTCAGCACCGCTACCCGACCACGATCCATCTGCGTAACCATTGCCATCAGCATTAAACAAAAACTGCGTATCTCCACCAGTATCCCACGTTGCAAGTGAACCCCAAGCACCAGGAGAGCGATTGCCAGTTATCCACAAGTGTGTTTGTGAGGCAGATGCGTTTTGTTTATTTATTTTTAATGGTTTATCATCCGCTGTTGTAGTATAAACCGTTAGTTTGGTGTCGCTACCCGGTGACGTTGTGCCAATGCCGACAGCGCCATCGCCACCTATGGTCACCACATCAATCGGAGTACTGCTCGTTTTTGTCCGAAAGCGGAAATCATAATTGTTGTGATTGCCCCGCTGATCAAAATAAACCAGACCTGTTGAAACATCGGCCCAAATATCAAGTCCGTGCGAGTTACCAACAGCGTCACTATACCCAACAAGTTGTATCGCGTTGTCACAAGCATTATCATTTCCACTGCTAATTTTAAAAATCCTCGCAGGGTCCGATATGCCATTAGGTGTGCTTGTATTATCAAGGTCAGAAGTGCTGAGGCCGACATTGCCGCAGGTGTCGATCAGCATACGCAATGCACCATTGAACGAAGCGCCCGCCGCCGCGGATGCTGCGGTATAAAACCGCATGGCACCACTATTCTGATAGATGTAAGATGCCTCATCCTCGAAAGCGTGCTTCCACCCACCCCCGCTAAGATAGACATTATTACCAATGATAGTTTCACTATTAGCAGCTGCGGTCGAAGTGGGCTGCCATATCAATGCGGATTGTGGTCCCATTTGAATAGTAGAATAACCAGATTGATCAGTTGGAAAAGTCGTAGTGCCGATGCCGATCAGGCCTCCAGCGGTGATACGCATCTTTTCCGTTTCGGAATTGTCCTTCATCGTCCAAAACGCCATATAATCATCTAAATTTGCTACGGTTCCATAATTGGCTTCTCGTCCAACAAGAATCTTTGAACCCTGCCCAATCGCATCAGCCTCAACGGTTTCAAAGCGTAAACTCACTGAGGCATCAGTAGTGACGGTTGATTGCTTGTTTTTTAGAACGAGGGCTACATGCTCACCTGTTTCTGTGTTGGATGTGAGCCTACCCAGTCGAATCGTTTCAAGTCCTGTTGGGTTGACTATAACAGGCAAATCAGCATCGTTTTTAATCGTTACATCATTAGTCGATCCCTGCCCTGTCAGAATCAACCCCTCGGCTGCTGTATATCCCATCGCAGCATTATCGCCAGCAGAAGTATCGCCGTCAGCATTCACCGTACCTGCGGTAAAGTCACTCGACACATCTGCCGTACCCGTGACCATCAGTGCGGAACCGTCAAAGGTGAGGTTGGCTGAACCACCAAACGAACTACTACTATTAAACTGTACTTGAGTATTACTGCCGCCTGGAGAAGTAGAAGCAATAGTAGCCCATTGAAGTGCTGCGCTACCATTAGTACACAATACTTGGCCGGCACTACCGTCTGCTGTAGGATGGCAGATACCATCAATAATAGCGATACCCGAACCATTAGGTGTTATTGGTATGTTCCCATTGCTCGCTGAGATAATACTATTTCCATTTACATCTAGGTTTCCGCCAAGTTGTGGAGAAGTATCTGATACTAGTTCGCCACCAATAGACGCACTAGATAGGGTGATACAACAGGCGGTGCCGCCCGCCATTCTTACCCCAAGTAAAGCACTAGTAGCACACACAGTAACATCTGTAGCGTTTGTGCCCGAATTATCTGTTGCTGTAACCGCACTTCCAACAAAATTAAGACAAGTACGAGATGCTAATACACTACCTTCTTCAGCTATTGTGTGACCTGAGCTTGCGGCAGCAGCAAATGCTATAGTGCCACTACCATCAGTACATAAGATTTGTCCCGCTGAACCATCTGCTGCCGGTAAAGCATATTCGCTACTGATACATATTTTAGGTGTAATAATACAGGTAGCTACATGAGCTACCCCCTCAACATCTAACAAATGACTAGGAGTAGCAGTACCTATGCCAATACGATCAGTAGACGCATCGGAAATAAATAAATTGGCTTCTGTATCACCTTCAATACGAAAGTCCTTATCGGCACCAGATTCGTTAAATATAAAAGTGCCACCATCCAAGCTCACATTACCAGTAGCCGTAAAAGCTGTGGTAGCAAGAGTAGTACCATCAAAAGTAAGATCACTCTCTGAGGTCATAGCACTAGTGCCGTTGCCTGTTACAAGTTGATTAGTTCCAATAGTAGCTAAACCAGTCCCACCATGAGCTATACCTAGAGTATCTCCAGAAACAAACTCCGCCAGTCCTGTTAGTGACGAGCCATCATAACCACCTTTTACTGGTACTTTATCTGCCATTATTATTTATCCTTTAACTCAAAGCCGCGACTTGGGTTTCTAATGTTTCTATACGTGTATGCATTTTTTGTATCATTTTAATAATAGGAGCCGACAATCCAAAAAAATCAATACCATCTACTGTGTCATCATCATTTATGTAATCTCTAAAATATTCATCCGGTGCTATTTCTCTTAATTCTTCAGCAATAAAGCCATACTTTGTTCCGCCGTCAGCTTCATCAAGAATGTTTCCTTCATCATCCTTTTTGCGCATTTGGAACTTTCTTGGTTGAGCTTGCAAAATCCATTCAGCATTATCATCCGAATCTACAATGTTTGTTTTATGCCGACAAGTAGAACTTATATAGCCTACCATAGCGCCACTACTAATTCCCATATAGCGACCACCAACATAGTTTCCATAAATATTGGTACCCCATAGAGTACCGTAAAGACAGGTATTACTTGCGTGAAAAGTACCATTGCTACCAAAACACCCTCGCACAGCGTTACTGGTGCCAAATAGGAGAGGGTGTGCTCCATAAGTTCCAATAAACAATCCGCATTGTAAACTACTGCCAGCGATAATCGACATCATTCCATTTCGGCCATAACCGAAGAGATTGCCGCCTGCATTAGACCTTTGAAAAACTGTGATGTCGAGCTGATCAGCGTCAGAGTTGGTCAGCTGAATACTTGGGCTATTTGCGCCCGTAGAACGCATAGTAAGAGTAGCTACAGCATTGTCCCAAACTCTTACATAGTTAGATGCATCCTTATACATGGAAAGTGAGCCTTGGTCACCACCAACAGGAGCAGCTGTTCCTATGCCTACACCGCCGTCTTGATTAAAAACCATTATACAAGGAGTATCAGAACTGCTAAATCTTAATTGATTTGTACCAGAACCTGGGTCATAACTATTATTAACAATATCAAAACATTTTGCATCAGCGGTATTGGCAAAATAGAGATAAGCGTTACGTGTAGCGCATGTGCTTTTTATAGTTATTGTTGCATTATCGTTACCTTCAACTGTAAGACCTTTATCAATGTTATATGTGTGTAATGCTGCAGCAGGTGCTGTAGTTCCGATGCCGATACATCCACCAGAGGTAATCCGCACTCGCTCCCCAAGCGAAGCGGCCTTAGCAGTTTTGAAAATTAAAGAGCCACACTCACCGCCGCGCGCCGTGGTTTCGGGTAATAAACCAATGCTCGCATATTCAAAATCACAACAACCCAACTCACCACAACTTCTAAAAACTAACGCACCAGGAACTTCCGCACCACAACAACAAGTTGTATTCAGAAGGGTTAAGTCACCATTTGCAACAACCAGTTTATTACTAGTGCCACCTTGGCAATCACTAATGGTTGTAATTCCGATACCGACACTGCCCGATACTACTGACATTGTGTCTGTAAGTGTTCCAGCCTTTATAGTGCGAAACCTGATCGACCCGTCCTCCGTCCCAGCAGTAACATCGTCAGTGTACGCTTTCATGTCACCAAATAATGTTTCGGTAACTTCCAAATTAGTTGCGTAAAACCCAACAGATCCAATAGCATCTGCATCAGCCGGAGAAGCTCCCGTTTTGTAAAAATGAAGCATCCCTTCGTGCTGATCGGCATTAGTATTTTCGATCTTGATTTTTGGATCGCCAGCGCCAGAACTATAAAGATGAAGCGTAGTGTCGGGTGACGCAGTTCCAATGCCAACTCTATTATTATGATTATCAACCTTAAGAGTATTGGTATCAACCGTCAAGGCACCACTAACTACCAAACTGCTTAGTGTTCCTACTGAAGTAACAGCTGTTTGCGCTGCGGTAGTTAATGTACCACCTAGTGAAGTAGCGGTTACTGTAGCTATAGTAGCAGTTCCAGGTGTACAAATGTTAGATGCCTTAAATGTAGTATCATCCCAAGTAAGACCCGAAGCTCCACCGAATGAACCACCATCATTGAACTGAACATGAGTGTCGCTACCGCCCGGAGAAGTAGAAGCAATAGTAGCCCACTGCAAAGCAGCACTACCATTAGTACACAATACTTGTCCCGCTGAGCCATCAGCCGTAGGATGGCAGATACCGTCAAGGATAACAATGCCCGAGCCATTAGGTGTAATAGGAATGTTTCCATTGCTAGCTGAAATAATACTGTTGCTGTTCACATCTAGATTCCCGCCAAGTTTTGGAGCGGTGTCACTCTGTAAACAAGTTCCTACAGCTGCATTAGATAATGTAATGGTACATGCAGTACCAGCAGCTACTCTAAAACCAAGTAAAGCATTTGTCGCACATACGGTAACATCTGTAGCATTAGTACCAGAGTTATCGGTAGCTGTTACTCCCGCACCTACAAAGTTCAAACACGTACGAGATGCTAATACACTACCTTCTTCAGCAATGGTATGTCCACTACTTGCTGCTTCAGCAAAAGTTATAGCACCACTACCATCCGTACACAGTATCTCTCCCGCCGAGCCATCGGCTGCTGGCAGAGCATATTGACTACCGACACATAAGGCTGGCGTTACTACTTTAGTTGTCGCACAAACATCAGCAGATACGAAACAAGTAGCAGCGTGTGCTACTCCTTCGATATCAACCAAGTGCGATGGAGTTGCTGTTCCAATACCAATACGATCAACTGAGGCATCAGCGACAAATAAGTTTGCCTCACTATCGCCTTCAATCCTAAAATCAACATCAGCACCCGAATCATTGAAAGTAAAAGTACCACCATCCAAACTTGTATTACCACCAACTACCAAGTTTCCCGTAGCACAAACAGCTCCAGTAGATTTTAGTGTTGAACCATCAAAGGTAAGATTACTCTCTGATGTCATAGCACTAGTACCATTACCTGTTACAAGTTGGTTAGAACCAACAGTAGCTAAGCCAGTTCCCCCATGAGCTATGCCTATTGTTTCGCCAGAGGCAAAAATAGCCAAGCCTGTTACTGAGGAGCCGTCTAACCCCGCTCTTATGGGTACTTTATCTGCCATTACTTATCCTTTTTTATTATATTTATTCAATTTCACTAAGCGGTCGCTGCACAGAATCAACAGCATTGCCTATCATTACAATCTTATTAGCCTTAGAAACATTCTCATAATCACTAAGAAATACTGGATCATCACTGTCCCAAGTGTTATTGAAGTTTATAAAATCATCTAACTCAGCACAAGTCATTGATTCTAAGCCCTCAAGATTATCAACAAGCTCTTCTCTATAACGCCAACGCTCAACACACAACCTACCATCATCATAAGCTCCAGGTCTGTCTCCTTGTGCTATAGTATATAGAGTGTGTTTATCAATCCTTCTGCCTTGCACAAACCAATGAAAACATTGATTTTGATTACCATTATCGTCAGTACATACACAAAACTTATTATTAGAAATAACAGCACAATCATCATTAGATTTTATCGTAAGATGAGAGATCCCAAATACTGGAGTAAATTGTATTGTAGCAGATTCCTTATCAGCTAATGCTTCAAAATATTCCGGAAGGTCTATTTGTGCAGCACCATTACTCAATTGACCAGTACCTCTATAATACACCCCATACTCTGGGCCTTCTAATGTAGAGTGAATCAAACGCTGTTGATTATACTTGTTTGGCGATTTATCACTGGCTAATGGATGCTCTATTTCAAAGTTTTTAACTGGCGCGCCTATACAATTTTGAACGCAAAGACATTGAACGATTGCCACACACGCATGCACCAGTGCGCAAATGGGATACCACGACATAATACAACAAACACTGGAGCCATTCATGATCGCCATTCTTACCGCTCCCACTTCTGAACCATTGGTTGCAGAATTTATGCATCCAAACATACAAGCGTAAGTATTACCATTGCCTGCAGAATCGCCACCATCGAACACAATACCGCCAAGCACGCCGCCAGCAACACACTGTCCCAGATTCTTAAATACCATGACGCAAGGAGTTAATACCGATCTACAAGTACCATCACTTTTATATACATCAATTGATGGAACACCATTACCAACCCAAGGAGCAGTAGTTCCCACGCCGATATGGCCTGCGCTGTCGATCCGCATCCGCTCGCTATTGTTTGTCCGAAAGCACATAAAATCGCCATTATGTTGATACACAATCGCGCCGTAAGCTTGTCCACCAGAATCAGCGAACGCAATACCGCCATGTGAACTATTGCCGCTAGCAATCGTAATACCAGCATTAGCACTGTTCTCAAACGTACCTTCATCAAAATCGCCACCAGCACCATGTGGCAATGACGCATCGCCGCTCACAACATGAAGGGTTCCATCGGGTGCCGTAGTGCCGATGCCGGCTTTGCCATCGTGAGTCCAAGTCATAGCGTTAGAATCATCACCATTATTACGTAATTGTAGATAACTTCCATCTTTATAAAAGTTGTGACCGCATGAGGATGCCTTATCTAATTGAAGCACTTTACCAGATGAAGCAATCTCTACCGTAAGTGCAGCTGCTGGTGTCGCAGTACCGATGCCGACAGACCCCGAAGACAAAACCATCGTGCTTGTCATCGTACCTGCTGCCATAGTACGAAATGTAAGAGAGCCATCTTCAGTAGTGTTACTTACATCGGTTGATTGACCATATATATCCGCGAATGAGGTAGATGTTCCACCATCATCATCACCCCACCATTGAATTTTCCCAAGATTGTCAGCGTCAGCGGGGCTACTAGAGTCTTTCAAAAACTTTAATGTTGCACCAGCTTCATCAGCGTTAGTGTTTTCAAGTGTAAGTATTGGTTTACTTGCGGTTGCGCTATATACATGAAGCATACTATCGGGTGCCGCAGTTCCAATGCCGATATTACCATCTGCTTTCACCGACAAAATACCAACTGAATCATCAAAATTATTTACCGCTAGTGCAAACTCTGAAGAGCTACCACCGGCTTTGATATACAAACCATCACCGCCAGTAACATTTTGTATTTTAGCTGCATAAGTTGCGTTACATGCAACCGTATCCAAAAGATAACCAGGTGTCGCAGTTCCGATGCCTAATCTATTATTGCTATTGTCCCAAGTAAGGTTAGCAGAACCACCAAACGAACCACTACTATTAAACTGTACTTGGCCGCTACTACCACCAGGCGATGTTGAAGCTATTGTCGCCCATTGTAATGCCGCACTGCCATTGGTGCATAAAACCTGCCCTGCTGAACCATCTGCTGTAGGATGACAAATGCCATCAATAATGGCGATACCAGAGCCATTAGGCGTAATAGGAATGTTTCCATTGCTAGCTGAAATAATACTGTTGCTATTTACGTCTAAGTTACCACCAAGCTTAGGGGCGGTATCGCTTTGTAAGCAGGTACCTACAGCAGCATTGGATAATGTAATGGTACAGGCTGTTCCATCTGCTGCTCTTATTCCAAGTAAGGCATTCGTAGCACAAACAAGAACATCCGTAGCGTTGGTTCCAGAGTTATCAGAGGCCGTAACGCCCGCTCCTGTAAAGTTAAGACAAGTGCGAGAAGCTAATACACTACCTTCATTTGCGATAGTATGGCCGCTGCTCGCAGCTTCGGCAAAAGCTATAGTTCCACTACCATCTGTACAGAGTATCTCCCCTGCTGAACCATCTGCCGCTGGTAAAACATATTGACTACTAATACAAATCTTTGGAGTGACAACACAAGTAGCTATGTGAGCTACACCTTCCACATCCAACAGATGACTTGGGGTTGCCGTGCCAATGCCAATCCTATCTGTTGAAGCATCAATCATAAGTAAGTTAGCTTCAGAATCGCCTTCAACTCTAAAATCTTTATCAGCGCCGGACTCATTAAAAACAAAGGTGCCACCATCTAGGCTAACATTACCAGTAGCTGTGAATGCGGTAGTAGCAAGCGTTGTTCCATCGTATGTTAGATTACTCTCCGAAGTTAGCGCACTAGTTCCGTTACCTGTTAAAAGTTGATTACTTCCAACAGTAGCTAGCCCAGTTCCACCAAACGCTATACCTACAGTATCGCCAGTAGCATACTCTGCTAAACCTGTCAATGACGAGCCGTTATACGCGCCTCTTATGGGAGTTTTATCTGCCATTCCTTATCCTATCTTTATAATAATTATAATAAACCAGAAATACGTGTCAATTCATCACGCATTAGATTAGCATTTGTCCGTGCTTTATTACCACCAAGATCCTGACCAATACTCGCTGCTTGCCCTGCCCAAAATTTTGGTTGGCCATCTATATCATCCGGTAGTTGTACGGCTACCCACATCTCATCAATCTCATCAGCTACAGCCGTAATCCCTACGGCTTTAAGTTTTTCATCCGCATCAATAAATGCTTGCAGTTCTATCGCAGCTGTTTCCCTCGCCACAGCTTTATCATTGGTTTGAGATTCCGCAAGAGCAGTGGTAATCTCATCAGTAGTTGCCTTAGTTGTTCCATCGGTGTATAAGTTCATTTTTCTATCCTGTTTCGTTTGCGGTGACAGTTGAGGTGCCGCTTGAATCGGAAATGCTACCAGTAACTCGGTTACCAACAACCAAGCAGTTCTCAGCATTAGCTTCAATTGATATCATTGAAGCAGTCTCGCTCATCCCTGTAATAAAGTTTCCAGTGACTACACTATTGTCTCCTAAGCCACTAATATAAACACCGCGGAGAGTCCCGCCGCCGTGCAGGTTGCATTCACTCACCCGATTACCGGGCCCGTCTAGATATATTGCATTTTGGTCAATATTGGCCATGTGGCAGTTTTGGAGCAGCCCATAGCTTCCATAGCATGCTATACCTTGGCCATCGGAGGATGATACATGCACGGTGTCTACTGTGAAGTGGTTTGCGGCGGCACCAATGGGAAAACAATCATCGTCACTACCGCCCTTTGGTGTCTTGAGTTGGATATTCTTTACAATAACGTAATTTACGGCGAAGGTTAATGCGTTGGTTTTGCCCGTGCCATCAATGAGAGCATCCCACGACTCCCCCTCCAAAACAGTGTTCGCCTCAGTGATCGTGACCTTTTCATTGTATGTTCCCGCCCGAACCCAAATACGACCCCCAACACCTCGTGCATTCCAAAATTCAGCGGCGGATTGTATTGATGTAAAATCACCACGGCCATCGCTATCCACGACTACACCACGCCCTGCCATCACATACGCTTTCGCATCGTGACGCAATCCACTATGCGATGTAAATATATTTGCCATTATCCTAACACATTCCTTTCTTGACCATCAAACTCTATGGCTCCACTTCTACCTGTTATGTATTCGGGCAATATTGCTCCCGACTTAAATCTTACATCTGCATCATTAATAGTTGCTGTTGTAGTTGCATCAATACTTTCTCTCATACCTGTTTCAATGTCCCAAATCTCGGTCTGGTTGGCGGCTGTAGTAATTGCCGCGAGTCCCGAGTTCTGATCGACTCGGACGGACTTGACATCTGAATTGGCGAGAGTTGCCGTTGCTCCACCGAGGCCACGCACCATCCGTTGATATTCCAGATTGATCTCATTCTCAGACCACACATCGATATCGGAGTTCAAGTTTGCGGCTATTTTTCCGAAATATACTTGTGCGATCTGTCCATCAAAGTATTGACCTGCTGCGGCTGCTGATCCGATATACATCTTATTGAAAGTTTTCGCCGCAGTACCGAATCCAGTGCCGCTTTGGTAAGCAATCTGTAGTCCATCGACATATAAATACAACCCATCACCGTATATCCATTGAACGAATACGTGATGCCACCTGTTGTCGTAGAAGTCAGGAGATGTAGATGTGATGCTTGTGCCGCCCGATGAATCGTTACGCGTATGGGCCATCAGCGTTCCACCCGATGTATTGAAAGCAAGTTGGCAATATGCAGTGGTATTAGCTGATTGCAAGTACAACAGACTCTCGCTTGCCGATGGATTCGTTGCCGATGCCGATTTGAAGTAGCACGACAAAACCATATTATCTGACTCGCCAACGGCATAGCTCGTATCACCTGTGCGGTATAGGGTTTGATTCGTCCCGTTAAAAGTCGCTGTATTGCCAAATGGGCCGCTCGTGAATGTTGTGCTATTGCTATTTGTCAACGTGAGTCCGTGCCCGCTTCGATCATTGACATCGTTAAGCGGATAAGCGGCAACGCGAGTGCCTTTCATATACGGCGTCTGGTATGCCGAGGTGATCCAATTCCAAGCATACATTTGGTTTTCTTCACAAATAGTGATCAAACACACACCCTCATCAGATGAAACAAACACTCGGCTTGCGTCACCGTTACCCGCTATATCACTAATGGTTGCAGCTACTGTCCACGGAAAACTTCCCGTGCCAGTATTGGTATTATCCGCACTATTCCACGGATTAAAATGCCGTATCGTGGATGGTTGGTCAGCAGCCACCCCAAACCCATTGATGTAGTTCACACCAGTATAAGTGGTTTGATCCCGTGTAAAGAACCACCGACCATTTGCCATAAATTGCTTAGTACTTGCCCTACCAGCGTCTGACCAATCGTAGATCGCATCATTGATGGGATTGTATATACACGCACCGGCTGCTGTGCCAACCGACCACCAATGCTTCGGGCGGTCAAACTCATCAAATGACAATGGGTCGCGCATTGCGGCCACTGCGTTGACTGTCCCGTTGACTATAGCAGTGCTTATCGTAGCCACGTTACCATTACCGTCATTGCGTTCTTTTATGGCGCCACTATATTGCCGTTGCCCCGACGCAAACCATCCGATGCACTCATCGCGCAAAAAGTCAATTATCCACGCGCCCCCGCCATTAGTCGCGCCGTAAAATATTTTCCCGTCCAAAAATACGAGAGAGTCAGGTGGGCTTGAGGCCGAGAAATACAGCATATTTGCGTCAGAGTTACTCGACCCGCCCACATCGAACTTTATGAATTGACTATCAGTGTCGAGATCCCACCACACCATTGAGGTCTGTGCCTCGGTGATCCATATCGCTCCACGCATCGGTGGCGCGCCTATTCCCGACTCTTGGTACCAACTCGTATACCTTGCCCGTGCCAAAAACGCTTTCACATCCCACATTGTACCAGGATCAGTAAGGTCAACCAAAATAATTTTCTTTGCATTTTGTGATGATAAAGCTGCACCCGAATCAGCTGCCATAATAGAAGTAGCACTAGCTGTTCCCGAAACCAAAAGTGTTGAACCATCAAAAGTGAGGTTACTTTCAGAAGTCATGGCACTTGTTCCGTTACCTGTCACTAATTGATTAGAGCCAACGGTAGCTATACCCGTGCCGCCATGAGCTACACCAACTGTTTCACTAGAAGCAAAATTAGCTAATCCAGTTAATCCACTGGATGCATTATACGCTCCTCTTATGGGTACTTTATCTGCCATTATTTATTATCCTTACTTATCTATTATCTTGCAATGTCTGCCATGCCGCCTTAACATCGTCTGTCCATACTGCAGCAGCGATTCTCTGTATCTCATCAGATTCATCGTTCACATCCATATCTGGCGTAATCACCCTACGATGAAATGAACGCGACAACTCTATACCATCTTCGTTAATTATAGTTGCGGTACGCACTTGAATATGTTTATAATTACCCACTACTTCCAACTTATCATCAACTATTTCTTTTGTGATTGCCATAATGTTTTATTCCTTAATATTAGATGTCCATTATCATACTATATAGGACATGCTCATTCGTATTTCAGTGCCGGCTTGAAAATGATCAGCCTCAGCATTAACCCCATTATCCTGTATATATATCGTGTTTGAATTAGCGGGAACGAAGATAGCCCATGAGTTTATCGTGCCGGTTTGCGCCCAAGGACTAATACTACCTGCTGATCTATACTCATACTGGTCACTACCTCCACCAGTAGAAAATGGCATACCGTATATAAGAGCCGCACCGCCAGGGCTTGAAACACTACTTACAGTAAAGGCACCAGTTAGAGTTACCAGTCGGCCAATTTTAGTATAACTTCCCGTATTATAAGCCGTACACAAAGAAATCGATCCACTTCCTGCACAAATGCACGCAGTCCAAGTTCCTTCTTCATAATCGTCCAGCGCGTTTGCGGCAGCGGTATCGCCGTTGAATGTTATGCCGCCACCCGACAAGATCCGTATACGCTCCGTCACGGTGCCACTCACCTGCGTTGCAAAGACCAAATCAGAATTTGCGCCAGTTCCATTATGTACAGCATCAATGCGTGCTTTTCCTATTGCACCGACATTACCCGCCCCTACATCGAACGCGATACCAACAGATTGTTTATCAGTGTCAGACCCCGCGTTGACTAACTTCAGGTTTCCTGTTTCGGTGTTTGCAGCATAGGTGGACGTTGTTCCTATTCTCAGAATCATTTCATCTGCTGACTGGTCCCATAGCATATAATGCCCTGCCGATGCTCCAAAGAATTGAACATCGTGGCCTGTGTCATCCACGCCTACGGTAAGCGCGCCCGTAACCGCAAGCGTTGATCCGTCAAATGTCAAATTCGATTCACCCTGTAGTGCGTTTGAGCCAGTAACTGTTGCTATAGTATTGTCCGTAGAGCCATTTAAAGTTACACCAGCAGATAAAGTAGCCCATTGTAACGCCGCGCTACCATCGGTGCATAACACTTGACCTGCGCTACCATCGGCTGTAGGATGGCAAATACCATCGACAATAACTTTTCCACTTCCATTAGGTGTAATAGGTATGTTACCATTACTTGCCGATACAATACTATTTCCATTTACGTCTAGGTTCCCACCAAGAGTAGGACTAGTGTCTTCCTGTAGACAATCACCTATTACTGATGATGTCAAACAAGTATAACATTGAGTCCCTGCAGAAAGACGAATCGGCATACAAGCGCCAGTGGCTCTTATTTGAACATCCGTAGAGTTTGTAGCCGAACAATCCGTAACACTTACAGCAGTTCCACAAAAGTTCAAACAAGTTCTAGAAGTAAATGTGCTTCCATCTTCCGCTATTGTATGACCACTACTGGCTGCAGCAGCGAAAGCTATAGCGCCACTACCATCAGTACAAAGTATTTGTCCTGCAGAACCATCTGAAGCAGGTAGGGCATAAGCTCCACCTACACACAATGCCGCACCAACTACCTTTGTTGTCGCACATAAGTCAGCAGAAACAAAACAAGTAGCGGCATGACCAACACCTTCTATGTCTAATAAATGACTTGGGGTTGCAGTGCCAATACCCACTCTATTATTGTGGTTATCGACCTTAAGAGTAGTGGTATCAACTGTCAAAGCGCCACTTATAGTCAAGCTACTTAATGTTCCTACCGAAGTAATGTTACCTTGGGCTGCTGTTGATAATGTTCCTGTTAGATTCGTAGCCGATACTGTAGTTAAACCACTTACTGTTGAGGGAAGCCCAATAGTTAGTGTTCCACTTGATTCAGATACTTCAACCTCATTTGTTGTACCGGAAAATGTTGCAGTTCCACCTAAGGCAATAGCTGTTGTATTACTACCATCACTTACAGTAATAGTGCAGTTAGCCAACATACTATTTTCAACAGCATCTGCCGCTATTGTTACTGCGCCTGCATCGCTAATAGTTACATCGCCTGAAACTGCTACTGGGTTATAGTTAGTTCCATCAGCAACAAGAATGTATCCACTAGTGTTAGTACCCATCGTAATGTCATCGCCAGCTACTACAAGGTCACCCGATGAACATAAAGTAGTTGCTGTAATAGTGCTACCCGTATTAAGAGTGCTTCCCATACAAACTGGACCAGTCACACATAATGATGATAGGCTACCCAACGAAGTGATATTAGATTGTACTGCTGTTGATAGGGTGCCTGTTAGAGTTGTAGCTGATACTGTGGTCAAGCCACTAACAGTAGATGGTAATCCTATAGTAATAATACCAGAAGATTCAGCAACCTCAACTTCATTAGAGGTGCCTTTGAAACACATTGTGCCACCAAGAGAAATGTCTGTTGAGTTACTGCTTCCATCAGCTAATGTAATAGTTGAGTTAACGAGTTTACTATTAGCGATAGAGCCAGCCAACTGAGCATTGGTGATAGTACCAACCAAACTTGAAGTTGGGTAGTTAGTCGCATCTGCTAAATCAAATGCCGGGGTTGAATCTGAGCCTCCTAACGATAATGAAACCCCACCATAGCTTACAGTGCTATTAGATAGTTTACTATTGGCGATAGAACCTGCAAGCATAGAGTTTTCAACGGAAGATGCTTGAATAGTTGTAGCACCACTACTCGTAATAGCCACATCACCCGACATAGCAACAGGGTTATAGTTTGTTCCATCGGCTATAAGTAGATAACCAGATGTGTTTGTTCCCATTGTAAGATCATCACCAGCAATGGTCAAATCACCACCTATTGTAACGTCACCAGAAGAACATAAGGAAGTTAATGTACCTACAGAAGTAATGTTGGTTTGTGCTGCTGTTTGTAATGTGCCTGTAAAACAAGTAGAACTTATAGATGTTACGCCTGTAATAGTAGTAGAAAGAGCTACGTCATCAGCATTTACTGTAATGTTATCGCCAGCAATGACATTGAGAGTGTTTCCACTCTTTGTCATACCTGCACCAGCAGTTATTTGACCGGCTCCCGAAAACTGTGTCCAGTTTATGGCTGTAGTTCCAATAGTAATACTACCATCAGAAGTCATTACGAAACCGTGGTCACCATTTGTGCTACCCGTTTCTACAAAAGTAAATGCACCAGAAGTAACTTCTGTGGAAGAATCAAAATCAGTTGTTCTTGTGAGTATCCAACAAGCAGCATGACCACCAGTATTAGTAACACTATAGATACCATTGTGACACGCTGCAGTTTGATTTTTTACCAATACCCGCTCTGAAGAAGCTAATGTTTCACCATCAATAGAAAGAGCGCCTGCTGATGTAGCAGTAAGAGTAGCGCCTACACCAGAAGTTCCATTATTATAATCAGCAGTTAGGTTAGCCGTTGTAGCGACATGAGAAGAACATTTCATGTCTAAACCAGAAGCTACTGAATCAACATAAGCCTTGATTGATTGCTGAGAAGCAACTTTTGAAGCACTATCTGAAGCCATGTCATCTTCATCAAGGAAGGCGTTACCACTAATGGTTCCTACTAATACAGGATCACATAGAGTTTTACTTGTTAGTGTTCCAGCTATGTATCCTGTAGCTATCGCTGTGCCTTGCCATGTCCCACTAGAGATGGTTCCAACTGTTACGAGGGAACTATCACCAGTATAAGCTGTAGCGTCTGAGAGGTCAAATGCGGGGGTTGCATCGGATGCTCCTAAATCAACAGATACCCCACCAAAACTTACTGAATCATTAGCCAGTTTAGAGTTGGCGATAGAGCCTGCTAACTGAGCATTAGTAATAGTTCCTACGAGACTAGATGTCGGATAACTTGTAGCATCCGATAGGTCAAAAGCCGGTGTTGCATCAGCTGCGCCAAGAGCAACACTCACACCACCAAAACTAACTGAACTATTAGAAAGCTTATCATTAGCTATTGAACCTGCCAACTGAGCGTTTGTTATAGTGCCGACAAGACTAGAAGTAGGATAGTTAGTCGCATCTGTCAAATCAAAAGCTGGAGTAGCATCAGTTCCACCTAATACTAACTGAATACCACCGTAACTAACAGTGCAATTAGCCAACATACTATTTTCTACTGCACCCGCAGCGATTGTTATAGCCCCTGCTGAACTAATCGTCACATCACCAGAAACTGCTACAGGATTATAGTTAGTACCATCGGCAACCAAAATGTATCCAGAAGTATTGGTTCCCATCGTCAAATCATCGCCGGCTATGGTTAAATCACCACCAACTACTGTATCACCACTAACGCAGAGAGAAGTTAGATTACCAAGAGATGTTACATTACCTTGTGCTGCTGTAGAAAGGGTTCCTGTTAGATTAGTAGCAGATACTGTGGTTAATCCACAAACCGTAGATGGCAATCCAATGGTTACAGTTCCACTTGACTCTGCAACTTCTACTTCATTTGAAGTACCCGAAAACGTAGCTGTTCCACCCAATGAAATAGCTGTGGTATTAGAGCCATCACTGATTGTTATAGTAGAGTTAGCTAACTTACTATTAGCTATTGAACCTGCTAGTTGAGCATTAGTGATGGTTCCTACGAGACTAGATGTTGGATAGTTTGTTGCATCAGCTAAGTCAAAGGCTGGTGTAGCATCTGAACCACCCAACGCAAGAGACACACCACCATAACTTACTGTGCAGCAGGCTAACATTGAGTTTTCAACCGCATCAGCTGCTATTGTTACTGCTCCAGCAGCACTAATAGTAACATCACCCGATACAGCTACTGGATTATAGTTCGTCCCGTCTGCCACCAGTATGTATCCAGAAGTGTTAGTACCCATAGTGAGGTCATCACCACCGATAGTTAAATCACCGCCGACAACTGCATCACCTGTGGCGCATACAACAGGAGTTACAATACAAGTTGCAAAATGAGCCACTCCTTCAACATCTAATAGATGTGATGGGCTTGCTGTTCCAATGCCTACTCTATTGTTAGAAGAATCAACTTTTAAAGTTGTAGTGTCAATAGTCACATCGCCACTTACTGTCAAAGCCGATAGAGTTCCCAATGAGGTTACATTAGCTTGTGCTGCTGTTTGTAGTGTACCAGTAAGACAGGTAGTAGAAACATGAGTCGCTACTGTTAATGTACTTCCATCCCAAGCAAGGTTATCAGAGCCAGCAAAAGAGCCACTGTTATTGAACTGAACATTAGTATTGTTTCCGCCAGGATTATTTGTAGAGTCAGTAGCGAATGCTAACGCGCCCGAACCATCAGTGCAAATGATTTGACCTGCTGAGCCATCAGAGGTTGGTAAGGCAAACGCCCCACCTACACACAACGCTGCAGCAACAACTTTAGTAGTCGCACATACATCGGGAGATACAAAACAAGTAGCAGCGTGTGCTACGCCTTCTACGTCTAATAAGTGTGATGGGGTTGCGGTTCCAACACCAATACGGTCTGTTGAAGCATCGGTAATAAATAAGTTTGCCTCATCGTCACCTTCTATACGAAAATCTTTATCAGCACCCGACTCATTGAATACAAATGTTCCACCATCAAAACTTACATTACCTGTGGCGGTTAGTGTAGTACCGGCTATTGTTGAAGCAGAAGATGCGCCTATAGTAGTTCCATCAATAGCTCCAGCATTTATATCAACTGTGGCTAATGTAGCGGTACCTGCTGTGCAGAAGTTAGAAGCCTTTACAGTAGTGTCATCCCAAGTAAAGTTAGCAGAGCCACCAAAAGTAGAACCACCCTCATTGAACTGAACATAGGTATCACTACCGCCTGGTGAAGCAGGTATGTTAGTAGCGAATGATAATCCACCACTACCATCGGTGCATAATACTTGACCAGTTGTTCCATCGGATGCCGGTAGAGCATACTCACCACTTACGCAATAAACTGGAGTAATAACACAAGTTACTACATTCACAACACCTTCTACATCTAATAAGTGAGAAGGAGTTGCTGTGCCTATACCTACCCTATTAGTGGTAGAATTTACGGCTAATGTAGTTGTATCTATTGTAACATCACCCGATACTGTCAAACTAGTTAGGGTACCTACAGAAGTAACATTAGCCTGTGCTGCAGTTGATAATGTTCCTGTTAGGTTGGTGGCAGATACGGTTGTTAGTCCACTTACAGTAGAAGGAAGACCTATGGTAAGTGTTCCGCTTGATTCTGAAACCTCTACTTCATTGGAGGTTCCCGAAAAAGTCATTGTACCACCTAAGGCAATCGCTGTAGTATTACTTCCATCCGAAAGAGTAATAGTAGAGTTGGCTAACTTGCTATTAGCTATGGAGCCAGCTAACTGTGCATTGGTTATTGTTCCTACCAAACTTGAAGTAGGATAGTTGGTTGCGTCAGCTAAATCAAAAGCAGGTGTAGCGTCAGAGCCGCCTAATGATAATGAAATACCACCGTAACTTACAGAGCTATTAGAAAGTTTTGCATTGGCTATGGAGCCTGCTAACATCGCATTAGTTACCTTGGTAGCCCCAATAGTTGTTGCGCCTGAGCCATCAATAGTAACATCACCCGACATCGCCACTGGATTATAGTTTGTTCCATCGGCAATCAACAAATAACCACTGGTATTCGTGCCCATAGTCAGGTCATCACCAGCAATAGTAAGGTCGCCGCCTATTGTGACATCACCAGAGGTACATAAAGAAGTCAAAGTTCCTACAGAGGTAATGTTTGCTTGTGCGGCAGTTGCTAATGTTCCTGTAAGAGTTGTGGCAGTTAGAGCCGTAAGTCCTGTTATAGTAGTAGAAAGCGCTACATCGTCTGCATTTACAGTAATGTTACTACCTGCACCTACATTTATCGTGCTTCCACTTTTCGTTAGACCTGCACCAGCAGTTATTTGGCCTGCGCCTGAGAACTGTGTCCAGTTTATCGCAGTGGTGCCAACTGTAATAGTGCCGTCTGTGGTCATCACAAACGCATGATCGCCATTTGTAGTTCCTGTTTCGACAAATGTGAAGGAGCCAGAAGTTATTTCTGTTGATGTATCATAATCTGTGGCACGGGTCATAACCCAGTTTGTTGAGCCATTACCAACCGTGGTTACCGTGTAAATACCATTGTGACAAGCTGCTGTTTGGTCTTTTACAAGAACTCTTTCAGATGCCACTAAAGTATCGCCGTCTATTGAAAGGGCTTCTTGTGTTCCAGAGTTTGTAAGAGTGGCACCAACACCAGAGGTGCCATTATTATAGTTGGCACTGAGATTAGCGGTGGTGGCGACATGAGATGAACACTTGAGATCAAGACCAGAGGCTACCGCATCTACATAAGCTTTGATAGATTGCTGTGAAGCTACTGATGTTGCACTGTCAGAAGAGAAATCATCTTCGTCAAGAAAAGAGCTACCCGATATGGTGCCATTTAAAACTGGAGCGCATAAAGTTTTACTACACAATGTGCTTCCAATATAGGCTGTATCAATAGCGGTACCTTGCCATGTACCGCCTGCAATCGTTCCTACACATACTAAACTTGTATCGCCAGGGTAAGTCGTGGCATCCCTCAAATCAAAAGCTGGGGTTGCGTCAGATGCACCAAGAGATACAGAAACACCTCCATAACTCACACTACTATTAGATAGTTTTGAGTTGGCTATTGACCCCGCTAGCTGTGCGTTAGTAATAGTTCCAACAAGACTAGAGGTAGGATAGTCAGTAGCATCAGAAAGATCGAAAGCTGGTGTAGCGTCCGAAGCACCAAGAGCAACTGTGATTCCTCCAAAACTAACTGAGCTATTAGAAAGTTTATCATTAGCTATTGAGCCAGCCAACATTGAGTTTTCAACTGAGCCTGCTTGTATAGTCGTAGCGCCATTACTATCAATCGCAACATCACCCGACATAGCTACTGGATTGTAGTTGGTTCCATCCGCAACAAGTATATAGCCTGAAGTATTAGTTCCAAGAGTTATATCATCACCGGCTACAGTTAAATCACCACCTATTACTGTGTTACCTGTAACACAAGCAACACCTTCAGCGTGAAATAAGGCAGCGGGAGTCGCGGTGCCAATACCTATTCTATCTGTTGAAGCATCAAGATAAAAAAGATTAGCATCATTGTCGCCTTCCATTCTTACATCGTAATCACCACCACCTTCATTAAAAATAGCAGTACCACGAACATCAAGTCTAGCGCCAGGTGAGTCAGTTCCAATACCTAGATTACCACTGGTATCCAATGTAGCCCGAACAGTATCGTTAGTAATAAAGCTTAACTTGTGATTTGTAGAGGTACCTATGTTTGCAGAGGAGGCTAATACCGCAGCTTTAACGCCAACGCTATTACAGCAAGCTAATATATTTGTGGGTATATTTCGTACTAACGCCATTCTGCCTGTCTTCCTCTATAAAAGATAACCACTAGCTACTAAAGAAACATCCTAATTCGCTAATGATTTGTCAAATAGGCTAAGTGGATATGATTTGGTATAATAAATATAATGCGGATATATAAAAACACTAAGTTATATTATGCTTGATAGAAAAATGATGCCTCCAAAACAGAGCCATTATTAAGCATAGCAGGTGTAGCGTCAAGGGGAGCTACGCCATCATCGCTAAAAATTAAGTTAGCAGTTTGAGTATTTTTATTTGTTTTTATACTTAACTCAGTATTAACAGGCAACTCTGTTCTATTTGTCTCATAATTAATACTGGTAGATACAACTCCACCAACACCAGCACCACCAGTATTATTACCCGCAGCAACTGGTAGCCCAGCTAAAGTAAGAGTTCCATCTGGACTAGAAAGCGTATCTATCTCTATTTTAAAAGTACAATATACTAAGTTACCTACTCTAGTATAATAACCATCTTGAGCTGCATATGATGTTGATCCACTACCAAAGGTAAACGATGGAGTCCAAGAACCTTCCACATAGTTATCAAGATTATTTGCTTCAGCAACCCCGTTAATATAAACACCTTCAGCAGAAACTGCTGTGCCTGAAACATTACTTGCCTCAACATAATCGCTTTTAATATCAGTTCCCGAAACCGTTCCCGATGATATACTAGAAGCTCTTACAACCCCACTAGATAATGTAGTAGCGGTTATGGTTTGCCCCGTAAGGGTTTGTGCTGTAATACTAGTCCCTGTAATAGATTGGCCACTAATACTTTCTGCATGAAGAAAAAACATATCAGCAGCAGATACTACATGCCTACTATAATCAGATAATGTGGTTACTTGACCCGGAAGTATAGTTAACGCAGCTTCGTGTTGGGTGACATTTGATTGCGTTACTCTCGCATCGGGTATTGAGCCACTTGTTAACTTAGTTGCGTTTAATGCCTCTATGCCTGAACCATCAGTAATAGTAGCAGCATTAAAGGTTACATCTTTAGCTTGAAAATCTGTATATGAAGCAATAGTAATATTACCGCTAGTCGTAGCTTCATCATCTGTAAAAGCTACTGCCCATTCATCAGCAGATTCATCAAAGAAAAGAGCGCCATTATTTGTTCCACCACGATTACCTATAATACCAAAATCTACACCTGGCGCAGTTTGATCTTTCGCTAGCTCAATAATAGGATCTTTTACAGATATGTTTTCAGCCGAAGTAGATATAGTAGAGCCATGTACATGCAAGTCACCGTCTACATGCAAACTATCTACATAGCTAGTAGTTGTTCCAGCAATATTAAAAGCACTTTTTAAAGTTCCATACAGACTAATAGCCGAAACAGTATCAGCAGAAACGGTGGTGCCTGATATGCTTTGAACCGCAGTTATACTACGAGCGGTAACACTATCTCCAGATAAACTATTATAATCTACCAAGCCACCCGATAACACATTAGCGCTTACAGCTTGTGCGCGCATTCCATCAGTGGAAGTAATAGATGCTGCCTCTAATCTTGGTAGGGTAGGATAAGCTGATAATGTATCAGTGGGAAAACCAGAAACTGCTGAGCGCGCTAAATGATTAACACCATCTTTAAAATAAGAATCCATACCAGCAATAGTGATAGCCATCGTGGCTTGATCGCCGGCCGAAGTATCATTGAATGGTATGTAGTCATCATATGCTAAATCTGAAGATAATGATTTTCGATCTAACGCTGATATTTTTACATTTTCTGTCATCCTATAACTCTCTAACCATATGGATTGTTGGAATCATTAGGTCCAACATAAGAAGGTTCTGTTAATGCCAAATCACCTGCTATTATCATCTCCGCTTCGGTAATTAATATCTCTCCATCTTCCGTTGTAATAGCATATACAGTATCATCAACATCTGTTTCAAGACCTCTATTATAAAAATCAATTCTTTCACCAGTCTCTACAAGCTCACCTAGAGTTAAACTTGCGCCATCTCTTGTAGTCCTAATCTCTGATGCATCAATAACCAACTCTTGAAGAGCAATCTTTGTAACGGTCCGCTCTATTTTTATCTTAGGATTAGTATCTAATAAATAAGCTGATACTTCCATATCAAAGGTATGTCGAATAATTCTTTCTTCGTCCGAAAAGTTTTCTATATTACCCTCATCACTTTGAGTGTTAATAGACGCAAAAAATCTATGTCCATTATATTCAAAGTCAGTTGGATATGCCGATTGCCAAACCATTTCGTGAAACTTATTTACATGACTAACATAGGATGACCAAAAGTTAATGGTATAAGTTATATTAACAAAGTCGGGATATGGAACAGTTTGAACTTCATATACTGGGGCATTAGATGAATATCGTGGCCCATCGCCACCTTGAATAGCGTGTTTACTTTGAAACGCTATTCGTTGATGAGGATCAAATTGTGCTGCAGCGATTCTTTTTATGATAGTTACACCAGGATCATTAAGCTCAGTTTTGCGAACAAATCTTTCATCATCAAAAGCCACATCACCCCTACTAATAGAAATAATAGGTAACTTAATCATGCCTTTATGATCACGTTGGCTGTTTAGGTTTTCATCCTCCTTATTACCTTGCATTTGCGCCCATCGTTCCCAGCTCCCAAAAACAACAGGAACCTTACGAGCATTAATAAGAGTCGGATGCTTATTATTAAACCAGTTATAAACTGTTCTATCTATTTCTAATAAGCCTATTCCCTCTACATCTATACTTTTATGTTGTCCACTAATTCTTTCAGCCATTAATTATCTCTAAAAAGGATTATCGCCATCTGCGACATATTCGTTGTTCGCATTATCTCTCATTCCATCAAATACACCTTCACGAGCGCTCAAACATCTTACCAAAACTCCCATCTTAGTTTGTGAATAAGTGTATAAGTTAGGAGCGTTAGCTTCATATATTTCATAAAACTGATTGCTATATTCAATGAAGTCACCAATACGAGGCACAACACCAACTTCCACCAACCTATCCTTGTGCATAAATATTTCTAATCGCCTCTTTATATCGGTTCCATATCTGCCAGTTTCGGTTACCGGCTCGTCTTGTTGAATAAAACAATAAACAATAACAGGTTGTCGTGCTATTTTACTATCTGATTCGCCGTATAGATTATTAGGATTACTAGCATCTTTTTCTATTCGCCAATACTTAACAGAAGTTTGCGTAACTATTTCAAACAACTCCGTAGAATAGTTATCGAACAAGTCCATCTCTTCGGGACCGAAGAATAAGTTATATCGTGCATCGCCTGTAGTGCTTGCAAAAAGTTCTCTAGACATTTATTATCTCTAAGCCATCGACAAGAAAGGAGCAGGGAACGGAATGGTTGCATACTGGTCACCGATAGCTTGAGCCATTTCAGCATCACCACGCATCATCTCTACATTGTTAACCTTGTCCAAAGTAGCATTGAGTTCGTCTTTAAGTTCTTGTTGTTTCTCTAAGCCCTCTTGAACCAACGCATCTCCATCCAGAGTGATTTCATTATTAGGTATAGGTATACTACTAAACTTCCTTCTAACCCTTCCCAGTGTCTCCATACAGACGCCTAGGGTGTATTGTCGTATCCATCTCTTAGCGCCAGCATTAACATTCTCATAGTTTATATCCGTAGTAGGGATATTATGAATACTGGAGATACCTGTAATGGATGGGTCGCCAATGGTCGCGTTTTTGAAGTCAGGATCGAATGGGTCCATCTCTGTAGTATAATCAATGTATACCTTTACAGACTTTAATGGTTGTGGGTAAATAGTAAGCTTACTACCAACAATACCATAGCTATATCCAGACTTTCTAATATAATCGCTTGTCTCTAACATACCTGCTCTTAACAAGTCGCCATAAACAGGCATCATATAGAATAGACTTTCAGTAGCATAACTTTCATACTGAAACTCAGAAGCCATTACATTCACCGAAGAATATGGATCATAGTATCGGTATATAGATGTAGGTTGACTATGATAAACTTTTCTCACAGAAATATTGGCAGATGACAGAGTAGTAATGTAAGTGTTCACACTGTCGCCACTATCCTTATCAGTAAAGTCACTCAACAAGTCTAAGGTTTGATTACTACTATCAAAGGTAGCATATGCTTTGCGTTGATTTTGTAATCCGCCTTGATTAGCTTCACTGCCATAAGGAGCAGCTAACCTATTTAGATAATCTAATGTTTGATGCGGAAGTTTATCGGTCAAGTTTTGAGTGCTAAAATCTCTATTCAACCCATAGAGATTAGAGAGCCAGTTAGTCGCAAACGACTTATTGATAATGGCACTATACTCAATGTTCGACTCTTCAAACGCCGCAAAGATTTGCACGTTCTCCAACTCACACACAACCTTCGGTTCGCCTAATCTATATCGCACCCACTTAACAATATCAGCACCTTCCGCCGACAAGGAAGACAAGTTAGACGATAAAGACACAGTTGAGGCACTTGTTGCAAAGATGCCTTGATAGTCTGAGTTAGATGCAGTTTGAGAAATGGTTTGAAAAAAATTTGAAAAGGCCAATCGCTTTCTCCTATGACAACAAACAGGTATTCTTCTATCTATAAATATAAAACCATACGTGATAGTGCAAAAGCTTTTGGCACAAAAATACCCCGTCAAATTAATGACGGGGTTTTATTTTACTCTTAAAGTTATTCGGGATGAGCCTCTCTATATTCATCGGGAGTCATAACCCTTTCGCCACCATCGGCATATTGTTCAGGCGGAGGTGGCATTCCACCAGGCGGTGGTGGAGCAGGGTGATGGGGTGGTGGTTGTGTATCGGGTGGCCCAGTTGGCACCAAGTTTTCCATTTGAGTAAATGTTCTACCGGCTCGTTGGTCTTCTTCTGCGCCTCTGTATTCACTCTGGTCGCTAAACCTATTGTCAAACTCGTTAGGAGGCGCAGGCTGTTGTGTATGGTTAGGGTAGCCCGTAGGATATGATGGTCCTACGGGTGCCCGTTGACTATTCAAATAGTTATTAAATGCTTCCAACATAAGTTGAATCATTCTATTATTTTCATAGACACCATTAGCTAGTGCGTCTATTTTTTGGTCAAGAGTTAATGTGCTTGTATCAGTTTCCTCTGTCATTATCGGCTTTCCACATCATCCTGTAAGTCTGTTAGAGCAGTCTCTACCTCTTCCAGAGCGTCATAAATAGTCTTCAATGTTTCGGTCAAAATCTCTTTTTCTTCTTTCAAAGTTGTGTTTTCTTCCGTAAGAGTCCCTACCTTTTCTGCATCAGTAGGCTCTGGTGCAGGGGCTTCTTCAACACCCTCTGAGGCTTCCTCTCCTTCGTTCTCATCGGCTTCATCAGTATCCCACTCATCATCAACCCAAGAGCAATCATCGTCACTCACATCGACTACAAGACCGATATTGGCCTTCATAGTATCAAGGTCAGTTAGAATAACAGGCAGGGGATCGGTGACTGCTTCTTTCAACTCTTCGTATTCATCGGCAGTAACAAACTCATCTAAATCCACCTCTTCTGTTTCTTCTTCAACAAAATGCTTTGTTGATGCAACTTCATCAGACAATACAGAGGAAAGAATGCCGATTGCTTCTGCAATCTTGGTAGTATTAGTAGTCATGGGATATCTCCTTTTGAGAGTGATGGTGGCCTACTATATTAATAAAAAACTACAGAGTAATAAACTACCGGAGAGGGGCTTCTACTGGATGACCACGCATTGGTCGATTACATGGGGTAACCAAAACCAGTTGAGATGCGTAACCCCTCTCCGATTCCTTAGAAGGTAAACCGAAGACCGAAACGAAGCGACTCCTTTACCAAGTCACGGTAGGAATCCATGCCTGCGTTTCTCTCATAATCCCTGTAATGGTCCCTAACCTCTTTGGCCATAAACGGGAGTTTGTTTACCAACACTACACTAGAGCTATTCTCATTGTGAATCAGAGGCCCATAGCCCCTAAACTCAACCTCACCAAAAAACTTGATACCCTTAAGTATCTGAATCTGCGCCCCACCAGAGAGAACAGCCCCTAAAGCCGTATTTTGTTCAGCCCAACCATATCTATGCCACACTTCGGCCAACAATGTTGGCCCAACTTTTCCATATATCCCAAAGAAGTGCGGAATAATAGTCAACCTCTTCCCAAGCAATAAATCTATTCCATAAATATCAACCACACGGTCCACAGAACCCATCATAAGGTTCATATTGACAATATAGCCTGCTCCTTTGTTTGGATTAGTCCAACTAGGCAACACTCCTTTGACTTTTGACTTCACCCAAACCCTACGTGAATAAACCTTACTCACTCGACTACCAGGCTTATTCCATTTATTCTTTTCGTTTATATCTTGCGGCGTTGCATCGCCAATAGCTACTTCTCGTTCCACCATTCGGCCTACTGGATATTTTTCAGATGGCTCTTCCCATACATTGATAAAATATCTTACTTCCCAATAGCCACCAGTGGTCTTGCTGCGACCTTTAAGAGTATCTCCCCAATGTAGAGACAGCATACCCGTCTGTATCGTATGAAAGGTAGTGGCAGTTCCATCGGCATATGTATCACTAACATATGCCGGTACAGGGCGATGGGACATTTCAACACCCCATTCAGCCGCAACCATAGTGGGAATAATAGACGCTAATAGTGCAACAACTAGCCGTTTCATTTTTCTTCTTTTTCCTTTTCTTCTACTTCAATCAGAAACATTATTTGTGAAACCATATCATGGTCATTTACTTCTGTTAACAAACTAATAACAAACTCTCTTGCATGGTCGATGCGCCATCCCAACTTTTTTGCGATGGTGCGCGACCATTTTTTAATCATAGACATATGCCTTCCGATGTTTCACCTTTCGTGTATAGGCTTTAGGGTTTCTCTCCATCTTCGTAGGTTTGTGAACCATACGGCGAGTCTTGGAGAGCAACTCTGCTTGACGAATGAGATAGTTCTTTTCCATTTTACTACCAACCCATAGCGGTTAAAATGCCGTCACCGGCAACAACAGTGAAAAAAGTAATAGCGATGATAACACCAACAACGATGTCATCTTTTGTTTCCTTAGACAATTTCATACTCCCTTACATCGTAAACATTGACCAGGAGTGAAACTACATCTTCAATGCGGTCTGTTGGTTCAGAACCGCGAAGATTGATTTCGGGAATGACGAAATCAAAAAAACCATTATGACGAACTACAAATGCAAACCTATCCAAAACAATCTCCTTGTTAGGACATATCTTCGACAACCACCGTGTCTTTGCCATTCTCTATGGCTTCACGGATTGCCGAATGAATGAAGAAATCTTCACGACATCTTGCGTAATAGTGAGAGTTATTTTTCTCACACCACTCCATGAGTTCCTTGCCAGTTGTCTCATAGTCGGGGTGGTTCATAAAATCATCACCGTAGGTGAAGTCCAACCAATGGCAAATGTTGACACACTTGACCATGAAAACACCGTCTTCACTATACAGAGTGTAGCGAAGTCCACCAAGAATATCGGCAGAAGAAACGGAATCTTCAGAAAGTTGACGAGCAAACATGGGTTATCCTTTTTGAGTTAGGAAAAGTCGGTTAATTCATACTCGGCAAAAGTGCCGCAATCGGTTCTAAACATCCAAGTTCCGGCGAACATCGAAACCTCAATGATTTTCACCGTGTAGTCAAACACCTTGTGTTTAGCCTCTTTGAAACTCTTCACTTCATACCAACGCTTTCTCATCTCAAAACCTTTTTTAGAAGGGAGGAACCATTTCCTACCCCAAACTTTCTATATATAATATACGAAGAAATCCATGATAAGTCAAGCAAAATCGTAAAAAAAAGGGGATTATAAGTCTAATATTTACAATAATTTAGGAAAAATCGTAAAAAAAGTCGTAAATTCAATAAAAACAAGTAGTTAGGGGGTGGGATGTACACGGTCCCACCCCCGTTGGAGTTACTTTACCTCGATTTTTCGCGGTAAAGGTTTGACGGCTTCATCTTTCTTCGGAATAGTGATAGAAAGAATGCCGTTATGAAGGCTAGCGTCAATTTTGCCAACCTCATAGGTGTCTTCATCTACGCTGAACCAACGAGAGAAGGCTGAGCGATGAATTTCGCGGTGTACGAAGTCATCAGCAGTAGGGGCTTGCTTTTCCGCAGAGATTTTAAGGTGTCCATCTTCATAGTCAATGGAAACATCTTCCTTGTTCAAGCCAGGCACCGTAGCATCCACCGTAACCGACTCACGCGTTTCGCGGATGTCAACTCGCGGATAGTTGGAGCGTTGTTCCACAGCGGTGAAGGGAGTGCGAGAAACCGTATTGAAAAAATCATTGAAAAGATTATCAAATACGTTATCAATCTGTCGAAAGGGAACTGCGCTTGAGCGCAGCACATTGGGTAGGTTAGTCATAATCAATCTCCTTATAGGATGTTATGTATTGTCATCTCCACGATGGATAATGACGGTGTAGGCACTTTGCTCTACGTGTATAAATATAATGCAAAAACTATTTTTTTTAAACTACTTGGCAACAATATTTAACAACATGGTTTTTGCTGCTGCTCTATCCGCTTCTTTATCTAATCCCGCGGCTAATAAACGACCAATCAATGCGTCAAACTTTCTACTGGTCGTATCAAAAACCCATTCACAATCTGCATACATCTCTGGCTCAATCCAACCTTTTTTATAATCGGAGTCCACTCATTCCTCCAAACTTTTCCAGATCTCTTCTTCGGTATAAGTTGCCTGAGTTTCCACTTCTTCCTCGTCTTCTTTATCACCCCTTTCTTTTACCTGCTCCATAAGTTCGTCATGGTCTTGGTTATCATACCACTCGCTAAACATCTCTGTGGCTTCTTCAGCCGATATACCTAACTGCCCCTCGAAAAACATACAGTGCAGAATGTTATTGGTTGTTGCTTCTTCAAGCAACTCCATCATCCATTTATGCTCACGGTGGAATCGCTCTAACTTTTCTTGCTGAAGGTCAATAACACTTCGCAGTGCATCTTCTAAAGATGTTTTATCCTTGTCGCTCATAGTAGCTCTTCTTCATCCTCATCGTCAAGGTCAAGCACATCCGTTTGCATTGCCTCAGTGTTCTGTTCTTCGATTTGTTCTTCCAACTCGTAAATGAGTTCGTTGCTACGGTTATACCACGCGCCCAACGCAGTAAGCAATTCAGGCGCAGTTTTTACAAGCTCCTGTTGCACTTCAGTGCCAATCTTGTTCCACAACACATCGAAATGTGCGTGATTTTCTCGTAGTTTTACTATGGTATTAATCATACTATCTCCTTTAATCAAGAATGTTCCAATATCCGCGACCAGAATTCTCCACTATACCTTGTTTTTTTAGTTGCTGCATTGACAAGCGAACAACGTGTTCCCAAGGAATCGTATCCCACATATTTTTTTCATCAACCCCACTACCACGACAACACCATTCTAATTTTCTTTCTATATGAGCAAGGATGGCTCGGAAAGAAAATCTTCCTGCACCCATTTCTGAAACAATATTATGTTCCTCAATTGCTTTTTTAAGAAAAGATAGTTTAGTTTCCATTAAGCTAGTAGGGTCATCAACAGAATAAAAACTGTTAGCCTCTAAATTATACTTATTTGTTGACATCAATCACATCCTCTTGTTCAGTAGCCTGGGAAAACGCCGACAGAGTATTCAGAAAGTCGTTGAACTTCTCTGCACGAAGCGTAACACCCTTCTTAGTGGGCGACAACTCGCCCTTCTCATTGGTAAAGAAAGTGCGAATATCAATAATGTCCATGCCCTTGTATTCGGATTTCGACACTACGATACTTTCGCGTGAGTTCTTTTTAAATACACTACGATTACTCATTACTGCTCCTTGGTTTAGTGAACATCTTCGATGATAATGTCATCATCTTCGTATGACTTCTTTATCTCTACTTCTACTTCATCTAAAACTATAGTTTCACTAGCGACTTTCTTTGCTCGTCTGCGTTTGGGTTTTGCTTTTGGGGCATTGACTTTCTCCATTTTTTCAATGCGTTCCATGCCCCACACCAAACCCCAAAAACAAGCATTGAGAACAACTATCGTTGATATAATCGCCACTAGTGACACCTTTTCATTCTCTAGCCAGTCCCGTATAAGGAATACAAGGACTTCTCATACCGCTTGACCAACCGCGGCGGGCAAGGAGTCGGACCCATCAGATGGTCGAACAGGTCTGCCAACTTCACAACCCTAGCAATCTTACCACTAGTGATAATATCGCTTTTTCCGGCTCTCTTTATTCTCTCTATATAATCCGAATAGGACATTCCCTCTTTTCGGGTTAGAAGGTCAACAGCAACGGCAATGTCTTTTCCAAACTTGCTTTCTATCTCCCACAACTTAACATCCGTATCTTCAACGACATCGTGCAGATAGGCAGCGATTACGAAATCTTCAATAAGACTGCTTTCATGCACGCAGTCGTATTCCATGTCTCTAACTCTATTGGCAACCCTCTCCAAGTGACAAAAGTAGGGGTTGCCATACTTGTCTTCCATGCCATCGTGATGCTCATCAGCAAAATCGTAGGCATCTTTTATTTTATCAGTTTCTAGCGTCATTTCTTTCCTTTAAAACGGAAGGTCTTCCACAACCAAGTCAACGACCACAGCATCACCACTATCTTCAACGATAGTAGTATCAGCCAAATCGGCCATCCAAGCAGCGTATGCCTCACGGACATCGCCCTCAGTTTCCAGGGAATCAACGGAACGAAAAATACTCTTAGCCATTAGGCCACCTCATAGTAAGTAGTGGAAACGGAATCGAAAAAGGATTCTAATATCTCTTTATCTATCCCATACTCATCGGGAAAATCAAGAGAAGAAGAACTCGTAAACTCATTAAATCCAGTTGCCTTTATGAAGGCAACAAACGAACCAACGGACTTATCATAGTCAGAGTTGATGTCAAAGATAATAGGCTTACTATTCTTATTATCCAAGTCACTCAGCTTCAAACGACTCTTTTCATCTATTGTCAAAAACGGTTTCATAACCAACCTTTTATTAGTGGGAGGAACCATTTCCTACCCCAAACCTTACATACTAAATATACGAAGAAATCAACCGTTTGTCAAGAAAAATCGGCTCTCGTAAGTGCATAAAAAACAACCACTTACAAACTTTTTTATTTTTTTCGTAAGTGGTTGTTTTTATTGAAGTTATGATCTAGTAATGCCTATAGATTTCTCCCAAGGAAGCAACTTAAATGGATTAGGTCTATTCCACTCTCTACGACTATGACTTTCTCTCACTTGTGGTATTGAGCCCCACAGAGAGATGTTGTCGGGTGAAGCATCTTTACCGGTGACCCCCATATGGAGCATAAAATTTCTTTCAAACGCCATATAGTTTTCGTGCATTTTTATAGTTCTGGTTTCCCAATCATTTTTTGGGGATTCTGCTTTAGGGGCAGTGAGATAGAGAACCAGCCTATACTGAGTTTGAGGATCGTATTCTTTATCGCCTCTAATATTAGCTTTCTTCTGGGCAATCATGCCCGGTCCACCTGGCGTAAGAGGGACATATTCTATATCCTTACCACTATGGAAGCCATTAGACTCTAGCCAACTCTTTACTGCATCTTCGTCCTTAAACTGCCTAACCCACTCTACTCCACTTTCTTCTTGAATAACATCATTGATAATGGTGGCTCTTGTTTTATCAGTAACCTTCTTGACACTTATAATATCAAGTTCTTCACCTAAGATGGTAGCTACTTTAGTACGATCATCATCAGATAGGTTTTCATCCAGTTTTATGTCGCCAAAATCAATCGCATTAATATGCAAAAGTTGCCTCAGCGTATGCTTAAAGTCAGCAGGTTTGCCTGCACCAAAAGGCTTCTTTTGATTATTTAATATTTGAGATATCCTAATATAATCAGCGTCATGCTCAATCTCATATACATCAGCAATACAGTTGGTGATACCCAACTCTGAAAGATATTTTAATCTAGTACGACCTTCGATAACACTATAGATCCAATTGCCTTTATTGTTTTTTCGATACCGGCGAACAGCTATAGGGTCTTCCGCTAACGAAAAACCATTCATGTCTATGTCGCTGCGGATAGCACCTTCTTGTGGATTGGATGATTGCCTAGCAGTCTGCATTCCTTGATCTTTAATCGCTCCGTGAAGATCATTTTCTAATGACTTAATGTCAATCAACTGCCTTGGAGGATGATGATTAACGCCGCGCGGCAAATAATGACTACTGTATAGTTGAGGTCTTGACTCTGGGGGGATGAACTTGTTAACAAGTTCTAAGTGCTCTTCGGTAAAACTCGTAATACTATGCACATCTACAAATACTTCTAGCTTCTTAGCAGCCATTCTCTATCTCCTTTTTTAACCCACATCTGCAGGTTCTATGTTAAGGTGATGCCAAGAGTCCCTTTTCAATCTGAAAAGCATCTAATCTTGGTATCATTACATAGTATGTTAATACATTTTGAATCGCTTATAAACTAATGAGGGATAATAGAGGTCGCTTTTTGACCCCTAAGTGGAAAACATTCCTTGAGTTTGGTGGTCATCAGACCATATCCACGACCCTCCGGCAAGGCTCGTTTCATGTTCGCAGCCATATCCAATATGCCCTTGACCATTGTGCCATACCGTAGGTGATAACCGACACCACCCAAGCAACGATACTCGACATAGGGGCTATCTTCGTTGAGATGTTCCACATTGACCGAATGGAATCGGTCTTCAGATAGGTCATCCAAGTGATTGAAAATCCACGTATCTCGTGCAGATTCCGATTTGAACTTCTTGCGATCCGCATCGCAGATAAGCTCATCAATATAGCAGTTAGTGTAATCATTACCAACTCGCTTACAAACCTTGAGCCATTTCTCTTCATTGAAAGCAAGAATCAAACGCTCTTGACTCAACATCCAGTTGAGTTCAGTGCGCCGAAAAGATAAGTTGACATGGAATCCACAAGTATCATTGGTTACGATTCCATTCTTTTCAAACCACTTAAAGATGCGTTTTAGATTGCGAATGCCCTTTGCTAGGGGCCAAACAGGAGTAGACAACTCACCGTTATATTTTGACGGCGTTTCCACCGTCATATCAACCTGTGCTTTTAGCCCTTTAATACCAAGGTCAGCAGCAATCTTTTTCGCCACGGTTCGCATGGCAAACGGTGAACCAATCTCAAACTCAAAGCCAACGTCTTGAATATGATTATTCAAGGTCATCCTTTCTTATAAAACCCACCAGGCTATTATAGCCCATATGGGAAGTGAGAACGCTAATCCAAACAGTATACCCCTCGCGGCACCCAAGTCTCTTTGATACTCCGATTGACGGGCAGCAAGATACTCTTCATAGGTATCGTATATGTCGCTCCAATGAACCATTATTTTACTCTCTTAAACCCTTCTCCGATTTTTGCCTTCCACATCTCAGTGGCTTTTTCATGCGAATACGTATAGGTTCGATCATTCGGTTTGCACTTGTTATTACCTAAGTAATAGTTGAAATATCGAACGCACTTGATCGGCTTTCCGAACTTATTTTTTCCACCATCCGTAATGGCGATCAGCTCCTTACCATTCCCAAACTTGAACTCCTTCTCTCGCTCCAACAGAAAGACATCGGGTGGTCCGTATAGAGTTGGCCCTTCTTCTTTCACAAGATAGGACTCCAACCCATTACAGACACCGTGCGTATCGACAAGGTGTTTATGAACCGACTCCACCATCGACTTAATCGTTTCGGGTTGTATCTCTGTTGCAATATTCGTCATAGGATTCTCTCCTGTTTATTTCTCAAACTTTCTATATAAAATATACGGAATATATTCAGATTTGTCAAGACTTTTTTTACCCGCCCTATCCTTTTTCTCGTAAGTTGTTGTTTATAAACAACTTACGTGATAGTGCAAAAGCCTTCTGGGCTTTTCCAACCTTGGCCGC